>CESC01010724.1_pt1 | contig 11181 bp, 8 predicted proteins | sample 531131 | NCBI WGS metagenome assembly CESC01 (sample SAMEA2621295, study PRJEB7988) | marine metagenome | biome: marine biome (ENVO:00000447); feature: mesopelagic zone (ENVO:00000213); material: "saline water (ENVO:00002010), including plankton (ENVO:xxxxxxxx)" | depth 800 m
ATAACGGCGCTGAAAGATGTAGCAGGGATGTTGTTGCGCGTTCGGCCTGATGAAGATGGCTGGGAGGTCACCCGGATTGAACTGCCTGAGAACGGCGATATACGGATTATTTCTACTGATGATTACACTGATACCTTGCTGGTTAACTTTGAGAGCTTTCTAATTCCGGACACGCTATATTTGATCGAAGGAGAGGCGGCCCCTGAGCCGATCAAAGCACTTCAACCGCACTTCGATATCAGTAATTACGTAACAGAGCAGCACTTCGCCACAAGTATTGATGGTACGCGCATACCTTACTTTGTGGTACGCCCTATAGATGTTGTTATGGACGGTACTATTCCCACTGAGATGACAGCTTACGGCGGGTTTGAAATTTCCCGCACTCCTGCTTACATGGGAGCACTTGATCAGGCATGGCTAGAAAGAGGAGGTGCGTATGTACTCGCCAACATTCGTGGTGGTGGCGAATATGGTCCGACTTGGCATCAGTCAGCTTTACTGGAAAACCGACAGCGGGTGTTCGATGATTTCATTGCCGTTGCCGAAGACATTATCGGTTCGGGACTGACCAGTTCGGAACATTTGGGTATTCGCGGTGGAAGTAATGGAGGTTTATTGGTGACTGCCGTGATGGTGCAACGCCCGGAATTGTTCAGGGCCATTATCAGTGCGGTACCTCTTATTGACATGTTGCGTTATCACAAACTGCTGGCAGGGGCGAGCTGGATGGCAGAATACGGCAATCCGGATCTCCCCGACCATCACGCTTTCATTTCAGGGTATTCGCCCTACCAATTGGTTTCACCCGAAGTTAAGTACCCGGAAATCTTCCTATGGACCAATCCAAAGGATGATCGGGTCCATCCGGGACATGCCCGCAAGATGGCTGCCCGCATGCTTGAGCAAGGCCATGACATAATCTATTTTGAGAATACCGAAGGGGGTCATGGAGGCGGAGCCAACTTAAACCAATTGGCCATCACTGACGCCATGCAGGTCGTTTATTTCCTGCAGCAGTTGGTTGATAACTAAAACTGGTAACAGGAAAAAGTTTGTAGAAATACAGTGAGCAGTTAGCGGCTACTGGGTGTCGAGATACTATTAGATGATGTCGATCAGGTCATAGCTTCCTGGACTGACCGATCCAGATTTCTAAGCGTGACACTTAATCCATAAAATATTGCCACAAGTACGACCAAGATTATCGAAGCGCCAAGAATGGCATTGGCGGCACCGATATTATCAGCGGCAATCGCCATCGGGAATACACCGATCGGTGTCAATCCGAAGCTAAGCATCATAAAACTGCTCACCCGCCCGCGCACATTATCATCTACCAATAACTGGATTGCTGTATTGTTCACGGTCTGGCTTGCACTGGCACAGACATTGGCTATCAACAAGGGCACGAGAGCGACATAGAAATTGCCGATCTGACTGAATAAACCGAGAAAGACACCGAACGCGATAGTGCTGCCAAGCATCAGGTTTAAGCGGCTGGCATTATCCCCTCGTCGAACTATCCAGATAGCGCCGATCACTCCCCCTATGCCGCCTGTTGCCATGAGAATTCCGACCCTGCTCTCTCCCCCTTGCCAGGCCTGTTCCGCTAGCATCACAAGTATGTTCTGGAAGGGCATGGCTAGGAACATTGGGAGCAGGCCAAACCCGAGACAAATGAGCACTGGACGGTTCCTGACTATATAGCCGAAGCCGTGCGTAATATCTGCCAGCAGAGGCTTCTTATTGTTATGAGATTCCGACGAACGGCTCTTGTCTATGCCAAACATGCATATTATGGCGCAACCGTAGAGAATAGACGCCAGCACGTAGGCTGCGACAAAGGAAGATTGGGCGATAATTACTCCCATGACGGCAGGTCCCAACACGCGATTTAGATTCATAGCCCCACTTTGAAATGCCATTGCGCTTTGTAGAGACTGAGGACCAACCACCTTCATAGTTATGGCCATACGGGCTGGCATGATAAATGGAAAGGCACATCCCGCGACGAACGCAGTGCATAGCATATGCCAGAACTCGAGACGACCGAGGAGCAGCAATATCAAGATGAAGATTTCGTTGGCGACAATAAGAGACTGGCCAATGACAACAAGCCTGCGCCGTTCAACCCTGTCTGTAATCGCTCCACCTAGCAACGAAGCGAATATCAGTGGTATAGCCACTACTAGGTTGATGTAGGCTAGTGACGTGGCCTGTCCAGTCAGTTCCCAGGCCAACAGGGTACGAGTCAGCATCTGGCCTTGCATAGCAAAGAAAAAAGCGACGTTACCGAAGAACAACCAGCGAAATTGAACGATTGAAAATACGCTATATGCGCCGGAACTGTTGTGTTCCGAATCTGCGACTGAATTAAAAATGCTACTCGCTCCCTGAATTGAGGGCGAAGTATAGCTATGATCAAGGACTAACTCTAATTTGATATTGGTTAGGCAAGACCTGTGCTTGCAAAGTAACGAGCGATCGTGAAACTATCTATAGCGTTTAGAGAAACGGGAGACCACATTCGTGGTAACACTTCAAGCCCTTTTTGGCTTAGTGGTTTTTATTGGAATCGCTGTCCTTTTTAGCGAGCAACGTCGAATGCTAAATTGGCAACTATTAGCTGCCGGGCTTGGCCTACAGTTCCTGGTTGCTTTTGTGATGTTCCGCTTCGAATTGCTACAAGCATTACTTAATGCGCTAAACCAGGTGGTGGTAGCAATTGCCGATGCGACCGAGACGGGTAGTCTGTTCCTCTTTGGGTACCTCGGTGGAGATCCTTCTAATGTTGCCTACCCATTTTCTATCGATAACCCAGAAGCAACGGTGATCCTGGCGTTTCGCATTCTACCTTTGATACTTATCTTTACCGTCCTATCTGCCATTCTATGGCATTTCCGAATTCTTCCCTTGATCGTGCGTGGTTTCTCAGTTGTGTTACGCCGGGCCATGGGTGTCAGTGGTGCAGTAGGGTTTAGTGCGGCTGCCAATATCTTTATTGGTATGGTGGAATCGCCAGCCCTCATTCGACCGTATATAAAAGGACTCACTCGTAGTGAATTGTTCGTGGTGATGTCTTGTGGTATGGCTACTATTGCCGGCACAGTCATGGTGCTTTATTCAGTGATTCTGGGAGAGGTGATTGATAATGCTCTAGGGCATATTCTGACGGCATCAGTCATCAGTGCGCCCGCGGCCATCATGCTTGCGCTAATCATGGTGCCCGCGACCCCAAAAGATTCAGAAAAAATTACTGGTGGTGATGCAGTCGATATTAGCACCGACTACCATAACGTTATGGATGCCATCGTGAGAGGAACCAGCGATGGACTGAAACTCATGGTCAACGTGGGCGCAATGTTGTTGGTATTTATTGCCTTGGTAGCTCTGTTCAATAGTGCACTGCAACTGGTGCCTTATTCCAGTAACGACCCGCTCACTCTGCAAACAATACTCGGATGGATGTTTGCTCCCCTGGTTTGGTTGATGGGTATTCCTTGGCAGGAAGCACAATTGGCAGGCACATTGATGGGCATCAAGACTGCATTAAATGAGTTGCTGGCGTTTCTTGCTCTGGTCGATCTGCCGGCAGAGTCACTGTCCGACAAATCTACAATCATTATGACTTATGCACTATGTGGCTTCGCCAATTTTGGAAGTCTCGGCATTATGATTGCGGGTCTCACAGGAATGTGTTCGGAGCGCACCCGCGAAATTGTTGCGCTAGCACCCAAGTCCCTGATTTCTGGAACCCTAGCCACTTGCATGACAGGAACAATTGCCGGGCTTCTCTCTTTCTAGCTGTTTAGTTGGTTCTTTAATTTGTTGGTGCTTTATAATAAGTTCTGCATTCCCTAATTGCGAAGCTACAGGAATAGCCTGAGCGAAAAATACTAAAACATTTGAAAGGAGCTGTCGTGAAAAAGCATCTGTTGGTGTTGACTGCGTTACTTGTCACTAATCTTTCGTACGGACAAATCAACGCCAAGCTTATGCGTTACATGGATGTGTCTGATAATCAGATTGTTTTCGTCTACGGCGGTGACGTGTGGTTGGTGGCCAAGCAGGGTGGCACCGCCATACAACTTACTAACTCGCCTGATGAGGAAAGTTATCCCAGATTTTCTCCTGATGGTTCGGAAGTGGCCTATACGGCGAGCTATAACGGTAACGAAGATGTATTTATTGTGCCGGCTACTGGAGGTATACCCACGCGCGTTACTTACCAGTCCCATGCGGACCGCATGGTAGAGTGGCACCCCGATGGAGAGCATATTTTGTTTGCTTCTTCGCGCGCTAGCGGTATCCAGCGAGTGCGAAAGTTTTTCCTGGTTAGTAAGGAAGGCGGATTACCAGAGCTTTTAAATGTACCCTATGGTGAGCTAGCCAGTTTCTCACCCGATGGATCTCATTTGGCCTATGTGACACGGCTCGCAGAAGATCGTCCCTTTAAACGCTATCGCGGTGGCTACTCCTCTGATATTTATTTGTATGATCTGGAAAATGATACGGCAATTAATATCACGGACAGTAACGCCATCGATGCTAAGCCGGCCTGGGTAGGGAACAAGATCTTCTTTATTTCCGACCAAGGCGCCAACATGCGCCTTAATATTTATTCCTATGATATCCGAGAAGGATCGACTACCCAGATAACAGAATTTGAAGACTTCGACATCTCGTATCTTGGTGCGGGTAGCAACGACCTCGTATTCGAGGCCGGAGGTGAGCTCTTCCAGATGAATATCGACAATATGGAGGTTCAAGCTGTTCCGGTGAACGTGGTGAGTGATCTTTCTGCTGAGATACCTGGAGCCGAAGATGTCAGTCGTCGCATTGCTAACATGACTGCGTCTCCCGGAGGAAAACGCATCGTGTTCGAAGCTCGTGGGGAGCTTTTTAATGTTCCTGTGAAGGAGGGTTATAGCGTCAACATGACCCAGAGCAGTGGCGCCTTTGATCACAATCCCGCTTGGTCGCCGGACGGCGAGTTACTAGCGTATTGGAGCGACAAGACAGGTGAATACGAGATTCATTTGCAGACAACTGATGCTAATAGCAGCGCAAGGCAACTTACCCGCCGAGGGAAGGGGTTTGGATACGATTTGTTTTGGTCGCCAGACAGCAGCAAGCTCGCTTTCATAGACGAGACCAATACTATCTTCCTAGTTAGTGTGGAGTCAGGAGAAATGGCCGTTGCCGGCAACTATACCTGGAATATCGGGCATGGAGGCCGCTTCGCTTACTCCATAGCCTGGTCACCAGATTCCCGCTGGCTGGCATTTGCCCGGGGCCAGGACAATGCTAATGACGCCATTTTTATTTATGATGCAGCCGAAGACGAATCGCATCAGGTGACAAGCGGTTATTACCAGGATACGTCGCCGGTCTTCAGCGTCGACGGCAATTACTTATTTTTCCTCACCAATCGAAACATGGAGGCGGTGTATTCCGACCTTGATGCGACCTGGATCTATCCGAATTCAGCCCAGATTGCTGCAATTAGCCTGTTGCCAGACACGGCAACACTGCTGCCCGTGAAAAATGATGAAATTGAACTAGAAGCGGAGGTCGATGAAGACTTGGGCGAAATGTCAAACGAAGATGCGCAAGCGGAGTTGGCTGTGGATATAGATTTCAGCGACATTGAATCGCGTTTGGTGTTGTTACCGCCAGAGGCTGGCAATATAGGGCAGCTATTTCCTTTCCAGGACAAGCTAGCTTATATCCGCCGGCCCAATAGCGGATCTACCGAGGAAAATTCTTCCCTGATGTTTTACGATTTTGAAGAGCGTCAGGAACAAACTGTGTTCGGAGATGTTGACCGTGCCGTTCAGGCCGCTGATGGCAAGACCATGCTGATTGCCAGTAACAACCGCTACGGCATTGTTGAAGTGGCGCCAGATCAGAAACTGGAAGAGTCGATTCCTACCGATGGGTTGGTCATGGATCTAGTGCCTCGTGAAGAGTGGGAGCAGATATTTGATGATACCTGGCGCCGTTACAGGGATTTCTTCTACGATCCAAACATGCATGGGATAGATTGGGCTGCGATGCGAGAACAATACGGTGCACTACTGGTCGATGCACGCACTCGTTGGGATGTGCAGAATATCCAGTTTCATCTCCTGGGTGAAACCAGTGCTGGACATACCTACGTGCGCGATGGCGATGTGGAGCGTGCCGAACGTCGAGAGACCGGTTTCCTCGGGATTGATTGGGCGCAGAATGACAACCTGTACTTGATTGGTAGAATTGTGCGACCGGCATCGTGGGATACCGAAGTACGTTCACCTTTCGACTTGACTGGCGTGGACGTGCAGCAAGGTGATTATATCCTAGCCGTAAATGGTGTTTACCTCGATACCAATAAGGATCCATATGCAGCTTTTGAAGGACTGTCAGCTGACACAATTTCCCTCTTGGTAAGCACAACAGGTGAACTAGAGGATGCCCAATCCGTTACCCTACAGGCGCTCACCCAGAACCAGGAAAACGCACTACGGAATCTCGAATGGATTGAAAACAATCGAAAGATGGTGGATGAACTGTCCGGGGGTAGGCTGGGGTACATTTACATGAGTAACACTGCGGATCGCGGTCAGTTGGAACTTGTACGCATGTTTTATGGGCAATTAGACAAGGAAGGTTTTATTATTGATGAGCGTTTTAATGGTGGAGGCCAGTTGGCGGATCGGTTCTTAGAACTGATGCAAAGGCCCATAGTTTACAATTTACACTGGCGTCATGGACGCGATCAGACACAGCCAATCAAGACTAATCCAGGGCCGATGGGTATGTTAATTAATGGCTGGGCAGCTTCTGGCGGTGATGGCTTACCCTGGGCTTTCCAGGAACTGGAAGCAGGGCCCATTGTTGGTGAAAACACAATGGGTATCTTGGTAGGCCCAGCGACTGGGCATACCTTGATTGATGGTGGTGGAATTACTGTTCCGGGCGCTCGTTTGTATGATAATGACGGCCATTGGTTCTGGGAAGGCGAAGGAGTAAGTCCAGATATCGAAGTGTGGGATGATCCGTCGATACTAGCCGAAGGAGGCGATCCTCAGATTGAACGTGTCGTGGAGGAAGTGCTCAAGTTAATAGACGAAGCCTCGCCGCGCATGACACCAGCTCCGCCCCTGGAGGATAGAACGGCACGTGGACTTAGGAACAATTAGGATTCATCTTTCTGAAGAGCTGGCATCACGAATTCGTTTAAACTCGTTCCCGGGGAACCACTCAGGGAAGCTGGTTTCCTGAGTAAGTCTCTGTCCGATGTCGAAGTACATCATTATGTCCTCGGCGGCGCCACTTAGATCCCAATTAGGGTCGTACTCGTCCGACGGGGCATGATAACGGTTATCAGTGTAATCCTGCGATTGAGCTGCACCATATTCTTGCCCGAATTCAATATTATCTTTTCCAGATTCAGCAAAGAGTGCCGGGACTCCCACTTTAGCGAAATTGAAATGATCTGACCGGTAATAGAGGCCGCGCTCCGGATTGGGCTCGGCGGATAGGTAGCGACCCTGAGCTGAAGCTGTCGCCTCCAGATAGTTTTCCAGTTCACTGCTGCGCGCTCCGACTACTATCACGTCCCGAGTGCGGCCAATTGTGTTCATATTGTCCATGTTGATGTTAGCCACAGTTTTGGGAATAGGGTAGATGGGATTCTCGGCATACCATTGAGAGCCAAGTAAACCGGATTCTTCGGCTGTGACCGCAAGGAATATTACCGTCCGTGCAGGAGGGGCGACCTGGGCATGAAGATGAGCCAACGCCAACAATCCAGCCGTGCCTGTAGCATTGTCCGCCGCGCCATTCCAGATATTGTCGCCTTCCACCGCCGGATTCACACCGAGGTGATCCCAATGGGCAGTGTATATAATGGTTTCATCCGGGCGCGTAGTGCCCGGTATAGTGGCAATGACATTTTGGGATTCAGACGTACGTACTGAGTTTTCGATGCTTATGCTAGCTTTTATGTCCGCCATGGGAACTGCGGTAAAACCAGGCTCCGAGGCAGCGGCTTTGAGCTCGTCATAGACAAGTCCCGCGCCATCAAACAATGCTTCCGCAGAATCCAAGGTCAGCCAACCTTCTATTTCAGCCCGATTGCCATTCAGGTTCTCAGCCTCCAATCCAATTTGTGGACCTGACCAGCTGTTATTGACTACTTCCCAGCCATATCCGGCGGGGCCGGTTTCGTGCACTATCAGCGCTGCTGCCGCACCTTGACGTGCTGCTTCTTCAAACTTATAAGTCCAGCGACCGTAGTAAGTCATAGCATTGCCGTTAAATAGATCAGGGTTCTGAGTGGCATATCCTGGGTCATTCACCAAGATGATCACCGTCTTGTCAGTAACATCAATTCCCCCATAATCATTCCAGTTGCGTTCTGGTGCCACAATTCCATATCCGACAAACACCATGTCACTACCCTGAACTGTTACATACGGAATCTGTTGTTGGGTGCCTACCATTACCTGGTCACCATAATTAAAAGTAGCTTCGTAGTCACTGCCTTGCATGTAGATGGAGGCATTGCTGGAAGTAGTGAGTTCTGTTACAGCGACAGATTGAAAGTAAGAATTTCCGTTACCTGGGCCGATTCCCAAACTCTGGAACTGATCTCTTAGATAATTAATAGTTTTATCTTCTCCTGGAGTTGCCGGAGCGCGACCTTCGAACTCATCAGAAGCTAGGATTGCCGTGTGCTTATGCAGGATCACTTCTATCTCGGCCATTGCTGACCCATCGGATTCAATTGATAGAGTCTGTTGTATGGGGGTTTGTAGGGTTTCCTCATTACAGGAAACTAGGGCCGCGGTAAGGATTAATAGGGCTAAAAAACGAACAAACATGGTCGCCTCGATTTTAATTTTAATAAACATGCGAAAGAAACAATAACTGAACTACTAGGTATCGGCTACTGATCTGGATTCCCGGGAGTGGGTTCTGGCCTGTCTGGCCTGAAAGAAGATTGACCAGGTCCACCCGGAGGACCAGCGGGGCGCCCAGGTCTGAATCCGGGCCTACCATTTCTACCCCGTGATCTGTCTGCTCCATCGCGAGGTCCTCGTCTCTGCACAAATTCTTGTGCTATTTGACGTTCTTCTTCAGAGAGCTCGTTCAGCAGGGTGATAGTTTGTTGATGAGAAAGAGATTGGTAGCGCTCGTTGGCTTCACGCAATACGGCAAAGGCTTGGCTCAGCGCCTGTGCATCAAAAGTATCTGAAGCCATTAATTCATTTACGAGACGTTGTGCCTGCCCCATCTCACGGCGAATGGGCCGAATCTCGCTATAGCTCTGTTCCAATAGAGGAACAAGTTCCATTCGCCGTTCTTCGCTTAAATCTCGTACTACCCAACCAACATTAGGTGGAAAAGGTCTTGGTCCAAATTCGCGAATGTTGGAGGTTCGGTATCCAATGCCACCAATAAGAACCAGATTGACTGCTAGAGAGGCGACCAGGGCTATCAGGATTAATTTGTTTCTATCCTTCATTATACAAATCGTTCTCCGAGTAGTTGTTTAACGAGAGCATGCTGAGCTCATCCTCCCAGTATTCTATTTCGTCAGACTCGAATGTCACACCGAAACTGTAAAAATTGCCAAGAATAATACCGAATACTAACGGCAAACAGGCTGCCGCGACTGGCTGCCACAATCGCGAAACGAATCCACTGTTAGGAAGTAACCAGTCCAATAATTGATCCAAGAGTGAAACAGTGCGCGGAGGAAGAGGCTGACCCAGTATCCTGGTTTCGAGGTCCGTAAAGGCTGGAACAGGAAGCAAATCCAGTTGTTGTTCTAGCTCCAGGTAGTCGTTCATCAGTGCTCGTGCTTCTTCACTGCCTGCTATGAAATCCTCACCAGCGCGCTGAAGGCCAGATGGCCATGCTGCTAAATTTGCACCATGGACTACGATTAAGCGGGAAAATTCGTCAAATGTAATCATTTTAAATATCGTCTATTCCTTGGTGTTCGATGCTTGTTTCACTCAGTGCCTTTCTAAGACTGCGTTTCGCCCTTGCGATTGCCGACTCCAGTGCCTTGATTGTCATATTCATGATAACAGCAGCTTCTTTGTTGGAGAATCCGGAGTAATGACACAGAGTCAAGGCGCTGCGCTGGTTTTCCGGAAGTCCTTTAATAGCCAGTTCTAATTGTATTGCCCGTTGGAACGCTTCGCTTCCATCGCTAGGATTCTCACGACGTTCCTGATTCGCTTCGACCTCATCTTGGATCTCAGACTGTAATTCAATTCTTTTATGCCGTCTCAGAAAATCGATACACAAGTTACGAGTTATGCGATGCAACCAGGTGGACAATTTTGATTTATCGGCTTGCCATTTCCCGGCATTTACCCATAGCTTGAGAAAGGCCTCCTGCGCAATGTCCTCGGTATCCTTTTGATTACCAAGCATTCGGTAAGCATAATAACTAACGGATTTTAGATGCTGTTTGACGATGATCTGGTATGCGGACTGATCGCCATTACTTATTGCTAGCATCAATTCTTCATCTGTCATTACGCTTTTAACAAGCCCCTTACATAAATGACAATACTATAACTGTTAAGATTGTCCTCCACTATTCCCACGGGGTCTACCTCGTTTGTCTGACCCACGACGACTTCCCGATTCACGAGAACCACCAGCCCCACGCTGTCTACGGAATTCACTTCCAGTTAAAACGCCATCGCCATCTCGATCCATAGTGTCGAAGTTGGCTTCCTGGAACTCGGCGAGTGTGACCATTTCGTCACCGTTAATGTCCATTTTATGAAAGCGTTCCTCTGCGCGGGCGGTCATCCTTTCGCGCATTTGGGCACGGCGTTCGTCGAGCTCACTTGGATCCGGTCTATCATTCTGCTGCGCGCTTTGCTGACCTCTACGAGCTCTGTTCCTGGGTCCAAAGGAGGGACGAGCATTCAAAAACTCATCGATAGTTAACACTCCATTGCCATCAGCATCGAGTCGAGACATTCCGTCCCGGTCACTCTCCTGGAATTCAACAAAGCTGATAACTCCATCACCGTTTATATCCAATCGCTCTACAGCGCCGCGACTGGCACTTTTCTCATCGGCTGCCAAAAGTGCTGTCGAAGAAACCAGTAATCCTAGTCCAACTACATAAATTAACTTCTGCATATTTTTTCTCCTGCA
>CESC01090834.1_pt1 | contig 11094 bp, 8 predicted proteins | sample 531131 | NCBI WGS metagenome assembly CESC01 (sample SAMEA2621295, study PRJEB7988) | marine metagenome | biome: marine biome (ENVO:00000447); feature: mesopelagic zone (ENVO:00000213); material: "saline water (ENVO:00002010), including plankton (ENVO:xxxxxxxx)" | depth 800 m
CGCAGCGGGGTTACTCTCTCCTCTGTCATGGGAACCTCCTGTCGGTTGATTGAGAAGGCCCCAATCGTCAGACAAGTCAGTCAGATCGCAAAATGCGCGCTGTTACGGAGGGCTCAATCCATCAGCCGCAAGCGCCATTGCCGCGGAGCGGCTTAGTCCATGGGCCGTTCCTGCTGGCCCCAGCTTGTGCCGCACCTGCGAGAAAATCCGCCTTTCACGCGGTCAGTTTGGGCTCGAAGCAGACCTCTGGGCGCATCCTAAATTACGATATGCGGACAATCTCCGCCGGGCGCACGCCCGCCAGCCGCACCTCCAGCCAGCGGATGTAGCCGCTGAGGTTCTTCGTGGCCGGTCCGCAGAATGGCTTGATGAACTTTTCGTAGCGGGCGTGGAGCGAGTTCACGTTCTGGATGTGATAGCAGCCTGAAGCCACACGCGTGCCTGGCTTGCTGCCGACCACAAAGTGCTGGAGACCGCCTGCTGCTGCGACGTTCTTGTAGCCGCTGGCGCCGTCGGAACAGAGCACGGCATCGCTCGGAACCAGCGGCTTCATGGCGCGCTCGAGCGTCACACTCTGGCGGTTCGGCAGGCGTTGGAAGAGACGCGCGCCGCCGCGGTCAGCGACGGTGAGTATGGGGAGCTGCCACTTCGAGAGGCCTCGCATCATCTTCAGCCCGTTCGTCGTAAAGTCCTCCCACCTGGGGCGGGGCGGCGGTGCAACCTTCTTCGGATCTGCGAAGTGCCGGACCCATTCGCGAGAACCTTTGCGCGATTCCCGCTGGAAGGTTTCATCCGCCTCCACGATCCCGGAGAAGCTCACGGTTGAGCTGCTGCCGATAATGGAGAACACCAGCATCCGCCAACGCCAGACCGTATATTTGTTGAGTCCCAACTGCCGAGCGAGCTTGCGGACCGACAGGGGTGCGGCAACGCCCAGCATATCCCTCAGCGCGACCATGAACAGGTCCGGGCGATGGAGGCGGCCGATGGCGCTACCCGTTCTGCCTGAATAGGTCTTCTGACAGCCAGTGCAGCGATAGCGCTGGACCTTGGTTCGAGTGCGGCCCCATTTCTGTCGGCGCTCGTCGCCGCAGAAGGGGCACTCGTGATCCTGGTTTGTCCGTGCTTCAATCTCAGAGATCGCCTCCGTCTTTTGTCGGAGAGCCATGATCTTCGACTGGGCGTCCTCGATCTGCGCCGGGTTCAGGCGGTCGAGGGCATCGAGAAACCGGCGAAAGTCGTGGTGCAGCATGGGTATCCTCCGCGTCAAAAGCCGAGTGATATAGGCCCTTCTGCGAGATCACGAAGCGCACCAACACGGTTTGCGGACACCCCCTAAAAAATTGGCTTTTTAGTTCTATAAATAATCTATGGATGCAGCACCATTCCCGCGCTGTTTACTCTTTGGGTTTGCTTCTGCATCTTTCATTCCAGGATAATCGTTAGCACGGTCTTTTTCAAACTATTTGTCGCGTCAAGCGCCTCGATGGGGAGGACAAGGATTTCGGCTATATCGCCGACTATAAGGGTTTGTTCAAAAATATCGAAAGTGCCGTCGAAGATTATAAATCCGAAGCCTTCGATGCCTTCGACACAGAGGATGTTAAGGGTCTGATCTCCGATCGCGCTGAGCACGCGGATCAGGATTTGCAAGTGGCGCGAGACTCTTGGCTGGGCCTTGTAGATCGCGTTGAGCAGCCAAGATCGGACGACGAAATTCTACCGTACTTTTCGAGCCCACAGGGTATCGAAAACGACCCAGATGCTGAAGAGAAGTCTCAACGCCGTCGGGCATTGTATAAGATCGCCGGCCGCTACGCCCGCGCCTATGCCAGCATTTATTGGTGGCGAAGTGAGTGCGACAGTTGAGTCTCCAGTGATGTCCTCTGCGGCCAGTATTGCCGTTAATCTGGTGGGTTCAAACTACTATGCGATTTTTCGTTGTGGCCTTGGCAAAAATAAGAGACCATCAAGAATATTAGCGCTTTCCCTATAGCGTATATTTAAAAGGGGGGGGTGTTTCCTTAGCTATATAAAGTAAGCAAGTTTTTTTTATGCCTATCCAATTTCTGACTTGTGTATCTGAAGATTGCGCTTTGAACGAATGGTCGTTCGCTGCCGATCATGAAAGCTCCTTGGTTGATGCGCTCGCCTACCTTTATCTTAGGCAGGAAGCCAACGCGCAAAAAATCATCAGTTCCCTTGATCCAAAGAGAAGACCTCCAAGGGGCCGGGTAGCTCAAAATGTAATTGATAAGCTTACGGCGCCAAACCCAAAACACGCAATTACGATGAAGGAGGGAAGTGATGAAGAGAGAGAACGCGCCAAATTGATGGCAGCAAAGGAAGTCGAGCGACGCGACGGATTACTTTTTCAACACCTGTCTTGGATTGCCGCGCGGTTAAGCATGCCAAACGGTATTCAAACTCCTCCTCACGTTAGGAGCGCGGATAAAGGGTTCGACGGCTTTATAATTGAAATGAATGAAGAGAATGATGGGCTGGAGAGAATTGTTTTATGTGAAGACAAAGCGTCAATCTCGCCCAGGTCATTAATTACTGGCAGCGTTTGGAAAGAGATCAAAGCAATTTGCGCAGGAGAGCGCGATGATGAAATCCTCGCAGATTTGACTACCCTTGTGAGCCGTGTCGCCGCTGGCGACGAAGACCGTGCAGAGGCCATAGTCGATGAAGCCTTGTGGGAAGAAACTCGGCAATTCCGTGTTTGCGTAGCAACTGGCGAGAACATCCGACGCGATGGAGGATACGCCCATATTCTAAAGGGGTTTCGTGAAGTTGCTCCGGGGGGAAGCGGAACTCGGTCAGGGGGTATTTTGCCATTCGCTGATGTTCGGAGTGGCTTGGAGGAATTGGCGAATGCGGTCGCCAACCGAGTTGATAAGATTACCCAAGAGGCGGGTCTGGAATATGTATGATGCAAGTTCGAGAAACTTATTGCGGGAGGCTCCAAAACTTCGAGGACTTGATCCTTCATTGTTGGATGAACTTCTAACAGAAGCACACATAATCTTAGCGACGGCGAGAGTCGACGTGCAGGTTGAAAATGATCCGAATGCAACCCTTGATCAAGTTCGGCGACTCGCAGCAACCTTCGAAGCATACGTAGCTTTAGGTCTGCAACAGAAACAGACTAAAGCTGCCGCGTTTGTTGCAGCCAGCGCTCATCACATCATTGCGGATACTGTTGATCGACGGACGGATCGCCCCTCGCTTCTTACAAGTGATGCGATTGACGCGGCATTATCCAGTACACTGCTGTTTCTTATTGCAGAACGAACGGCAGACGCCGCTGAGGCCGCTATGCGGCTTAGAGCAAGAGGGGAACTCAGTGCGGTTCGCCGATCTCTCATTCTTTCTGTGCGAGAGCTTGCCCGAAGCGATTTGAGTAAACTCACTGAGCGTGATTTGGAGGCAGATCGGCCACTCGAGGATGACAGCCGGGAAACTGCCACGGACTTCCTCTATCGGGAGTGTACACGGGCGCTTAAGATACTTGCCAATGAGGCCCTTGGATCTGAAGAACCAGGAGATGACTCTGAAGTTTTCGCCATTCTCAACCGAGTTATCGAACTTTCTTTGGCCACCGAAGCTGATCTCTCGAAGTGGATTGCGGGGCCGGTACATATCCAGTTTGCTGGGCCTCACCACCTTGCACGATTGATATTACGTCTTGTTCGTAGCGTTCGCGGCGCCATGCTCGTGCGGACCCCTACGCCGAAGGGTGCCGGTGCTCAGGATTGGAAGGCTTGGATGGAAAACCAGAGCCGTAGCCGTCCGTTTCTTTGGTCTAACCACCAAAATGCTATTGCAACTGGGTATCTCGACTGCGGACAGTCCATGGTAATGACGTCACCGACCGGCTCAGGTAAGACGACGCTTTCGGTATTAAAAATTGCTGCCACCCGGTGCGCGAACAAGAGCGTTGTATACCTCGCTCCGACACACGCACTTTGCGATCAGGTAGAAACGGACCTTGCCGATGAGGTTGGATACCTCGAACCGAAAAGCGTTGAGGACTTGGAACTCGAGGACCTCGGTGACCGGCTGCCACCTCTCTCGGTTATGACGCCAGAGCGGTGCCTCGCGCTCCTTGGTGCTGCTCCTGAGCTTTTCGACAATGTCGGATTGCTCGTTTTCGATGAGTTTCATCTAATCAGCGCGTCACAACCTGATAAACTTACATCATCGGATGGTCGTGCGATTGACGCTATGCTCGCCCTCATGAGTTTTCTTTCTCAGTGCCAAGAGGCAGACGTTCTTCTACTGTCTGCAATGGTCGCAAATGGAGTACAGATTAAGAGTTGGCTCGCAAGTGTAACTAATAGGAAAGTGCAGGAATTTAGCGACCCCTGGAAACCCACACGTCAACTCCGGTCTTGCGTGATTTACGACAGTGAAGAAGTTTTTGAAGCGGCAACCGACGCTATGGAGGCTCGGGTGAAATCTGTTCCAGCTCGTCCGCTTGGGTTATTCTCGCTGATTGCCGGTTGGCACCCCCAGCGACCAGAAAAATTAGCAGTTCGCCCTTTGTCTGACGCCATGCCCCCATTGAAGTTGAATCAGCGCAACCGCTTAACCTCAAATCGGAATGTCGTTGCAGCCCAGATTGCCGCAGACTTTGCTGCAGCCGGGAAGAGGGTGATTGTATTTTGTCAGGATACTCGAGGTTGCGGCAGTATCGCCAAAAAAGTCGATGCAATTCTTAAGCCAGCGAATATCCCGTTTGATGACCAACAATCGGCTTTGATGGAGGCGATACTTGCAGATGTTGGAGCTTTTGAAGCGACGTTTTCCCCCGCTAACAGCAGAGCAGCGGTGCACAACGGCGATCTGCTACCCTCTGAGCGACATCTCACGGAGAGTGTATTTCGAGCTCATGGGCGCGTGAACGATGGGACGTTAGGGCTCAACGTGATTGCAGCGACATCCACGATTGCACAAGGCTTAAATCTGCCGTGTGATGTTGTCGTCCTTGCAGGTACTGACAGAAGTGTCGAAGATGATCCCGATGGGAACCCCCGTAAGGATTTGAAGCCCCATGAAATTCTAAATGCGCTCGGCAGGGCGGGACGCGCAGCTTATGCAGCTACTGGCGTTGCCATTGTCGTTCCTGCAGATATCATTCCCGTAAACTTGACCAAACTTAAGTTTGGAGCAGTTCAATCTCCTTTGCACGTCGTTTTTTCGGATAAAGATGCTTGTGATGTCGTCTATGACCCCATAGCGCTACTGCTTGATCAGATTGAGGCTGACGTTGAGACTGAACCCCGAACCCAAGCAATGATCAGAAGGCTGCGAGCGATTGCCGAGGACGGCAAATCGGGGTTCGATTCCTTGGCCAGGTCATCTTTCGGATTTCACCTACGTAAGGCCAAAAACGAATACCATGCTGACCTTTGGTTGGACGCTCGAAAGAAGGCACTGGAAGCTGCTGCCGCACGGTTATTAGACCCGCCAGTAACTGAATGGCAACAAGAGCTTGCCATCAGAAATGGAGTTTCGCCGGCTTTGATTGAGCGATTGTACTTAGCCCTGGCAACCGCTCCTTCGACTTCAACGAAGACAGCGATTTGGATTTCGTGGCTTCTGGATACGGCCGTGCAAAGTCCCCAAGAACTGAAGCTATTTATTCGGTCAAGTTCTTTGGATACAGTTTTTGGTCGCGCGTGGAAGGATCATCCCGACCCAAATTCGGCGTTTGGACCGATAGTCGAAGCTATCAAGTTTATGGTCGAGATGTGGTGTTCGGGCAAAACCCTCGTTGATATCCAAGCTTTCGTGCATGACTTCGTAGTTAAAAACGAGATCAAGAAAACGCGACCGGCACCTAATTCGAGCACTGCGCAGCGTGCAAGACGTTTCGCAATTCGCATACTGCCAGACATCGGCTTTCTTTGCAGCTTGCTGGGGCAGGTGTGTGAACGTTGCGAGCTTGATAAAGAGACCACTCCAATGGAGATGGTCCCAATGCTACAACGGATGGTGAAAATGGGTGATCATGATCGCCACCATGCGATCCTACGCCAAGAAACAAACTCCCAATCACGGGTGCTGTCCTATTTTGATTATGAAGAGATGAAGGAAAACTATAAGGCCGGTCCAGATGATCCGATCGAAGTTGTGCAGGACGAGGTTCGAACCGGAATTTTGCTTCAGGCATTCAAAGGAATCGATCGATCATAATTAGTAAACAGCGTTCGACCGTACTATCTGGTCAGTCTCTCGGGCGCGTGTTTTCTGTGAACGCCAAAGTCGTTCTGGTAGGTCTAATTTGAAACAACCACCAAGATTAGAATAGTAATTCTTGCGGTGTTTAGAAGTTGACTTGCTTTTCTGTAAAACTTCACCAAGTCCTGATCGAGTTATGCAGAAAAAGAACCTTTTTTTGCAGCTATCCAGACAGGGCTTTTTGCGTAATTGATACGAGTAAAATCAGACTTCGTCCGACTGCAGATGGGCGTCATGCAATTTTTTGAAAAAACTTCTTCGTTCTCTCAATGATCGGCCAATGTCTTTGTTGATCGAAGACAAACAGTAGAGGAGTTTCGGACCAATCCCAGATTGCTCCGCTTCAAGATTTTAAAGCGGAGCAAAAAGCTTAGAGTTAGCTACTACAGACCTCCAACCCCTTTTGACCCGGGATGAAGCTCGGAATCTTTTCAATCGGAGGACATAATGTATCGTATCAGCTCTATTTTTGACCAAGATATCTACCTAATCTCGAAAGATGAACGGGTGCTTCGCGTTTTTCTTTTCGAGCATGATGCGGCGCTCGGTCACGCTGCTTTTATCCTGGCAGGTCGAAGCGGTGTCCAGTTGGTTAATGAGATCCGCAGTGGCCTGGACCAGCCCGGACCGCTAACTCGCCGCCTTCGCTCGCTGCTTCTCAACCTGCATGGGCTACTATCGCTCGAACATACAGACAGTTGGGAGGAGAGCGACCTCTCGATTGAGATCGAGCCCGATGACCCAATGGTCCACGAGATTTGCCTTCTGGCCAATCAACTCGACGATGCCCTGCGGGTCGCTGACGTTGCACACTGATCCGGGCAAGTTGGGATCCTGATTGACTGGCCCACGTCCCGCCATGCGCCAAGACGTGGGTCTCCAAACCGTAAATCACAATGTCCCACGTGAGCCATGTTTTCGGTCCGTCTCAAAGTCAGCGGGAAATTTCCACCGCCCGAGAACCGCAAGTGTCACAAAATTGAAACCGTTCGAAAGGAGCCATCAACGCCCCCCGTCCTGCGCTGCGTAGACCAAGACGTCGACGAATTGGCCGGCAGCAGAAACCCACATGCATAAGGATAAACCTATGGCAAACACCACCCACCTCACCATTGATCAAGCGCGCGAACGCGCGGTTGTAGTCACGCAGACATACCTTCGCCAACATGGAGCCAGCATTTGCGACTTACTGGACGCATTTGATGATCCCGGTAAGTTTGCCACCCTGTGTGATTTGCATGCTGCTTTTGCGCAGCCGTTCCCGGACCCAGATGCTGTCCGTGCTGCATTGAACAGCATATTAAGAGTCCTGGCAGAAGTAGCTCCGTCCACGTATGAGCGTGTCGGTGTCGCGCGGAACTTGCCAGCATCTGACATGGCCCGATGGCACGGGGCGAGAATTAGCGAACTGCTTGCGCAGTTTGACTATGACTCGTAGGTCGGAAGTAAGTGGCTTATGTCCGACCAGAGCAAGCGCCTTTCAAATTATAGGTATGGAAAAACTTCTAAGAGGAGCAGCGCGTGCTGCCCCTTTTTTTAACACGAGGGAAATTCGCGCCGATAGTCGAAAGGGAACCATGAGGTTACAAAGGCTGATTGACCAGCGCGAATTTCTTTCTTTGACTGTAACTCGGCGAATTACTGATTACCACTTCAGGAGCAGAAATTTTATTTTCTCAGCGCACAATCTGTTCGTAGGTCCAATGAACTTACATTGCTGAGTTAGACCCTTATTGCTGAGTAAAAATTCACGCTAAGCGTACTTGCTGAGGCAAAAGACCAGGGGATTTTGATAGTGTAGGGTGCTGTTAATCAATTGGTCGTAGGTTCGATCCCTACCGCCGGAGCCAATTTCCCAGCAAGCCCTTGAAAATAAGGGTTTTCCAGATCCAGACTCGGAGCTCGACGACGAGGTGCACAAATAGGTGCACTCGGCGGTGCACATCGCGTGCACAGGAGCGCATATCCATGCCTCGGAATCGGAGCCTACCGCCACATCTCGAAATCCGCCGAACCGGCTACTTTTGGCGCAGGCGTCTACCCCGGTCCCTACGGGACCGGGGCGCACTGTCGATCGACGCCTCGGAAGCCACGACCGTGGCCAGGCCGAAAAAGATATTTCTGTGCTTTTCACTTCGTATCCATGTTCTCTTCGAAGCGAAGACACTGGCGCGCCGCCTTACTGAGATGAGCGACCTGGTCTTCGCCGCAGATGCGGAGAAGATGATGGCAATTGCGCCCGACATTCAGGCTACCCTGCTCGAAAACCTCGCTCGGTTTGAGATCGAGGCTTTTGAGCGTGCGCGTGCCGTCGCCGGCCCGCGCAGCCCGGAGGCCGCCGCAATGGCTCTGCGGCGTGAAGAAGCTCTTCAGATGACTTTACGCCAAGCTCTCTATCTTGGTGACAGGGCAATCGCACAGCACCCGCTCCGCTACGTCGCTTCGCAGCTCGGTATTGATTTGGGCGACCAGGATGAGGATTGGACAGCCCTCGCCTATGAGGCCACCAAAGTCCTTCTCGACATCAGCTAAGAGCGGGCACGTCGCCAGCAAGGGGTCTACGATCAGCCTACTATGTTCTTCCGCCGCGCCGTCAACACAACCGTGTCAGACGCTGCCGTGCAACGCGTTGCGCAAACGGACCTGAATGTCGCGCCTGCGGCTTTTGCAAGCACGGGTGCCATGCCGACGTCGGTGCCTGCTGTACCGATGATGAGCGTCGAGCCGGACCGTGTTGAGGTGACTGCGCCGGCTCCTTCCACCCCTGTCGTGCGAGAGCCACCAAAGCAGATAACAATGGAGCCCACCGAAGTTCTTTCTCAATTCAAAAGCACGACCGCTTTGACGCAGATCGTTGTCCCGGCAGGTCTCGACGCTCCTGAAGGATATGACGAAGAAAGCTGGCAGCAGGCCCGCATCGTCGCACGTCCACCCCGTATTCTTGTCGACAGAACCCTTTTGTCGGAGGGCTCCCGCGCAGCTTTGGAGAAACAGCGCGGCATTACCCTGACCGAAGCAATTGAGCTTTACTTCGAGCTGTTGAGCTGGGGATACCGCGCGCCGTTCAACGTGAATCAGAAACACAAGAAGACGCGTGCAAGCCATAAAGACGCTACGTTGGAAGAACGTCTTTGCGAGGATTATCGGGGTAAACGTAATCTTGCTCTCGATTTCTGGCCTTCAGTAATCGGAAATGAGCCAGTTGACGAAATCAGCATTGAGGAGCTCAACGATGCGCTTGAACTATTCTGCAGGGTTCCGGCAAACCACGGACGATCGTCAAAGGATCGCGCTAAATACAATCTCATCGAGAAGATTGAAATGGCGGATGTGCTCGAAGCCCAGCGGGAGAAAGATATCCAGGCAGCAGAGGAAAGAGGCGCCGGAGCAGAGGAAATCGACAAGATGCGGCTGAAGGGGCATATACCTCGGATTTCGGTGACCACCTATATCAAACACGGGCGTGTATTGCGCGCCATTGGCGAGATGCTGTGGGACATGCAACTCATAGATTATGACCCCTTTACGATCTGCAATTGGACCAATAATGAAGAAAATGCGCTAAAGAGCGACGAAGGACGGCGTCAGAGAGAGCCATGGGATGACCGCTTTTACGACTTGTTACAGTCGCCGATCTTTCAAGACCCCTTAAAGGACATCGGTGATCCGCTTTTTTGGGCCCCACTCATCGCGCGTTTTATGGGCATGAGGATGGAGGAAATTCTGCAGCTCGGGCCAGAAGATTTTGGGTCAGACAAGGGTATTCCTTACCTGCGCGTCCGCAACACAATTATCAACGGGCTGAAAACCCTAAGCAGCGAAAGGACGTTGCCAATCCATCCTCAATTGATCGAACTTGGTCTCCTCAAGCTTGTCGAACTACGTAAGAAAGAGGATCATATTCGGCTGTTCCCTTTCCTTGATCGTGGCAAACAGAAGGGCACATTCTCAGCGAATTTCAGTAAGGCTTTCGGCTACTATCGACGCACAAACGATTGCTACTGGCTCGGAATGGATTTTCATTCCCTGCGCACAACATTCCACCATGACCTTCTGGGGGACGACAAATCGGACGCCATCCGCTGCCGGCTCATGGGACACACATACAGGGATGAGGGTGATCGCTCATATGGACAAAGCCTTGGGATCGAAAAGCTTGCTAATCGCATGAAGTCTGTAGCCGTTGATATCAGCATGATCAGGTCTCCGTTCGATACTCCAGGTGTCACCACCCGGTCCAAGGCAGCCGAACATGGATTGCGGGTGGTCGGGTGATTGCGTTCTGGCTGGCTTGGCCCCAACCGATAACAGAGGCCTAATCTGCCGAGGTTGAAAGCACTTCCGACGTGGGCCGCACCTCTCCCAGCCGGAACGCTCGGCTACCAGACGGTGAACTCATCTGCGCTAATTTGGACGCGATGACTGACGTGGGAGGTAGCTCACCAGTTCAAAAGATCATAGCTGCGAAGCGCGATCGGGTTTGTCGTGCCACTGGGCTCGCTTGCTGAAAAGTAAACTTCCTGCGACAATCTGAAAATGCCGACGTAGACTAAAAAAATGGGTTCCCAACCATGTAAGCGATTGAGATTTCAGCGAGCATCTTCCAAATTTGTCGTTTTATCGGTCAATGCCATGCCGTCGGCTTCACGCCGATTTACCCTATCGACGAAATCTTGAACGCGCTCTGGATTTCGTGGTCGATCGCGGCCGCTGGTTTTGACAATCCAATACACAATCCAGAGACCTACTGCAGAGACCAAGACCGATGTTACCGACAGGATTATATCAAACGACTGCATTATCGTAAGCATCCGGCGTAGGCCACAGGTAGGTCATCGCTCGCGA
>CESC01008804.1_pt1 | contig 10922 bp, 11 predicted proteins | sample 531131 | NCBI WGS metagenome assembly CESC01 (sample SAMEA2621295, study PRJEB7988) | marine metagenome | biome: marine biome (ENVO:00000447); feature: mesopelagic zone (ENVO:00000213); material: "saline water (ENVO:00002010), including plankton (ENVO:xxxxxxxx)" | depth 800 m
CGGGAAGGTCGACCTCGCGCATGTCCTCCTCCGTCAGAGCGTTTAGCGTGATCTCCGAACCATCACCGCCCCGGGTCTGCCCGGAGGCAGTGGCACTTTCCTGCTCGCCGGAATCATTCGGCGCCTCGGCGGACGGAGAGGTCGACGGCGGTTGCGCCTCCGGCGCCTCAGCGTCCGAAGACGGATCCGAGCACCCGGTAATCAAGGTAATGGCCAGCAAACTTGCTGACAGGGTATCGGTGAGCGTCGCACCGCGTTTGGGAAAGGGCATGGTTCCTCCTCGAAGCCAGAAGCGTCACACATTTGGCGCCCGATTGATGTCCTGATCATGTGATTCATTTACCAGGGTTTCAGGGGTCGATGCCAATTAAGGAATCAATGCCTTCATCCCTAATGGTCGCTTTGGCCTCATCCAGAGCTGCCGCATCAGTGTCGAATTCGTCATCCCAGACAGTGGAGGTACCGAACTCATCCACTACTTCAAGAACCCAGCCGCCAGTGTCACCACGGTAGATATCCACTTTGACGGTCTTCCCGTCAGCCGTCAGTTCCTGGCAAAGGGGGCTCATCTCGAGTTCAAATTCACCTTGCATTGATTATCTCCTAGGCCGAATCTTTATACACATAACGCAGAGCTTTGCGGCTATTCCGGAGCCGCGAAGCGGTGGAGAAATTGTACGGAAAAGCGTCGAGAGAGCAGCACTAGATCATCTCGGATTGGCCAACATCAACTGATGATATAGCTTACGCGGCCTGTTGCCCCCCCGCTTTTGAAGAGCCGCGATTTAAGAAGCGACTTGGAAACCCTAAAGGGCCGTAACGCACTGGAGCTAATTGTTAAACGCGCCCCGGCATACGCCTGGTGACCAATCCCAGCAAGATAATAACGACGGCGACAATAATTGCTACCGAGCCGACTTGAATCAGGGCGCTGACCACCAGCTCCTGTGTCTCTGACCCTTCGTACCCCGCTCCCGCAATAGGAGTAGACTTGCTAGTTCCCCAGACCGCCGCAAGCAGCAGCCCGAACCAGATTGCATACATACTAAAGATACTGAGCCAGCGAGCAAGTTTGCGCCATACCTCACCGACTTTCAGGTGATGCCACATGAGGCCGAATATCAAAAGGACCATTCCATTTTGCACGCCCGCCAGATGCGCTGAAAGTCCCATTCGAGAGTTGGTGAACATCGGTATAACGCCCGGCTCACGCGCCGGTTTGGAGCGGCGGAAAATCGGTCGCTGTGCAGCCGTTGGTTATGTTCCGTCATCACTGAGTTCAGACATCCGCAATAACTGGCTACTGCGACGCACGGTCAAAATATCAACGTGATCTTTGACGCTGTAAACGACCCGATACGTTCCAAATATCAGTTCCCTGATGCGAGGCGATCCTACCTCGGGAACCATACGTCCACTTTTAGGGAAATCAGCTAATCGCTCTACTGTGGCGAATAAATCATCAACCCACCCGACTGCAGCATCTGGGTTGTCTTCTGCAATATATCGAGCGGTATCCTCGACGCGCTCCAGCGCAAGCGGGGACCAAACAATCTTCATCTCGCCAGCCCGCTCAAAACCCGAGCCTTCGCGTCTTCATGCGCAATACCGTCCCCAGAGGCTATCTGCTCCTCCGCCTTATACACTTCCTCTAGAATTTCCAGACGTTCTTGCATCTTCTCGTACTCGTGAACATCCACCAGCACAGCAACGCCACGGCCTCTTTGCGTCAGGACCATAGGACGGCGGTTCTCATGGAGCTGTTTTACAAATGTGGCTACTCCTGCCCGAAATTCAGACAGAGGGCGGATATCTTCATCAACTCGGACCCTTGACATGGAAATCACCTTCGTACGTTTAAACGTACATCAAAGGGTACAGCATTGACTGACGTCGAGCAAGGTGCCCAAAGGAAGGAACATAACGCTGAAAGCAGCGGCGCGAGCTTGCGAGCGTCCGGCAGTCGAAGGCTGCGTAGTGCTGCGCTTTGTTAAATGCCTTACGCGGATAGGAATTCACGTACAAGGCCCCAATTATCTCTGTAACTTTCAAGATTAGTGATGTCTTTAAGAAGCACCTTGCTCCAACTCGTATCAGTCCGGCACACGGACTGAACAATGCCTACCGGAATAACAAAGTGCTCCGGCGGCAACACCTCCTTCCGGCCGCATTTAGAACCCCGATTTAACAAGACCACTACTACAAAATCGCAATTGAAATTCTTTATCGGAAAGCCGCCAGTTTTAGTGGCCCAGCGACTTTTAACTTGGATCTTGGCAGAAGTATTATTTTCTGGGTTTGTGGCCACAAGGTCATAGCCCGGCATATTCGTGTACGTTTTGTATGCGGCAATTTTATGAATCAAAAACTGGCCGAGAACCAAAAATTCCGCTCCTTCTGATTCTAGCCTTGTATCTTGACGTGCCACGAAATTCTCCCGAGCATTTAACGCCGTGCTCACCGGTAAATTGCGAGCGCAGCGAGTAATTTATCCGCGTGCAGCACTTTGTTATATGCCCTTTCCATAAGTGGCTCACAGGTATTTCTTGGAATTGGTGAGACATTTTCTTTTCGTCAGGGGGGCAGTCACATAATCTTCATCTAGAAAGCGGATCAGTTCCTTCAGTTGTTTCTTGTCTTCCGGGATAACCAGCTTGCCGTCGTCGTTGACCATAATGGTGATATGGTGTTCCTCGGGCAGTTCGGCGTTGAAGTTGTTGGCGACGGTTTGAATGTCGGCGACGGCGAGGTCTTTCAGAACTTCATTCTTCTGCAACAGGGCGATTTTCTTTCGAATGATCGAGTCGGCCTGCTCCTTGAAGCCCTCCTGGTCTTCAAAGGCGAAGAGGTCGGTAGCGGCGAAATCGTCTAGGTCAGTGTCGGTGGCTTCGCGGTAGTAATCTGCCAGATCCAGAAAGCGTTTAGTATTGTGGTAGGAAGCAAAATACAAGGTGCCGTTGTGGAAATGGGCGGTGAGTTTGTCTTGCAGTATCAGGCCAGGTTCTTCAAGGCGTTTATATGTGTCACCCGCCTGAATCGGCAAACCGATCAGTGTCCATCGATTAGAGAGCAACTTGCCGGCATCGAAGACCTGAAAGTTGACAGTTTTGTTGGCGGCTGACCAGTTGCCACTAAACAACGCTTTGATTCGGTGCGTTTCGGTGCTGAGGTTCAGTACTTGACAGGTGAGCGGGTTACCGATGGCCTGGCCGATGTCGGGCGGTAGTGGGTAATCGGCAATGGTAAAGATTTCGCCCTCATCCACGTTGTAGCTGCCAGTGAAAACGATGGGCTGTCTGTCGTTAATCAGTGCCGCTTGTTGTTCGGCGAAAAGTTGTGCTAGTTCGGTATTCAGCGCGGCGGTCAGTGGAATGCGACGGATGCGCGCCTCGTTATCATCCACCAAGGCGAACAGATTGGAGGGATTATTGTTATTTGGCATGATTGGCATCCAGGATCATGTATTCGGTTAGTTGCACCACCTGCGAGACAGCCTTGCAGCTGGTAATATTCTGTCGGGTGATCAGCACATAGGTGATGTCGCCCTCAATGGTTACTTCAAAGAAGTGATAGCCAAAAAAACCCAGCAAGGGATTGAAGTGGTAGGCGTGAGAGTTGTAGACGATAAAGAAGAAGATCACCGCCACAAACACCAGTACCGGCACGCTGATGGTGCTCTGGCTCTGGTTGATTAGCGGCAGCAGGTATACCAGCAGAAAGCCGACGATCTCCTTGTCCACGGTTTTGACTGATTTAATCTTCACTGGCAGCCGCTCCAGCCCGTGGCGCGAGGCCGACAGCCACACCAGACCAAAGCACAGGCCACTCAAAACCAGCGCGGCCAGCAGATAGCCGCTGCCCACCAGCCAATGGGCTGCCAGATTCTCCGACCACGGCACGCCGGGCTGCCAGGCACTGCTGATTTCAACAAACCACAGCGTCAGGCAGATGGGCGCCAGCGCCGTGGACACCAGCGACAGCTTAGCGAGCTTGTTAAGCATTATGTATCACATTCAAATCCAGGATCTCACCGAGAACAGCTTTTATCATCTTCTCAGAGTCGGCCATAGATTTCGCAAGTGTATTTCTGAGCTTCTCGCACTTATCCATCAACATAACAAGCCGTTCTTGCTCTTCAATTGGCGGCAAAATAACTTTGACCTCTTTTAGACTACCTATGGATAAGGTCACATTTGCCATCCCTTTCATTAAAGGCACAACAACATCATCTTTAAAGTTGTTTAAATAAAAATATAAGTATTTTGCAGAAACAGACGCGCAATCGATTGGTGTAGCTGCCGCCAATATACTGCCCAATGCAAATTTACCACTTTGATAATGAATCCTTTTAATTGAGGCATGGCCATGCCCTGTTGAAGAGACCAACGGAATGCAAACTGCTTCACAGTCGAACTGATATTCGGTGTGTGACCCCCTTTCTTCTCCAGTGGTAACCATCGGATAGCTTCCCGGCACTGCCTTTTTTATTCCTGTCTGACCTTTCTCGATACTGCAAATACTCCCAAGCTCTACAACCTTGAACTCTGAAAGCTGGAAATATGAATCAAATATATCCTTGACCTCGGAAGAAATCTCACTTAGATCATCGTTAATCGTCTCGATGTAGTCTTTAGCATTTTTATCATTATCGACTTTCAGTCGAGTTGGATTCTTGATATCCAGATCAAAGTCTCTCCGAATAATCTCATCAATGGATGCCGACCATGAATAATCACTTTCTACTCGAACGCGCCACCAGTCTCTAACATCATCAAAGTCATCACTTTGAATTCGCTTTGTCTTAGAATAAGCCCTCACCCCCGGCGGGCAAATTAGCTGGTAATACCATATTTTTCTTGTCGGCTCACCCTTTGTAAAGAAAACCAGATTTGTCGCAACAGTAGCATAGGGCTTAAATACTGAGTTGGGTAATCGAATGATTGTGTGTACATTGCAATCTTCCAGCAGCTTCTGGCGGATACGTTGTTTGACGCCATCGCCGGTAAGGGAACCATCGGGTAATACAATGGCAGCGCGACCACCATCCTTGAGCAGGTGGATCATCAGGATTAGAAATAGGTCTGCCGATTCCTTGGTGCGGTAGGTTTGCGGGAAATTGTTCTCATTGTTGTTGGAAACCACGCCACCAAAGGGCGGATTGGCGATGATCACGTCTACCCGGTCTTTGCGGCTGTATTCGCTCAGAGGGCGTTGCAGGGAGTCACCAAACTGGATGCTGGGGGTGATGATATCGTGCAGAATCAAGTTGGTGTTGGCCAGCATGTAGGGCAACGGTTTGTATTCCCAGCCGCGCACATTGTGGGCAATGGCTTCGCGCTCTGCCACAGTGCTGGCACTGGCCTTCAGGTGCTCAATCACCGCCGTCAAGAAGCCGCCGGTGCCGCAGGCCGGGTCGAGCACCATTTCGCCATGTTCGGGGTTCACCATTTCGGTCATGAACTGGGTAACGGCACGCGGAGTATAAAATTCGCCCAGGGTGCCAGCGCTTTGCAGTTCGCTCAGGAAGGTTTCATAAATCTGGCCGAACAGGTGCAGGTCTTTGCTGTTGTTGAAGTCGATTTCGTTCAGCTTGTTGATCACCTGGCGCAAGTGAATACCCGACTTCATGTAGTTGTAGTTGTTGGCAAACACCTCATGCACCAATACAGCACGGCGGTTGCCGCTGGAGAGGTCTATTTCCGACAAGGATGGGAACAGCTTGCGATCGACAAAATGCAACAGTTCGTCACCGGTCATGCCTTCGTCATCACCGGCCCATTCGTCCCAGTGCAGTTCAGCGGGAATGGGCGAGGTGTAGTTGTCGTCCATCAGCTCCAGCTCTTTGTCCTTGTCGCTGAAGATTTTCAGAAATAGCATCCATCCCAACTGAAGAATACGCAGCTCGTCGCTGCCGGTGCCGGTGTCCTGGCGCATGATGTTGCGGGCGGATTTTACGATGCCTGATACGTTTGCCATATTGCGTTACTGCTCTCTTGTTCATGATTCAAGCCGCTTGATAGAGGGCTTGCTCCAGTTGGTTCAGGGCCTGCAAGTATTGTGGCTTGCCGCCGAAAAGTTTAATGATTTCTGTCGGTGTGCCGAACTGGTCGAAGGGGTTGACCTTGAGCACCTTGATGTCTTCGATGTTCTCGATGCCTTCGTCTGCATATTTGTCCAGCAGGGCATCCAGCACTTTACGGGCCTGCTCGCCATATTGGGTGAATACGTCGCGCTTTCTGACCTTTTTGGCACGCTCTGCACGGGTGAGCGGCGGCTGATCGAAGGCGGTGTGGCAGATCATGTCGAAGATATCCATTTCCTTGCCAATGGCTTCTTTCAGGTTCTCCAGCACGATTCCTTGTTCGGTCAGCTCATCAATGATGGCTTGCTTTTTGTCGGCGTTATGCCATTTGCTCAGAAAATCATCTAGTGAGTGGTATTGCTCGCGCACTTTCTGGCGGGTGTAGTCCTTTAGGCTGCCGGTGATCAGCTTGCCGTTGCCGTCCATGTACTGGATGCGCTCGTTGAGGATGGCGACATTGACGCCATTGACGTAGTACTTGGGGCGCGGTTCGCTGATAATCTCCCCGCCGGTGATGATTTCCGGGGGCTCAGTCGGTGGATCGAAGATGATTTCCTCGCCGGTTTCATCGGTGACGGTCTCGCCTTCGGCGATTTCTTCTTCGGGCGTCTCAAAGTAGTCATCCTCACCCAGTTCTTTAACGCGCACCGGATCGCCGTCGAAATCCGGGTCGGCAAACAGATCGGTGACATTGCGAAAATCAAGAATGGTGAAAAAGGTCTTACCAAACTCCTCGTTGATACGGGTACCGCGCCCGATGATTTGCTTGAATTCGGTCATGGAGCCGATGTTGCTGTCGAGCACGATCAGCTTGCAGGTTTGGGCATCGACGCCGGTGGTCATCAGCTTGGAGGTGGTGGCAATCACCGGATAGCGCTCTTCCGGGTTGATAAAGTTGTCCAGCTCTCGCTTGCCTTCGTCGTTGTCGCCCGTGATCTGCATGACGTACTTGGGGTTCTGCGCCATCAGGTCACTGTTTGCGTTGGCCAGGGCGGCCCGCATGCGCTGGGCATGGTCGATATCCACACAGAACACGATGGCTTTGTCGAAGCGATTGGTCTTGTTCAGGTATTCGGTGATCTTGTTGGCCACGGCTTCGGTGCGCTCGTCGATAACCAGGCTCTTGTCGTAATCCTTGCGGTTATAGATACGATCATTGACCAATTGGCCGCTCTTATCGGTTTTTCCTGCCTCTGGTCGCCAACCTTCCAGATCGACATTCAAGCCAACCCGCAGCACCTTGTATGGAGCGAGAAAACCGTCCTGTATGCCCTGCTTGAGCGAGTAGGTATAAATGGGGTCACCGAAGTATTCGGTGCTGGAAACGGTTTCGGTTTCCTTGGGCGTGGCGGTGAGGCCAATGTGAGTGGCTGTTTTGAAATAATCCAGAATCTCGCGCCAGGCACTGTCTTCCGAAGCGCTGCCACGGTGGCATTCGTCGATGACGATCAAATCGAAGAAGTCAGGGCTGAATTCGCGGTAGGCGTCCTTGTCTTCATCGTAGTTGGTCAGCCCTTGATACAACGCCAGATAGATCTCGTAGGATTTGTCGATCTTCTTCTGCTTAATGACCGTCATTTTGTCTTTGAAATGGCGAAAATCACCGCGCCGGGTCTGGTCGATCAAGGCATTGCGGTCAGCCAGAAACAGGATGCGCCTCTTGGCCCCTGCCTTCCACAGTCTATGAATGATTTGAAAGGCGGTATAGGTTTTACCGGTGCCCGTAGCCATAGTCAGCAGGATACGTTGCTGACCTTTGGCAATGGCCTCTACCGTGCGGTTGATGGCGATCTGCTGGTAATAACGCGGGCTGCGGTTGGTACCGTCGAAGAAATAATCCTGAGCACTGATTCGCTCGGCTTCTGGCGTAGTGATGCCTTTGTAGCGTTTATATCGCTCCCAGAGTTGTTCTGGCGTTGGAAAGTCGTGCAGTGGGAGTTCGCGCTCGACACCGCCGCTTGCGGCGGTGCGGTCATGTTCATAAAAGCCATCGCCGTTACTGCTAAACACCGTGGGTATGTCCAGGGTGGTAGCGTAATCCAGCCCCTGCTGTATGCCTGCCATGACCGAATGCTTGTTGTCCTTGGCCTCAATGATGGCGACAGGGATATTAGGTTTGTAGTAAAGGATGTAATCCGCCCGCTTGCGCTTACCACGGGTGGTTAGATTTCCCTTCACATAGATACGGCCATCGGTGAATCCGACTTCCTCGCGGACTTGTTTCTGCATGTCCCAGCCTGCCTGCTTAAGCGCGGGCGTGATGAACTTGGTGCAGATGTCGCGTTCTGATAGTGCTTTCTTATTCGTCATCCGATGCTCGGGTTCCCTTTCTTAGTTCGGGCTGGGTTGGGCATATAACGCCCGCGTAATAGGCGCGAACTTGCGAGCGTCCTAATTGACGCGTTTGTTAACTGCTGCATCACTCTGCCGTTGCCACCTTACGCCGAAAAGAAGGTACATTTTCATAATCAAAATCATCTCCAAAAACTTCGTCAATTCGCTTTTTAATCACCTCATAATCTTCTCTTGCTCTGCCGCGGGCGTAACATTGACCATTACTCTCGATTTCCCGCGCCAAATGAACAAGTGAGTCGCCATCGAATAGGTTTATGTATTTTGGGATTGAGACCTGAAACCTTGTATCAGCTTGGTCATAGCTATAACTGACTGTATAATAAGCAGTCACAACTCGACAAAATCTTTTCTGCCACTCTTCTGTATCTGCTATTTCAAGCAACGCGTCAAATTGGCCTGTAGTAAACGTAGGATGCTCGTCACTTCGAATCCATTCTTCAATATCATTTCCATGCGTATCTAAACCTTCTTTCTTAAACCATCCCATGGTTTTTCCCACATCATCCGTCTCGATACAATGATCTACCTTCAAACGTGCGTCGTCGCTTAAAAGTGGATAGATCTGAGGGTTCTTAGAAAGATAAAAAACTAAATACGATAATGGATTACCGGTTGAGGAAATGTTGCTGTAGTAGTCGATATCGCCTTCAACCTCATTGGGGATCGCAGCAGAGTTCCGGTCGGATAAAACCTCCAGGGCATGGAGGTTGATCATTCGGTTCTTTTCGCAATCCTCATTTTCTAGTTTAAAAACCAGCTTCCACAACGATCTAAAAATATTTATCTCTACTGATGGTTTAGTTCTACTAAGATACCTGCTTTCAATATACTGTTTAACTTTCTTTCTACTATTTAGAACACCTGCTGACTCCGAAAGGTCCTCCAGTAGTTCTTTCATTATCCGCTGGGTATAAAACGGCGGCTTTACAAGCAACTCTTCCAAAGTGTTTCTTAGGAGAGAACGAACGGTTTCTTTGTTCGGCGAATGGAGTTCCCGCTCGGAATTAAGAACCGGATGCGCAGAGAGATGTCTTTGTTTTTGGAGGTAGCGAAGGTTTTCATATTCCGATGAATCCAGCAAAAAAGTCTTTTCGTGAACATCATCAAGAAGCTTTATTTCCCAAGCTGACGACTTGTAATCTTCATTCTGGATAGCAGTTACTTCTCGAAGAATTTCCTTTGCTGCTGAGTCGTCGTACAAATCTATTAGGCTCTGGAGTTTATAAACAATATCGCATATTGCCACCGACCATAGCATGACAACGGAAGAACGATAATTTCCATTGTTGTATGAGGACAAAACTTCTTGAAAGTACGCTTTTGTTTTCCCGTAGTGGATTTGCTCTGAAATCCTCTCAAGTGAGAACTCTTGCATCTATTTCATCCTAAATATAGTGAGCAGTTAACGCCTTAGCTCAGCGGCATTTGAGGCGACGCCTGATTTTGCGGCAGCAAAATTAGGTGGCGGGTCAAATGTCCGCTGCAGCGATTTGTTGGGCATCAACCACCCGACCCTTCTCGCTTCGACGCCTATCTGTCTCGGATGGTAACTTCAATTGGTGAGCCCGATTCCAAGATGCAGCGCCCGACATACTTAGCGACGGCCCCGAATGCGTTTGCAGCTTCAAAGTCAATTTCAACAACGTTGCGGCCAGTTCTTTCTATCACGCGGCTGGTTGTTCCCAATGCCAACGCGGGATCGTAAGTACTGGGATTGGTTGTTCGGGCCTTCAATTGAGCATTGCAGATTGAAATTGCGTCGCCGGTTGATACCCGAGTAGCCGCTTGTTTAAGGGAGCCACCTGCTAAGTCGTCCTCTGAAACCCAAAATCTCTTAGTGTTTGATTGCTTGTCGTTGCAGTCGATGTAGAACATTCCCTGCCGCGACGTTGATTTGGCAGCGTCCACCAACAAGTGGCATGCGTTGTTTTCCCGCATGAGCTTCGCAGTGTATTCACCCATGAGGTCTGCTTCTCTTGCGGTCATGCCGTGAGACTTGGGGTTCTTGGAGAACCTATCCGATAGCTCAGCAATCACCTCATCTCTGGATTTGGCCTTACTACTGCAGGATATGGGCTTCTTCATGATCCTATGGGTTATCGCTTTTCCGTCATAGGTCCAGTTGTTCGACACTGAACCGCCGGTATGAACAGTTCCATCCTCATGCACGATTTTGGTAATCGTGTTGCCGCTGAGCGTCACCTTTTTCAGTCCGCAGGTGAGCGTCTTTGCATCAGCGCCAGTTGACACCAAGAGCACGACCAAAAGCGCAATAAAGCTACCGCAGCCATTGAATTTCTGTTTCACCACCTTCTCCTCAAGATTGCCTGTCTCATCGAGCTCAATGCTGCCAAGGTGCTGCACTTGATGCCCAACAGGTATTAGGACGCCGGCTCGAATATCCAATGAACGCGTCGGCGTCATATCACTTTATAGTTTTTAACTTCATCGAATAAAACCAGAAAACTCAACAGGTTACAAACCT
>CESC01045015.1_pt1 | contig 10889 bp, 7 predicted proteins | sample 531131 | NCBI WGS metagenome assembly CESC01 (sample SAMEA2621295, study PRJEB7988) | marine metagenome | biome: marine biome (ENVO:00000447); feature: mesopelagic zone (ENVO:00000213); material: "saline water (ENVO:00002010), including plankton (ENVO:xxxxxxxx)" | depth 800 m
AAGGGCACGCGCTCGATATGGGAATGTTCAAAGAAGAGCGGAGATCCTTCCAGTTCACTGCAAAGCAGCAGGTCCGCCTCGCCACGCGTGAATTCGCGGATACAGATGGGACGATCGGCGGAGTTGACCTGCAGTCGTGCCTCTGGTGCGAAGTTACGAAAATATCGTAATAGTCGCGGCAGATAGCTGATCGTTAACGTGTGCTGAGTAGTCAATATGGCCCGAGGACCTTGCAGCGCGTCTGCCCTCATCCGTCCGCGCATGGCGTACAGCCGGGCCAGCCAATCTCGCAACGGCATTTCATAGGCGCGCCCGTGGGTGGTAAGTGACAGCCGGGTTGTGCTGCGGTCGATCAGATCGACGCCAAGCCACTCTTCCAGCTGACGGATACGACGCGAGATTGCGGGCTGGGTGACATGCCTGAGTTCTGCAGCTTGAGAAAACGAGCCAGCCTCAATCAGCACAAGAAAGTCTTCTATCCACTCAATTTTCATATATATCGTCTGGAATAGTTCTTTCGATGGGTCGAATATCCTGCCTATGCAGGAAAGTAACTGCTTCTGAGCATCTTGGCATTGGTCGCGTGGAAGCTCCAGGTTTAGCTTTAGTGCAGACCGTTGTTGGCGAAACCTGATTCGCTGTCACTTTGACGATGGTCATCAAGAGAGCACGCTTATGCAAAAGATTTCTCGCCTAGAGGCCCGTATGCACCTCTCTCGTGTTCCTCGTATTCGGCTTGGTCATCTGCCGACTCCGCTGGAGCCCATGGAGAACCTTAGCAAGCTGCTGGGTGGCCCGCGCCTGTGGATCAAGCGCGATGATTGCACCGGTCTATCCACGGGGGGCAACAAGACCCGCAAGCTTGAATTTCTCATGGCCGATGCGCTGGAGAATGGGGCCGATACCATCATTACCCAGGGCGCGACACAGTCGAACCACGCCCGCCAGACCGTTGCCGCCAGCTGCAAGCTTGGACTGGACTGCTACATCCTGCTCGAGGACCGCACCGGCGATAAAAACCCGGCATACAACTACAACGGCAATGTCTTTCTGGATCAACTCCACGGCGCCACGGTCGAGAAGCGACCCGGTGGGGCCGACATGCAAAGCGAGATGGAAGGCCTTGCCGACAAGCTCCGAAGCGAAGGCAGGAAGCCGTACATCATTCCGGGCGGTGGTTCGAACGAGATCGGGGCTCTGGGGTACGTCAATGCTGCGCTCGAGCTGCTGTCTCAAGCCAACGACATGGGCCTCAAGGTCGATCACCTCGTTCACGCTACCGGCAGCGCCGGCACCCAGGCTGGGCTGGTGACAGGATTGGCCGCCTGCAATGCAGGTATTCCCGTACTCGGCATCGGCGTGCGGGCACCGCAAGACAAGCAGGAGGCCAATGTGTTCGCCCTGGCCCAGAAGACGGAAGCCAAGCTGGGCCTCTCTGGCGTGGTGACTCGCGAGCAGGTGGTCGCCAACTGCGACTACGTGGGCGAGGGATATGGCATACCTACCGAGAGCATGGTGGAAGCGGTGACGCTGCTGGCTCGTCAGGAAGGCATCCTGCTCGATCCTGTCTATTCGGGAAAGGGCATGGCGGGACTGATCGACCTGATCCGCAAGGGCCATTTCAAGCGAGACGAGAACGTCGTGTTTCTGCACACCGGCGGGAGCGTTGCCCTGTTTGGATATCCCGATGCCTTCGGGTTTCCGGATTACCAGGCCTGACCCTCGAATTCTGGTGTCATGGGAGCCGATCGCGATCTCGGCTGTGGCGCGGTGTTCCCAGGCAGCCTCGAGTGGGCTGTCTTGCGGTGAGGTCATTGTCGGTGGCACCCGTGAAGACATCGTGAGGCCATTCGAACCTTCAGCGCCGTTGGTTCGAGGATCTCGCGGACCGAGGGCATGGAGAGCCATGCACGGTCCTGCGACCGGCGGTTGACGAAGTACTTTCCGGACGAAAAGTGGAATTTTCCGGTTCATTGCCAGCAACGCTACTGAGGGAAAGCAGATGCGTCGATTCTCCAAGTCCTTCACACAACAGGAGCCGATATCCGACGCCGCCATCGAGGCGGCGGTAGAAGTGATGCGCACTGGTCGTCTGCATCGCTACAACCTGGCAGAGGGGGAGCAAGGCGCTGCCGCTTTGCTGGAGCAGGAATTTGCGACAACCCTAGGGGTACCTTACGTGCTGGCCTGCGCATCAGGCGGCTACGCGCTGCAGCTGGCATTGCGCGCCTGTGGCCTGATGCTGGGAGACAAGGTCCTCTGCAATGCCTTCACCCTGTCGCCGGTGCCAGGCAGCATCCACGCAGCCGGGGGCGTCGCGGTTCTGGTAGATATCAAGGACGACACCACCGTCGACCCGGAGGATCTGGCGAAAGCGGCTCAGGAAAGCGGGGCAAGATTCTTTGTGCTCTCGCACATGCGCAGTCACATCGGTGACATGGACGCCATCGTGACGGTGTGTGAGACGCACGATATCACCTTGATCGAGGACTGCGCCCACACCATGGGGGCTAGCTTCGACGGCAGGCCTAGCGGAACCTTCGGAACGGTAGGTTGCTTCAGCACCCAGACTTACAAGCATTTGAATTCCGGCGAGGGCGGGCTGTTGAGCACCGCAGACGCGGATGTGATGCGTCGAGCGGTGGTCATGTCCGGGTCCTATATGCTCTACGACCGACACCTGGCCGCGCCTGCGCCCGCCAGCTATGGCGATACGCGATTGGTGACGCCGAATATGAGTGGCCGGATGGACAACCTTCGTGCGGCGTTGTTGCGCCCTCAGTTGGCGGAACTCGAGGCCCGCCAGGTTCGATGGAACCGGCTGTATCGGCGAATGGAGCAAGGCCTCGAGGCCTTGCCTCAAGCGAAGCCGACACCCCGCCACGCCAAAGAGGATTTCGTCGGAAGCTCGATCCAGTTCAACCTGACGGACCTCGAACAACAGCAGATCGCGCGCTTCATCGACGGCTGTGAAGCGCGCGGTATTCCCCTCAAGTGGTACGGAAAAGCACAGCCTGAGGACTACACCAGCCGTTACGACAGCTGGGGGTACCTCGCTTGCAGACGTCCTCTTCCCAACGCCGACCGTGTTCTCGCCACACTTTGCGATCTACGACTGCCATTGACCTTCGATGAAAGTGATTGCGATGACATCGTGGAACTGATGAAAGACGCCATGAATGAAGCAACAAACTGACCGTGCAGGATGTAGAAAGTAGGGCATACAGCGACCGTTAGATGGTAGCAACCACCGAAAGAAATTGGAGTCATAACAATGCTCAAGAAAGCTCTCATGACCAGCGCCATTCTCGCCACACTGACAGCCCCGGCCGTGCAGGCCTATACGTTGCGGCTGGGGATGGGGGATGCGATTGACTCGGATGGCTGGGCGTTTGCACAACAGTTCAAGAAACTTGTCGAGTTCTATTCCGACGGCGAATTGCTGGTGGATGTCTTTCCGAACGGTCAGCTGGGCTCGGAAACGGAAATGGTACAAGGCACTCGCATCGGAAAACTGGACTTCGCCCAGGTGGGGATTGGCAATCTTACTCCCTTCGCTCCCCGTCTTGGCGCCTTGACCATGCCCTACGCCATGCGCAGCCACGCCGATGCCGTCAACGTGACGACGGGCGAGTTGGCAGAGCACTGGAACACCATCGCGAGAGAAGAGGCCGGTGTCCACATCGTGAGCTGGATCTACACCAACTTTCGTCACCTGACCAATTCGCAGCACGCCGTGACAGAACTGGCGGATCTAGAGGGGCTGAAAATCCGCGTACCCCAGGATGAGATCATGCTGGCCACCTACGAGGCCTGGGGCGCAAGCCCGATCACCATGTCCTGGCCAGAAGTGTTTACCGGTATGCAGCAAGGGGTCATCGATGGCCAGGATAACCCCTACATCGTCAACTATACGAACCGCTTCCATGAGGTGCAGGATTACCTGACAGAAGTGCATCACCAGTATTCATTGCAGCCCATCATGATGGGCCTGAGAACCTACGAGGGTCTGTCGGAAGAAGAGCGAGAAATCATCGATCGCGCGGGAATGGAAGCAAGACTCTACGCTCTGCAATTTCAGCTGACCGAAGCTTCAAAAGCCAAGGCAGCGATGGAGGAGGCGGGGGTCGAGGTGTCAACGCTTAGCGACGAGGATGAGTGGATACGTATTGCCCAGGAGGAAGTCTGGCCCCAATTCTACGACAAGATTGGTGGGCAGGAAGGCTTTGAAGCGATGCAGGCGGCTCTAGGTCGTTAACTCAGGTCTGGCCGGCCCAGAATGCTGGGCCGGCCTGCCGCTTCCACATTCTCTTGAAAAGAGAAGGAGGCTGTCGTGCTGAAGATAATAAATAATATTGAAGACTATGCTTGTCGTTTTCTCCTCGGGCTTTTTGTGACGCTTCTTTTTGTCCAGGTTGTTCTTCGAGTAACGCTTGGGTTCGGGATGGCCTGGGTGGAAGAGCTTTCTCGTTATGCTTTTGTGTGGTTCGTTTTCCTTGGAGCAGCCCACGCCGCTCACCTTGGTGCTCACAACAGGCTAAGGTCACATATAGATCTATTGCCGCGCGTGGTAGCGAATAGTGTGCTCTTGTTCGTTGATCTCATCTGGGTGACATTTTCCCTGGTACTGGCGTGGAAAAGCCTTGAGCTGATAAGTCTTCTTCTTGAATTTCCCTATGCCTCTCCAGCTCTTGGATGGTCCCTGGCATACGTGTATTTTATTTTTCCTATCGCTTTTACTTTGATGGCATTTCGCGTGCTGCAGGTACAGTATTTGAAACTTGTGATGGGTGTTGAGCCAGGAGACGTTGATAAGCAAGAGATAGATAATATAATTGAGGAAGGTTCTCGTAATAAGGGCGAATCTTCTGCTGATGGAAAAAGGAGCGAAGTCTAATGGCTGCTACACTTCTGTTTTCCATGTTTGCTGGCTTGCTGTTGCTCGGATCGCCTATCGTAGTTTCACTTGGCATCGCCTCAATGGCTGTATATGTCCTCAATGGCGATGACATTAGCTCGCTCGTCGAGTTGGCATTTTCGTCGATCAACTCCTTTCCGCTGATGGCAATTCCCGCCTTTATCATGGCTGGCGTACTGATGGGGGACGCTGGTATCGCTCGGCGTCTGATACATATTTCCGAAGAGTTGGCTGGGCCCGCTGCCGGCGGTCTCGGTGCCACTGCGGTGGTCGCCTGCATGTTTTTTGGTGCAATTTCTGGTTCAGGTCCGGCCACCACGGCGGCGGTAGGCATGCTGGTCATCCCTGCGATGATAGAGCGCGGGTATGGTCGAAGCTACCCTGCTGCCATTACAGCGACAGCCGGTGGGCTAGGGGTGGTGATAGCACCGAGTATCCCACTGGTGATTTACGGTATTACCGCGAATGTTTCCATATCCGCTCTTTTTATTGCAGGCATGATTCCTGGTGTGCTTCTTGGCACAGGGCTGATGGTGGTAAATTATATTACTGCCAAGCGAAATGGTTACCAGACTGAAGGTGGAAAATATGATCGCCAACGGCTGAAAAAGGTGCTCAAGGAAGGCTTCTGGTCGTTGATGGCCCCCGTTGTTATTCTAGGGGGGATCTACTCGGGCATGTTCACTCCCACCGAGGCAGCGGTAGTCTCTATATTCTACGCGCTATTTGTTGGAATTTTTATTCATAAAGAATCTTCCATTAATGGTGTGGTTGAGGCTTTTCAGAGCACTACCTGGTTGACCGGACGAGTGCTGATCATCGTATTTACAGCCACTGCGTTTAGTCGAATTTTTGTCGAAAACCATATTCCTGATATGATTGTTGCCGGAATATTGAACTTCACAGATAGCCTCTGGGTTATCTGGCTAATGGTGATCGGCTTCCTTCTGATTGCAGGTATGTTTATCGACATACTCGCCGTCATCATGATTGTTACCCCTGTGCTGCTCCCTGTCATGGTGCAGTTTGGCGTTGACCCGGTCCATTTCGGTATAGTGCTGGTGGTCAGTCTCGGTATAGGTTTTTCTACACCGCCGCTGGGAGAAAACATGTTTATCAGCTCGAGTATCGCCAATGTCTCAATTGAGCAAATCTCTGTAAGAGCGTTGCCATTGGTAGGAAGTATGGTATCAATTGCACTGCTGCTGGCATTCTTCCCACAAATTTGTATGTGGCTGCCAACGATCCTGGGTTTCTAACGAGCGAGATTGAAGTTTTAGAGTGAGAAGTAGTAGGGGAGTCAATGGCCGCTAGCAACGGTTGTTGTCTCCCCATTTTTATATTGCCTCGCTCAGTTGTCGTCGCGACGTGGAAAATACGCATTGAGGCCGCACAGGAGGGAGGGATGGCGCATGATGACTGCAGATCTGCCAGGCAGTGATAATTTAATAAACAAAGGATGTTGATAAAAAGAATCCGTGAGGAGTTGTTTTGTCGTATTTTCAAGATCCAAACGGCGACTCTATAAAGAAGATGATAATTGAAGAAAAACCGTCTCAATCGCAAGAGGTATGATTTTCTTCGGACTTCCTTACGCAAGACCATACGAGTCACGAAGTTGCGCAAAGCGCCGCCATGAAGCCAAAAAAAAGCTGAACGTCACTTTCCGGGAGAGGCAAGGAAACATCATCCGAGCCACAATTTACCCCATCCAGATATCCTTGCGTATCGCGAGCTGTGCTCGCTCCTGTTCCATTCAACACGCCGGTGAATGGTCAAGTTTTTTGCGTGTAGGAATAGGCGGTTGCATCGTGATTAATTTTTCTTTGACTACGTCGACCGTGCTCCATTGACTCCTCTAATCCGCGTCTGAATCGGGTTCGTTGTGGGAGGGGCGGATTACTCTCATGAAGCGTAGAAAAAAGTACCTGATTCGAGCCTGCGTAGTGGTTTCTACCAGGTTTCTCTTCACTCGTGGTGATTTCCGATTTTAGGGTGTCTGATTTGGAATAATCAATTGACGAAAGAGGTGAAGGTAGCGGTGTTGTGTATGCGAAAACCTAACAAGCCGTGTAGAAAACGGCATTGGACGCTGCTTTGTAGTGGCTGATATTTTTTTACTGTTAGACAGATTTTCGCGTCTGTCATATCAAAAATAGCAGCGGACGAGGTGGTGAGATGAAAGAATATGCTCGAGTTGTTGTGATCGGCGGCGGTATCGGTGGTTGTAGCACGCTGTACCATTTGACACAGGAAGGATGGACCGACGTCGTCCTGGTCGAGCGCGATGAACTGACCTCTGGCTCCACCTGGCATGCAGCGGCCCAGGTTACCAACTTTGGCGCTTTACAGACCATGGTGGGTCTGAAATCTCACTCCATCAAGCTGTACAAGGAGCTTTCAGGAGATAGCGAGTTTCCTGTCGACTACCACATCACCGGCGGACTTCGCCTTGCCCATACCGATGCGGAAATGGATGGTTACAGACATTTTGCCTCCATGGCGAAGGGGATGGGCGTTGACTTCGAGGTGCTTGATGCAGAAGAAACCTGCCGGCGTCACCCCCTGTTGACCAAAGATGGTATCAAAGGTGCGCTATGGGATCCGCTGGATGGTGATATTGATCCAAGCGGAATCACCCAGGCTCTTGCTCGTAAAGCCAGAGAGGCCGGAGCTGAAGTATATAGATTCAATCCGGTAGAAAGTATCACCAAGAAAGCCAATGGTGAATGGATCGTTCATACGAAAAACGGGGATATCACCTGTGAGATTGTTGTGAACGCCACCGGCTACCGAGTCAATGAAGTTGGCAGCATGCTGGGCGTCGAGCACCCGGTCACCTCAATGGAGCATATGTATTTTCTGACGGAGCCGCTGGAAGAGCTCAAGGCCATGGATAGCCGTGTGCCCATCATCAGGTGCCCCGGTGACGACTTTTACATGCGCCAGGAGAAAAAAGGGCTGCTCGTGGGGGTCTATGAGCAGAACTGCAAGACCTGGGGAATGGACGGGATTGATCCTGCCTTTACCATGGATCTGTGTCCCAATGATCTTGATCGATGCCTGGACAATATGGAGCGTATCTTTGAGCGCGTCCCCAGCCTGATGAATACTGGCATTCACACCACCATCAACGGACCCATTACCTATACATCCGATGGCCTTCCGCTTATCGGCAAAATCCCGGGACTGCATAACGCCTATTCCTGTATTGGATTGAGGGCGGGGATCGGTGAAGGAGGTGGGCACGGAAAAATGCTCGCTCAGATCATCGTCCATGGGCAAGCAGAATTTGACACCTGGTGTCTCGATCCAAGGCGATTTACGTCTCACTGTACGACCGAATTCACCTCACTGAAGGCTATCGAAGACTATCAGAACGAGTTCCGCTTCCACATGCCTCACGAGTTCCGGCCCGCCGGGCGGCTGGCCAAGACGACTCCGATTTATCCGGTACAGAAGCAGTTGGGCGCGGCTTTCGGAACGGTCAATGGTTGGGAGCGGGTGCTGTTCTACAAGCCTGACGCTGATTTTGTCGATGAGCATAGCTTTCGCTATACCCCGACCAAGGAAGTGGTGGCCGAGGAGGTGAAAGCCGTACAGGAGCGGGTTGGCCTGATGGAGGTCTCTGGTTTTACGCGTTTTGAAGTGTCTGGGCCTGGTGCCGAGCAGTGGCTCGATGGCCTCTACACGGGGCGTATGCCCAAGACGGGAAGGGTCGCGCTGACCTATACGGTGACCGGCCAGGGAAACGTATTGAGCGAGGCGACCATTGCCAGGGTATCTGACGATGTCTTCTGGATAGGTGCTGCCGCGGCCGCAGAGTGGCATGACTGGGATTGGCTGGCCAGTCGCCTGCCCGACTCGGGCGTTACGATGAAAAACCTGACCAGTAGCCACACTATTCTGGTGGTGGCAGGGCCCAGGTCTCGGGAGCTACTGCAGAGCTTGTCACCCCGTTGTGATTGGTCGAAAGAAGCCTTCCCCTGGCTATCTGCCCGAAAGGTCTTTGTAGGACAGTCCCGGGTCCAGGCCCTCAATATCAGCTTCTCTGGCGAGCTTGCCTACGAGTTGCACGTAGCAAACGAGAACCTTTACCTGGTGCACAGTGAGTTGATGGAGGCAGGCGAGCGGTTTGGCCTTAAGCAGTTTGGTTCCTATGCGACGGAATCCATGAGACTCGAGAAGGGTTTCCGGCATTGGAAGGCCGATTTGATCGACGAATTCACCCCCTTTGAGGCTGGTTTGAACAGGTTTGTCAACTTCAAGAAGGGCGAGTTCGAAGGAAAAGATGTCTTGCAGGATCTGGCTGACAGAAAGCCCCGTCAGCAATTTGTTGTCATGACGTCGTCGGCCGAGCATGCGGCTCCTCAGTCGGGCGACTCCGTATGGTCAGGCGATAAGGTAGTAGGAACGGTTTCTTCTGCGGGTTGGGGGCATCGTGTCGGGAAGACCATCATGATGGCGTATATCCATCCTGAGCATGCTTCCTGCGGAACCTCGCTGGAGGTGGATATCATCGGGGAAAGGTACCCGGCCGTTGTCACTGAAGAATGTCTATATGATCCGGAATTTACACGTATGAGATCTTGATGTCCTGACAGGAAGCAGCATTCATATTTTGGTGATTCATTTAGGAGTTGATGTCATGAAGATCCTGGTAGGTGTCAAGAGAGTTATCGACTATAACGTTAAGGTCCGTGTCAAGCCTGATGGCTCGTCGGTCGATCTGGACAATGTAAAGATGGCGATGAATCCATTTGATGAAATTGCCGTCGAACAAGCCATTCGTCTCAAGGAATCAGGCGTGGCCGATGAGGTCATTGCGGTCAGTATCGGCTCGGATAAGAGTCAGGAGACCTTGCGGCAAGCTCTTGCAATGGGCGCTGACCGGGCGGTTCTGGTGCCGTATGAAGGCACGACAGAGCCTCTTTCGGTGGCGAAAGCGTTCAAGGCCCTTGTCGAGAGTGAAGATATCAATCTTGTTCTGCTGGGCAAGCAGGCCATTGATGACGACTGCAATCAAACCGCTCAGATGCTGTCGGCCTTGCTGGATTGGCCGCAAGGGACCTTTGCCTCCGGTTTGACAGTCGAGGGGGAGGCCTTGGAAGTCACACGGGAGGTCGACGGTGGCCAGGAATGTGTCCAGCTGGAGCTGCCAGCGGTGATAAGCGTTGACTTGAGGCTTAACGATCCCCGCTTTGCATCATTGCCGGCGATCATGAAAGCAAAGAAGAAAACCATAGATCGAATCGAAGCGGAAAGTCTTGGGGTAGACCTGGCTCCTCGGCTGGAACTTCTCAAGGTTTCCGAACCACCGGCGAGACAGACCCAGTGTGTACTTGTCGACACGGCCGCTGACCTTGTGGAAAAGCTCAAGAACGAAGCCCAGGTACTTTGAGGAGGATCATCATGGCAACACTCGTAATTGTCGAGCACGATCATCAGCAGATCTCTGATAGCTCCTTCCATACCTTGGGTGCCGCTCACGAGATTGGCGGTGACATTGATCTTCTGGTGATGGAGCAAGAAGGCTCCACCATCAGTGAGCTGGCAGCGTCGATCCCGGGCATCCGCAGAGTGATGGCGATCGCGTCACCGGATTTCGCCAACCCCCTGCCAGAGGACATGGCGCCGTTGGTGGTGCGTTGTGCAGAGGGCTATAGCCACCTGCTGGCAGCTGCCGACACATTTGGCAAGAACCTGATGCCCAGGGTCGCCGCGTTGCTCGACGTGCCTCAGGTCTCCGATATCAGCGCGGTGATCGATGCTGACACCTTCGAGCGTCCGATCTATGCGGGGAATGCCATCGCAACGGTACGCTCCACCGAGGCGGTCAAGGTCATCACCGTACGGCCGACCAAATTTCAGGCAGTCGCGACCCAGGGCGGGGAGGCCGAGAAGGTCGTGCTGAACGAAGGCTCGTCGCAGACAAGAGCGCGTTTCGTCAGTCGTTCATCCAACGCCAGCA
>CESC01035997.1_pt1 | contig 10870 bp, 8 predicted proteins | sample 531131 | NCBI WGS metagenome assembly CESC01 (sample SAMEA2621295, study PRJEB7988) | marine metagenome | biome: marine biome (ENVO:00000447); feature: mesopelagic zone (ENVO:00000213); material: "saline water (ENVO:00002010), including plankton (ENVO:xxxxxxxx)" | depth 800 m
TTATGAGGCAGATGCTACAAGCCGGGGAGTACAATATTGTGGTAGCTGGTTCTGCGTAGATCCCGCAGATGCTGGGTACAACAGTAGCGCTTGGTATACAACCTATACTGAAGATCCTACTTACCAGGCCGGCGTATCTGCTGCGAACGTAGGTTATGGCAATGTGGTCCAGCCTTGGGGTGAACCGGACGCATCGGCGGCTAGTGTATTCATCAATGCTGGTTATACTCTTGATGACGACACCGAAGTCTACGGGTTCGGAAATTACCGCAAAAGCGAATCGGACGGCAGTTTTTTCTATCGTTATCCGAGAAATGGCACAATTGAGCTACTCCGGGAAGCGGACGGCGGTATATATGACCCCCTCTCCAAGTACCCCGGCGGCTTCACCCCAAGATTTGAGGGTGACGTAGAGGACTGGTCAATAGTAGGTGGAATGCGTGGATCGTTGGAAAACGGTCTCAATTACGATCTCAGCGGACGCCGCGGTGAAAGTAAAGTCGTATATACCCTGGGAAACACCATCAACCCTTCTATGGGCCGCGCTTCACCACAATCTTTCCACCCTGGAGACCTGATTAATGAGGAAACTCAATTTCAGGCCGATTTTGACATAGAATTGGATTCTAACTTTTCCAGCCCACTCGTGTTTGCATTTGGCGCCAGCTACCTGGACGAGAGATATGAGGTAGTCGAAGGTGAGCTCGACTCGTACTTAGCCGGGCCCCACGCGGTGAAGGATCCATTTGCATTCTGTAACGGTAGCGTACCTACCACTAAGGGAGCGGGAGTTATCGCCAGCGGCTCGACCCTGGACTGCGCCGACTCTAGCGACCCGGTTTATCGGGTAGTTGGTGTAGGCTCAAACGGATTTCCAGGCTACTCGCCTCAGTTCTCCGATGTCTATCAGCGTAGTTCCGTGGCTATCTATGGGGACCTGAGTGCGGATGTTACCGACACCCTGTTCCTACAAGGTGCGATTCGCTATGAGGACTATGAAGATTTCGATGAAGAAGTCACGGCCAAGATTGCCGCTCATCTGGAGTTAACCGATGACTGGGCCATACGCGGATCTTTCGGTACTGGATTCCGTGCACCGACACCAGGACAGCAGGGTACGACTAACGTATCCACTCGACTACCGAATGGATTTCCTGTCGCAACAGGTCTGTTCCCACCCGCTGGCCCTGTTGCAGCAGCTCTGGGTGCGGTTCCGCTAGTGCCTGAAAAATCCACTAACTTGACATTTGGATTGGTAGGCAGTCTCGCCGACTTGGATTTGACCATAGATTTTTATCAAATCGATATCGAAGATCGGACTCAAGCGGTCTCAACCAGGACTGTATCTACCGACCCAACTTCCGGTGACGCCTATCAGAACTATCTGAAACTGGCTGCAGCCGGAGTGCCGGGCGCCAACACCATCGGTGGTGTGCTGTACTTTACCAATGGTTTCGATACTTCGACCAAAGGTATGGACATAGTGGCAACCTATCCGCTTACCGACGTAACAAACATAACGGCCGCGATTAACTGGAATGACACTGAGTTCGATTCTAGTACTGAACAGGTGGGTCAATTTCTTAACGTCGAGAGCCAGTTTGATTTTGAGAACTTTATGTCGAATTGGCGCAGTAATTTTACCATGACACATACCATCAACGACCTTCGTCTCCTAGCGCGAGCCAGTTATTATGGCGAGTTTGAGAACTCAAACAGAAACCCATGGCCTAATATTCAGAAATATGATGGGGCGTGGTTCGTAGACTTGGAAGCCTCCTATCAGCTTAATGATATGTTCACTATCACTATCGGTGGACGTAACGTCGGCGACGAATATCCTGAGAAGGATGCCATCAGTGACTACTGCTGCGGTAGAGTATACGGTTCCGGCGCCTATATGGACTGGCAGGGTGCTTACTACTACGGCCGTATAAGTGCTAATTTTTAGGTTGTACGAATTGATCTAGTCGCTACAGCGTCTAGAGCAGATTCATTAAAAGGGGACACCTTGGTGTCCCCTTTTTTTTGCGTTCGCAATTCCATCTATCGACATAGACTTTCCAGTAGGTAGTCTTTATGCTTTGTTCATGATTTCGTCTTAACCCACCACTTGAACCATGATTAAATCGTTTGACCACATAGCTGTCCCGATGGAGCGTGTAGAAGAAATGGTGGCATTCTACATGGCGTTGGGCTGCCGCGTGGTGGAACAGAACAATGGCATGATTTACGCTGTGATCTTCGGCGATAATAAGATTAACTTCCACGCTCCTGAGCTATGGCAGCCTGGTCAATTCACGTTACGTGGACCCACTGCAGTGCCGGGTTCCGGTGATGTGTGTTTTGTGTGGCAAGGCTCGCAGGAGTCTCTTCTTTCCACGCTGCGCGAAGCCAGCGCTGAAATCGAGGAAGGACCTGTGCCTCGTACTGGCGGCATGAATGGGGGCAGCACCCAAGGCACAAGTATCTATACGCGTGACCCGGACAATAACCTGCTTGAGTTCATTATCTACGGGTAAATGTAATTTATAAAAACTCAAACTTATTTAACATTCGATATATCTAAGACCAAGAGAGGTTGTTATGAAAATAACGATGAGAATAATAATTATAATAGCTTGTCTGTTATTGATTCCGTTCACAGCTGTAGCAACCGCTGCCATAAAGCAACGCTTTGCCGATGGACCGAATCGAGTTTTCTCCGGCGGCCCATTAGTATCCGGTCAAATCTATTCTGGACCGGAACCGGACTGGAGTTTTGTGAATACTATCCCTACCATCGAGATGCAGCTAATCGACCCTCCGAGATCACGAGTAATCTGGTCTGTGGAACACGAAGGCAAGCTCTATGTCTGGTCAGGTTACATGGGAACCACCGTTGGTCGATTATGGAAACGCTGGCCTGTGCAAGCAGAGCGAAATGGAAAGGCGATATTACGTATCAATGACACACGCTACGAACGCGAACTAGTCCGCATCCAGTCAGGTGACGAGCTAGATGGAATAACAGCCGCTATAACAAATAAGTACCCGTCTCAGACAACCCGTACGGCTGTAGAAACCGGTGGCGTCTGGTTATTCGAAGCCGCTCCAGGTCTGTAATCCAAGGAGGAAAACATGAAAAACTTCTATTACGTTATTGCTGTCGTGTTGGTAGTTACTATCCTGGCAGTTTTATTCCTCCCGGGCGTGGACGATTTCGTAGAGCAAACTTTCCAGAGATACCTGGGACGTGCCGCTCGTTAGTGATTGTCTCCCCTTCTCTGTCATAAACAGTTTTTCTGCTTGTTCTACTCAGACAAAACCGTGTTCACAAAATCCTGCAGTTTCTGAAGATCCTGGCTTCCCGTCATTAACTGAATTCCACCACCGTGGTTTGTTCCTTGGGGCTTGGAAAGCAACAAACTCGAACCATTAGTGGCTGGCCCCATAGCAGCGCCCGGTCTTTCGACAGCTCCACCTAGTAGATTGTTAATGTAACTGACCAAGGTATTGTAGTTAGTAGTTTGGAAATTTGTAGAACTGGAATCTACATAACGCAAGGCACTGCTTGCCGCCGCACCACCTGTTTTGTGGCACATTATGCAGTTGTTTTGAATAATCGATGAAATATTAGTCGTATAAAGTTGAAAGCTCGAACTGCTTTGCTGTTCAGCTCCTATCGTTACCAGCAAAGCTGACCCGCTATAAAAAATCTCACCCGCAGCTGCGATAGAGTCGTACGCAAGATAAAGTGCTAGGGTTGTATCTGACACACCAGCTGGGCCGAATGCTACATCATTGACGATATTGATGGCTTCATTCGTTTGCAGCGTTTTGGCGGGAAAAGCTGCTTGCAAATTTTCTAGAGATAAATCCCAAACTTCGTAAGCCCCAGATTCAATTCGCATGAAATACTGATCACCCCAGACAATCAAAACATAGACGTTTCCGACAGTATTCACGTGGCTCGACTCCACCTGAATTTCCATGTCGATATCTATGGCTTGATCGTAGCCAAAGCTGGAACTATAGGTTGCCCCATTGTCTGCGGAGGCTCCACCGAAGAAGCGAGCTGTGGTGGTTCCACCACTTACCGTAGAAGGCAAATCTAATTCTGGCAGTTGCGCTAATGCAACCGGCATGGCAAGGAAAACTGCAAGATTGAAAAATGTTGTAAGTAACTTTTCTTTCATCTACATGTGGCCTTTACGATTTATATACGTCGAAAAACTGCAAAGCCTTCCAAAATTGCAAACCAGGAAAATTCAACAGGGCTTATAAAGCGTAAACTCCAGTTAACTTGGAGACCCTGAAAAAAACAACTACACCAGTCCAAAACCCGGGCGATAGACCTTATCTAGATAGGTATTGGCGCCTTCGTCATTGGTGAATCGCATGCCGACTTTATCATACTCTAACACCTTGTTTTCAGAGGCGCGCATAGTAGCGATATTGCCCAGCAACATGGTCTCGGTGAGGCGGCCTGCATATTCAAAGTCTGAAGTTGTCACCTTGCTACGGTCCTTAATAGCATCTATCCACTCCTGGTAAATACCAGGTGACCTAGTCATTCTCTTGGCTGGTTGTTCATATTCTAGGTGTTTTGCTTCAGGGATGAGTCGTGGCTCACGGCCGTAGACACCGTGCATTAGGGTATTCTTGTCTCCGACAATGAGCACTCCGCCATCATTATCTCCAAGCATTCGGCCCTGCTCCAATAATTCTGGGCGTTCTGGCAGCAATCCCCCGTCATACCATGTCATTTTCACCGGTGGCCGGCTGCCTTTAGTTGGAAATTCAAAGTGGATCTTAGAGGCAATAGGAAAGGTCTCCATGTCCGACCCAAACCGACTGGAACTCGCGGAAATTCTGTTAGGCAAGTCAAGATCCAGTGCCCAGTAAGGATGATCGATGATATGAGCACCCATATCCCCTACCACACCTGTACCGAAATCAAGCCAACCGCGCCAGTTAAACCAATGATAGGCCCTTTCTTTGAACGGCCGAAAGGAGGCCGCACCTAACCATAGATCCCAGTTGATATGTGTTGGTATGGGATCAGAGCCTACTGGCCGGCCAATTCCCTGTGGCCAGACAGGGCGATTGGTCCAACAGTGTACTTCTTGAACCGTACCAAGAGCGCCATCAGCAACCATTTCGTTAATTAGCCGAGCTCCCTCTTCTGCGTGGCCTTGGTTTCCCATCTGGGTAACGACATTGGTCTCACGGGCGCGTTTTGCCAGGAAGCGGGCTTCAGCTACAGTATGGCACAGCGGCTTTTGTACATAGAGATGCTTCCCTAGGTTCATGGCATGGGCAGCGATTGGTGCATGCATGTGATCCGGCGTACTAATCAACACCGCATCGATTTCGGGATTCTCATCCAGCATAACGCGGTAGTCTCGATAGGTCTTGGCTTTCTCGCGAAACGACGCAGTCCAATCTTGCTTCAGAGTCTCCGCCAATCGATTATCGTCTATATCACAGACAGCATAGATGTTCTCATGAGATACAGATTGAATATCTGACCGGCCCTTACCGCCAGCTCCAACAGCAGCGATGTTGACCTTATCACTGGGCGCGACGTAAGCAGGGCCTCCGAGCACATGGCGGGGAACAATTATAAAAGCGGACGCAGCCGCCGTGTTTCTTATAAAGTCGCGACGACTTCGATTTTTCCCTTTCGTATCTTTTCTCATGGAACCCCCGTGTTATCTTATTAAGCTGGCCTGAAACAGGCCCTTTCCAATACTGTTTAGCCAGCTATCACCACTCCGAGGTTAGCACAAAGGAATGGGTTTCCGGAAACTCAGCACGCTGCTTATCAACCAGTTTGACAAATTTTGGCCGAAATCTCTGCGCGTAATCCCGCTGATGATTACGGAAAGGGAGGCAAGTTAAAAGAGATTTAGAACTTCTTGAATGGGTCCACAATCATAAAGGTCGCATTAGTCTTAGCTACCAGTTTCTCTTCACAGTAAATTGAAATCTCGCAGCGAAACAACTTTTTGCCAACATGTATGACTTCCGCTTTAGCAATGAGCGTATTCCCTGCTGGAGGTCTGATAAAGGATATATTGAGATCGATGGTAGCCGACAACTTTCCCTCTGGCCTTACCGATCGCACTGCGGCTCCAGCAGCCGTGTCCGCTAGCGAGCTAAGCACGCCACCATGAACACGACCTCCATTATTAAAGTGATAATCTTTTAGTTCGATAGCACAAGTCGCACACCCTTCAGCAAAATCTATTATCTCGATACCGAGAAATTCACCGAAAGGACTCATTTGGGGTGTTTGGAGAGACATAGCTGTTTGCGCTTCCTAAATTATCTTAGAGCGATTGATCGCAACCATCGCCTCAGTTATCAATTGGCGCTTGCGCCATAGCTTGAATTAAATCAATAAGCTTAGCTATGTCTCTAAGATCAGCAATCTCAGCTGGTGAATGACTGTAGCGACCAGGCCAAGATAATCCCGCGTTAGGTGCACCATACACGGTAAAGGTAGTGCCATCGGTTCCACCTTGCGTTAAGCCATACTGGGCATCGATCCCTGCTTCCTCCGCGATCCGCCGATTGCGATCCAACTCATAGGGTGTCGCCATGCTGCTATTCTCAATAGACCGCAGCACCGGCCCGTTACCCAAGGGAGCATAAGCAAAGTGGGGGGACTCCAGAGGCGTATCGGATGAAACAAAAGTGTCGATACTATAAACCCGTCTTGTCCGCGAGTAGAGCTTGCTTGCGAGCTCTGCTGCTCCACGTAACCCCCCCTCTTCTCTGACCGACCAGGCGAAGATGACCCGGTTAGACAAGCGAGCCGGATCGATTTGTTGCAATGCCATTAATAAGGAAGTACTGCCGACCCGGTCATCAAGTGATCGGGAAGCATAGCGATAAGCTCCCATACGATGTCCTTCCTTGTAACCTGTCACACCCATACCGATCCGCACACCGGCAGCAGCCAACTGTTCCGAATTCATTCCGAACCATGCCTGCACAGCTTCCGGTTGTTTCCTTTGCGGATCTGAACGATTCAGAAAAACTCCCCGCAATGCTGGCGCATCAGTCTGAGACTCAATGTTGGTAAAGGGGTCTATTTGCATTACCGCAGGCTGTCCTTCCCAAGCGGTGGTTACAACGCCGCCGAGTCTTCTTAAGTTAACAACCCCATTTGCTTCTATATTCTCAATCTCATAACCCACCTCATCCATGTGGGCGATAAAGACAGTGGCCTCCCCCGCCGGCCCAAACTCAACCCAGAGGTTCCCCATTTCATCAACTTGCGCAATTTCCTTTGCCCAATCCGGCATCGCGTTATACACCAGATTGCGTATTGGTCCTTCATGACCTGGCACAGCTGATCGCTCAGCTAATTGATCGATTTGTCGTTCTATTTCAACCAAGCGATTTACATTCTGGGTCGGGCCCCAGCGGCTTCGTTCACCATTGAGTACATTCAGTTGCTCTGGAGCTGATATCCAATTCGGCACATCGGCTCCACTATCTATTGCCGACACCAGGGTATTCAGGAGTTGTTGCGCATCCGTTAGTTCGACCCTTTCCATTAGAGCATCAACATTACTAACCCGCGGAGCCAGTATACGCACCCCATTGGGACTGCTAAGAGGAAGTACTACGTTAACTCGTCCACCTAGTTCATTCCGCTGCTCATCTTGAAATTGGTTTCTCCCGGGCACCAACACGATCAATTCCTCCGGCCCAGCATCAGCGATGAGAGCTGCTCCAAGGCCAACCCAACCAAACACCTGTTGTACGCTCAGAACATATTTAGTAGTAAATTCATCACCACTGACTTCCGCTTCAGCAGCAGCCATGAGGGCAGCACAACCAACTCGAGCTCCTGCCCTTGGCCCCGCGACTTCGTCAGCGTAAGACCACGCGGGCAATTGCCGCACAACCGGATCAAGCAGACTAATTCCCAATTCCTCTACTTCCTCAGGAGATTCTGCTCCAACATCCAGCCAAATGTCATTTTGCGTAACGATGGTGGTTTCGTTTCGGTGTTGATTTGCAAAGTGCCCGTTAGCAATGGCACTCACACCAACTACGGGTCCTTCACGAGTCAAAATGCGAAGATGTTGCCCTTCGTGCGCCTGATCCCAAAGAGGGTGACGTGACCCGTTTCCAATGCGATGCAATCTAAGGTAGCCCTTCTCAGTGATTTGACTGACCGCATAGGAATAGGTATCCAGAGCACAGGCAACTACTCTTCGGTTTGTGCCATTTCCGACTACCTTTGCCAGATTACCGTAGCGATCTTTTTCCCAACCGCTGAAATTTCTCTGAATGGATTCGATAGCGAGATGTTCGTGACCAGTGGGCGCATCCAGTGCAATCCAGGAAGCTATTACGTCAGCTGCCGGTTCCTGCGCAGCTATACTCCCTGCAAGGAAGGTAGCCACGCAAGCACAGAGTTGCAATTTGAAAGTAGAGGAAGAGGGCATATTCTTACCCGCAGCTAGTCTGGCAACCGGTAGGCAATGATGTAACCCCCTTCCGGATCTTCCTGATCAGCGGGTAGCGTCACGAAGCCTGCCCCGGGACCGGTTGTTTTGTTGTACACCGGAATGGTGGCAACAATGGTTTGCTTACCCGAGGCAGACAGATAACTCATGGGCGTTGAACTCGCCTGATGCGGAATGGGATTACTCCACAGCTCCTCGCCGTTCAACACATCCGTGGCACGAATGGTATTGTCATAGGCGCTGGCGCTGAATATCAGGCCACCGGAAGTGGTAACCGTTCCACCTATCTGCGGTGTACCAACACTGATCGGGAGAAACGTCTTTATACCCAGACCGAATATCGTCGGGCCGGTGTCTTTCGCCAGGCCAATGGGTTTTTCCCAGAGCAGCTGTCGAGTTTCCAGGTCAATTGCAGCCAGCACTCCATAGGGCGGCTGATTACATGGAACGCCTAACGGAGACATGAACTGCACCGTAGTGTGCGAGTAAGGAGTTCCCAGCTGATTGCCTTGTACTCCTTCTGGTAACTCATCGCGCGGAATCAAGGTAAGCTGATTACCGACAATCATCGGATTGACCACCATGATGTTATTTAGCTGGTCAACGCTTACGCTTCCCCAGTTGTGGCCGCCGGCATTGCCCGGAAACTGCAATATCGTGTCGGTGCCAGGCACGGTGAAGTGTCCTTCATAGCGCATCTTCCTAAATTCGATTCGGCAGTACAGCTGATCCAAGGGCGTGATACCCCACATTTTCTTTTCGGTAAGATCCTCCCTAAAGTTTGGCATGTCCATCGTGAAGGGTTGCGTGGGAGCCACATAGTCTTCCGGCACTCCACCTTCTTGTGACACCGGCAATTCCTGAATATCAAAGATCGGTTCACCTGTTTCGCGATTCAACACAAATACCTCGGAACGCTTGGTGGGTACCAATACTGCCTTCACCTTCTCACCATCGGTACCCGGTAGATCAATTAACACCGGCTGTGCTGGCACGTCCCAATCCCAGAGGTCATGGTGCACAGTCTGATAGGACCATCTTGGCGCACCAGTTTCACCATCAATAGCCACTACTGAACTGGCATATTGTTCGCTGGCTTCCATGCGGTAGCCACCGAAATAGTCCGGTGTTTCATTGCCAGTGGGCGCATAGATCAGGCCAAGTTCTTCATCGACACTGAACAGACTCCACACATTGGGTGTACCACGGGTATACACTTCACCAATCAAAGGCTCGGTATGAATACCGGGCCGTGCCATATCCCAAGCCCAGGCGAACTCCCCACTGATCGCATTGAATGCCCGAATTACTCCGGATGGTTCGCCGACGCTTTGATTGTCAAATACCCAGCCCCCAACCACGGCATTACCCCGAACTATACCTGGCGGGGAAGTCTGAAAATTGAATATCAGCGGATCATTTCCCATATTGGTTGTTAGGTTTATTTCCCCCAGATCGCCAAACCGGATACAACGCTCACCAGTTAAAGCATCCACCGCTATCATCCTGGCATCGGTGGTAGCAGTGATGATGCGCTCCTGGCATTCGCCCTGGTAGTCCGGCGGGGCCTCATAATAGGCAAGGCCGCGACAGGCAGTTGTGAAATAGCGAGCAGACTCAAGATGCCCAGGATCAATTAGGGGATCGAACTGCCAAACCAGCTCACCGTTGTCTGCATCCAGTGCGATGATGACATTACCACCTGCACACACGTAGAGCAGCTCACCTACCTGCAGCGGTGTAGCCTTGAAAGCCCCGCCAATACCCGTACGGTAGGTCCAGGCCACTTCGAGATCCTGTACATTCTCGCGGTTAATCTGATCGATGGGAGAGTAGCGAGAGCCTCCAAGAGTATTACCATAGGATGGCCAGTCGGTTCCTGCATTAACTGTGTTTATGCCGCTACGTTCTGGTAATGAAGTTACAACCCACCCATTACCGGCAATAAAGATACCCGCGGTAAGAGCAGCCACGAACACAGTCACTCCGCGGGAGACTGTCGATTTAAATAATGGTGGGGGTTTACCGTTGTACAAGGAATTTCTTAAAAAGGGGGTAAGAAACCAGATACCAATAATCGCAAGAGGGAGAATACGAGGTGCGAGAGCCCAAAGATTAGTTCCTGATTCCAGGAACGCCCAGGCTACAGTTGCTACCAGTAAGCCGCCATACACCATCGAACCCATAGGATCCGCCTTCCACAACTTCATGGCACTCGCCACCAATACCAGACCTGCTAAAAGATAGTAAAACGACCCACCGAGGAAGACGAGTTGCAGTCCTCCAAAAATCATCCAGACTCCAAGAAAACCTATCAGTGAGGGGAATGCTCTCGGTGGCCGTGTGTTTGTCATAGTCATAGCTTGGCCTCTCTTTTTATGTCTTTTTGGGCTAGC
>CESC01055555.1_pt1 | contig 10832 bp, 8 predicted proteins | sample 531131 | NCBI WGS metagenome assembly CESC01 (sample SAMEA2621295, study PRJEB7988) | marine metagenome | biome: marine biome (ENVO:00000447); feature: mesopelagic zone (ENVO:00000213); material: "saline water (ENVO:00002010), including plankton (ENVO:xxxxxxxx)" | depth 800 m
GTCGCCAGCGGCAAGCAGGAGCGCGGCGAGAAAGCCGAGGAAACCAACGAATTCGTGCTCGCCGGCCTGGGCGCCGTGAGCACCCTGCGCGAACAGAGCCAGAAACTGTTCGACGATCTGGTCAGCACCGGCGAGAAAGAGCGCGCCTGATTTCTGAAATTCTGCCTACTCTCCTTTAATGGGGCCCTCCCGGGCCCCTTTTTTTTGCCCGGCTTTGGCCCGAATACCCCATGACAGGGACCGGACAGCGGACTAGTCTCTGCATTTCAGCACGGTGTGCGATTCCGCCACCGCTTTTTCGACCACGGGACCACGCAGCATGGCAAAACGCGGACGGGAACGGCGCCCCGCTTCCACCACCGGGCGCCTCTGGAAACTGACCGGCATGACGACGTCCATCGCCACCCGTGTCGCCTCGCATCAGGTGAAAGGGCTGTTTCAGTCGGAACAGGACCGGGCCACCAGCCGCGAAGCGCTGATGCGCCATATCGGCCAGGAGGTGGCCGCCACGCTCGGGCAGATGAAAGGCGCGGTGATGAAGGTCGGGCAGATCGCCTCGCAGATGCAGGACGTGCTGCCCCGCGAGATCAGCGAGCAGCTGGCGGTGCTGCAGAACGCCTCGGCGCCGATGCCCTTCCACGTGATCCGCCGCCAACTGGAGAAGGAGCTGGGCGGCCCGGTGGGCGACTACTTCCAGATGTTCGACGAGGCGCCGTTCGCGGCCGCCTCCATCGGCCAGGTGCACCGGGCCACCACGCTGGCCGGCGATGATGTGGTGGTGAAAATTCAGTACCCGGCGGTCAAGGCCTCGATCGACTCGGACATGAAGCACCTCAAGCGCATCCTCAAACTGGGCAGCTTGCTGCGCGTCGACGAGCGCGCGCTGGACGCGGTGTTCAAGGAGATCCGCGCGCAGCTGGAAGAGGAACTCGATTACCTGCGCGAAGCGGACAACGTGCGCCTGTTCCAGGCGTTCCATGCGGAGGACGACGATGTGGTGATCCCCACCGTGTTCGCCGACCTGTCCGGCGCCACGGTACTGACGTTGAGCTTCGAGGACGGCGTGCCCCTGGAGAACGTCAGCGACGCCAACGGCTTTGATCAGGCGTTGCGTAACCGGCTGGGCGAGCGGCTGTTCGATATTATCGGGCGGCAGATTTTCGAACTGCGCACCGTGCACTGCGATCCCCATCCGGGAAATTTCGCGTTCCGCACCGACGGCAGCATCGTGCTGTACGATTTCGGCGCGGTGAAACGGCTGCCGGAAGAAGACGTGCGCCTGATGGCCACCCTGGTGCGCGCCTCACTGGATGGGGACTGGCGGGCCCTGGACCGGGCCTTGCTGGCGATCGGCGCGCGGCGCAGCGACAGCGAGGTGTCCGACCGTCTCTACCAGGCCTGGGTGCCACTGCTGCTCAAGGCGTTCGCCGAAACCCCCTTCGACTTCGCCCAGGCCAGCCTGCATCAGGACGTGGTGCAGCAGGCTCGCCGCACGCCGCTGGAAGAGATGCTCAAGTTCCAGCCCAGTTCACGCACCTTGCTGGTACAGCGGGTGGTGGGCGGCCACTACTGGACCATGAAAAACCTGGGCGTGGCGACCGCTTTCCGTCCAAGACTGGAGAAATTGCTGACCCGCGCGGGCTGACCGTTATCGCGGACAGCAAAACGCCGGCTTGCGCCGGCGTTGTCGGGGGCGGAGTAAGAGAGGATCAGAAAGCGGAGCGCAGGCCCACGCTGACCCCGGAGATTTCCTCCTCGTCCTGATCGTAATAGCGCATGTATTCCAGGTTGGCGCCCAGGGTGTCGGTGATATTGAAATCCAGGCCGGCGCCATAGGATTCGTCCTCGAACCGCTCGCTTTCGTCCGTGCTGACACCGGCCACGGTGTACTTAACGTCCGCTTTCATTTTGCTGTAGCCGCCGATCACATAGGGGTGGATCGAATCGGACAGCGGCGCGGAGAGTTTCAGGTAGCCGCCGTACATGTGGTCCATGTCGTACTCGAAGGTACCCAGGGGCGCGTTCTTGGAATCACCGTCAATACCGGTGCCGCCGCGCGCTTCCAACGCGATAAAATCATTGAACTCAAAGCCGGCCCGCAACGTGACGCCGTCCACCTTCAGGGTGTCCTCATCGACGTCGTCGTTGTCGTACTGAATCTGATTGTAGTTGGCGCCGATGTAGGGCCCGGCCGCGAAAGCGCCACCGGCCATCACCGAACAGGACAACACCATTGCACTACCCAGGATTCGGATCTTCATGTGCCTCTCCTTTGCGTTAGAAGTCAGTAATTTGAACATTGGCGCTTGGAGCCGTTCCTCCGGCCCGGTTAAATACGGTAAAAGGGCAGTGACGGAGTTCACGCTTTGCGAGGGGGAACACTAATGCAGGGAGCTTCATGGTTGGCGGGGCTCTGCTTTCTTCTTTTCGCGGGCACGGTGCAGGCTCTGGAATTGGGGAAGCAGCGCTCTGATTATCAGGCGTCACCGGACCTGCGCTGGCTGGAAGCAGCGCCCGGTGAACTGTCGCCCGAGCAGGCCCTGGAAGCATTGCGCAGCGGCAAGGGCCAGCGGCTGGGCAGCCGTTATCCGGCGATGGGGTTTCGGGAACAGGACCAGTGGTTCCTGCTAAGCCTGGACAACCAGTCCGACACCGGGCTCTGGTACCTGCGCGCCGGGCGGCCGCATCTGGATTATCTGGACCTGTATATCTATGACGCCGCGGGCACCCTGCTGCGCCACCAACGCAGCGGCGACCGGGTGCCCTTCGCGGAACGCCCCTTCCCTCATCACCAACTGGTTTTTCCGCTCGCCATTCCCCAGCAGGCGCAATGGTCGGTTCTGTTCCGGGCCCGTGGCGACAACGTGATCGACTTTCCCTTGTCGATTCGCGCCCCGGACGAATTCAACCAGCATGACGGCTACCTGAAGCTCAGCTACGGCTTTTATTTCGGCTCGGTACTGATCATGTGCCTGTTCAATTTGCTGATTTTTTTCTCCATCCGCGAGCCCAGTTATCTGCTTTACGTCCTCTATTTGGGCTTTTTCGGTTTGAACCTTTTCGCCCGCGAGGGGCTCGCCTATCAGTGGCTCTGGCCCGGCGCCAGCGAATGGAACCATCGCAGTTTGCCGGTACTGAATTTACTGACGCTGGCCTTTTCGATGTTTTTTTCCTGCTCGTTCCTGGAGCTCAAAAAAGCGGCCCCGGGGCTGAACCGCGTTCTCATGCTGGTGGGCCTGGCACTGATCGCGCTGGCCCCTTTCACCCTGCTCAACTTCACGTTTTTTATTCAGTTTTCTTCGGCGATTATTTTCCCCTGGCCGTTCATCGCCATCGCCCTGGCGATCTGGTCGATCCGCCAGGGTTACCAGCCGGCGCGCTTCTTCTTGCTGGCGTTCACCGCCGTGGGCCTGGCCTCGGTGATCTATATTCTAAAAACCTTCAACCTGATCGGCGGCAGCTGGTTGATCGAAAACGCGCTGCAGCTGGGCACCGTGACCGAGGCGCTGTTACTCTCCTTCGCGCTGGCCCACCGCATGACCACCCTGAAGTCGGAGAACGAGCGCATCCACAAGGAGGCCCAGGAAGCGCTGGAACGCCGCGTCGAGGAACGCACCCATGAACTGAACACGGCCCTCAGCGCCCGCAGCGAGTTCCTCGCGGTTATGAGCCATGAAATCCGCACGCCGCTCAACGGCATTATCGGCACCGTGGATATGTTGCGGGATTCAGATCTGGACGAGGCGCAGCGGCGCCAGCTGCATGTGATTGAGCAGTCCGGCAACACCTTGCTGGATTTGATCAATGACGTGCTGGACTACTCCCGGCTGGACGCGGGCAAGATGCCCATCGAGCAGACCGGGCTGGATCTGCCGGCGCTGATCGGCGAATGCGTGGCGCTGTTCGAGCACCGCGCCCGCCTCAACGCCAACGCCCTGAGCGAGAACCTGGACCCGGATCTCGGTGAGTACTGCGTCGGCGATCCGGTGCGGCTGCGCCAGATCCTGGTCAACCTGATCAGCAACGCGGTCAAATTCACCGAGAACGGCCGCATCCAGGTCTCCGCGCGGCGGGACGAGGCCAACCGGGACTATGTCCTGTTCGAAATCACCGACACCGGCATCGGCATTCCCGCCGACCAGCAGTCGCGGTTGTTCGACTATTTCCACCAGGGCGATCAGACCAGCCGGCGCCGCTACGGCGGCACCGGCCTGGGGCTGGCGATCTGCCGGCAGCTGGCGGAAATCATGGGCGGTGAGATCGGCTTCCAGAGCAGCGAGGCGGGCGGCTCTTGTTTCTGGGTGCGGCTACCGCTTCCCGCCGGCAAGGCCCAGGCGGAGGCCGCGGTGCCGGAGCAGGAACGCCCCGCCAGCGTGGTCGGTGCCCGGCTGCTGATTGTCGACGACAACCACATCAACCTGCTGGTGGCCGAAGGGCTGTGCCGCAAGCTCGGCCACCAGTGCGAAACCGCGGAAAGCGGCGCCGAGGCGCTGGCGGTATTGCTGTCGCGGCCGGCGCAGTTCGATCTTATTCTGATGGATTGCGAGATGCCGGACATGGACGGCTTCGAAACCACCCGCGCGATTCAGGGCCTGCAGCGTCAGGGCCGTCTGCCGGTGATCCCGGTGATCGCCCTGACCGCCCACGCGGTGCCGGACAAGATCGCCGCCTGCCACGACGCCGGCATGATCGGGCATATCGCCAAGCCGGTGAACCTGCGCCGCCTGGACGAGGCCCTCAGCGGTGCATTGAGGGGCATGGCGAACAGCCGCTAGACGCTTTTCAGCAGATAGTCGGTGAAGCGGCTCAGGTCATTGAGCGAGGCGCAGCGCCGCGCGGCGCGGCAATAGGGTTGGTAGCGGGCCATGATGGCATCGCCGCTGTTCCAGCGCGAAGGCGGCTCCGGATTCAGCCAGAACACCTGTTTGGCACGGCGCGACACCTCAGCCAGATGTTGCTCACCGGCGGGGAGATCGTTGTTACGCGCATCGCCCAGAATGATCACGGTGGTGTGGCGGTCGATCTCGGACCCGCACAGCGCCACGAATTCCTCGAACATGGTGCCGTAGTCGGTGCCGCTGCCGGACACCCGGTCGAGAATCCGGCCCACCGCCACGTCCGGCGGATAGCGGTCGAAATCATCGGTGACCTCGTCGAAGCGGGCGGCGAACGCAAAGCTGCGCACCCGCGGCAGCACATCGGTCATCGCGTAGAGGAACTGCAACAGAAACCGGGCGGCGTCCCGCACCGAGCTGGAGACATCGCAGATCACCAGCACCTTGGATTTGAGCCGGCGCTTCTGGCGCCAGTGCAGCTGCACCGGCACGGCGTTATAGCGCAGGCTGGACGCCAGGGTGCGGCGCGCATCCAGGGTGCCGCGCTTGGCTTTTTTCTGGCGCCGCTGATGGAGGCTGGCGAGCCGGCGCGCCATGCGCCGCACCAGGGTCTGCACCTGTTTGAACTCACGCAGATCGCGGAACGGGGCCGCGCGCATGGTATGTTCGCGCAGGGCGCGTCCATGGGCGCGCCCGTGCAAATTGAACTGCCGCCGCACATGGCGCACCGCCAGCTCGCGAACCTGCTGGCGCCACTCACGCAGCTCGCCGGCACGGCGCTGGTCGGCACCGCGCGGTGAAGCGTCCAGCCGCAGGATCTCATCGTCCACCGCGCCCATGCCCATGTTCATCAACAGCCGGCGGGCGTAAAGACCCTGCTGGGTGATCACCTGCATATCGGTGAAGTCCATCTCGCCGGCGTTGCGTGCCAGGGTCTGCTCCAGCTGCCCCGCGTCCTGCACCACCAGCTCCGCGGCCTGCTCGGACAGGCCCTGCCCTTCCTGGGGCGAGAGCGGTTCGCCGCCCTCGTCGTGATCGCCGGCGTCCTCGTCCTCGGCGGATTCAAACTGGAAAAACGCCTCGAAACAGGCGTCGAAGTCCGGGCGCTCCTGCTGGCTTTTCACCAGGGTGAGCGCCAGGGTCTCGCGGAACTGGTCGCGGGGGTGGTAGCCGATCAGGGCGGCGGCGCGGAACGCTTCTTCCGCCTCCGTGGGCGAAACGCGCACGCCCGCGCCGCGCAGGGCGCGGACGAACTCATGCAAACGGCGGTCGGCCATGGTGACGCCTCAGGCGGAACGGGGTTTACGGAACCAGTGCGGCAGCAGGTCGCGGGCCAGCGCCACGTCCTGCTCGTTCTTGAGCACCAGCGCCAGGGTCTGCTCCACCAGCTCCGGCTCAAGGGTGTCCGCGTGCAGCAGCACCAGGGCGCGCGCCCAGTCCAGGGTTTCCGAGATCGCCGGCAGCTTCTTCATGTCCTGCTCGCGCAGGTGCTGGATGAACGCCACCAGCTGATCGCGCAGCTGCTCGCCCAGCTCCGGCACGCGCTCGGCCAGAATGCGGCGCTCCAGGGCGGCGTCGGGATAGGGAATATAGAGATGCAGACAGCGCCGCTTGAGCGCGTCGGAGAGCTCCCGCTGGTCGTTACTGGTGAGGAACACCAGCGGCTGATGCCGGGCCTTCACGGTGCCCATCTCCGGGATCGAAATCTGGAAATCGGACAGCAGCTCGAGCAGAAAGGCTTCGAATTCCTGATCCGCCTTGTCGATCTCATCGATCAACAGCACCACGGGTTCGTCGGCGCGCAGGGCGCGCAGCAGCGGCCGCGGCTCGAGGAAGGTGTCGCTGTAGAAGGCATCGCCGAGCCGTTCCATGCTCTGCTCGAGGCTGTCGGTGTCCGCCAGCATCCCGCTGAGCTTGTCACGCAGCAACTGGGTGTAGAGCAGCTGCTTGCCGTACTTCCACTCGTACAGCGCGCGGCTTTCGTCCAGACCTTCGTAGCACTGCAGGCGGATCAGCGGCGCTTCCAGGAAGGCGGAGGCGGCTTTCGCCAGTTCCGTCTTGCCCACTCCGGGCGGGCCCTCCACCAGCACCGGCTTGTGCAGCTGCGCCGCCAGATAGACCGCCAGGGCGGTGCGCTGGTCGCAGATGTAGCCTTGCCCGGCGAAGCTGGAGATAACGTCGTCGAGGGAATCGATTCGGGTTTTCATGATGGGTCAGGCTCCCGGCCGCCGGCGCCCGGCTCAGTGCAGGGTGGTGCCTTCGGCCACTTCCACGGCGGGCGGTTCCACCACCGGCTCGCCGTCTTCGTCGGTAACGTCAAAGCGCATGGAATGCACTTCGCCGTCTATCATGTCGGGAATCCGGTCCAGGAAAGCGTCCAGGTGATCGGAATCGAAGTGACGCTCCAGATCGTCCAGGGTCTGCCATTGCTGCCACAGCATGATCACCCTGGGGGTGTCCGCCTTGACGTACACCTCGTAGGACACACAGCCATGTTCAGCGCGGGCCTGGGTGGCCAGCTCCTGGGCCAGTGCCACGGCGCTGTCGCGCAACGTATCACGGACCGGAATCACACCTTTTACGATGACCATATTGCCCCGGGGGTAGGAAAATAGCCGACCAGTATAACACGAACGGCCCTCTTCCTCACCCCGGTGCGCGGCCGGACAGCGCCTAGAGCGCCGTCTTGAAGGCCACCGAATCCGCCAGCGGGGCCCGCCCCACGCGGGTCCGGTTGGCCGCCACGTCCGGATCCTCATAGCCGAAACTGATGCCCACCAGGATGGCGGTGGACGCCGGCTCGCCGAAGATCTCGCGCACGTCATTGGGGAAGTAGCGCATGCTGCCCTGGGCGCAGGATCCGACGCCGTAAGCGGTCATCGCCAGCATCAGGGACTGGATGTACATGCCCACGTCCAGCGCCACGGTGGGGCCGAATTCCCGCTCCATGCCGATAAACACCACATGGGGCGCGTCGAACAGCTCGAAGTTTCGCAATTGCGCGCGCATGCGTCCGGGTTTGTCGTCCCGGGCGATGCCCATGTTGTTGTACAGCTCCACCGCGCAATCCACCTGGCGTTGCCGATAGACCCCGCTGAATTTGCCGGCGTTGGGCTCGAAGTCCGGCTCCATGGGCACGCCGGCGGTGACTTTCTCCACCATCCGGCGGCGCAATTCGTCGCGCACCTCGCCGGAGGCCACGAACACCTTCCAGGGCTGGATATTGCAGTTGGAGGGCGCCAGCTGGGCGAGTTCGAAGATTGCCTTGAGGGTTTCTTCCGGCACCGGCTTATCCAGGAAGCCGCGCACTGAGCGACGCGAACGGAGGGCGTCGGCCAGGGACTGGGTTTCAGCGCTCATGAACCTACCTTCTAATTATGGAATAGCGTTCCATCCTAGCGCCTGACGTCGGGGATTTCGATCCTTGCGGCTACAAACGGTCCCCGGCGGCCCAGCAACGCCCGCCCAGGGCAATGATCTCCACCTGATCACCGGCGTTCTCGGCCAGCTCGCGCCGCCGCGCCGGCGACACATCCAGCATGGCGATGCCGAGGCCGAACATCACCGCGATGGCCGCCTCCGCCTCGCGCTGGGCGGGCACCGGCGGGCGGTCCTGGGCGGCCACCGCCTCGCGCACGTCCTCGGCGAGCTCGTTGACCATCAGCTGCAGCTCGCCGTGGATGCGCCGGCGATAACTGGATCGCCGCCCCAGGCGCTGCTGCACCAGAAGGCGGAACTCATTTTCATAGTCCTGTTGAAAGCGCACGAAGCGCGCCACCAGTTCCCGCACCGCGCGCGCCGCGCCCACTTCGATCATGCTGCGCCGCCCCTCCGCCATGGAGGAGCGCAGGTGGAAACAGGCCCGGTCGATCAGCGCCAGGCCCAGGGCCTCCATATCCGGAAAATGGTTGTACAGGGAGGTGGCGGCCAGCCCCGCCTCGCGGGCCACCTCGCGCAGCCCCAGACTGTCCAGGCCGCGCCCGTCGGCCATCAAACGGCCGGCGGCGTCCAGGATCCGCTCGCGGGTCTGCTTTTTTTGTTGCTGCCGGGCACCTTCGCTCATTTCACGAACACTCGTTAGTTCAGAGGCCTTGCATATAGCCACAGAAAACAACCCCAGCGCAAGCGATCAAAAACCGTTTGACTAACAACTGTTCATAGAACAGAATGCCGAACACTTGTTAGTTGTAACGGGCAAAAAAGGGCGTCAACACTGGCCCTTTAGGCGTTGGCGGCGCATTATCAAACGGTCGCCATATTCAAGAACAATACCCGGTGCCGGCTCGGCCGTGGCCACCAGAGATGACAGCAAAGGGGTTTTCGCATGAACTACTTCGTTACCGGCGCGACCGGTTTCATTGGCCGCTTCTTGGTGGCGCGTTTGCTCAAGCGCGAAGGTGCCCGGGTGTTCGCACTGGTGCGGCCCGGTTCGGAATACAAGCTGGACGCCATGCGCCGGCGGCTGTGCGTGGAAGAGAGCCGTCTGGTGCCGATTACCGGGGACCTGACCAAGAAGCTGCTCGGTGTCAGCAAGCGCGACCAGGACGATCTGGTGGGCCAGATCGACCACTTCTTCCATCTCGCCGCCATCTATGACCTGAGCGCCGATGAAAACACCCAGCGCTACATCAACATCGAGGGCACCCGGCAAACGCTGAAACTGGCCGAGAAGGTCAACGCCAAGGCGTTCCACCATGTGTCTTCCGTGGCCGCCGCCGGGCTTTACGAGGGCACCTTCAGCGAGGACATGTTCGAGGAAGCCGGCGAACTGAACGACCCCTACCTGCTCACCAAGCACGAATCGGAAGCCCTGGTGCGCCAGGAAAGCCGCATCCCCTGGCGGATCTACCGGCCGTCACTGGTGGTCGGCCACTCCCAGACCGGCGAGATGGACAAGATCGACGGCCCCTACTACTTCTTCAAGCTGATTCAGAAGCTCAAGGACTTCCTGCCCAACTGGATCCCGCTGATCGGCGTGGAGAGCGGCCACTTCAACATCGTGCCGGTGGACTTCGTGGCCGACGCGCTGGATCACATCGCCCACCAGGAGGAAGGCAACGGCCAGTGCTTCCACCTCACCGCCGACCGCAGCTACAACCTGGGTGAGGTGATGGACATCATCGCCAGCGCCGCCCAGGCGCCGCGCATGCCGGTGCGCATCGACCAGCGCATGTTCGACGCGGTGCCCGGCTTCGTGCGCCGCGGGGTCAGCGCCATGACGCCCCGCTTGCTGATCAATCAGGCGATGGAGAACCTGGACATTCCGCCGTCGCTGATCAAGTTCCTGACCTTCCCCACCGAATACGACAACCGCCGCGCCGCCGCGGCGCTGGAAGGCAGCGGCATCGAGGTGCCGGAGCTGGAAAGCTATGTGCAGCAGCTGTGGGACTTCTGGGAAAACCATCTGGATCCGGACCGCGACGAGCGCGAGGACGAACTGCAGCCACTGCCCTCCCTGCCGGAGCGCGCCGAAGACAAGATCGTGATGATCACCGGCGCCACCTCCGGGATCGGCAAGGCCTCGGCCCTCAAGCTGGCCCGCGCCGGCGCCACCGTGCTGGTGGTGGCGCGCACCCCGGAAAAGCTGGAAGAGACCCTCCATGAGATCAAGCAGGTGGGCGGCAATGCCCGCGCCTACCGCTGCGACGTGTCCAATCTGGAAGCGGTGGACGAACTGGTCGAGCAGGTGCTGGCCGATTACGGCCGGGTGGATATCCTGGTCAACAACGCCGGCCATTCGATCCGCCGCTCGGTGGTGCACTCGTTCCAGCGTTTTCACGATTTCGAACGCACCATGCAGCTCAACTACTTCGGTTCGCTGCGGCTGATCATGCGGCTGATGCCGGGCATGATCGAGCGGGGCTTCGGCCATGTGATCAACATTTCCAGCATCGGCGTGCTGACCAACGCACCGCGCTTCTCCGCCTATGTGGCGTCCAAGGCGGCGCTGGATTCCTTCACTCGCTGCGCGGCCAGCGAGATGGCGCACCTGGGGAT
>CESC01001916.1_pt1 | contig 10805 bp, 5 predicted proteins | sample 531131 | NCBI WGS metagenome assembly CESC01 (sample SAMEA2621295, study PRJEB7988) | marine metagenome | biome: marine biome (ENVO:00000447); feature: mesopelagic zone (ENVO:00000213); material: "saline water (ENVO:00002010), including plankton (ENVO:xxxxxxxx)" | depth 800 m
AGGACTTGTGATAGGGGCCAGGATGGCTTCTTTAGCTATCTTGTTGAGGCAGATAAGAGCTATCAGTACTTAATAAATGAACACAGACGACGGAGCGCGGGCGTGATGAATCTACTCAAACGCACTGTGACTTTCTTTATTGGAGCGATAGTGCTTAGTGCTCCGCAATCGGTGATGGGACAGGACCCCGATTATGAAGCGCAAGTGACGGCACTTGCAGCGCTCCCTTCAGTGCTACGGGCGCTGGAACTCGTGGAGGAACGGGATGCCAGGACCATGGCAGACTTACTCGAACTCACGGAAATAGCTGCTCCCCCGTTTAATGAACACCAACGAGCTGAACGATTCCTGGAGATGCTTCTCGATCTTGGTGTCGATTCAGCATGGACAGACGCGGAAGGCAATGTACTCGCGCTCAGGCGAGGTACGGGTTCGGACGAGGTTGTTGCTGTCGCAGGGCATCTCGATACCGTTTTCCCGGAAGGCACGGATGTCACTGTCCGACAAAGAGGTGACACGCTTTTCGCTCCTGGGATAGGAGACGACACCCGTGGTTTAACTGCGGTCCTCGCACTACTTCGTGTTCTAAACGAGGCTGATTTACAGACGACTGCGGATGTACTTTTTATCGGCACTGTCGGTGAGGAAGGCCTCGGAGATCTTCGGGGAATGAAGCATCTCTTCCGTGAAGGCGGCCCGAGAATTGACACATTCATCTCGATTGATGGTACTGGGCACACTAGCATCACCCATCAGGGACTCGGCTCGCATCGATACCGGGTTACTGTCCGAGGACCTGGCGGGCATTCGTGGGGCGCCTTTGGGCTTCCTAACCCAGCGCATGCGCTGGGGCGCGCAATCGACTACTTCGATCTCGCGGCTGACGCGATCACACGGTTTGGACCGCGCACGAGTTACAATGTAGGTAGGATAGGAGGAGGGACTTCTGTTAATTCAATCCCATTCGAAGCCTGGATGGAGGTTGATATGCGTTCGGAGGGTCCAGAAAACCTCCAGGCCATCGACGAGGTGTTCCAACGTTCGGTTCGCCGAGCGGTCGAGGAATCCAATACCCAACGCCGTGATGGAGCAGAACTTTCGCTTGAAATGGAGTTGATCGGTGATCGTCCGTCTGGTGAGATTTCAGAATCCGTGCCATTCGTCCAGCAGGCTATCGCCGTCAGTCGCCATCTCGGAATCGAACCCTCGCTGGGTAGAGGTTCTACTGACTCGAATATTCCCATCTCCCAAGGGATCCCAGCTATAACTATAGGCGGCGGCGGTCAGGGGAGTGGTGCACACTCACCTGGGGAATGGTTCATCAACCGTGATGGAACCTTAGGTATCCAGAGGGCGCTACTGATTCTCCTAGCTCAAGCAGGGACTGGGGTTACAAGCTGAGTCCCGAAGGAGAAGAGGGAGCGCTCCAAGGTCGTGTTGCAATTATTACCGGAGCATCATCAGGCATTGGAGAAGCAACTGCCCTGACACTGGCGAGAGCAGGTGCGAGAGTGGCAGTCGCTGCTCGACGGTTAGACCGCCTCGAAGCACTAGTTTCCCAATTGGAATCCGAGGGACACTGCGCGCTAGCTCATCGCACTGACGTCACTGAATTATCAGATGTAGAAGCATTAGTAGCAGGGACGAATAAAGAATTCGGTCGAATCGACATCTTCGTGAATAATGCTGGAACGATGCCCGCTTCACCGATAATCGACCGGCGCATATCCGACTGGAAACGCATGGTGGATGTCAATGTGAATGGAGTTCTCCACGGTATCGGAGCTGTATTGCCAACTATGCTCGGACAGGGATCTGGCCATATCGTGATGATTGGGTCGATCGCAGGCCGGAGACCTTTCCCAGGTGGAACGGTATACGCAGCGACAAAGTTTGCTGTCAGAGCACTTTCGTGGGGTTTGCATCTGGAACTTGGTGCTGCTCACGGAATCCGGGTTACGGACATTCAACCAGGACAGGTGGCTACTGAACTCTATGAAGGTGTCCCGCATGGCCCCTATAAGGATGCCTGGGATAAAGCTTGGGAGGGCAAGCGAAGGCTCAAACCTCAGGATATTGCCGACACAGTTCTCTTTGCTGTTACCTCACCCGAACATATGGCCGTCAGCGAGCTACTCGTGCGACCGCTCGATCAACCGAACTGACTCTCGATCAACCGAATAGTCAGATCAGCTCGCCTCAAGCTGAGTCACACGCCGGAGATCTCAACCACGTTCTCCCTTAGAAGTAACCCCTCTTCCTATCCACGACCCACAGTTCAGTTAGCGGCCCCGTAATAGATACTGTTGAATAGGAACCCGAAGGTACCATGAGGCTGTGCACGGAACGTGATCTTGGGTCCGAATATAAAGAGTTTGCCCTCACCGTAGTCCGCCTCTATAGCTCCGACCCCACCCACTAGATATTGCTCACCCCAAGCCCAGCCACTTCTGAGCGGATCCTCAGTGTTATACCAACCGACTGTTCGGATTCGTTGGGGATCAGCGCTAGCTGACAGTCTAAACGTTGGGCTATGGCTGAAGAGCACGTTAGCTCTTTCCCCAAATCCATGTGTGAGTGGGCTCACATGTTCAACTTTCATATCGAGTACCGATCCGGGAGTAAAATACTTTTCACGGCTAAGTGGCACTCCATTTTCAACCAAATGATTTGAAATCGGAAGCCCAGCGTGGGTCGCAAGACTCGTAGAGGTCCCGATCGTGACCGCTGCCCCTCCACCCCGCACATAATCAAGGATTCTTGGCACAGTCTGATCGATGGTCACCTGGCCTATACGACCCCTAAATTCTTCCGGTATTGTGGCAGGATCCGGCCCACCACCTCGTCCGCCACCTGTAGTAGCGGGGATCGCTCCATCTTCGAACACGAGTACGTCATACTCATTTAAGTCGGCATTATCAAAATCGGGTGGATACAATACGTCGAAGTCGAACTCAAAATCCTCGAGAATCATGCGCGTCCATCCAGATGGCATCGAGCCACCGTATTGATCCCACAATCCGATTCGTACCGGGCTCAATTCCATTGAGCTTCCTGCTGGTGGGTTGGCTACTCCGACAAAATTCAGTCCTTTCTCCTCTGCAAGTCCCTCGATACTCGCTCGATCAATTTCGAGGTAGAAAGCGCCCTCACCAAAGCTCTGTCCCTCGGCAACCATGTCATCTATGTACCAATACGCACTTCCACCCGCAGCGAGTACTCGGTTAACTGCGATAAATGCATCATTGATGTGGTCGACTAGATATCCAGTTGCATTCTCCTGGCCGGTGATCGTGCCCATAGGTGGTGTCGAGATGATCTCATCAATTACTTCAAAAGGCCCATCAAAGCCCTCTGAAATGCGATCAAAATCAACACCCATCTGCCAAGCCAACGTCCAACCTGTGTTATCGTAGGGAGCCGTAGGCGGTGCGCCGGGATATGGGAAATCGTTTGGGTGTTCCTGCTTCTCAAACATATCCAGCACGTGCGGACGAAACGCTTGCGCCGTTTTCACAACATATGAACCCGCCGGGTAAGATTGCCCTTCAACCGTGAAATCAGCTGTCGCTCGATGAACATCTACACCGTTATACAGAAGCGTATTAACGAACTTTGTGGCAGTCAGAAAATCCCTCTGTTCAGAGGAAATGATAAATCCGCGAGGATCGCGATCTTCGGGTTTGCGCAGGGCCCTCTCCCAATCATCTCTTGTGCCTCGCTGTACCGTCTCAGCAAGAGCATCAATTGCAAACGGATACGTAGTCCAAGTGTCAATATTGCCGCGTTCGATCGAGTTTGTACCCATCTGCCAAATGTTGTAGAGAAGATGGTCTGAGTTCCGTGACGCGTAATCGAGAACGGCCCAGTTAGCGGTCTGTGAGTATTCAATCGACTGACGAAAATGCCAGATCCCCGGCTCAACTGGTAATGGCAGGTCACCGTGCGGCATTTGACGATCAGGGATAAACGGTATCTCAATCGGTGTGGGGTGACCGATCGTCTCTGTTAGCAGACCAATCATGTTCTTGAAGTATGGAGTAGTTCGTAGCCCTCCGTTCCACCACGTCGAGTACGATGCCCCTGATCTCATCGTGGTGCCACCCTTCCCTTCCAGAACGAATCTTTGGTGCATCGCAGATCCAACCTGATCCAGTCCTGTCATAATAAGTGGATCCAGGTAGTGGTTCGGAGGATCACGGAACGGTGGCGCAAACATGACGGTCCCCGCAGGTCCAGTCTGGTGATGATTATAGAGGATCTGGGGATACCAAACTCGATATGCCGAGGTGTTCATGTTCTGAGACTCGGCAAGCGCAGCCATGTAAAAGTCACGGTTATTGTCGTGACCGGCGTACTTGTTGTATAGGACGGGTACCCCTGCAGTAGAACGCTCCAACTCATCCTCATGTCTCATATACCAATTGGAGACGAGTGACTGACCGTCGGGATTCGCGTGGGTAGCCAACAAAATGACGTCATTAAGAATACGGAGTGTCTCGTCATCACTATTAGCATTCATCCGATAGACGAGTTCGGTGAGTTGGTGCGCACCGAGCACCTCGGTAGCGTGTAGCCCCCCATCAATCCAAACGATCGCCTTGCCTTCCTCGGCTAATTCTAGGGCTTCAGAAGGACTGACCCCTTCAGCCTTCGCCATCCTACGGGAAATCTCCCGGTAGCGGTCTATGTTCCGGTGGTTGTCTGGAGAGGTGATGATCGCCTGGATATGAGGCCGGCCTTCCTCAGTTAATCCGAGTGTGTCCAAAACCATCCGATCAGATTCACCGGCCAACTTGATCCAGTACTCATGCAACTCCTCATAATTGATTAGTTCGTAGTCGGTTCCTATCTCAAAACCAAATTGCTCTTCAGGGGAGGTGGCCTGATTCTGTGTGCAAGCAGTACCCGCGAGAATAATACTCAAGGCGACCATTAAGACTGAGAATGACGTGCGCTCGTTCATGCGGGTTACACCCTTCTTGAGATTTTTCATGAGTTTTCCCGAACCTGATTCTCTTGCCGGCTTGGGGTAACGTCAACAAATGTGCATGTTGAAGTCTCAGTCTTGCACAGCACACAGGGTAATGATGATGAAGAGATATGGCCGATATTTGCTTGTCTTGAACTTTTTCTTTTTTCTTCCAATCGGTCTTACAAGCCAAGAAAGTGGATTGCGGTTGGTGGCAGAGCCGAATGTGATCTCACTCGAAGTTGGCGGCTCTACATCACTGACCGTAAGAGTGTTTGACGCTTCCGGGGCCTTAGTTGATGTCCCCGTCCGTTACGCAGCGCCCCGGCAGGCTATACGTGTACGGAATGATGTGGTTCAGGCATTCAGCGCTGGAAACTTTGAGATCGTAGCCACAGCAGCACTTCCAGCTGGTGTTCTTGGAGAGATACCCACACTACGGATACCGGTCAGTATCTCCTGGCCGGGGATCAACACAATCAATCTCAACGCATCCGCACCAATGCTCTTCGTCGGGACAACCCTGACCCATCAGCCTGTCGCTTTCCATGCAGACGGAACAAGGCGCCCGGCGCCTGTGTTCACATGGACGACCTCTGATCCAACGGTCGCATCAGTCGATGCATACGGAGCAATAACCGGACATTCAGAGGGAACGGTGACTCTAACAGCATCAACCGAAGGAACCTCTAGAGAGACCTCACACACGGTAAGGTCATTCCCAGCTACTGAACTCTTGATTGAAGGAGGAAGTGACGAAGCACGAACAGGAGATGTGCTGCGTTTCTCTGCCACCGGCCTAGGACCAGAAGGAAGGATTGAAGACCTACCAGTGACGTGGGCATACACTTTTATACCCGATGACTCAATAAGGGCACCTGGTTCCGCAGCAATCATGAATGAGGGCTCATTCGTGGCCGAAGTTCCTGGGCGCTATACAATCCTCGCGCTATCAGGCTCCCTTACCAGCCGTAAGACAGTATTGGTACACGGCCGTGAAATCGTTCAACCGATCGAGTTGCAAGGGCAAGGTGCGGTCCGAAGTTCTCACACATCGGACCTCTGGGTATTTGAGGGGCTTGATGGAAAGGACTACGCGATTACCGGCACTTGGTCGGCCGCGGGCTGGGCATACTTCTGGGACGTCACCGACCCAACCAACATGTTCGCAACAGATTCAATCCAGATCGACGCACGAACAGTAAACGATGTGAAAGCTCCACCGAGCGGTCGTTATGCTGCACTCTCCCGCGAGGGAGCTTCTAACCGAAGTAATGGCGTGGTGATCTTGGATATGGCAAACCCAGCTCACCCCATTATCGCTTCAACGTTTGAGACACACGGCGTCACTGGTGGCGTTCACAATATGTTTGCGACCGAAGATTACCTTTTCGCACTTGCCGGAGGAGACAAGTACGTAATCATCGATATCCGCGATCCATATAATCCGATGTATGTGAGTGAGTACAACCACCCAAACAGCCGTGTGCATGATGTCTGGGTGCACGATGGAATTGCGTATTCCTCAGAATGGGAAAATGGTGTCGTTGTCGTTGATGTCGGGAATGGGAAATGGGGGGGCACGATAGAAGATCCCGTATTCGTAACCAATATCCCGTATCCGGTGGGTGCTACCCACGCAGCTTTTCCATATCACCAGGAGTCAACCGGAAAATTCTACTTGTTTCTTGGAGACGAGATGAGTGGTGGTGGAAATGAGCCTTGGGCTGGACGCGGAAGCGACAACCGTCCCTACAACACTGACACTGCTGAAGGAGGTGTGCAGGGGCGCATGAGAGGCTATCTCCACATCATTGATTTCACAGACCCTGAGGACCCGCTCGATGTGGCACGTTACGAGATTCCAGAGTCTGGGACACACAACCTGTGGATCGAAGATGACGTGCTTTACCAAGCACACTACAAGGGTGGTCTGCGCGTGGTAGATATATCTGGTGAGCTAATGGGGAATCTCGCACACCAGGGGCGGGAAATCGCGGTCTATAAACCTCAGGATCCTGGCGGGTTTCTCAGGAACCAGGTAAGCGTTTGGGGCGCCCAACCTCATAAAGGTCATATCTTTTTCTCTGATATGAATTCAGGGCTTTGGGCTGCGAAGTTGTCTCCGAGAAGCAGACCTATCAGCTGAACCAGATTTCCGACCCGTTCGTACTTTGTGGCTAAGCGCCTTGGGGTATCAGTAGTCGACTGGTCTCAGATAGAACTCTCCAATCGCACTTGATGAAAGCACTGCGACGGTAGGGAGTTCCCGTTTCCAGTGTGTTGCCTGGAGGCGTTTCGACACAAGTTCAACTTCGTCTTCCTTGAACCCACCCCTAACAAGTTCCTCAACACTGTAGCCAGAAACCAAACCGAAAAGGATCGGGTCTGCTGCATGATACGATACGCCGATCTCGTCTTCATCAGTAACGCCCTTCACGAGATCAGCCGTAGCTGGCTTCTCGATAATCACCTCTGGGATACCCAAGTGTTGAGCAAGAGCCCAAACCTGCGTCTTAAAGAGATCACCCAAGGGATTGATCGGCGGAGAGTCATCAGCATGCCAGGTAAAGTATCCAAGCAACCTCTCACTTTTATTTCCAGTACCGAGAGGAAGCGCGTCAAGCTTTGCCGATTGATCGAAGAGTATTATTGAGCGCAACCGAGCCATGAGATTTCCCTTGCGAAGAGGCGATATCTCTGGTTCGTATTCTTTCACGTATAGGTCTATGGGATCCGAAATCTCAATGGTCTGAGCCTGAGCTTGAGTCATATCAAGGATGAGAGCTGCATGTTCAAGACTCTCTTGACTTGATGTTCTGTACGGAAGACGGAACCCATAAACGTTTTCAGGACCTAAAGCTTTACACGCTAAGGCGAGCGATACAGCTGAATCGACTCCGCCACTAACACCCACAACTACTCTTTCGAATCCTCTTCGTCTGCGGACTTCGTCCCGAATGAACTCGATCAGAGTTTTTTCGACTAAATCAAGGTCAAGGCTGAGTTCCGCCTCATGGATTGTTCCCAAATCCTTATCCGGTACAGGGCCTTCACCAACCAGTCCCTCGCCAACCACCTCTTGAGCTTCATTCTCCAATGGCGCATGTGAGTCCTCAAGAACCGCATGAGGCCGCGTTGATTCAAGGGATCTCTGAAGGTGGGGCAGCATTTGCTCGAGGTCGGCGAGAAGAGGAGAAGCCATCCGTGACCGGTTAATTGATCCCGCATCAAGCGAAGCCAATGTGACGGCTTCCTCTAGAAGAGGACCTCGCGCTAAGAAACTCCCATCCGGTCCAACTGCGATGGATCCTCCAAAAAACAGCTTGCCCCCCTCAGAGCCGACGAGTTGAGCCACAATCACAAAAATCCCGTGTTCAAGTGCAGCCCCCGCGGTGATCTGTTCCCATCGCTCCAAGTTCCGAGAACGGCCACCCGCGGGTGAGAAGTCTCGTGCAAGAGAGGCACTAGGCACTACCAGAAGTTCCGCACCACCAAGAGCTAGAATGGCGGCAGGCAGAGAATGCCACATATCCTCACAAATCAGCATCCCTATCCGACCAAATCTTGTTTCAAAAGCCTGAACGTCCGTGCCTGGCTCAACGAAACGTGCTTCATCGAAGACTCCGTACGTTGGTAAAAACATCTTGCGGTGAACATGTCTTGCCTTCCATCTGCCCTCACGAGCTTCTAAGTACACGGCACTGTTGTAGAGCCGGCGGCGCCAGCGTTCGTAGAAGCCAATCACCACGTCTGGGCTTCTGTCGGGCGGGGAACCCATTAATCCGATGAGTTCTTCGGTAGTTACGGCGGACTCAGCGACACCTCCTTCTAGGAAGTACCCACTGAGTGAAGTCTCCGGGAAAACGATAAGATCAGTCGAACTAGACTGACTTGCGATCGTGCGTTGAATGGCCTCCACGTTTGCTGAAACTTCAGCTTTCGTGGGCTTGAATTGAACAAGTGCCACCCTCAGTGGGGGGCGGACCTCGGAATTGCTCATGGGCCGTGTGGCCATTTTAAGTCGTCCACTCACAGCGCCAACCCTTTCGGGAAGGACCAAGTAAAGGTATCCGTTCCCGTCCGCTTGTCGCAGGGACGGGATATTAAGCCTGGAATATTACTCAGGGAACGCCACTTCTTGTAAGGGTGTTTAACGATTGTTGAATCCGACATGCTGCCGCAGAGGGCGCACTCAATGATACATCGCATAGCTGTACTGACATTGATCCTGGCTCTGACAAGGACCTCAGCACAAGCTCAGAACACGCGAATTCCACCGGATTCAAGGACTCAGGATAACACTCCACAGCTTGCGATCCTTGATAGTGCAGTATCGGCCATAACCCAAATGCACATGGACCAGTTCAGTGACTCCATACTTTGGGAAGCAGCAATCGATGGGTTGATCAATGCGCTTCAGGACCCTTACGCAGAACTATTTACCCCTGTCGAATCTGAAGCATGGGAAGAAGAGACTACAGGTAATTATTCTGGAATCGGCCTACAGATTACTCAGTTGAATGAGAGAATTACGGTTACAGCCGTCTTCCGTAGTACTCCAGCGAACCAAGTAGGAATTCAAGTCGGTGACGCTATCGTTGGAGTGAACGAGCACGATGCCTCATCATGGACTACTGGAATGGCGGCAGACTCGATCAGAGGCCCTGTCGGCACCGACGTTCATGTCAAAATCAAGCGGGAGGGTTTTGAAGAGCCAATCGCATTTGATATCGAGAGGGCTCAAGTACACCGTCCCGCAGTCCATTTCGGCACACTAGAGGATGGACTTGGATACGTCGTTCTGGACCGTGTTGCACGTAACGCAGCAAGTGAGATGAACGACGTATTGCTTAATATGGACTCAGCTAAGGGTTTGATCATCGACCTGCGGAGAAATCCCGGGGGGTTCCTCGACGAATCCTTGATGCTGGCAGATCTATTTTTGAAACCTGGTTCAAAGCTTGCCAGCACTGTTCAGAGGGCACCGAGCAGCCTCGCAAGTGAGACCACTACAGATTCCTGGGATGATCGCTGGCCTCAGTTGGTTCCGGATCTACCGATTATCGTCCTCGTTGATGAGTTCACGGCCTCGGGAGCGGAAATCTTAGCTGGTGCACTTCAGGATTACGATCGTGGACTAGTCATCGGTGCTCGCACATTCGGTAAAGGCGTTGTTCAAACCGTAATGCCGCTGCCCTTCAACCGGCGCCTGCGTTTCACTACCGGCTCATGGTTGACACCCTTGGGACGCTCCCTCCAGAGAGCCAGGGATGCCCAAGGGCGCCCCGTTGAAGAAGATCTCGACACGCTTCCTCGGGTAACGACCCCCATGGGTCGCACACTTATCAACGGTGGCGGGATTTTCCCAGACCTTGAAATTGAAAATGATACTTTGAAAACGATGGAACGCGAGCTGATCGCAAGCGCGAACGAAGCACGTGTTCTTCTGGGGCTCCGGCTTGCGGAATTCGGATTCGAAATCGCAACAACACTTCTCGAAAAGGGCGAGAGACCAAGCCTCTCTGAAGGGCAGTTTGACGGATTCCTGGCACAGCTTGAAGAAGATGGGTTGCCAGGAGAGTTGCTCTCAGATGAAGACGTGCGCTCATACCTCCACTGGCAGGCCCGTATCAACATTGCTCAACGCATGGACGATGTTGGCTCAGAGGCGGATTTCCGTAAAGAACGAGATCGGGTCTTGGCGGAAGCGATCCGGCTTCTGATGACTTCGGACGGGCAAACGGGGTTGTTTCAGGAATTGGATGAAAGAGCGTCCGGAATAGGTAACGAGGGGGCGGAAAGCTAGACCACACTGAGGTCAGTACTGATT
>CESC01005390.1_pt1 | contig 10755 bp, 6 predicted proteins | sample 531131 | NCBI WGS metagenome assembly CESC01 (sample SAMEA2621295, study PRJEB7988) | marine metagenome | biome: marine biome (ENVO:00000447); feature: mesopelagic zone (ENVO:00000213); material: "saline water (ENVO:00002010), including plankton (ENVO:xxxxxxxx)" | depth 800 m
CAAGCTGAAGATGCACTCGCCCAACCTGACCGAGGACAGTATCGCCAAGCTGGCCGAGCTGTTCCCCAGCTGCGTCACCGAAGCGCGGGGTGAGCAGGGGCGTATGAAGCAAGCCATCGACTTCGACCAGCTGCGCCAGGAGCTCTCCGATCATATCGTCGACGGGCCAAAGGAGCGTTACCACCTTAACTGGCCCGGTAAGCGGGAAGCCCTGCTGGCGGCCAATGCGCCGATTACCAAGACACTGCGCCCCTGTCGAGAAGAGAGTGTGAGCTTTGACACCACCAAGAACCTTTTCATCGAGGGAGATAATCTTGAGGCCCTGAAGCTTCTTCAGGAGACTTACCTGGGCAGGGTCAAATTGATTTATATCGACCCGCCCTACAATACAGGGCGTGAATTCATCTACGACGATGACTATCGCGAGTCCTTTGACGACTACCTTGATTCGTCGGGACAGCGTGATGAAAAAGGTGGCCAGTTAGTTGCCAACACCGAAGCCAATGGACGATTCCATTCGGACTGGCTATCTATGATGTACCCCCGGTTGCGGTTGGCAAAGAACCTTTTGTGCGATAACGGCGTGATCTTCATTTCCATTGATGATCATGAGGTTGATAACCTTAGAAAGCTGTGTGATGAAGTTTTTGGCGGTGAGAACTTTGTTGCACAAATCATCTGGCAGAAAGTTTTTTCCCCAAAAAATAGCGCCAAATGGTTCTCTGAGGACCATGACTATCTGCTAGTTTACGCTAAAGACAAAGATTCATGGGCTCCAAACATGCTTCCTCAGACAGAGGAAATGATTGCACGCTATAAAAATCCAGATAATGACTCAAGGGGAGTTTGGCAGTCTGACAATCTAACGGCGAGAAATCGCTATGATGCTGGGCTTTATTCAGTCACATGCCCTTCAGGGAGAGTGATTGAAGGACCACCCAGAGGAAGATATTGGAGCATAAGTGAAGCGAGCTTCCATAAGCTAAATGCTGACAACAGAATTTGGTGGGGGGCGGATGGGAACAATATGCCCCGGCTAAAAAGATTTCTGTCCGAAGTCAAGCAAGGAAGGACTCCGCAGACCATCTGGCCATATAGCGAAGTTGGGCATACTCAAGACGCGAAAAAGACGCTATTGAAGTATGTTGATTTCCAAAAGACAGAAAACGTTCTCAACTCGGTCAAGCCAGTTGAGCTAATTCAGAGAATCCTACAGCTATCCACATCTCCAGATGGTGGCGATATTGTGCTTGACTTCTTTAGTGGAAGCGCATCGACAGCCCATGCAGTGCTAAAGCAGAATTATGACGATGGGGGAGCCCGCCGCTTTATCGGGGTGCAAATTCCCGAGCCGCTTCCCAAGCCTGAACCCGAGCTTGGCTCAATATTTGAAATGGGTGTTAAGCGCATTAAGAATTACGCCAAAGAGGTTGCATTAGAAGCGGATGACCAGAAGGTTAGCTCTCTCGATATTGGCTTTCGCGTCATGAAAGTTGACTCGTCAAACATGCGAGAAACTCACTATTCGCCGGACGAACTTAGCCAAGGCCTTCTGCCTGAAAGTATCGACAATATCCGCGAGGGTCGGAGTTCTGAAGATCTGCTCTTCCAGGTCCTGCTGGACTGGGGCGTTGACCTGTTACTTCCCATCTCTCGCCAGGAGCTTGATGGAAAAACCGTCTTCTTCGTCGATGGAGACGAGAAGCATATGGCCCTGGCCGCCTGCTTCGACCTCGATATCGACGAGGCATTCGTCAAGCAGCTCGCCGAGTACGAGCCACTGCGCGTGGTGTTCCGCGATGCCGGCTTCGCCAACGACAGCGTCAAGATCAACGTCGAGCAGATCTTCGCCCAGAAGTCGCCCAATACCGACGTCAAGGTGATCTAGGCCCATGAGCATGGACGGGCAGGCGCTGAAGCAGTTGCTGCACTCCCTTATCGAGCGCTGGGAGAGCGAGGTGGTCGAGTTCAAGCGGGGTGGCAAAGGCTTCTCCACCTCGGACCTGGGCAAGTACCTTTCGGCGCTGGCCAACGAGGCGAATCTGCGTGCCTGCGAAAGCGCCTGGCTGGTCTTTGGCATCGACGACAAGACACGGCGCATCCTGGGCTCCGAGTACCGCCAAGCCCCCGGCGAGCTCGACCGTCTCAAGATGCAGATCGCCGACGGCACCGAGCCCAGCATCACCTTCCGCGACATCCACGAGCTGGAAACGCCAGAGGGCCGGGTGCTGCTGTTCGAGATTCCACCCGCGCCGATGGGCATGCCCATCGCCTGGCAAGGGCACTACTTCGCTCGCGCCGGGGAGAGTCTGACCGGCTTGGGCCTGGACAAGCAGGATGCGATCCGGCGACAGACCGATGCCACCGACTGGTCCGTGCAACTGGTGCCGAATGCGACGCTCGACCATCTCGACCCCGAGGCGGTGAGCAAGGCCCGAGAATCCTTCGCCAAGAAGTACGCCAACCGCTTCGAGCCCGGTGAAGTGATGGGATGGCCGCTGGCCACCTTCCTGGATCGCGCCAAGCTGACCCTGGACGGCAAGGTGACCCGGGCGGCTCTCCTCTTGATCGGCAAGGAGGAGGCGGCGCCGCTGCTGTCCCCCTATCCTGCTCAGCTGACCTGGAAGTTGGAGGGACCAGAGCGGGCCTATCAGCATTTCGGCCCGCCGTTCCTGCTGGCCACGACGCGGCTCTACCAGCAGATCCGCAACGTGCAGGTGCGAATCCTGCCGGAGGACCAGCTGCTGGGCGTGGAGCTGGCTAAGTATGACCAGCGGATCGTGCTGGAGGCGCTGCACAACTGCATCGCCCACCAGGACTACACCCGCAATGGTCGGGTCCTGGTCACCGAAGAGCCGGACCGGCTCATTTTGGAAAACGCCGGGGGCTTCTTCGAAGGCAGGCCGGAGGACTACGTCACCGGCCACAAGACGCCGATGCACTACCGCAACCCTTTCCTGGTCAACGCCATGGTCGAGCTGAACATGATCGATACCATGGGCTACGGCATCCACGAGATGCACCTGGGGCAGGCCAAGCGCTACCTCCCCATGCCGGACTATGACGTTACTGACCCTTCCCGGGTGCGGCTGACAATCTACGGCAGCGTCGTTGATCCGGCCTACACGCGCATGCTGATCAAGAAGACCGAGCTCTCCCTGCAGGAGATCCTGGCCCTGGATCGGGTACAGAAACAGCTGCCCCTCGACAAGGAGATGGCGAGTCGTCTACGCCGGGCCAAGCTGATCGAGGGCCGTCAGCCCAATCTGCGCGTCTCCGCCGAGATCGCCACCGCCACGGCGACCAAGGCCCAGTACATCCACACCCGCGGGCAGGATGACGCCTTCTACGCCAAGCTGGTGACCGATTACCTGGCCAAGTTCGGCTCCGCCAGCCGCCAGGAGATCGACACCCTGCTGTGGGACAAGCTCAGTGATGCCCTAGATGAGCCAAAGAAGAAGGCAAAGGTGGGTAACATCCTGACCAAGCTGCGACGCGCTGACCAGATCCGCAATGCCGGCAGCCGCGGTGCTCCGGAATGGCGGCTGGTGCAGAACGATGCAGAAAGGTCTGCAGAAAGAAACGGCGACCCTGCAGAAAGAGATTGAACGAAATCCTGTTTAAGTTATTGATTTTAATATTAAAGCATCGAGAGTCCTTGCTGCAGGCTCCGATGCCGGTGCAGAAAGGAAGGCCATGAAGCTCAAGTTCAAGACTCAGGAATACCAGACGCGGGCAGTCGAGGCGCTGGCGGACTGCTTTGCTGGCCAGCCCTTCAGCAGCGGTATCCGCTACCGCATCGACCCGGGCCAGGCCGCGCCCCTGGCGCAGCCGCTGCAGCGTGACATGTACGCCTCGCCAGACCCCGACGACGCCGGCTTCAAGAATGCCGCGCTGGAGCTGACGGAGCTTGAGCTGCTGAACAACATCCGGGTCGTTCAGCGCCGCCAGAACCTGCCGCTCTCCGACGGCCTGAAGAAGGATGACAAGACCGGTTGCCCCTACAACCTGGACGTAGAGATGGAGACCGGCACCGGCAAGACCTACGTCTACCTGAAGAGCATGTTCGAGCTGAAGCAGCGCTATGGCTGGAGCAAGTTCATCGTGGTGGTGCCTAGCATCGCCATCCGCGAGGGGGTCTACAAGTCGCTGCAGATCACCGCCGACCACTTCCTGGAGAGCTACGGTGAGAAGGCGCGCTTCTTCATTTATAACTCGAAGCAGCTGCACAACCTGGAGAGCTTCTCCTCGGATGCTGGCATCAGCGTGATGGTCATCAACGTGCAGGCCTTCAACTCCCGTGGCGCCGATAACCGCCGCATCTACGATGAGCTGGACGACTTCCAGTCGCGGCGTCCCATCGACGTGATCAAGGCCAACCGGCCGATTCTGTTCCTCGATGAGCCCCAGAAGATGGAAGGCGGCAAGACGCTCAGCTCACTGAGCGAGTTCAACCCCTTGTTCATCGTGCGCTACTCGGCGACCCACAAGACGACCTACAACAAGATTCACCGCCTGGACGCTTTGGATGCTTACAACCAGAAGCTGGTGAAGAAGATCTCGGTGCATGGCGTCACCACCAAGGGCCTCACCGGCACCGATGCCTACCTCTACCTGGAAAACATCGAGACGGCCAAGAACAAGCCCCCTGTGGCCTGGGTCGAGTACGAGGAGAAGTCGGCCAGCGGCGTGAAACGCAAGCGCCGCAAGCTGGGCAAGGGCGACAACCTGCATGAGCTGTCGGATGGGCTGGATCAGTACAAGGGATTTGTCGTCTCGGATATCGACGCTCGGGTCGATCAGCTCAGCTTCACCAACGGCGTCGAGCTCACCGCCGGGGAGGTGACCGTCGACGTCACCGAGAAGGCGCTGCGCCAGATCCAGATCCGTGAGGCGGTCAAGGCGCATTTCAAGAAGGAGCAGCTGCTGTTCTCCCAGGGGGTCAAGGTGCTCACCCTGTTCTTCATCGACGAGGTGGCCAAGTACCGCCAGTACGATGAGGGTGGTGAGGTGCTAGGTGAGTACGCCCGGATCTTCGAGGAGGAGTACAACCACCAGCTCAACCAGGTGCTGACCCTGGAGGATAGCGCGTACAACCGCTACCTGAAGGGCATCAGCGTCTCGGACACCCACAACGGCTACTTCTCCATCGACAAGAAGTCCAAGCGCCTGGTCGACCCCAAGACCAAGGCGCGCTCTACCGAGACGGACGATGTCGATGCCTACGACCTGATCCTGAAGGACAAGGAACGCCTGCTCTCCTTCGAAGAGCCCACGCGCTTCATCTTCTCCCACTCCGCACTGCGTGAAGGCTGGGACAACCCCAACGTGTTCGTCATCTGCACGCTGAAACACAGCGACAACACCATCTCCCGGCGCCAGGAGGTGGGGCGCGGCCTGCGCCTGGCGGTCAACCAGCTGGGAGACCGCATGGACGACCCGCTGACGGTGCACGACATCAACGAGCTGACGGTGGTTGCCAGCGAGAGCTACAAGGACTTCGTCACCGCCTTGCAGCGCGACATCAGCAACGACCTCTCCGAGCGCCCACGGGTCGCCGACGAGGCCTACTTCACCGGCAAGCTGCTGGTGTCGGATGAGGGTGAGGTAGAGGTCACGCCCGCCATGGCCAAGGAGATCTACCGCTACCTGCTCAAGAACGACTACACGGATAGCGCCGATCACATTACCGAGGCGTACCACCAGGCCAAGGAAGACGGCACCCTGGCCGAGCTGCCGGAGGCGCTGCAGCCCCATGCGCAGCAGGTCTTCCAGCTTGTCGACAGCGTCTTCAGCAACGCCCAGCTGCCTCACATCGAGGACGGCCGAAAGGCCAAGCTGAACCCGCTCAACGACAACTTCTACAAGAAGGAATTTCAGGAGCTCTGGGAGCGCATCAACCGCAAGGCGGCCTACTCGGTCAGCTTCGATTCCAACGAGCTGATCGAGAAATGCGTGGGCTATCTGGACCTGAAGCTTAACGTGAAGCGCCTGGAGTACCAGGTGGAACGCGGCACTCAGAAGGCGGAGGCCAGCTACCAGGACCTGACCAGCGGGCAGGCCTTCACCGTCAACGAGAGCGAGAGGGTCAAGCATGACGGCTCGCTCCACTCGGCGGTCCAGTACGACCTGATCGGCCGCCTGGCCGAGGCCACACAGCTGACGCGGCGTACCGTCGCGGCGATTCTCGCCAAGATCCAGCCGAAGACCTTCAAGCAGTACCAGATGAACCCTGAGGACTTCATGGCCCAGGCTGCCAGGCTGATCAACGAGCAGAAGGCCAGCATGGTGGTCGAGCACATCAGCTATGACCCCATCAACGAGCAGCACAGCCGGGAAATCTTCACCATCGAGAAGCCGGAGAACCAGCTGAATCGAGCCTACAAGGCCAACCGCCACGTCTATGACTACGTGGTGACCGACTCCAAGATCGAACGGGACTTCGTCGAAGAGCTCGACACTGGCAAGGAGGTAGTGGTCTACGCCAAGCTGCCGAAAAGCTTCTTCATTCCGACTCCAGTGGGCAACTACAATCCCGACTGGGCCATCGCCTTCAACGAGAATGACGTCAAACACGTCTACTTCGTGGCAGAGACCAAGGGCAGCATGTCATCGCTGGAGCTGCGTGAAATCGAGCAGGCCAAGATCAAGTGCGCCACGGAGTTCTTCGACACTATCGCCACGGCGAAGGTGGCGAAGGTGAAGTACGACGTGGTGGATTCCTATGACAAGCTGATGAACCTTGTCAGGTAAAAAAGAAAAAAATGATAATGCAGGATTCTAGTGTGGAATCCTGCATTGTTTTTAGAGAAAGGTGCTGTTACTGGACGACACTTAGACTTGGTCGCTTAAACCTTGTATACCACGCCTGTGAGAGCTCGTTATCTGGAATGTCAGGCATAACATTTCCCAGGAGTTCAGGGTGTACCTCTATTTCATTAGCTAGGTCATAAAAGCTTATTCCGAAATAGTCATGAATAACTTTTAAAGACTTTATTAGAAGCTCAGCCTGTTCTCTTTCAACAAGGCGGTCTTCATCTTCCTGCTTGCTTTGGCCGCTATTTTTTAAATATATAACACCGCCTTTATAGGTGTTCTCGTCAATTAGTCCGAGAGCTTTTGCCCTGTAAAGGATGGCTGCTTTAGAGGTTCCAAATTGCATCTTGATATCAATAATGCATTGCCAATCCAAGCGCCTCCCCCTTGACCGGAAAACTTTAGAAAAAGTGGATCGCGGCAGCAAGAACGCCGAGGAAAATCGATTTGCTTCAGTTTCTGTTGTTCTATCTCCTGTAACTATCCCTTCGTGCAAGATCAAGTGCGCCATCTCGTGTGCAATGTCGAAGCGTTGCCTGAAGGGGCTCTCTTTGGCATCGTTCCTAACGATAATTGGTCTTGATGCAGGGATCGACAAAGCATCGACTTCCGTTGAAGCATCTCTGAAAAATGTCACTAAAGCCCCCGCATGTTCAACAACACGAACCATGTTGTCTATGGGGCCTAGACCTAAGCCCCAATAACTTCTGGTTCGTTCAGCGGCGCGCTCAATCTCTTCAAACGTTACTGAACCAGAGTGATCCGGGAAGTCAACATTAGGTAAAGCAACATGCTTGTCAATGTAGTTGGCTAATTGGCTGAAAATGGTTCCTCTTGCTAATACTTTTAAGCGCGTGCTCACCTTAGTAGAGGAAAGCCGGCGAAAATGAGCTTGATCCTCTGAAGGGCCTGGGGGTGTCTGCTTATAAAAGAAACCAGGAGCCACCTTTAAGCACTTGGCAAGAAGCTCTACAGTATCTCCACTAATGTTTTTTCCAGCTTTTCCATTCTCAATTTGAGATATGTATTGCCTGGTTCTTCCAACTTCTTCCGCAATGTCATTTAAGGTTTTACCCCAATAATGACGAGCAAGACGAAGCTGGCTTCCTTCAAACTGAGTCATCGTTGGGCTTTTCGATTTCATTGGTATCATCTTCGTCCGCAAGCTCTCGGCGAGGCGCGAGGCTAGGCTCAGGCAGCTTGGCTGCAGCAGGAATCTCTGCGTCTGAAGAAACAAAGGTTTTTACATTCGTACTAAATTGCCATTTGGCAATCGCTTCTTTTAAACCGGATTTGTACTTGATGCAAAACAGTTCATGTTCGTCGTCTTCATTGAGTGACTTCCTGATCATGAAGCGCCAGAGCCCATCCGGTCCTTCGTCAATATCAGCATGTTCGAATAATGGTAAAGTAAAATTTGAGGCTTCTGCCTCGGTTGGTAAAGTTACAAATTTCTTTTGTGGGCTTTCAGGGTCGTCGCAGAAGAAACGGAAGACAGAAGTGTTGCCTATCTTAAACTGAATGTCATTACCCCGATGGACTACTCTCAGCCAAGGGAAATAATTTTCATGTTCTAGAATAGCCTCCCGAACCCATGCCCAACCTCTCGATCCTTGAGTATAGGTGTTATCGTACTTGAGCTGAGTATTAGAAATTGCATCGGAGTAGACGTCCAAGATGAACCTTGCAACAGCATTTAGACGATCATCGGTCAGTTCCGGATCAATTTCGGAGGGATGGACTGCTTGCTGCATGAGACTATTCCATTTCGCCAGTTTGTAAAGCGCATGATTGTTCCTATGCTGAGGTTTGTCAAGTGAGCAAGTGACAAATCTGAAAAAGCATTACGCCAAAACATTTCGTCCTAGCTGCCTGCTACCGTTGCGGTGGGGCTACCTCTGGGCTCGATCAGGGTCGGTGGTGCAGCTGTCGGTTTGAGTTCTGTACTTAAAGCGGCCTTTGGTGGCGATTTTGTGCTTGAAGATAAACCAACGTGGTTTATTCTTCACTCTGAAGACGGATTTTAAGGCCGCTTTTTCACGTGAAAATAAACCAATTGCTGCACAAGATCCCGTATGGCACCGTCGTGACGACCGCCTGGCTGGCATCACACGGCGTTACCTCAGATCAGGCGCGTAAGCTGGCCAGCAGTAGCTGGCTGCAACGCGTGGGGCACGGCGCTTACTGCCAAGCGGGGCAGCCTCTTACCTGGGAGAGCGCTGTTTTCGCCCTGCAGGCGAGCGACGACACGGGCTTACCACCGCTTTGGCCGGGTGGCCAGACGGCCCTGGCACTGCATGGCTTTGTCCATTACCTTCCCATGGGAGAGCGCACGACGCACCTGTATGGCAAGGAGGCCGCTCGGCTGCCCCGATGGTTGAGTGACGCCGAGTGGGCAGGGCGGATGGTGCTTCACTCTGAAAAGGGCCTGTCAGTGCAGCTTCCCGGCAGCTTCACGGACTACGCGCCGGATGGCAGGGCCTTTAGCTTGCAGGTATCAACCCCAGAGCGAGCGGTCCTGGAGTGGATTGCCGTGACGCCGAATGCGCTGCTGTTCAGCAGTGAGCTGGTCGACACCTTCGGCGGCCTCAATACGCTGCGTCCGCGCCGGCTGCAGGCATTGCTGGAAGGTTGCCGTTCGGTGAGAACGAAGCGGGCCTTCCTGGTGCTGGCTCGCCACGCCGGGCATGCTTGGTACGGTCGTCTGGAACCACGCCGACTTAACCTTGGCAAAGGCAAGCGGCAGCTCTGCCAGGGCGGCAAGCTGGACAGGGAATATCACGTTACGGTGCCTGAGGCGTTCCTGCATGCCGATTGAAGGTCGCTACCACGAACAGGTCAGGCTGCTGGTCTCGCTGCTGCCATTCCTCAATGACGAGCCGTGCTTCGCCCTCAAGGGTGGCACGGCCATCAACCTCTTCGTGCAGCCATTACCCCGCCTATCGGTTGATATCGACCTGGCCTACCTGCCGCTGGAGCCCCGTGACGAGGCACTGCGACGCTGTCGCGAGGCGCTGCCGCGACTGGCAGAGACCTTCAGTGTCCCGACTGCCAGGCGTGCGGGCCGAGCTTCAGGATAATCGCCGAGATGAGCTGAGGATCCTGGTGCGTCGAGGTCGCAGCCAGGTGAAGTTGGAGGTGTCGCCGGTGCTGCGTGGCACCCTGCACCCGCCACAGGAGCGCGATGTCGTTGAAGCCGTGGAGGACGTTTACGGCTTCGCGGCGGTGCAGGTGTTGTCACTGCCGGATCTGTATGGCGGCAAGATCTGCGCAGTGCTGGATCGCCAGCATCCCAGGGATCTCTTCGATGTGAAGCTGCTGCTGAACCAGGGCGGACTGGATCGGAGCGTATTCGAAGGCTTCCTGGTCTATCTGCTGGGGCACCCGAGGCCCTTGAACGAAGTGATCAACCCACGGCTGAAAGCGTTGGATGATGTCTACCGACAGGAGTTTGTCGGGATGGCCAGGGTTGACCCTCCTTTGCAGGAGTTGGAGAGCGTCCGTGATGAGTTGCTGTCGCGGATTGGGCAGCTGATGACGGATGAGGATGTTCGCTTCCTGCTGTCGTTCAAGCAGGGAACGCCCGATTGGACGCTGCTTCCACTGTCAGGGGTTGATCGGCTGCCTGCCGTGCGCTGGAAGCTCGCCAATATCCAGAAGATGGGGGCTGACAAGCACCGTCAGTCACTTGAGCTATTGGAGCAGGCGCTGGGTAGCCTTCGGAGATGACACCTAATACCCCCAGCGATGTACCGGCCTAAGTAGACTTCTCCTTATCTCCCTAAGGCGCTAGGCTGTTACGCACAGTTACGCCAGGCGCAGGGGATGACATGGCGAACAGCAGGGAAGCTCAGCTCCAGTGGGACATTTCCAAGGACATGACCGCCCGCGGCTGGAAGGCCGGTACGGCCGGCGGTTACGTCCGTAAATGGGAGTACT
>CESC01008448.1_pt1 | contig 10672 bp, 7 predicted proteins | sample 531131 | NCBI WGS metagenome assembly CESC01 (sample SAMEA2621295, study PRJEB7988) | marine metagenome | biome: marine biome (ENVO:00000447); feature: mesopelagic zone (ENVO:00000213); material: "saline water (ENVO:00002010), including plankton (ENVO:xxxxxxxx)" | depth 800 m
TCCACGACCTGCAGGCCACCATCCTGCACCAACTCGGCATCAACCACGAACGGCTCACCCACCGCTACCAGGGCCGCTACTTCCGCCTCACCGACGTCCATGGCAACGTGGTGGAACAAATTTTGGCTTAAGTATGAATGCTCAGCGGTAATCGCAATGTCACACTCCCAGTGAATAAAGGCGCCACCAAATCACGCCAGGAAGGCACGGTATTGGAACCGTCGCAGCTGTTTACAACTGACTCTGTTCCGAAAAAATGAAGACCCGTTTTATTGCCGTCCTGTTGGCTTGTCTGTGGTTCATTATGCCGGCCCATTCGGCGCCGGCCAAGCCATCACCGCCCAACCTGTTGTTCGTGCTGGCGGACCAGTGGCGCGGCCAAGCGCTGGGATTCCTTGGTGAGGATCCGGTGGTGACGCCCCACCTTGATCGCTTTTCCACGGAGGGACTGGTGTTGCCTCAAGCCGTCAGCAACTACCCTGTTTGCAGTCCGTATCGGGCCATGCTGATGACCGGCCAGTATCCGATCAACAACGGCGTGCTCGGCAACAGCAACTCACGCGGCGCCCAACTGGGTTACGAGCTCCGTAAAAACGCGCTCTGCTGGTCCGATGTCTTGCACGACCGCGGCTACCGGCAGGCCTGGATTGGAAAATGGCACCTCGAGTCGCCACGCAAACCGTACGTGAAATGCGAAAACAACAGCGCCACTTTTGCGTGGAACGAATGGACGCCACCGGCCCGTCGGCATGGCTTTGATTTCTGGTACGCCTACAACACGTTTGATTACCACATGAACCCGCTCTACTGGGCCAACGACACGCCGCGCGATAAGCCATTGCGTGTGAACCAATGGGGGCCGGAACACGAGGCGGACAAGGCCATCGCGTTCATCCGCGAAACGGCGGCGGCCCGCCGGCCTTTTGCCTGCGTCGTGTCGATGAATCCGCCGCACATGCCCTACACGGCATTCCCCAAGCGGTACCTAAAGGCGTACGAGGGAAAATCGATGGAGCAAATCGTGACGCGCGGAAACGTAAACATCCTGGGCAGGGACAAGTTCGCGCAACTGGCCCGTGCCCACACACGGAATTACTACGCGATGATGACCGGCGTCGATGACCAGTTTGGCCGCATCCTGAAGGCATTGAGGGACGCAAACCTTGCGCGGAACACGATCGTCGTTTTCACCTCCGATCACGGCAACTGCATCGGGTCGCACAACCAGGTTTCCAAGAACAACCACTACGAGGAGTCCATGCGGATTCCGTTCCTGATTCGTTGGCCCGGGAAAATTCCGGTGCGCAAGGATGACCTTCTCTTTTCCGTGCCGGACGTGTACCCCACCCTGCTCAGCCTCATGGGGTTTGGGCGGGACATCCCGGAGAAGGTCGAGGGTACGGATTACTCGCGGCTGTTTCGCACCGGGAAAGGCCAACGCCCCACATCGCAACTGTACTTGAAGATTGGCTACGTGCCACGGGACCAAGGAAGTCGCGGCGTGCGCACTCACCGCTACACGCTTCGCATCGAGAAACAGGAAGACGGCACGGTACAGCGCTATCTGCACGACAACCAGGCCGACTCATGGCAGTTGAAGAACATCGCGGCCGAACGACCGAAGCTTGTGAGGCAACTCATCGAGAAAGAACTCCAGCCTTGGTTGAGCAAAACGAAGGATCCATGGAAACCTTAATCCCCCGAATTTTCCATCCGGCAATAAGATGAGTCTCCATTGTTCCGCAAAATGTGCCGCCGCCCTGTTGTTGGGCACCATTACTGCGGCCAGCGCGCCCAAGACCAATATTCTCTTCATCGCGGTGGATGATTTGCGACCGTCCATCGGTTGCTATGGGGACGGCCATGCGATCACGCCGAACCTCGACCGCTTGGCCAGGCGCGGGGTGCGGTTTGGCCAAGCGCACTGCCAGGTGGCCGTCTGCAATCCCTCGCGAGCGAGCCTGATGACGGGGCAGCGGCCGGACACGCTGGGGGTGTGGACGCTGCCGATTCATTTCCGCGAGGCCAAGCCCAATGTGGTGACGCTACCGCAGTGGCTGCGCCGGCACGGCTACACGGCGGTGGGGCACGGGAAGATTTATCATAACCCGACGCCCGACCCGCAGTCGTGGAGCGAGCCAATCCGGCCCATTCAATTCCAACGGGGTTATGCCAAGGGCTGGCAGGCGCGTATCCGCGAGGTGCAGGCCAAGCTGCCCGACAACGACTGGCGAAAGAACAATCTGCGTGGCCCGGCCACCGCCGCGCCAGTGATTGACGATCACCAACTGGTGGACGGCGCGCGTACGAACATGGCCATCGAAGACCTGCGGCGGCTTGGCCAAGCGGAGAAACCGTTCTTCCTCGCGCTGGGATTCATTCGGCCGCACTTGGCCTGGATTTCGCCAAAAAAATACTGGGATCTTTATGACCCGAAAACGCTGCCGGTCATCATCGACGGCGAGGTGACGCCGAACACGCCGCCGTACGCGCTCTCCACCAGCTACGAGTTGACGCATTACATGGATTTCATCGACTTCCCAAAGCCGTGGGACGAGCAACGCGTATCCGACGCAGTGGCGCGCCGTCTCATGCATGCCTATTACGCAAGCGTGTCGTATGTTGATGCGCAGCTTGGCCGACTGATGGCGGCGCTCGATGACGCGGGTCTCGCCGACAACACCATCATTGTCCTGTGGAGCGACCACGGTTGGAAACTCGGCGAGTACAATGGCTGGGGCAAGATGAGCAATTACGAAATCGACACGCGCGTGCCGTTCATCATCGCCGCGCCCGGGATGAAAACCGCCGGCCAATCAACCGACACGCCGGTGGAGTTGCTGGATATTTTCCCGACGCTCTGCGACATGGCGGGCATCCCCACGCCGGATTTCGTGCAGGGCACGAGCCTGTTGCCGTTGCTGAAAAATCCCGCCGCAAAAATCGACCGCGTGGCGCACAGCCAATACTATCGCAACCACGACAGCGCCGAATACATGGGCTACGCCATGCGCACGGCGACGCATCGGTTTGTGGAATGGCGCGAGTTCGGCACGGGCAAAGTGACGGCGCGCGAATTGTACGACCACCGCCAAAACCATTCCGAGACGGCGAACGTCATCGACACCGCGCCGGAGGCTTTGGTGGAATCGCTCACCTCGCGCTTGTTAAAAACCCATCCGCGTCGGCCGTTGCAGATGGTGCCCGCCGTGCATTCCAACCCCAACCGCGGCCGACTACCCGCCCCGCTGCTCATCGCCAACAAAACCGACACGGAAATCAAGGTGTACGCCATCACCCCGCGCGGCCAACGAAGCCGCCGGCCAACCGTGGTGAAGCCGGGCGACAGGACAGAAATTAACGCGAGGATCGGCGGCGTGTTCGTCGTCGAAAGCAGAGACGGAACCATCCACGAAATTCACTCGCCCTCATTGCCGGGACGAACCATCAACATCGAACGACCATGAAACACACTATCACACTAGCCATCACGGCGACTGTTCTGATCGGGACTTTCCGAGCCGCAGCCGCCCCTCAACCGAATGTCATCGTCATTCTGGGCGATGACATGGGCATCGACTCCGTTTCCGCTTTCAATCCGAAAATGGGCATGAAGACGCCAGCGATTGACCGACTCGCCAGCGAGGGGATGAGTTTCATGGACGCGCACTCCACGTCCGGCGTGTGCTCACCCACGCGTTACGGGGTGCTGACGGGGCGGTACAATTGGCGCAGCCGTCTCAAGCGCGGCATCGTGGGGAAATGGGAGCGCCCGCTCATCGCCGATGCCCGCCTTACGTTGCCGGAAATGTTTCGCGCGCAAGGCTACGCCACGTGCATGATTGGCAAATGGCATCTTGGTTGGCATTGGCCGAAGAAGGGCGGCAGCGTCACCCAAAAACTCGACGAGATCGATTTCACCAAACCCATCAATGGCGGGCCGAACAGCCACGGCTTCGACTACTACTTTGGGGATGACGTGCCAAACTGGCCGCCCTACGCGTGGCGTGAAAACGAGCGCCTCATTGGCAACCCCACCGCACAGATGAAACAAGGCACGATGGTCGGCGTTTCCGCCGGGCCGGCGGTGGCGGACTGGGATTTCTCAGCCGTACTGCTCGAGTACGGAAAGCGCTGCGCGGAATACGTGCGTGGCCGCAAAACAAAGGAGCAGCCGTTCTTCCTCTATTTCCCGATGCCTTCGCCGCACACGCCCATCGCGCCGGGCGGCAAGTTCAAGGGCATCACCGGCATCAGCCCCTACGCTGATTTTCTCGTCGAATCCGACTGGGCCGTGGGCGAAATCATGAAGGCGCTGGATGAAACCGGCCAGGCGGACAACACGGTGGTATTCTTCACGTGCGACAACGGCACCTCGCCCAAGGCGAACTTCCCGCAGCTCGATGCCGCGGGCGTCCATCTCAATGCCAACTGGCGCGGCTGGAAGGCCGATGCCTACGAGGGCGGTCATCGCGTGCCGTTCATCGTGCGCTGGCCCGGGCGCATCAAGCCGGGCACACGCAGCGACGAGACCATCGTGCTCACCGACATCATGGCCAGCTGCGCCGGCATTCTCGGCACCGAACTCTCCGCCAATACCGCCGAGGACAGCGTGAATCTGCTGCCGGTGTTGCGCGGGGGAAAGATGGAGAAGCCGCTGCATGACGTCGTGGTTCATCACTCGGGGAGCGGTCACTTTGCTATCCGCAAGGGCCAGTGGAAGCTGCTACTGTGCAGAGGTTCCGGCGGCTGGAGCCCCCCGCGCGAGGCCGAGGCCACGAAGCAAAAGCTGCCGATGCTGCAGCTTTACGACCTCGCCAGTGACCCCAAGGAATCCAAAAACCTCCAAGCCAAATATCCGGACAAGGTAAAAGAACTCGCCGCCGACCTCGCCAAAGCCTTCCGCAACGGCCGCACCACCCCCGGCCCGCACCAGCAAAACGAAGGCTGGCCCTACACCGTTCCCAAGCCGGTACTCCAAAAATTTCCCCAACTCGCAGATCCTAAGATCAAGCCTTAACGATCAATGGCAATTGAGCGACTCGTCTTTAAAAATCACTTCAGCAAGTAGGCCACGAGGTCGAGGATTTGTTTCTTTGTGAGTGTATTCACCATGCCGGGTGGCATGTTGGAGAGGTTCAGTTTTTTTTGGCTCTCGATCAGCGCCTTGGCCAGGGTGACCGGTGCCGACGTCGCTGACAAACTTCGCAACCGCACCACGGTATCAGTCTCCTCCTGCACTTGGCCAAGGTGCACGGTGCCGTCGCTCATGCTGAACTGCTCCATCATGTACGCCTCGGCGATGGTTCGCGACGGCTCGAGGATCGACTCAAGCACTTCGCGCGGATTCATGCGCTTGGCCAAGCCGGTCAGATCCGGGCCGACGCTGCCGCCACGCCCCTCGAAGCGATGACACTGCGCGCAACCCGACTTGTCATACGCCTGCTTGCCAACAGCCAACGAACGAACTTCACTCAGCTCACTCAACGCCGGCTCGAGGTCGGCCATCTTCCAGTTCTTCACGAACACAGCGCTTGGCTTCATCCCGCTGATCCACTCGCGAAACAGCTCGACCGCCGCAAGATCGACCGCGCCCGAAACCAACGGAGGCATCTGTCCTCTGCCCCGGCGGTTCATCCGCTGTAACAGCACCGACTCCCCCGGCGCACCGGGTGCCACGAGCATGGCATTGGCGATGCCGAATGTGTCGTGCTGCGGCCGCGCCTCGATGAGGTGCATTTTGCGCGGCGAGTTGGCAAGGCCAAGTTCCATCATCGAGTTGCCGCCGCCGGATCGGACGTGGCAGCCCGCGCAGTTGATATGCAGATACGAGCGAACGCGACGCTCCAAGTCCGCACTCGCATCGTACGGATCGACCAGTGCGCCGCCCCGGGGGGACGGGCGTTGCGAGGCGTTGCGGAAAAACCCGACATGCGACAGCGTCCGAACTTGGCTGTCCGTGATCGCGCCGTAGGTGTGTTCGCGGTTCATGTTCGCACCGGTGATGCCGAGGACATACCCGCCCGCCCGGCTGTGGCAGGCCATGCAGTCGGCCCGGCTTGGGAACACCCAGTCCTGCCGCCGAAACTGTCCGGGCGACTTGGCATCGGGCACGCGAAAGATCGCCTTGGCCCCGGCGGGGCCGACCAACTCGGCGTTGGTTTGTGCCTCGTTCCAACGGTACGAGTAGCCGACCCACTCGTTCTGCTGGCGCAGCATGATCCGGGTCTCCACCCGGAACGGCCCGGCCAAACCGCGATGATCCTCCCGCTCGACTGAGAGCGTCTGTACCAGCGCCGTGCCGTTCGGGAACTGCCACGCGCCGCCTCGATTGTACCCAATCCGCTCGTCGCCGGGCACCGCCATCCATCGCTTAGCCAAAGCACCGTCATTCCAGCCGGAGGCGATCACCGAGTAACCAATCACGCCGGGCTTCATTTCGTACGCCTCGGTGTCGGCGAACAAGCCAGTCTCGCTCAACCTCGTCGGGAACGGTGCCGACTGCCTTATTCTCGGCTGCGGCGCAAGTCGGTAAAAGCCGCCGGCATGATCAACGACCAGCAACTCACCGGTGTTCGTCGTCGCAAACCCGGCGATCGCGAGCGAGGTGTCGGCCAGTTCCCAATGCGACACGACCTTCTCGCCATCGTGCTTGATGCCCCAAATCTTGCCGGTTTCGTAGTCGCCGTAAATGTAGTGCCCGCGCAAATCCGGCCACTTCGCGCCGTGATAAACCACGCCGCCAGTGATCGAGCGCGCCTCCGAGTGCGGATGCTCGGCCGTCGGCAACGTAAGCGGATGCGGGCCCAGCTTGCGGTTGATGTAAAACGGGTGGCTCCCCTCGTAAACACTCCAGCCGTAGTTTTCGCCGGGCCGAACCAGATGTACCGTCTCCCACAAATCCTGCCCGTTGTTGCCAACCCAAACCTGCCCGGTCAGCGCGTCAATGGTAAGCCGCCACGGATTGCGCAGGCCGTAGGCGAACAACTCGGGCCGCGCGTTCGGCAGGTCGACAAACGGATTGTCCGGCGGGATGACGTACGGCTTTTCCGGCGTGCTGTCGCGGATGTCGATGCGCAGCACACTGCCGAGAAGGTCATCTAGTGTCTGGCCGGACAACCATTTGTCGGAGTCGCTCGTGCCATCCCCAGTTGAAATATAGAGCATACCGTCGTGCCCGAACGCGATGCCACCGCCGTCGTGCCCGCCGGACGGCCACTCGAGGATGACGTGCTCACTTGCGGGATCGACCACCCATTCCGGTTCACGCTGGACGACGAACCGTGAAATCCGGTTCGCCTTACTGCCATCGAACTTGTCCATTCGCAGATTGCTGAACAGGTAAAACTGACCGTTGTCCACGTAATCGGGATCGAAACAGAACGAGTACGCAATGCGTCCACGCAACTCGATTGCCTGGGTTCGCTCCGCCACCTTCGGCTCATCGCGGAACGTGACCAACTCGGTTGGCTTCCCGCTCGACTCGTGCAGCAACGCGAACATCCGGTCGCTGCCCGGCTCGGGGGCGATGAATATCGGCGCATGCCAAGCTTGGCTTTTGTACACTGGCTCGACCGTGAACGGCAACGGCGGCTCGGGCGTGCCGACGAGGCGGGTGTTTTCCCAGCGCTCGCGCTTGGCCAAGCCGTACGGCTTCCCGTCCTGAGCGATCACGCCGGCAAGCAAGCCAAGCGACAGCCAGACGGCAAGCAACAAGACGCCAGGAACGCCCGAATCAGCGAGATACTTCAGTCGGAACATGGGCGGGGAAAGTAGTGGCACCGGAACTGTTGGGCAAGGCCAGGCGCATCATCGAAGTGCTGCTAAAACACCACCCAGCATAGGAGTACCGTCACCACCAACAGGATCGCCGAGGCGATGACGCGATCCTTCGTGGGGAAGTCGAGGTTGAGCTCGGCCGTCCACGGCTTGGGCCGGCTGCGCTTAACCAAGCGCTTGGCTTGGCCAAGTCCGGTGTCGGTGGCCAACGGCAACTCACGGAGGTTGGGATCGTCGTAAGGCTCCTCCTCCGTCTCGTCCGGCGGAGCGAAGGTCAACGGCTCGTTCGCCTTGTGTGCCAGTTCGCCAACCTCCATGGTCAGCGCCTCGCTTGGGTCGGCCTCAACCTCCAGACTGGCCGTCTTGGCCACGGTGCGTTTGCCTTCCCTCGTCGCTTCAGTGGTTTCAACCTCCGAATGCCCGGCGGTAAACCCGACCGACTCCGGCTCGGCAGTTTCGCCGCTTTCGGATTCCTCCTCCGGCGGACGCTTGGCCAGCTCGATTTCCCCGAAGCGTTCCCCCTGAATGGCGATCAACTGCCTGAGCTTGGCCAGCTCGAGGACGGCAAGAAAGGTCGCGATGACCTCAAACCGGCTTCCGGCCGATTCAAACAACTCGATGAACCGGATCGATTCGCGGTTCTCAAGAATTTCCAGAATGAGGGCGATCTTCTCAGTGACACTCCATTGGTCGGCAACGATCTCCCCTCTGTTGGCGGCACGTTGTTTTTCCGTTTCATCAAACCGCTTGAGCACCTGGTTCACGGCGCCGATGAGGTCGAAAATGGACGCTTCCCTCGCCGCTTGCGGCGGCAGCGTCGGCACTTTCGGCTTGGCTCCCTGCCGCTCGAAACTCTGTTCCCGCTCCCAAGCCATCCGCCGGAAGTCATCAGCCGCATCCTTGAATTTCTTGTACTCGACGAGCTGGCGGATCAGATCCCAACGCGGGTCCTCCTCCTCGTCCTCCTCGGAAAGCACCTGTAAATCAACCGGGAGCAGTTCCTTGCTCTTGATGTACATCAGCGTGGAGGCCATGACGATGAACTCGCCGGCGAGCTCGAGGTCGAACCGCTTCATCAGGTCGATGTATTCGCAGAACTGGTTGGCCAGCCTGACCATGTCCACCTCGTAGATATCGACCTCTTCCTTGCGGACGAGGTGCAGCAACAGATCCAGCGGCCCCTCGAACACTTCGAACTGGTATCGCAAATCGCTCATTGGCCTGCCGGGAGGGGTTTCAGCGCGGGAACAATTTGGTGGACCACTCGCAGCTTCCAGTCGGCGAACGCCTCGCCGGTGGTCAGCACACCGTACGTGTCGAACTTGTAACTGTTGCCTCGGCCGTAGTAGCTGTCCGGGGCGACGTTGAAGGTCCACACGGAGCCGTCCTTCAGCGGCCGAGCAGCGCTGTGCTCGAGCTTGCATTTGCCGCGCAGGACCGCCGCCGTGGCGTCGGCCTTGGCTAGGCTGTCGTGTTCGTGCCAATGGCGAAACAGACCGTTGCCGGCGACCAAGCGGCGCATCATCGGGTTGACCGCGGAGGAATGTTGGTGCGCCCGGAACACGCCGCGCACCCTAGCCTTCGCACCGGCGGAGGCGTCGAGCACGATTCGCGTGCCGGACTTGCCGTACACGAACCCGCGCCCGTCCATGTAGCCGAGCCCCGGCTCGCTGGCGAACACGGTGAAGTCGTTCCACATGAAGCCGTTAATCAGAGGCGACATCGGCGCGAGGGGCGTGTGGTCGAGAATCTTGGATTTCAAAAAGGACTGTCGCAAAGGATCCGCCGATTGCAGCAACCCCGGGTGCTTCGCCAGGAACGTGCCGCCGGTCACTTCGCCGAGCAGTTGATACGCCACCGCCGGCTTGGCATCGAGCAACGCGCCTGGCAGGTATCCCGGCTCCATGCCGCCGTGGTTGCACTGGATAAAATCCGTGCCGCTGCCGACGTAAATCACAACCGGAAAAAAATCGTACAACCGGCCGATCAGCGCCGGTTTAAACTTTGTGGCGTATTTTTTCTGGCACTCGGCAAGGAAGCCGTAGGTCGAGATCATCTGCACGTCCTCGTGATTGCCGCGCGCCATGAACACATGTTCCGGGTTGGCGAGCTTGAGCCGCAGCAGCGTGTAGAGCACCTCGATGCCGTAGTTGCCACGATCCGTGTAATCGCCGAGGAACACCATGTAGCTGTTCGGCTTGGCCAAGCGGAAGCCGTCGAGCGTGCCGGCTTGGTTAAGCGAACCGAGCATGGCGATGAATGAGTGAATGTCGCCGTGAAAATCGCCGTGAAAGATCACCTCGCTACCGGCCGGCACCTGCAGCTTTTGCGCGAACGGCTGAAACGGAATTGGCGGATTCAGGAAATAGGCGCGGTTGGTGTTGAAAAACTCGGTCACCTTTGGCTTGCCGCCGACCCAGTTCGCAGCGGATTCCATCGAACCGGTCTTGAACGACTCGAACGCCGCCAGTAACGCCTTGGCCACCTCCTCAAAATCGGGCAACGCAGTCTCAAGTTTGGTCGTTGCCGCTTGGCGAAGTAGGACGCGGTTGGCCGGCAGTTCGGCGCAGGCACTCTTCCAATCGGCAAATGTAGGGTATGCAGATGACTGGTAGGCGACCCTTTCGGCCAAGGTGGATTGCGCCAAGCCTAGCACCAGCACTAACAAGAGCGCTTGGGCAATCACACTCCGGGGGTGGCATCTCCTTGGCAACATCATCCAACCGGTCTGACAGAAGTTGGGCCTGCGCCATTCAAATTACAAGGCAAAAGGAAAATATTGCGAACGGGAGTCCCGCCGCCTAGTTTACCGCCATCTGACTGACTCATGAGCAAATTAAACCCGCAAAAACATTTTGCCGCCCGCCAATTCATTACTGCATTCGCTTTTGCC
>CESC01029959.1_pt1 | contig 10657 bp, 7 predicted proteins | sample 531131 | NCBI WGS metagenome assembly CESC01 (sample SAMEA2621295, study PRJEB7988) | marine metagenome | biome: marine biome (ENVO:00000447); feature: mesopelagic zone (ENVO:00000213); material: "saline water (ENVO:00002010), including plankton (ENVO:xxxxxxxx)" | depth 800 m
AGTGTTCACGCAGCCGGCGCAGCTCTGCCGCGAAACGGCGCGCGACGGTGGCAAAGCGCTGCGGCACTTGCATGGGTCTGGGCGCAGCGGGGTGGCATGAAGGCAAGGCGAGCTGCGGCGTCTGGACCCGTTCTTGCCAGTTGGGCTCCGTCAGGGTCCAAGCATCTTTTGCGTAGCGGGAGGCATTCCAAGCCGCGCGGCGGTGCCAATACTCCGACAGGGTCCTTTTCGGATAAGGCCGGAGCAAAGCTCTCTCCGCTGCGGTACCTGTCCCTAGGCATGTACCGTGCAACACAAGCGGATGCGGGTCTGTTTCTGAGACCAAAGCGAGGGCGCCCCCCGGCCTCGGCTCGGGGTGATAATTCACCGCGGCCGCCACCTTTGTCATCAAAGGCAAGAACCCCGCCCGGTCCCGGCCTTGGCGGGAGGCTGCGATCCTCTTGGCGCCCTGCAACATGAAGAGCTTTGGCGTTGCCGTGGTGAACTTCACGTTATCGCGCAGCGCGGCCGCCACCCGTTTCTCCAGCCAGTCCGGTCCTGCAATCGCGCGCGCGTTGTCGGGCGATCGGGGGTTTTCCCAGTCAAAAGTCTTTGTCAGGAAATCGCCCAACGCATCCCACGCATTTTGGCTGCCCTTCATCGGCGGATACGGATTATAGCTGCGCAGCTCTTCGGCGGGCGTCCAGACAAAACGCGGCATCGCGATGTTGATTTCCAAACGCCCGGTATGCGTATGGGTGCCCGCAAAAACCGGCGGTCGGTTTGGCTCAGGCACTCCGGCAAAGGCCATCTCCAAGAACAGATCGATAGCTCCCGCCACTGGGTCGCGCGCAGAGTGCTCTCCCGCGTTGAAAGCTTCGACGTCAATATCCGAGGCCGCAAAGGACAGGGTCGCCACGCGGTATTTCTTCTCGAACCGCAGGGCGGAAATCGCGCTCTGTACGATGCTGGGCTGACCCAGCAGAAGTTCAGGAGCAGGCTCTCTGACCTCCAAAACCCGGGTCTTTCCAACGGCCTTCAAGACCTTACTGTCAAGCAAATAGGCACTGGGCTGATGCAAGTTTGCAGAAGCTTGGTGAGGCGACCACCCGATCAACATGCGGATGTCCGGGCAACAAAGGGAACCGGGGCCAACATGACAAGAAGCTGCTCGATCCGTTGCAAGCGCGCCAAGATCACCAAACCGTCCCCCTGTGCGGGTGCCTGCTGCTGCGCGATCTGCTCCAACAGGGCCAAGGCTTCTTCGAGCAGCCCGACCATCTGCAGGACCTGCACCGCCGAGACCCCTGCTCTCGCGCCAAGCCCTACATGCCTTAGGTAATCCGACAGGCTCCGACCGGCGGCGGCCGCCTTTTGCATCAGGGCCTCTTTCTCTGCCGAAGATACATTGACCTTCAGCTGCTCAGACCTGCTGGCTTTGTTAAGGGGCGACATGGCGGTACTCTCTCATTGGGCCCAGCCGGGGGGCCTTGATCGTCGGCATGTCTCAAAGACTATGTTCTGGTAAAACTGATCCAAAGAAGAAGGCTGGTCCGCAGGCCTAAGACATGTGGATAACTTGAGGCCAAGGCTTCGCCGGATAGGCCCGATCAGCGCACAGCACGCGCGGTTCCTAGCGGCACTGCGCTCTGGCATTGGTCAGGAAGAATTCCGGACAGAAGGCAGCTCAAAGCGAACCCTTTGAAAGACCCCCCGTCGCTCCAAGCTCTTATATAGAAGGCGCAAGCAGCCAATTCTTGGACAACATGAACGGGTAAACCCAGATCAAACCCACATAGGTTCTCGGATGGAGAACAGCCCGCAAAGGGCGCGATCGCGCGCCCGGACAAAGAAACCGTTTCCTCTTCCAACGCGCGCGCAGAGGAGCGCCGGTGTACCGCATAAAAACGAACGCTCGGCGCGCAGCTTTGCCGCAGTGGAGGCGAAGTTCATAAAGATTTTGGCAGCAAATAAGATGCGTGAATAGGACAGGTATCACGACACCCTTCTCGGACACGTTGATAAGCTCGGTATATCCTAAATGTCTACTTGCCGCCCTGATCTCGTCCTGAAGCCCTTTAGACCTCTTTGGTTTCCTCAAAAATCAGTTCAGGCACAACGACCTCCCAACTCGCACGTTTCAGCAGGTGCTGGAAATGCTCACCGGCATCTTCTTTGCGCCAATGTATGATGGCCGCGATCTCACCGGTGACAAATTTCGTGCCGATCGGCGGCGCAAATGCTTTTGACATCCGCCCTAAGACCCGCCCTTGAGCATCCTCAATCTGCCAACGGTCTCCAACCATGGAGAGCCCGATCGGCGCGCCAACCTGTGCTTGGGCGATCGCGTTGTGAACAACATGCCGATCCCCCTGACGCCCTGCGAATGACAGATCGACCATCTTCATTTCAGGTGATTGAAAGAAGCGACGTGGGCCGGGTATTGACGCCAAATCAGGCACCACATGTCGCGTAACTACAGAAGGCGACACAGTTGGAAGATATTCATGATTGTCATTGCTCATAACGATCAAATTACGCCGCGCACGGGTCATGGCGACATAAAACAACCGTCTCGGCGCGTCTTGATCTTCGTTTCGCGAGGGGCGTTCCCAGCCGCCATCCATGATCACGACATCGTCAAATTCGAGACCTTTGGCACGGTGTGCTGTTAACAATTTCAGACCACGCTGCTCGCCCCATGTCTCCTTGGACCATTCAGCAAACCATTCAATAACATCAGGCGTTGGAAGCACTTTACCGTCGACTTCACGCGCAAGTTGGCCAAGCCCCTCGCCAATCCGGTCTGTCCAACGACTTGTAGGTATCGTGTTCAAAATCTTGGTGAGGTCACTTACGCCAACCCTCGTCGCGTGCGTTTCGCGCAAACAGCCGATAAATACCTGCATCTCACGGGTACGCCACAAGCTTGGCAGGTTTTCATTTGCCATTTCAACCGGAATGCCATGCGCCTCGGCGAAGTCACGGACCGGGAGAAGTCTGCGCCAATCACGAGAAATGATCGCAGCCCCTTTCCAGCTCCAATCCGGGATCAACGTTGAAAGGCGGATCAACTCGCTGATGGCTGCAAGAGCCTGAAAATCATTCCCAGGTGGGCAGCCAAGAATTTGAACACGCCCCTGCACCACCGGGTCGAGGGTTTGCATGATCCCGCCGGCAGGGTCCTTCTGTCGCAATGGATCAACGGTGATCTTATGCTCTGTTTTCATACGCTCCTGAGAGCCTTCGATCACAGCATTGGCAGCGCTTATGATGTTTTTAGAGGATCGGTAATTGTCAGTCAGAAAGACCGCCTTGGCTGAATAGTCTTGTTCAAACTGGCGAATGTGGCGCACCGAGGCACCTGCAAATGCGTAAATATTCTGATCATCATCACCGACAGCGAAGAGGCTGATCCGTTGATCAGGATCATCAATGCTGCGGCCAGCCACGGCTGCGATCAAAGCATATTCTTCAGGACCCACGTCTTGATATTCGTCCACAAGAATCCAGCGGAACCCTTGGATTAAGGTCTCTCGCAGGGCCTCAGCCTCGGCTTTGTCCAGCCCGTCCCCACGCAAGAGGCGTGCTGCATCTGTCAGAAGCGTTGCAAAATCGGGCTCTTCGTGCCCTGCCCGTCCAACGAAACTTGCGCCCATCAGCCGCATAGCCAAAGCGTGGATGGTCAAAACAGTCACAAAGCGCGCATCGTCGCCGATCAGTCGATGCAAACGCTCGCGGATCTCGGCAGCAGCGTGACGATTGTAAGCGAGCACCAGAATACCGTTTGGGTCCTCCCGCTTAATCCTGGCCAGATAGGCGACACGGTGGACAAGCACGCGTGTCTTGCCTGAGCCCGGGCCCGCAAGTACAAGCACATTGGTTTGCTCGCGGTCATCCCGCACGATCTGCTCTTGTGTCGAGTTGTTCAGATTGCCGACGATCTCGGCAAAAGACTGGGGGGTTGCCTGCCGTCTAAACTCTGAAACCTTCCCCGGCATCCAAGCTTTCATGAAGGCAGCCTGTTCCATCTCGAAATAGTCACGCGCTAGTTGCTGGGCCAGTTTAATATCATTGATACCCTTCCTCGCATAAGCCGCCATTACGTGGGTCTGAACCGTTTGTTCGCTGTAATGGTCTTCAAGGGGGGCGAAATGCTGGGTCGTAAAACCGCCGCCTTTCGGATTGATGTGCAACGTCATGGCGGAGCGAAACACAGATAATCCCTTGCCCAAAGTCACGGCTTGCTGTTCGTGCAGCCACAAAAGCGCCCGGTCCATCAGCTTGGAAGGATCATTGACCGACGCTCGCAATAACGCGTCGCTGTTTATCGCTGAAAGAAGGTCACCAAGCGTGGTCTCAACCGGCACATCTTTCCCGCGCAGGCCGGTCGGAACTTTATCAATTAAGTATGAAAGCAACCGCTCTGCTGCTTGCCTGCGGATCTGTGCGGTTTGCTCAATTACCGCCCATGATCTTTGCATTCGCACCATAAGACTGCCCTTGGTAACCTTGCGAAGGCTAATATTACCTCTACCCCCATCCATATCGCGACCGTCCTGCGCAATCCCTCGGAGCTGGCTTTCGACAATATCAGGTCGCACAGAAGCATGTCCTCGCTCTCGCAAGGCCTGCGCTACAGAAGCCAAATGACAAGGCCAAACCTCTTCGGCATCCGCATCTGGCGCTTGCTCCCGGAGGATCGCAATCAGGTCAGCCTCTAAACGAGATGACGCTTCAAACCGTTTCGGCGAGGCATTCTCGACACGAACATGTACGAAGATTGTGATGTTCGTATCATCCTTTGCAATGCCTAAGGCTTCGAGATCCACTAAGGCCTTGCGCACGCCCATCATCGTTAGACCACTAATCCCGCAAAGCTCATCCGTGGTAATGCCCTCTTCCTGTGGGGCGTTGATGATATGCTGCACAATGGCCGTTAGGTGCTTACGCCGCTGCTCGGTAAGCTCAGCAGACGCAAGAATGGCACGGACTTCTTGCATGTTCTTTACCCGAAGCGATGCGGGAAACACCTGCACGCGATTTTCTTCACGGTTCAGTAGCTGCGCCTCTTCCAACCAGGCGACTGCCGTCTTAACCCGTGTATCGTCGGTATTGCTGTCCCGCTGGAAATCCCGCTCTTTCTCCTCATGAACGATCTCGCCGGGCGTGGCTACGATTTCGCCGCCCTTTCCAGTCCGAACATCAAGGCGCCGAAGCGCCTTCAAAATCGCGCCAATTTCATGCCGCGCCAGTCGCGACCGTGCACTGAGACTGAACTGACGATCAACGTCTTCGGTATTAAACAAAAGAACGCAGGCTGCAGGCTCACGGTCTCGTCCCGCGCGCCCCGCCTCTTGAAGATAGTTTTCCAGTGACCCTGGCACATCCCCGTGAACCACCAACCGAATGTCCGGCTTGTCTACGCCCATGCCGAAAGCATTGGTTGCCGCGATCACGCGCAAATGCCCGACGCGAAAGCTCTCTTGGATCTCACGCTTGTCATCAGCACTAAGACCCGCATGATACCGCTCGGCCGCAATGCCTTGTTGTTTTAAGAACGCCGCCACACGCTCGGTGGCATTGCGGGTCGCACAATAGACAACCGCCCCCGAGACGCCCTCATGCGGCAGCTGGGCCTCGATCGTGTCAAAGATATCGGCCATCTTGGTCGACCGTTGCGTCGGCAGTACCTTGAAGCTCAAATTCGAACGCGAGGCGCCACCGTCGATCAATATCAACTCTGCCCCCAACCGTTCTTGAAAATGACGGCGAATGTCCTGCACCACGTCCGGCTTTGCCGTCGCAGTTAAGCAGAGCACCGCGGCCGTCTCGCCGTTGGAGCTCTCCTTAATAAACCGCGAAACGTACCGATAGTCGGGTCGGAAATCGTGACCCCACTTAGATACACAGTGCGCTTCGTCCAGCACCCACAGCCCCACCTCGCGCTGCGCCAGCACCGACCGAACTGATGTGCTGCGCAACTGTTCAGGCGAAATCAGCAAGATCGCGGCGTCCCCAAGCCGAACCTTATCAAGCGCATCTTGCCGCTCGGGCAAAGACAACAGGCCGTTGATCGTAACCGCCGAGGAAATCCCCGCCCGCACCAATCCCTGAACCTGATCCGCCATCAGCGCGACAAGGGGCGAAATGACGACTGTCAGGGCACCGGTCTTGTCGAACCGGGACAGCGCAGGGATCTGATAACAGATGGATTTGCCCGTACCCGTCGGCAATATGCCCAACAGATGATCGCCTGCCATGGCCGTGGCAACGATCTTTTCCTGAAGCGGACGTCCGTTCTCGTCGGCGGGTTCCGGGCGAAAACTTGAAAAGCCAAACCAACGTTCGAGGGCACGGTTGGGATCATTGTGCTCTGCACAATAGGCACAATGCGGATCACGGCAGTTCGTGTCCCTTAAGTCTCTAACGAGGCGTGCGGCATCACGGAACTGCGCCCGCACCCAAGGGGGCATGACAGAATCTCCACCCGCGACCGAAATCCAAGCAAGGGCATATGCCATCGGCCAGCCCAGATCTGTGTCTGAAAGCCTCGCCAGCACATCATTCACCTGTGCGCCGCATGCCGCCCCTTGCAGCAAACCCTGAATGGCCCTGTGCACTTCCGCCTCCGTCGGAATAGGCGCCCCGCGCACATCGCTGAACAACCGATCGAACCCATCGCTACCGGGACCTCGGCAGCACAGCCAGTGATAGGCCATGATCGTCTCCGGCGATGACGCGTTCAGCGACACGAAGGCCTCGATTTGGTTGCGAAAAACCGTGAACACGAGACGCGCGTCGAACTCAGGGTCATTGATGTGCCCACTTTGGAGCCGCCCATCGTGGTAGTGTTTGACCAGCCTGTGATAGGGATTGCGCGGGAATGCCAACGGGTTCAGCCACAGAGTGTCGATCGCCCCATCCGCATGCTTTGCAAAGCGCGGTGATACCGCCATAAGATGCGGCAAGTCGTGGCGCAAAATATTGTGCCCAATGACATGCGTAAAGCCTACGCAGTATAGGTCGAGTTTCTTAAACGCGGCCTTTAAATCACCTTTCCGGTGGACAACCCCCTCTCCTTCACCTTCTGGCACAGCGGCAAATGCGAATATCCGGGCATTTTTAGGATCGACCTCCAGATCAATCGACAGGCAATGCGACAAGATTTTAAAGGGGTCCCGCGGCATATGAAGGCCGGTATCGTCCACCAGATCAGCCTTCGATGTTTCAGACCGCTGGGGCCGAGCACGGAAAAAGGCTTTCGATATGCCTCGGGAGATTATATTTTTCATGCTCAGAAGTTAGTGCTATTTTAAAAAAGCGGAACCATCGCCAAGCATTTGACCAGAGATGCTCTGTCAATACCACGTCATACTTTTGAGTTGCAGCCAGTTACCTGCGACGTCGGCAATCCAATGCTTTCGCATCGGAATGCGAAAGACGGTGACGACATAGTGCATATCACATTCCTGTCCGGTGCGTCGCTCGGTCCGATGCCGCCCAAAACGCCCAAAGTTGAAGGCACCCGATATCTGAATATTTACGAGGATGACGCGTTGGAAGTTGAGCAGCTTGCAAGCTCGGCACATCATGTGCCCACACTCCCCGGTCTCAAACTGTAGCGCGTCGGTCCGCAGCGTGGTGCCCTACATCACCCTATTTAGCTCTCCAGAAACTAGCTCAACCCCCGGAGCATGAAGGCCGGTAGGCGACAGGGTGAATATCTCAAACCCATCGGATGTAACACCAATCGAGTGCTCGAACTGTGCTGAAAGAGACCGGTCCCGCGTTACGACAGTCCAATTGTCGGGCAGCGTTTTTACCCCCGCGCCTCCGAGGTTAACCATCGGTTCAACGGTGAAGATCATGCCCTGTTTGAGCACTGGTCCGGTCCCAGCTTTGCCGAAATTCAGAATATTGGGAGAGTCGTGGAAAACTTGCCCTATGCCATGACCGCAAAAATCGCGCACAACTGAACAGCGCTCGGCATGCGCATAGGTTTGAATGGCATGGCCAATATCCCCCAAGCGCGCGCCCGGGTGCACGACCCTGATACCCTGCATCATCGCCTCATGGGCGATCTGGATGAGGCGTTCGGCTGCACGCTTGGGCTTTCCAACCACATACATCCGACTTGAATCGCCATACCACCCATCATGGATCAACGTAACATCGACATTCACGATATCCCCTTCCCGCAGCTTTTTCTCATTCGGGAAGCCATGGCAGACAACGTGGTTAACCGACGTGCAGCAAGCGTATTCATAGCCCTCGTAGCCCAGTGTTGCAGGTATCGCTTCATGGGTGGCCGCGAAATCAAGAACAAACGCATTGATCCGCGACAAAGCAGTGCCTGCGCAGATCAGACACGCCGTCGAGACATCTGGCAGTCAAAGCCCCTACGCGGCGCATCCCTTCGAAGGCGTCAGGCCCATAAAGCTTAATACTGTCAGTTCTGCATGCGCCTTGGGGCTTTGGTGCAACAGGCACGTCGATATAGCCATCCATAATACGGTCTCTCTGAATTTATCGCTGCCGCAACAGCAGTGAGATTGACCTCGCGCCGCCACCAGTATATACGAATCATATACGTTTCGTATATTGCCAAACTGGAGAGACGTCGATGGGCATTGTAAAAATCGGGGACGACCTGCACGAAGAACTCCGCAAATCCAGTGCGGTCATGTGCCGTTCAATCAATGCACAGGCTGAATTTTGGATAAAGGTGGGTATGCTCGCAGAAGCAAACCCGACTTTGCCCTTTACAGAGATTTTGGCTCAGCAACTCAGAAATGCCGACGTGCAGGTGCCGGAAATTGAAGCGGCCTGACACTCAAGGTCGGCCTTCAAGATGGGTCGGCGGTGACCCCTGCCCTAGCTTCAAGCCACAAAAGACGCCACTGAGCCGCTTTGCAGCAGGTCGCTGCCTTCAGCTAGGACTTGCGCAATATCAAGACACCGCCCAACAAGATCAATAGAGGCCCCGTCATCTCCAAAATCCAGTTCACCCGAACAGCGTGGAATTCCATATTGATCAGCCGATCCATGTGATGGAACCCGGCCGCCCGCATGCCCACAAACCCCAGCACAAAAACCAGACCTGTGAGCGCCAGACCATTGCGGCGCATCGTGCCGCGCAAGCTGATAGAGGCTGCCGCGAAGAGGATCAGGATTGATACAAAAACCGCCAGAAGGAATCCGATCTGCACCGGACGTCGGGCCTCATACCAACCTTGAAGCTGCGCCATGCAGCGGGCGGCATCGGTCAGAAAAGTCTGTAAATCCAATTGTTTGTTGACCGCCAAAAGCAGCAAGATCAGCCCCAAAAGCCCCCAGAATGCCCGTTCCCGCCCTCTCGAAGGCTCCGGGAAGACAGCCCCAACGGCCACCCGCAAAGACAGCAGCCCCGCACTTATGTAAAGCGCCACGATCAACCAACCGCCCCAGCCTGGATCGCCAATGCCAATCTGCCAGCTGTCCCACGCGCAGGACCAAATTGCTTGCACCAATTTACTGTCCTACCTCAGAAAGAGCGTTCAAAAACCCTGCACCTTCCATAGTTGCATCGAGCGGCTGAACGAAAGCCTAAGAGACGCAATATACACTTAGTATGTTAAATCACCTGAGACCATTCTAGAACCAATGTTGAGAACCTATAGGCAACTTTCGCCATGACGGGGATGGCAATTGACGCGAGGCTGCAAGCCGCCAGTAGCTCTTGCCCCTTAAGCTCTCCCTCTGCGCACTTCCAAAACTTGGATCACAGCACGATCAGAATGGCCCGGTCCCCCCACATTAACTGGCGGTGCTCTAGAATACTGCGCAAACTGCCAGCGCCGTCGACGTCCTGATCCAGATCAATGCCAGGCAAAACCGTAACCTTGGCATAGACCCTGCCTCTCAACTGAGAGATATGCGGCGTCACCACTCGGACAGGGGCGTCCGGCGCGAGCGTCTGACGGATACGCTGTGCTTGTTTCTCATTGTGGCAAATGATCAATTCCGGGAGATACCGAAGCTCGCGCTCAGGCTTTGCCCATCCAAAATAGAACTTACCGAGCCGGATCATAACGACTGCCTTTTTGGGTATGCCCCGCGCGGCCCGCGTCTCGCGCTCCCGATCGCGCACTCCGGCCTGGTCCGCACATCAAGCTTAAAGAGCGGCGACTACGAACACCGCGGCAATTGAGCTATATCCGATCATAAGGATGAGATCACTTTTCCAGTACCGTATCATTTTTGGCTCCAATGGCTGACTTCTGAGCTCATTGTTCACCCAAAACATGGCGGAAATTCGCAGGAATGAGGGCAATAACGTGCCGCACCATGCGTCATCCAAAAATCGTTCCGGGCATGAGGGCTGCTACGCCCTCTCCTGTTCAAGCGGCACCATCTGCGCCATCTCTTTGAAGAAAGCCGCCAGATCGATCCCCTTGCCCCGCAGTTGCTCAAGCGCATTCTGGATTACATTGTAGGCTTGGCGGTCCGAAGAGAAGAGTACGAAAGGCTCTTCCGGCGACAACAAGTGCGCCAGCTTGTCCGACATCGTAAAGTCGGCCCCTGCATAGAGGCATGTGAACACGAAGCGCACCCCCGGCATGTCCAACAGCGCAAGCACAGGCGCCAGACCTTTGGGATCATTCGCCACTGCTGGATACCGAGACCAAGCATACCG
>CESC01025355.1_pt1 | contig 10653 bp, 7 predicted proteins | sample 531131 | NCBI WGS metagenome assembly CESC01 (sample SAMEA2621295, study PRJEB7988) | marine metagenome | biome: marine biome (ENVO:00000447); feature: mesopelagic zone (ENVO:00000213); material: "saline water (ENVO:00002010), including plankton (ENVO:xxxxxxxx)" | depth 800 m
CGGCGTCGCGGGAAGTCCGGGCCAGCAGGAGAACGCTGGCCCGGCTGGTATGGCAAACGTCAGTCTTTGCCTTCTTCTCTGTCGCGCAGACGTCGCAGCAGGGAGGACGTGTCCCAGCGCCCACCACCCATAGCCTGTACGTCGGCGTAGAACTGGTCCACCAGGGCGGTCACCGGCAGGCGAGCCCCTAGCTGGCGCGCCTGGTTCAGGCAGATGTCGAGGTCCTTGCGCATCCAGTTGACCGCGAAGCCATGCTCGTACTCGTCGCGGATCATGGTGGCGTGACGATTTTCCATCTGCCACGACCCGGCGGCTCCCTGGCTGATGACTTCCACCACCCGCTGTTGGTCGAGGCCTGCCTGTTCGGCGAAATGGAGGCCTTCAGACAGGCCCTGGACAAGGCCGGCGATGCAGATCTGATTGACCATCTTGGTCAGTTGTCCGGCGCCGACACCGCCCATCAGAGTCACGGCCCTGCCATAGTGCTCCAGTGCTGGCCTTGCCCTGGAAAAATGTTCGTCCTGGCCACCACACATGATGGTAAGGGCGCCGTTCTCTGCTCCTTGCTGGCCGCCGGAGACCGGTGCATCGATAAAGCCTACCCCCTGCTTCTGGCAGGCCTGGTCGAGTTCCTCGGCGAGGCTGGAGGAGGCGGTGGTGTGGTCCACCAGGATGGCGCCTTGAGAGAGCGCCGACAGGGCGCCGTCAGGCCCGGTGGTGACCTCGCGAACGTCGTCGTCATTGCCCACGCACACCAGTACCAGGTCGGCGCCGCTGGCGGCCTCGGCGGGTGTCGCATGATGGCTGCCGTCGAAGCGCTCGCACCACTGCTCGGCCTTGCCTTGCGTGCGATTGTAGACGCGTACCGTCAGTCCGGCTTCGGCGAGATGCCCTGCCATGGGGTAGCCCATGACTCCAAGGCCGATAAAGGCGACGGTGGAGATGTCTCGACTCATGAAAGCGCTCCTTTGTTGTTTCGCTAGAGGGGATCAGCATAGCGCCGGTAGGCGTGCCGATTCATCCGTCGGTCAAAAAAGTTAAGCAAAAAAAAGGGCCGCCCCGGAGGGCGGCCCTTTTCATGGTGATGCGACGCTGCATGTTGCGTCTTCTGGCGTGACGGCGATTTCCATGCCTGAGGCAGCGGGCGCCACGCGAATCACCTGGACGGCGAATTACTTGGTCGGGTAGTCACGCTTGGGGTGGCCCGTGTAGAGCTGGCGCGGACGACCGATCTTGTAGCTTTCGCTGATCATCTCGTTCCAGTGCGAGATCCAGCCGATGGTGCGGGATACCGCGAAGATGACCGTGAACATGTTGGTCGGGATGCCCATCGCCTTGAGGATGATGCCGGAATAGAAGTCGACGTTCGGGTAGAGCTTGCGCTCGACGAAGTACTCGTCTTCCAGGGCGATCTGCTCCAGGCGCTTGGCGATCTTGAGTTGCGGATCGTCGGCCTTGCCCAGTTCTTCCAGGACCTCGTCGCAGGTCTCCTTCATGACCTTGGCGCGCGGGTCGAAGTTGCGATAGACGCGGTGACCGAAGCCCATCAGCTTGAACGGGTCATCCTTGTCCTTGGCCTTGTCGATGAAGCGCTGGATGTTCTCTTCGGAGTCGTCGCCGATCTCGTCGAGCATGTTGAGCACTGCTTCGTTGGCGCCACCGTGGGCCGGGCCCCACAGGGCTGCGATGCCCGCGCTGATGCAGGCAAACGGATTGGCGCCAGTGGAGCCCGCCAGGCGCACCGTGGAGGTGGAGGCGTTCTGCTCGTGGTCCGCATGCAGCATGAAGATGCGGTCCATGGCCTTGGCGTAGACCGGGTTGATCTCGTAGGGCTCGCACGGGTTGCTGAACATCATGTAGAGGAAGTTCTCTGCATAGTTCAGGTCGTTGCGCGGGTAGTTGAAAGGCTGACCGATGTTGTACTTGTAGGACATGGCCGCGATGGTCGGCATCTTGGCGATCAGGCGAATGGCACTGATCTCGCGGTCCTGCGCCTGGGTGATGTCCAGGTGGTCGTGATAGAAGGCTGCGAGGCCGCCGATCACGCCGCACATGATCGACATCGGGTGAGCGTCGCGGCGAAAGCCCTTGAAGAAATTGGCGATCTGCTCGTGGACCATGGTGTGGTTGCGCACCCGGTGCTCGAAGTCCTTGTACTGCTCTTCGTTTGGCAGTTCACCGAACAGCAGGGTGTAGCAGAGCTCGACGAAGTTGGAGTTCTTGGCCAGCTGCTCGATCGGGTAGCCGCGGTGCAGCAGCACGCCGTTGGCGCCATCGATGTAGGTGATGCCGGATTCGCAGGAAGAGGTGGCCAGGAAGCCGGGGTCGAAGGTAAAGAGGCCTTCCGCTCCGAGTCCGCGCACGTCAACGACGTCGGGGCCGAGGGTGCCTGAATGGACGGGAAGTTCGACAGGTTTCTCCAGACCATCCACCGTCAGGGTCGCTTTTCTCTCAGCCATGTCAGGCCTCCTTCGTGTTCGATATGGAGCGATACGTTGTCATTTCTCACTAACGTGCCGACGAATAGGGGGTCGCCCGGCAAAAAAGGTTCGCCCACTATAGAAGCGTTCAGGATATTGTCAATTCTCCCATTGAACGCTTGCTGTTGTACTATGCTCATTTAGCAGTATAGGTGTTGTATAGGTTATGGTGCTTTGCACCATAGTCTGTCCTTTTGCGGTGCAGCAACTTGACGAAGTCGCATTTTTATGCAGCTTTGCCGCATTTTCCGACGAAGCGTTCGTCAAATTGCATGGTCATGCCATTTGTCATGGTGGGGGCATGTCCCTATAATTCAGGCCGCGACTGGCAGGAACAGGAGGTCGTGTCCAACTTGTCGCAGGTTGGGTCACGACAGCGCCCTTCCCAAAACCACCGCCCGCTCGGGCCTCTGGCCCGTATGTCGTAGAGTGGGCCAAGAGAGTGTGTAGAGAGCCGTGAATAGCAAACGACCCGTAAATCTGGATCTATCCACGATCCACTTCCCCCTTCCCGCCTTGACGTCGATTACCCACCGGGTCACTGGCGTCATTCTCTTCGTCGGTCTGATCTTCGGCTTCTGGGCGCTGGACGCCTCGTTGTCCTCGCCGGCCGGTTTCGATGCCGTACGCGATGCGCTGGCGCACAACTTCTTCGCCAAGCTGGTGGCCTGGGGACTGTTGTCCGCTCTGGCCTTCCACTTCGTCGCTGGCTGCAAGCACTTCATTATGGACGCCAACATCGGCGTGTCATTGGAAGGTGCGGTGAAAAAGGCGCAGATCACCATCGTGGCGAGCGTTGTCCTGATCATTCTGGCGGGAGTCTGGGTATGGTAACCAACATCACGAGCTTCAGCCGCAGCGGCCTGTCCGACTGGATCATCCAGCGCGCCAGCGCGGTTGTCATGGCGCTCTACACGGTCTTTCTGGTGGTCTATCTGCTGGCTCATCCGCAGCTCGACTATGCCACCTGGAGCGGTCTGTTCGAGCAGACCTGGATGCGAATCTTCTCGTTGCTGGCCTTCGTCTCGCTGGCTGCCCATGCCTGGGTGGGCCTGTGGACCGTGACCACCGACTACATCAAGCCGACCGCCATTCGTGTCGGCACCCAGTCCGTCATCATCATTGCCATCTTCGTGTTCCTGGTCTGGGGCATCCAAGTGCTGTGGGGAGCCTGATACATGTCAACCATGCGTAGTTTGACCTTTGACGCCATCATCATCGGTGGCGGTGGTGCCGGCCTTCGTGCGGCGCTGGAGCTGGCCAAGTCCGGCAAGAAGACCGCGGTGCTGTCCAAGGTCTTCCCGACGCGTTCGCACACCGTGTCCGCCCAGGGCGGCATTACCTGTGCCATCGCTTCCTCCGACCCCGACGACGACTGGCGCTGGCACATGTACGACACCGTCAAGGGCGGTGACTACATCACCGATCAGGACGCGGCGGAATACATGTGTTCCGAGGGGCCGAAGGCGGTGTTCGAGCTCGAGCACATGGGCCTGCCGTTTTCCCGTTTCGACAATGGGCGGATCTATCAGCGCCCGTTCGGTGGTCAGTCCAAGAACTTTGGCGAAGGCGGTCAGGCGGCCCGTACCTGCGCCGCGGCCGACCGTACCGGACACGCTCTGCTGCACACGCTGTACCAGAACAATCTGAAAAATAACACCACCTTTCTCAATGAATGGTACGCCGTCGACCTGGTGAAGAACGCCAACGGTGACGTGGTCGGCTGCATCGCCATGGATATCGAGACCGGTGAAGTGGTGCACGTGAAGTCCAAGGCTACCGTGCTGGCCACCGGTGGTTCCGGACGCATCTATGCCTCCACCACCAATGCCCTGATCAACACCGGTGACGGTATCGGCATGGCGTTGCGTGCCGGCGTGCCGATGCAGGACATGGAAATGTGGCAGTTCCACCCGACCGGTATCCACGGTGCCGGCGTGTTGGTGACAGAAGGCTGTCGCGGGGAGGGTGGCTACCTGGTCAACAAGGACGGCGAGCGCTTCATGGAGCGCTATGCGCCGAACGCCAAGGACCTGGCCGGTCGCGATGTGGTCGCGCGTTCCATGGTTATGGAAATCCTCGAAGGCCGTGGTTGCGGCGAAGACGGCGATCACGTCTTCCTCAAGCTCGATCACCTGGGCGAGGAGGTGCTGTCCAAGCGTCTGCCGGGCATCGTCGAGCTGGCCAAGACCTTCGCCCACGTGGATCCGGCCAAGGAGCCGATTCCGGTGGTGCCGACCTGCCACTACATGATGGGTGGTATCGCCACCAACGTGCATGGTCAGGCGATCGCCCAGGACGCCGATGGCAACGACCAGATCATCAATGGCCTCTACGCCTGTGGCGAGGCGGCCTGTGTCTCCGTGCACGGTGCCAACCGCCTGGGTGGCAACTCGCTGCTGGATCTGGTGGTGTTCGGTCGTGCCGCCGGCATGTACATCGAGAGCGCGCTCAATGAAGGCATCGAGTACCTGGATGCCCGCGAGTCCGATATCGAGACCGCGATGAAGCGCATCACGCGCTGGAACGAGTCCGAAGGTGGCGAGAGCGTGCCAGAGCTCAAGCGCGAGCTGCAGAGCATCATGCAGAACTCCTTCGGCGTGTTCCGCGAAGAGAAGAACATGGTCGAGGGCGTCGAGAAGCTGGCCGAACTGCGTGGACGGATCGCCAACGCTCATCTGTCCGACAAGTCCCATGCGTTCAACACCGCCCGGGTCGAGGCGCTCGAGCTCGACAACCTGATGGAAGTGGCCGAAGCCACCGCCATCGCGGCACTGGAGCGCAAGGAGAGTCGCGGTGCGCACTCCCGCTACGACTATCCGGATCGTGACGACGCCAACTGGCTGAAGCACTCCATGTTCTTCCCCGGCGACAAGCGGGTCGGCCAGCGCGATGTCAATTTCGCGCCGAAGACCGTCGACAAGTTCGAGCCGAAAATCCGTACCTATTAAGGGGGAGTCAACATGTCCAAGCTTCAGGTATCCCTGTACCGCTACAACCCGGAAACCGACTCCGCGCCCTATATGCAGGAGTTCGAGGTCGATACCCAGGGTCGCGACCTGATGGTGCTGAACCTGCTTGAGATGATCAAGGAGGACGACAGCTCCGTAGCCTTCCGTCGCAGCTGCCGCGAGGGCGTCTGCGGTAGTGACGGCATGAACATGAACGGCAAGAACGGCCTGGCTTGCATCACCCCGCTGTCCGAGGTGGTCAAGAACAACAAGCTGGTGCTGCGTCCCTTGCCCGGTCTGCCGGTCATTCGTGACCTGGTGGTCGACATGGCGCTGTTCTACAAGCAGTACGAGAAGATCCAGCCGTACCTGCAGAATGACACGCCGGCGCCGGCCATCGAGCGCCTGCAGTCTCCGGAAGAGCGCGACAAGCTCGACGGTCTGTACGAGTGCATCCTGTGCGCCTGCTGCTCGACCTCATGCCCGTCGTTCTGGTGGAACCCGGAGAAGTTTGTCGGTCCCGCCGGCCTGCTGCAGTCCTATCGCTTCCTCGCGGATTCCCGCGACACGGCGACCCAGGAGCGACTGTCGGAGCTGGAGGACCCGTTCTCCGTGTTTCGTTGCCGCGGCATCATGAACTGCGTGGCGGTCTGTCCCAAGGGGCTTAACCCGACTCGGGCGATCGGCAAGATCCGTGAGATGTTGCTGGCGAATGCCACTTAAATCGTGGCGCCGGGCTTGTTATCATGGGCTCGGTCCGGGGCGCGGCATCCTGTCGCGCCCCCGGATGACAGCGTCAGGAGCCGGTGCCATGGGCACCGGCTTTTGAGCATGATGCAAGACCGCAAGGCAGATCGACCGCGGCCCCGATGACCGCGGCAGAACCACCAGGGCGCTCGATGATGGTCAGTGCCAAGGGTGACGATGGGCAGGACGCCTTCCACTGAGGGGCCTGCGCCACGCCCGCGGTAGATCACGAGCATCGAGCCCACTACCACCCCATCAGTGCAGGGTGACCGAGAGATGCAACAAGGCATAATGGAGTTGATGTGGCGCTCCTCTCACGTGACGGGCAGCAACGTCCACTACGTGGAAGCGCTCTATGAGCAGTACCTCGACGACCCTGGCGCCGTCACCGATGAATGGCGCGATTACTTCGACGAGTTGTCACGCCAGGAAGGCGCCCCGTCCGACGAGACCCCCCTCTCACCGATCCGTGATCAGTTCTATCAGCTTGGCCGCGAACGTCGCACCGCCGTTGCCGGCGCCGCGACCGTCGACAGCGAAGAGAGCCGCAAGCAGGTCAAGGTCCTGCAGCTGATCAACGCCTATCGCTTCCGGGGCCACCAGAAGGCCGACATCGACCCGCTGGGGCTGCGTGATCCGAAGCCGGTGCCTGATCTTGATCTGGCGTTCCACCAGCTGTCCAAGGCCGACCTCGATACCGAGTTCCAGACCGGTTCCTTCTTCCTGGGCAAGGACCAGGCGCCGCTCAAGGAAATCGTCGATGCGCTGGATCGCACCTATTGCCGTTCGATCGGTTGCGAGTTCATGCATATCGTCGACACCGAAGAGAAGCGCTGGCTGCAGCAGCGTTTCGAGTCGGTGCGCTCGGCTCCGGACCATGGCGAAGATCGCCGCAAGCAGCTGTTCGAGCGGCTGTCCGCTGCCGAGGGACTGGAAAGCTACCTGGCCTCGAAGTACCCGGGGACCAAGCGCTTCGGCCTCGAGGGTGGCGAGACCTTCATTCCGATGATGGACGAGCTGATCCAGCGCGCGGGCAGCTACGGCACCAAGGAAGTGGTCATCGGCATGGCCCACCGCGGTCGCCTCAACGTGCTGGTCAACATCCTCGGCAAGAACCCCGGCGAGCTGATCGACGAGTTCGACGGCAAGAAGCTGATCGAGCGCGGTTCCGGTGACGTCAAGTACCACCAGGGCTTCAGCTCCAACGTGATGACGCCTGGTGGCGAGGTTCACCTGGCGATGTCCTTCAACCCCTCGCACCTCGAAATCGTGGCGCCGGTGGTGGAAGGCTCGGTACGCGCACGCCAGGATCGCCGCGACGATGTCGATGGTGGCAAGGTGCTGCCGATCAATGTCCATGGCGATGCCGCCTTCGCCGGTCAGGGCGTGGTCATGGAGACGTTCCAGATGTCCCAGACCCGTGCCTACAAGACCGGTGGCACGGTGCACATCGTCATCAACAACCAGGTCGGCTTCACTACCTCGCATCCTGAGGACGCGCGTTCCACCGAGTACTGCACCGACATCGCCAAGATGGTGCAGGCGCCGATCCTGCACGTGAACGGTGACGATCCCGACGCGGTGCTCCACGTGACCCAGGTGGCGCTGGACTATCGTCAGCAGTTCAAGAAGGACGTGGTCATCGACCTGGTGTGCTACCGCCGCCGCGGCCACAACGAGGCCGACGAGCCCTCCGGCACCCAGCCGATGATGTACCGCAAGATCAAGGACCATCCGTCCTCTCGTGCGATCTACGCCGAGCGCCTCGTGAAGGAAGGTGTGCTGAGCGAAGACGAAGCCAAGGCGGTGGTCGAGAAGTATCGCGATGATCTGGTCGCCGGCAATCACGTGGCCAATGCCCTGGTGCAGGAACCCAACACCTCACTGTTCGTCGACTGGAAGCCGTACCTCGGTCACGAGTGGACCGGGCACGCCGATACCACCTTCGACATGAAGCGGCTCAAGCAGCTCGCCGCCAAGATGTGCGAGATCCCTGACGGGGTGAAGGTGCAGCGTCAGGTCGCCAAGATCTACGATGATCGCCGCAAGATGCAGGGCGGTGGGCTGGCCATGAACTGGGGCTTCGCCGAAACCCTGGCCTACGCCACCTTGCTCGAGCAGGGACACCCGATTCGCCTGACCGGTCAGGATGTCGGACGCGGTACCTTCTCGCACCGCCATGCGGTGATCCACAACCAGGCCGACGGTTCCACCTACGTGCCGCTTCAGCACATGGCGGACGGTCAGCCGCGTTTCACCATCCATGACTCCTTCCTCTCCGAGGAGGCGGTGCTGGCGTTCGAGTACGGCTACTCGACCACCATGCCCAACGCGCTGGTGATCTGGGAAGCGCAGTTTGGTGACTTCTTCAACGGCGCCCAGGTGGTGGTGGACCAGTTCATCTCCTCCGGCGAGACCAAGTGGGGTCGTCTGTGTGGCCTGACCATGCTGCTGCCCCACGGTTTCGAAGGGCAGGGCCCCGAGCACTCCTCGGCGCGTCTCGAGCGCTTCCTGCAGCTGTGCGCCGAGCACAACATGCAGGTGTGCGTGCCGACCACCCCGGCGCAGATCTATCACCTGTTGCGCCGTCAGGTGATTCGCCCGCTGCGCAAGCCGCTGGTGGTGATGTCGCCGAAGAGTCTGCTGCGCCACAAGGAAGCCACCTCGAGCCTCGAGGACCTCGCCAACGGCAGCTTCAACATGGTGCTGCCCGACCAGGGACAGCGCGACGCGTCCAAGGTCGAGCGGGTCATCATGTGCTCGGGCAAGGTCTACTACGATCTGGCCAACTGGCGCGAGGAGAACCTGCGTGACGATGTGGCGATCGTGCGCGTCGAGCAGCTCTATCCGTTCCCCAAGGAAGAGCTGATCGAGACGCTCAAGGATTACACCGGCGTCACCGACATCGTCTGGTGTCAGGAAGAGCCCCTGAACCAGGGCGCCTGGTATTCCATGCAGCACAATCTGCGCATCGTCGCCGATTCGCTCAAGGACGGCCTGGGCGGTCAGCTGAAATTTGCCGGACGTCCGGCATCGGCGGCTCCCGCGGCGGGCTACATGTCCGTTCACACAGAACAGCAGCGCCAACTGGTGGAAGACGCCTTCAATCTCTAAGGCGACCATCGGGAAGAGAGAGAACACTAAGGATACGACATGGCTACCGAGATCAAGGCACCATCCTTTCCGGAATCCGTTGCCGAAGGCACCGTAGGTACCTGGCACAAGAAGCCGGGTGACAGCGTCGAGCGTGACGAACTGATCGTCGAGATCGAGACCGACAAGGTCGTGCTCGAGGTGGTGGCGGTGGAAGCCGGCACCCTGTCAGAGGTGCTGGTGGAAGAAGGCGACACCGTGGAGTCCGAGCAGGTCCTGGGCCGCATCGGTGAAGGCGGCGGCGAGTCCAAGGAAGCGTCCGAGGAGTCGTCCGAGAAAGACGACGACAACACCAAGGAAGACGCATCCGAAGCGTCCGACGACAAGGCCGAGAAGAAGCCGGCCGAAGCGCCCAAGGGCGGCGGTGAGAAGCGCGACGTCAAGGCGCCGAGCTTCCCCGAGTCGGTACAGGAAGGGACCGTCGCCAGCTGGACCAAGAAGGTCGGTGAAGCGGTCAAGCGTGACGAAGTGCTGGCCGAGATCGAGACCGACAAGGTCGTGCTCGAGGTGGTCGCTCCGGAAGATGGTGCCCTGGCCGAGATCAAGATCGAGGAAGGCGACACCGTGGAGTCCGAGGCCGTGCTGGCGGTGTTCGAGGTGGGTGCAGGCGGCGCCAGTGCCGATACTGCCGACCAGGAAGCGCCTAAGGCCAGTGCCGACGATGGCGACAGCGACGAGCAGGTCGGTGACAAGATCGTGGCCCCTGCCGCACGCAAGCTGATCGCCGAGCACGACCTCGACGTCAGTGCCATCAAGGGCACCGGCAAGGACGGTCGCGTCCTCAAGGAAGACGTGCTCAAGGCGGTCAAGGACGGCGGCGCCAAGAAGTCCGCGCCGGCCAAGAAGACCAGCTCCAGTGCCGCCGCTGCCCCGGCCGTGGAAGGCGAGCGCCCCGAGAAGCGCGTGCCGATGACCCGTCTGCGCAAGACCATCGCCAAGCGGCTGGTCCAGGCTCAGCAGACCGCCGCCATGCTGACCACCTACAATGAGGTGGACATGGGTGCGGTGATGGAGCTGCGTGCCCAGTACAAGGACACCTTCCTGAAGGCCCACGACGTCAAGCTCGGCTTCATGGGCTTCTTCGTCAAGGCGGCCTCCGAGGCACTCAAGCGCTTCCCTGACGTCAACGCCTCCATCGACGGTGACGACATCGTCTACCACGGTTATCAGGACATCGGTGTGGCCGTATCCACCGACCGTGGCCTGGTGGTGCCGGTGCTGCGCGATACCGACAGCATGAAGATCGCCGACGTCGAGAAGGGCATCGTCGACTTCGGCAAGCGCGGACGCGAAGGCAAGCTGGGCATCGAGGACATGCAGGG
>CESC01026603.1_pt1 | contig 10538 bp, 10 predicted proteins | sample 531131 | NCBI WGS metagenome assembly CESC01 (sample SAMEA2621295, study PRJEB7988) | marine metagenome | biome: marine biome (ENVO:00000447); feature: mesopelagic zone (ENVO:00000213); material: "saline water (ENVO:00002010), including plankton (ENVO:xxxxxxxx)" | depth 800 m
TCTTTTCGATTCAACAACAGTTAATCCGAACATAGCCTTTTATTAAGTCGAAGCCTATTTTTACTTAGGTTAAATATAATATTAGCACGTTCATTCTGACTATCTTATGCACCAATTAGTATAGGTATAGGAAAATGAATCAAGCTATTACGAAACGTACAACTCACATGACCAATCCCGTTCTACCGATAACAGGTGGTTTATATAAACACTATTTAAATAGAAACCTAGAGGTGATGGAATACGCCGTTAGGCTTTATGGGAAAGTGTTCGCTTTAAGGTTCGATCTACGAGTTCCATTAGAATATAACTACGATGACACTAATCTAGTCACTCGTTTCATATCGTCTTTAAAAGCACAGCTAAATGCTCACTATCAAAGGAAGCTGCGTCAGTCTGAAAGATATGTACACACAACAGACTTATTATATGTTTGGACAAGAGAAGAGGGAAGCTATGGCAAACCACACTATCACTTTTGTATATTCCTTAATGGCAATGCGCATAGCTTTCTAGGAAGAATTGAATTAGGGAGAGATAATATGTACAACCGAATTGTGAATGCGTGGCGCAGTGCACTCGGTACGCACAGTACACTCGATAGCGCTTGGGCTTTTGACCAGCGCTTAGTAAGCATTCCACCAAACTGTGAATATTTACTGGAAAGAGGAAAACCAAGTTTCAATAGGCAGTATAAGGGTTTATATAAGAGACTCAGTTACTTAGCTAAAGTAGAAAGTAAACCCAGAGGTGATGGGGTGAATTGTTATGGGACAAGTCGAGTACCAAAAGCAGTCTTCCATGGTGTGTAAACCGGTAGTTAAACTAGCAAACACGTTAAGATGTTTCATCATTAGCAGTGCTGTGAAGGTAAAGGCAGCTTACCCAAAAGATAAGCTACTTACTTTGGTTTGATATGAACTTTCATTGCGTTTGTCATAACGAATCGTTGTGCTGATATCGCTGTGGCCAGCCATTCGACGCACGGTATTTAAATCAACATTGTTGTCCAATAAGCGCGTAATGAATGTTCTGCGGAGGTCGTGAGGTGCAAAGGGGGCGATGTTGGCTTGTTTCTGCAAGTTCTGAAGGAGATGCACAACCCCATTGGGTGTAAGTGGAAGCATAGTAAGGTGCTGGCCTTTGAGGACTCTCACAAATAGGGGGCCAGGTTTGCTTGTTCTAATAGTCAGCCAGGCTTGGATCGTTTCAGTAGTTTGCTGGTTAATATAAACGATACGTTGTTTACGGCCTTTTCCGCTTGCCACTAACAATTGTCCAGTCTGCAAATTAATATTTGAAATGGTTAATGCGCAGAGTTCTGAGCAGCGTAAGCCCGTGGAGAGCGCTGTTAGCAGTAGGGCCTTGTTTCGCGTGCTGGCAGGGCCTGTAAGCCTCTCACAGGCTTTCACAAGGGCTTGTACCTCTTCAGCGCAAAGTACTCGTCCTTGCCGTTTAAGGGCATTACCTTTGACGGGTTTAATAGCATTGACCCGGCCTAATTTGTCCGCGTCAATTAGCTCTAGGTTAAACGCTGTCTTCATTATCCCTTTTAGTGCCGATATAGCCATGTTTATGGTGTTGATGGCGTAATCTGCTTGAAGCATTGCGCTTTTAATCAACATGGCTTTGGCGTAAGAAAACGAAGACCAATCGAATTCTTCAGCCTTGCCTGGGTAACCGAGTAATTTGGTACATGTATTCAGAAGTGAAACCATTGAGCGACGTCCTGTCGGGGAAAGACTTTGTAAGTAGATATGGTAGGGAGAGTTTTTGATTGACGGGGAGGGGATGAGCTTGAGTTGTGCATTCGACATAAACAACCTCCTAAAGTTTAAGGTTCTCAATAGGTTTGAGGGATGGATGAACGGAAATAACTGTTGTTAATACACATTAATCACAGCTATTCCGCTCATTGAATCTATTGGGTTCTAGGCTATACGCCAGCTCAAAGTAAGCCGCGTTCAGCGAAGCTGACAATGTTAGTGCCACCAATAATGAAATGATCAAGTACGCGAATGTCGACCACGTTAAGCGCTGCGACGATTTTATGGGTAAGTTGCTTATCGGCTTCACTGGGCTCAGGATGACCACTGGGGTGGTTGTGAGCCAATATGACGGCAGCGGCGTTATGTTCAAGCACGGTCTTGACGATTTCTCGGGGATAGACGGCAGCACTGTCGATAGTCCCTTGAAATATCACTTCACAGTGTAAAAGCCCGTGTTGACTGTCCAATAGCAACAATGCAAATTGCTCGCGCTCACTTCTGGCCAAAGATGCTTGTAAATAAGCCCGGGTAGCACTTGGGTTAGTAAAGTAGTGACTGCGTTTAAATTGGTCTTCCAGAATCGACTGGGCCCATTGAAGGACCTGAGATTCTGATACGCCAACGGGTAACCGCGGCATGGAGGTTGTGTGACGGTTGTTCATCATAAAGCTTACCTAAATAATTGAGGGCAGGGATACGCATTCAGCGCGTAACCCTGACGTAATGATTAATGTTAAGTGTTGCGTTAAGCAACGAGCGCCATAGCGTTTTCAAATGCACGACTTTTGAGTTTTGCACCCTGCCCGAACCAAGCAGAGTTCAGACGGTTATCTTTAGAATGTGCACGCTGTTCGTGATCGACAAACTGTGTGACGGCATTGAGAAGCCCAAATGCGGTGTTCTGAGAAGAGGTTAATTGTGCACCCATGCCTTTGCCCTGATACAGGCTTAAAATGGCTGCCTGATTGCGCTCACGCGCTTTTACCGATAGCGTTGTAGTATCGCTATCGAATAAAGCGCCCAGGAAGCGAGAAGCGCTTCGATTAGTTAGCTTGCGTTCTGACAGGTTCTTCATTTGATAACTAAATTCATCCCAAGCAGACACTGACAAGCCGAGTTTTTGTTTTACCTCAGTGGCATTGAACTGAGTGCTGTGCGGCACTTTGACTGCACCATGATTATCGCGAGTTGCAATGGCAAGGGTGTTATTACAGACCACGCGGACACTGGTAAATTGGGCCGTTGTGGCCATCGTGCCATCGCAAGCAGTGGCGAGCAGAACATACCCGTTAACGGTATCTTTACCTTTTACATGTGTAGTTTGCCCGGTTTTTGCCAAAGCCCAAAGTTTTCTACCTCCCTTTAAAACACCAGCGGTTTCCATCTCAAAGCCGAATTGCTCGGTCAAATCACGGTAGAATTCCATGATGGCCTTGGGTTGTACTATCTGATAGCGCTGACTAACAACAGACAACGGAGAGTGCGAATCAGAGCGATACAAGACTTTATATCCTTGTGCTTCTCTTGTTAAAGGCAAGCGCATCGTCGGCGAGCCAGGTAGTGCATTGCAATCAAACAAAACAGGAGCTTCATTAATTTGCCAGTCCATACCGGCGGCGATTATCCATTCATTTAATGGACGATTTGCAGGTATTGTATTACCAAGCCCATGCCAAGGCGTTTCACCCGTGTAGGCCATAGTTTCAACTAAATGTGCCATAATAATTTCCTTGAATGTTATTGAGAGGACGTTGACAGAGGATGAAAGTCATGGTCTTCACTTGAAGGCGTTGAATGCTCATAAACGTACTCATCGTCCTTGCTCGCCGTGCTATCACTGAAGGTGTGTTTACAATCAAGGCATTTGTAGTTGTTAAGGATCTTGTCATCAATCATTGAACCGAGTTGCGTACCCGTACTACCGCCTAGCATTGCGCCACTTATCCCGGCAATGATGAGGCCCGCTGTGCCGCCTATCACTAATCCCGGAGGGCCAAAGAAGCGGCCGATAGAGGAGCCCACACGAATGCCTTGCATGGCGAGGTGCGCACCTGCAAGACTACCTAGCGTGCCGCAGGTAGAACGGCCATAGTTTCTAACGCCAACTCGTGAAGAGCGGCAATTGGGACAGATTATAGTCATATCAAACCTCATTAAAATGTATAAAAAGACGCGCAGGGTGGCGCATCTATGAGGTGATATAGGTTTTCAGTTTCATTGAAATGAATTCACAGTGAAGGTGAACAGAAAAACAATCGTTAAATATGCTGGATGTGATATGTTAATAATCCTGTCTTAGCGTAATGGAATATGTAGATGTCTAAGTCATTTATTACAAAAGTGGACAAATTGGATCGTACTCGCCTGGCTAAAAACTTCTTTCTTCGCGACTTCCTATACTCAGAAACCGCTGTAGTCAGCGGTATAGAAAATACCCTTGACGACTCATCCCTTGCGGTTGAGGCCAGTTCAAAACTATGTAAAACGGTACTGGAGCCCTTTCAGGCTGTTTGGGGCGGTTTTCGTATGAGTTCTATATTTAAGTATCAAGAAAATCAGCTAGGTTGTAACCCCGATAGAATGGAGCAAAAGTCGATTATAAAAAGCGGCATAAAGCGCAAGTATTTCAAAGTCTTACCGCCTTCTCAGTGTTACACGACTTGTGAGTCAAAACTGAATATTAATAGGTATTCATAATGCTTAGAGACTATACGAAATATCGGTTTGAAGGCACATCTTATACTAAAAATCGCCTAGCATTAGCGGTGGTGAAAGCATACTTAAGGCTTCATAAACCGACCTTGTCAGCGTTGCAAAATGCCTTTCCTAAAAAGCTTCAAGGAAGTGCGGGGGTCTTTTGTACCTATCAAGAATTCAACGCAAAGAAACAACAATCCACTGATATAGAAAACAGCTACTTTTCTGCAGAAAATGAAAGGCTAGTTACTCATGACGAACAGGAAATATTGGTATCCAATCAGTGGGGGTTAGAAAACACTAACCGGTTTATCACACATGCGGCTTCACTGGGGTTAGACATTCAGCCGGAAGTAGCTCCATTAACTAATGGAGAGATTATTCAGCAATTCCTGCATAAACCCGCTTTTGCCCGAAGTTATCAGACATGGCCAGACGAAATCTTAGATGCTTTCTGCGATATTATTCGATTGGCAAATAGTAATGGATTAGACGTATTTACCGTAAAGATGGAAGCAGGAAACGCATTTCGGATAGGAAGACGTGAACAAGGCGATCTCAAAGCAAAATCAGTGTTTGCAACCTTTGATCCGGTAGCCAATAAAATAAATTATAGGCAACGCTTTGGGTATAAAGATAATTACTTTAAAGAAGAACTTAGCCCGACTACTTTTAATCGGTTAAGCGAAAATTCCGACCTACAGCAGTTTAACCTCGATTATCCAATAACAAGAGAGCCATATTGGCCCACTGACTATAAAGATAGTGACAATACAGTTATGAATGCAAGAATATGGAAAGTTTCTCATAGCCCGAATTCGTTCGAAGAAGACACCTTAAGTTGGCTTACAAGTAACAGTCTCCTATCGGTGCATCAAGACACGGGAAATCGTAGCGCGGACTGCTTTAGGGCGATAAATATAGGAGATATCGTTAACCTTGGCCACGGAAATACCGTTTATCGGTTAGTCAGAGTGATTTCTGATATTGAGTATGTATCTGGCTCTGAGTTAGATGAGCAATGGATGATGCGCAGGTACGAAATCATTGAGAGTCTGGAGCAACCGGTTAAATATACTTACGAGGGTAAGTACAAACGGTGGTCGCCGCGCTATAACGGCACATCGTGGGAAGTACCCATTAAAGAGTATTCGTTGTTTGAGCAGGATATCTTAAGACGGTATTACGATTTAACGTTATCTGATTTGGGTATTGAAATGGAACATGCTAGCGATGAAACGCAAGAACCTACTGCTTCGAGCCAAAACTTGGACATGCCTTTAAACCAGATCTTGTTTGGTCCGCCTGGCACCGGCAAAACCTATCGAACAATAGAATTAGCAGTTCGAGCCGCTAAGCCTGACTTTATGCCTCACGGGCATAACCGAGATTTACAGCGTCAGTCCTTTAAAGAGAAATACGATGAATTGGTTTCGCAAGAACGCATTCGCTTTGTAACATTTCACCAAAGCTATGGATACGAAGAGTTTGTTGAAGGCCTCAGTGCTAAAACTGAGGGGGATCAGATCAGTTATTACGAAAAAGACGGTGTATTTAAAGCCATTTGCGATGACGCCAAAAAATATCGAGTAGCTAATAGCACATCAGCTGTTGCAGAGTTTGAAGCGCGGTGGCAACAATTTTCAGAAAAGTTAGCCGAGTCGGAAGCTGGCATACGGGTAGACACCCTGAGTGGAAAAACTTTTTTCACGATAACGGATGTGAACAACAACACCATTCGATTCGATAAGAGCCAGGGGAACTCGGTTCACACGATGACAGTTAAAACGCTAAAAGCAGCGTATAACAAAGAGAAGGTAATTAATGGGGGATTACAGCCCTATTATGGAGCATTGATAAAATACCTTTCTGAGCTCTCGGTTGAATCTGTTGAAGGTAAAAGTGAGCGCAAAAACTTTGTTTTGGTCATCGATGAAATCAATCGTGGCAATATTTCCAAAGTCTTTGGAGAGCTAATTACCTTAATTGAGCCGTCAAAGCGACTAGGCCGCGATGAGCATATTGAAGTAACGTTGCCTTATTCTGGCTATCCTTTCTCTGTACCCGACAACTTGTATTTGATTGGCACAATGAATACTGCAGACAGATCGTTGGCGTTAATGGATACTGCCCTGAGGCGTCGATTTGATTTCATAGAAATGATGCCCGATACCAGCGTTCTGGAAGATGAGTCAGGGAACGCCTATTTAATCTTGGTTGATGGCAAAAGGATCGATTTAGTTAAGCTTCTGAAAACACTTAATGAGCGTATAGCTGCGCTTTACGATAGAGAGCATACCCTCGGGCATGCTTTCTTTATGCCTGTAATTAACGCGATAAAGCTAAATGATCACGTTAGTGCATTAGCTGAGCTTGGAAAGACATTTCAGAATAAAATTATCCCGTTACTTGCTGAGTACTTCTTCGAAGACTGGCAGAAAATTCGTTTAGTGCTGGCTGATAACCAAAAAGAACAAATGGGCATCGAGCCCATTATCCCAAGGCAGCCGGTCAACTACCATGATTTGTTTGGTGAAAAAGAAGAATTTGGTGAGTTGGACGATCAGCTTTACGAATATCAGGTAACCCCTGTTGGAGCACCAATATGGGATGAAGCGGAAACTTACACCGTAATGTATTCTAGTAATCAGGATGCAGGGTAATTTAACGTGGCGTTTGTAAAGTCAAATCAGAAACGGCATAGCCTGACAGTGTTTGAATACGGTTTGATTAGTGCCAGTGATAAGGCAAACACAGTTGCTCGTGTACAAAAGATATCTTGCCAGGCTTTTGAATATTTAAAAAAGATCTGCTTAAGCGATGAAGTTGATTCTGCTTATTTGAAACTAAAAGTCGCCAATGGCATGGAAGTTTTGCAAATGCAGAACTACGCCGGAGTAATCATTTGTCCTGACGGTACTCAGATAGAAGTACTACCCAAAATCGCAAAATTGGATACGAATGCCGACAATGCTGAAGAGGCAAGACTGTCGCTTTTAATGATGTTGAAAACCTTAAAGCGCTTTCGTCATATCGAAACCGAAGTCGCCAGTATTAAAAAACAAAAAATGCCTTTGCTAGAGGTCTTTATCGCCCAATTCTTGGGTTCAGTGAACCTCCTTGTTAAAAAGGGCATTAAAAATAACTATGTTCGTGAACAGAATAATAGTGCTTTTTTGAAAGGCAAGTTACTTCACAGTCATCAACTTAAGCATAACTTTGTTAATCGGCATCGGTTTTATGTGGAATATGATGCGTACGAGGCGGATCAGCCTGCCAATAGGTTGATTCGCTCTGCGCTTCAAGCAGTATCAAAGTGGGCGGTAGTCAGTAAAAATAAAAAACTTGTGCAAGAGCTTTCTTTTGCTTTTGAAGCTGTGCCATACAGCTGCGATTATCATAGTGACTTCTCGGCAATTAAATTGCACCGGGGCATGCAGCATTACGATGTACCTCTTAAATGGGCAAGGCTAATTCTGGAAGGTTTTTCACCTCAGTCGATGACAGGCAGGCATGACGCTTATTCATTGTTGTTTCCCATGGAAGCAGTGTTTGAAAGTTTCGTTGCTAAATACCTGGCTAAACATGTTCCAAAATCAGCAAAACTCACCAGTCAAGTGCAAAGAGAATCATTAGTAAGTTATGGTGCACGGCAATATTTCCGCTTGAAACCGGATTTGTATTTAAAAAGCTCTGGTGGAACGGCAACCATAATGGATACGAAATGGAAGCTAATTGATCAGAGCAAAAGCTCAGGTTCTGATAAGTTTGGCTTATCGCAAAGTGATTTTTATCAAATGCTAGGGTACGGGTATAAGTACCTCAACAGTGAAGGTTTGCTTATCCTTATTTACCCGCGTACCGAGTTATTCCAAGCGCCATTGGAGCATTATTTTTCTTACGACCCAGAACATAAGTTAAGGCTGAAAGTCGTGCCTTTCGACGTTAGGCCAAACTGTCATGAACGTATTGCCTTTAATGAACTGGGATTTATTTGAGCTCTGTTGTGGCAATTCTGGGGCGATAAAATATCATTTGTGTTGTGCCTTTACCTTTCTGTTTCGTCATTTCAAATATGGAAGACAAACCGGCAACCACACCGGTAAATTTAGCAGAACCATAAGTACGCGGGTCAAAGTCTGGTTTAGCTCGTTTGAGAAAACTACCAGCAGGACCAACGTTAACCCAACCGTCATCATTCTGATATAGTTCCCATGCCTTTAATAGGGCAGGGATCAGTTCTTCCGCACCATTGGCAGTAACAGCATTATCCGCCTTTGGTGTATCGCTATTTGAAACCTGTTCAGCGCCTAAGTTTTCGGTGAAGATGAAATCATCACAGGCATTACGAAACGACACCGGTGTTTTCTTTTCTCCCACACCAAACACAAACTTTTCCGACTCTCTTAAACGAGAGGCCAGCTTGGTAAAGTCACTATCACTTGAAACCAGTGCAAAGGCATCAATACGGTCGGAATAGAGTAAGTCCATGGCATCAATAATCATCGATGCATCGGTAGAGTTCTTTCCGGTGGTATAAGCAAACTGTTGAATAGGCTGGATCGCCAGTTCATTAAGCGGCTTCTTCCAGTTCTTTAAGGTCTCGGCAGACCAGTCACCGTAAGCCCGTTTTATTAGCACGTGACCGTGCGCTGATATTTCATCCAGTATGGGCGATAATTTGGTTAATTGTGCATTGTCCGCATCAATCAGTACGGCCACTTTTTTATGAACATCCAGGTCTTTCATCTCTATCCTTGTTTACTCGGTATAACGGCATTTCGGAAAGTTGGAACACCCCAAAAATGTATTACCAGCATTAGGGCCACGTTTCGCCGTTCTTTCTACTAACTCACCAGAACATTTTGGGCATACCTTGGTTTTTTCAATAGTTACCTGAGGTGAAACTTGCACATCGTTTACCAGTGCCAATAGTTTTGAACCATCAATCAGCTCGATTGGTTTACCTGCCGCAAAGTCGATAGCTTGTTGGGTAAAGGTGCCAGAACTAATGATAATAAAGTGGTTAGCCTGATGTGCAGTCAGCACACCAAACATTTCCCGCACCACATTCACGCCAACTTTTTGTGTTTTCCACTGTTTGCATTGCACCAAGGTAAGCAGGTCACCTTTTCGAAGCTCTAAATCAATGCCGCCATCGGCACCATATCCGCCTTCAGTTACACGGTATCCTTGCCTGCGATAGGCTTCGGCCACTAGCTCCTCAAAGTTGCGCCAATGCAGTTGCCGAATAGTTTCGATACTTTTTTGAGCGTCTAATTGTTTGGCTTTGCGCCGAGCATTAAAAAACGAAAAAGGCGCAATGAGTAATATGAAAATTGCAAAATAAGGCGCAGGTATAACGAGTGCCCTAAATACCACGTTGATAAGCTGGTTATCAGTTTCGATAGAAGGCAGTAAGTGACCCATAAAGAAATAGGTAATTGCCGCCGTTGTAACCGAAACCCACCACGGCGCTTGGAAAAGAAGGTCAGCAAACGATGTGTTTTTTCTTGGCATCAAGAAAGTCCTTGTTATTAAATCCCTAAATGTAAATGAGATGTCTGAAGATAATCTACCTAGTGGTCTTTATTGCTGTTCTATTCTACAACCGAGTAGTAGTCAGCGAGAAACTCATGAAGCTCATCTTCAGCGGCATAGCCTTTCTCTGCGTTGCTGTGTATTACAGCTTTGATGACATTTCTTACAAAGTTAGCATTCTCTTTAAGCACAGAAAGCTCATTGCAAAGCCAGTCTTCCCAAAGCTTCATATATTCATTTGGCTCATCTTTAACATGATCGAACAGGCAGAACTGCTTAATAGTTTGATTTCTATAACGGAAAGCTGCTGCAATGTTATCGTGTGCGGCCTGAAGTACTCTATGGTCAAAAGAATCAATTTTGTTGAGTAACGGGATATTGGGGTGATTTGCTTGAAGGATCGAGTCAGCTGTAATGTACTGTTTCTTAGCAACGTCGAATATTAAGCTTAGACTCTGTCCGTAAGATTTTACTTGAACATTTTTTAGTACTTCATTGTTGTCATTTTCAAACCTATTTATAACTATCACT
>CESC01078500.1_pt1 | contig 10480 bp, 8 predicted proteins | sample 531131 | NCBI WGS metagenome assembly CESC01 (sample SAMEA2621295, study PRJEB7988) | marine metagenome | biome: marine biome (ENVO:00000447); feature: mesopelagic zone (ENVO:00000213); material: "saline water (ENVO:00002010), including plankton (ENVO:xxxxxxxx)" | depth 800 m
CGACGTTTACGCGTCAAGAATTGATTTCAGGGTAGCGCTAGGTGACATAGTTGCAAACAACTTGTCTTCATCAGGGTAATAGTAACCACCAATTTCTTGCGCTTTACCTTGCGTTGTATCAATTTCAGCAATGATGTCATCAATTTTAGCCGATAATTCTTCGTAAACCGGCTTAAACTGCGCCGCTAAATCTGCATCTTCAGTTTGATTCGCCACTTCTTCTGCCCAGTACAAGCCTAGGTAAACATGGCTACCACGGTTATCTAACTGGCCTGCTTTACGCAATGGAGATTTACCGTTGTTAAGCAGTTTTTCAGTCGCTTTGTCTAATGCACTCGCAATAATTTTCGCTTTCGCATTTTTGTGTTTAATCGCCACATCTTCAAGTGACACTGCTAACGCCAAGAACTCACCGAGTGAGTCCCAACGTAAATGACCCTCTTCCACAAACTGCTGTACGTGCTTAGGTGCAGAACCGCCCGCCCCTGTTTCGTACAGACCACCACCGGCCATTAGTGGCACAATGGATAGCATTTTAGCACTGGTACCCAGCTCTAGAATTGGGAACAAATCAGTCAGGTAATCACGTAGAACGTTACCGGTGACAGAAATAGTGTCTAGGCCACGAATAGCGCGCTCCATGCTGTAGCGGATAGCACGAACTGGCGACATAATTTGAATATTCAAACCACTGGTGTCGTGATCTTTAAGGTAGGTTTCAACCTTCGTAATAAGCTGTGCATCGTGAGCACGCTCATCGTCAAGCCAGAATACCGCTGGCATACCTGATTGACGGGCACGGGTTACGGCCAACTTAACCCAATCTTGAATAGGTGCATCTTTCACCTGACACATACGCCAGATATCACCTTCTTCAACTTCATGAGAAATAAGAACGTTACCGTCTTGATCCACAATAGAGACAGTACCATCGGCTTCTAGCTCAAATGTTTTATCGTGTGAGCCGTACTCTTCCGCTTTTTGCGCCATCAAACCTACGTTAGGTACCGTACCCATGGTTGTTGGGTCAAATGCACCGTGGGTTTTACAGAAGTTAATCACTTCTTGATAAATGGTGGCGTAAGTACTTTCTGGAATAACCGCTTTAGTATCGTGAGCCTTACCATCTGGCCCCCACATTTGACCAGAGTTACGTATCATTGCAGGCATAGAAGCATCAACAATAACGTCACTCGGTACGTGCAGATTAGATATACCCTTATCAGAATTTACCATGGCCATGGGTGGGCGATCAGCGTAACAAGCGTTGATGTCTTTTTCAATTTCTGATCGCTGGCTTTCAGGAAGCGTAGCTATTTTATCGTATACGCTGCCTAAACCATTGTTAGGGTTAACGCCAAGCTCTTCAAACAGGTCGCCCCATTTGTTAAATAGATCTTTATAAAATACTTTTACGCAGTGACCAAATACAATGGGGTGAGAAACCTTCATCATTGTGGCTTTAACGTGAAGGGAGAAAAGCACACCTGTGTTCTTGACATCTTCAATTTGTTCTTCAAAGAAGGCACAAAGTGCTTTCTTGCTCATGAACATACCATCAATAACTTCACCCGCTAGCAAGTCAACACGAGGTTTAAGCGTTTTTTTGCTGCCATCTTTACCCGTGAATTCAATGCTCACATAACCGTCTTTTTCTACCGTGACTGATTTTTCAGCTGAGTAGAAGTCGCCACCACGCATATGTGCAACGTGAGAGCGAGATGCTTGTGACCACTCTCCCATTGAATGCGGGTGCTTGCGCGCATAGTTTTTAACCGCAGTAGGCGCACGGCGGTCAGAGTTACCTTCACGTAGAACAGGGTTCACTGCACTACCAAGAACCTTTCCATAACGCTCACGAATGTCTTTCTCTTCGTCAGTTTTTGGCGAATCAGGAAATGCTGGAACGTTAAAGCCTTTATCATTAAGTTCTTTAATCGTTGCACGAAGCTGAGGAATTGAGGCGCTGATATTAGGGAGTTTGATGATGTTTACATTAGGGTCTTGTGTCATCTCGCCAAGTTCGGCTAATGCGTCTGGTACTTTTTGTTCGTCAGAGAGATACTCTGGGAAATTTGCCAGAACGCGAGCAGCTAAAGAGATGTCGCTCAACTCAACATCGATGTCTGCAGCTGCTGCAAACTTCTTAATAATGGGAAGCAACGAATAAGTTGCCAACATTGGCGCTTCATCCGTCTTCGTATAGATGATCGTAGACTTGGTCATTATATACCTCAATGTTGTCGGTAGTAGGATACCGTTTTAGTCCGTTATGTCGCACTCATTAGAATCGTGACCAAACTGGCCATAATCAATGCGATATGTAATTGATGTTTTGAACACTGCTTCTAAATTGGTAAGTTAGAAATCAGTGCCACTTGTTGTTTTCGTCAATGTGTTAGTAAAACAAACCCTTCAACCGCTAACACAAAGCACGGCCTCTTATTATCGGCCGCGTCCAATAGTATAGGGTCGAAAGTATGAGTTACAAGTCATACCATTGTCTTATCCTTAGAGATCAACGAAATTCAGTGAATTTTCCCCTTAAACCCGCGCTTTTTTTAGATGAAGGTTAACCAAGCATGTTACTCTTACTCGCCTGATTTCACCTTAATGCGCAAAGATCTCTTCATGAAAGCCAGTGATAAAAAAATCGTCCTTTTTAATAAGCCATTTCAGGTGCTATCTCAATTTACGGATGCCGATGGCCGTGAGACGCTAAAAGACTATATCGATATTCCTGATGTGTATGCTGCGGGCAGACTAGACCGCGATTCTGAAGGACTTTTAGTACTCACCAATGACGGTAAATTGCAGCACAAACTGGCACACCCAAATGCAAAAACAAGTAAGACCTATTGGGTTCAAGTTGAAGGCACCCCTAACGAAACCGCCCTTGACGCGTTGCGCAATGGGGTTGAGCTTAAAGACGGCATGACCAAACCAGCAAAGGTAAAGGCAATAGAAGCGCCGCAAGTTTGGGACAGAAATCCTCCGGTTCGGTTTCGTCAAGCTATCCCCACCAGTTGGCTGTCGATAACCATTTCAGAAGGCAGGAATCGTCAAGTAAGACGAATGACCGCGCACATAGGTTTCCCTACGCTTCGTCTAATTCGGTATCGTGTGGGTAGCTGGACAATCGATGGCATCGACAACGGAAAATATATCAGTTTTTAACAGGGAAAACAGATTCATTACACGCACTTCCCCCCTGAATTTTAACTAGTGCGATTAATTATTATATATAGCGATTTTGTCGCATGTGTTTTTCGCTCTGCGCACTTGAAAGTGCAATTTTTACTCTTATTTGAGACGGGGCGAGGAACGGAAACCTTTTGTTTTTACTCCCCGCCCTGAAATATGTGAATTGGCAGGATTATTCTGGTAAAATCCGCCACCTTTAAAACCGGCCTATAAATGAGTGTGAATCACGTTGTGACTGATATTGAATCAAACGCTAGCAAAAAAGTTATCGTCGGCATGTCCGGCGGCGTCGACTCTTCTGTTTCTGCCTACCTTCTGCAACAGCAAGGGTATCAAGTAGAGGGTCTTTTCATGAAAAATTGGGAAGAAGATGACAATGACGAATATTGCTTAGCCGCAGAAGATTTAAAAGACGCACAAGCGGTAGCCGACAAGTTGGGTATCGAACTTCACACTATCAATTTTGCCGCAGAATATTGGGACAATGTGTTCGAGTACTTCCTTGAGGAATATAAGGCAGGGCGCACCCCAAACCCCGATATTATGTGCAACAAAGAAATTAAGTTTAAAGCGTTCTTAGAATTTGCTGCTGAAGACTTAGGCGCCGATTATATCGCCACAGGTCATTACGTGCGCCGTCGCGAGCAAGATGGCAAGTGGCAAATGCTTCGCGGGTTAGACAATAATAAAGACCAAAGTTACTTCCTTTACACCCTAGGTGAAGAGCACGTTGCCAAAACGCTGTTCCCTGTTGGGGATATCGAAAAGCCATTGGTTCGTCAAATAGCCGAGGAACAAGGCCTAATTACACACGATAAAAAAGACTCTACAGGGATCTGTTTTATTGGTGAACGCAAGTTCAAAGACTTCTTGTCACGCTACCTACCCGCTCAGCCTGGTATTATAGAAACCGCCGAGGGAGAAGAAATAGGCAAGCATGAAGGTTTGATGTATCACACGCTTGGCCAGCGTAAAGGGCTTCACATTGGTGGCCTTGCGAAATTCGGTGACGACCCTTGGTATGTGGTTGATAAAGATGTTGAACGCAATGTGTTAATTGTAGGCCAAGGTGCAAACCATCCCCGTTTGTATTCCAAAGGCCTCATTGCTAAGCAATTGCATTGGGTAGACAGGAAAACGGTAACCGAACCTTTCCGCGCGGTGGTAAAAACCCGCTATCGCCAAGCTGATATTCCCTGCACTATCACCCCCACAGCGGATGACCAGATAAGCGTTATCTTTGACGAACCGCAAAAAGCGGTTACGCCGGGTCAGTCTGCGGTTTTCTATCTTGACGAGGTGTGCTTGGGTGGTGGAATCATTGAGAGTTATATCCGTTGATGCTAGAAAAAGATGTAGAAAATAATTTAGCACTGGCCGGTGTATGCCAAGCGGCTGCCTTGGTGCAAAGCTTAGCGCGCCGAGGCACAGCCAGTGACGAAGCAATAGAAGCGAGTCTGTCGAGTATATTAGTTACCGACCCCGAAACACCACAGCAGGTTTTCGGAAAATTAAGTAACTTAGAGGTGGGATACAAAACCCTGTTTGCTCAACTTTCAGATAAGCAAGCCTCGAAAGATACTGAACTGACCCGTTATATTGCCAGCATTTTAGGGCTAGAGCGAAAGTTAGCGCGTAAACCTGGCGCGATGAAAGAGTTAGGCGAACGCATTTCTCATGTTCAGCGACAACTTGCCCATGTCGATTTTCAAAGCCCGCAAATTGTCGCCTCATTGGCAAGTATTTATAGCGACATTGTTAGCCCTCTTGCTCCACGTATTCAGGTAGCAGGCAACCCAGATCATCTTGGACAACCCGCCACCCAACACAAAGTTAGAGCGTTATTGCTAGCGGGTGTAAGAGCGGCGGTAATGTGGCGTCAAATGGGCGGCAAACGAAGGAATATTCTGTTTCGTCGGAAACAAATTTTAAATAGTGCTGTTAAGGCGCTTAGGTTGATAAACTAGTTAAGGAGCTTAAGGTGGAACTGAGTCAGTTAACTGCAATTTCCCCTGTTGATGGTCGATATGCCGGTAAAAGCGTTGAATTACGCAGCATTTTTAGCGAGTACGGCTTACTGAAATACCGTGTTGAAGTAGAAGTACGTTGGCTACAAATGCTGTCGTCAAATCCGCAAATTGAAGAAGTTCCTGGGTTTTCAGACAGCTCAAACGCATTGCTAGATGCCATTGTGGCAAATTTCAGTGTGGATGACGCTATGCGCATCAAAGAGATTGAACGTACCACCAACCACGATGTAAAAGCGGTTGAGTACTTTTTAAAAGAGAAGGTGGCAAATAACAGTGAACTGTCGGCGGTAAATGAGTTCATTCATTTCGCGTGTACCTCTGAAGACATTAACAACCTTTCTCACGGTCTTATGCTTACCGAAGCCCGTGACACAGTTATCCTACCCTACTGTGACAAGCTAATTGATGCCCTAACAGCGCTAGCGAAAGCCTACCGCGACATCCCTATGATGGCACGTACACACGGTCAGCCTGCTTCGCCTACCACCATGGGTAAAGAAATGGCTAACGTGGCTATGCGTTTGAAGCGTCAACGTGCTCAAATCGCTAACGTTGAGCTATTGGGTAAAATTAACGGGGCAGTAGGAAACTACAACGCGCACCTTTCAGCCTATGCCGACGTAGATTGGCATAGCGTGTCGGAGAAGTTTGTCACTTCTTTAGGCCTTACCTGGAACCCGTTTACCACCCAGATTGAACCTCACGACTATATTGCCGAGTTGTTCGACGCCGTCGCGCGCTTTAACACCATTCTTATCGATTTCGATAGAGATGTATGGGGTTATATAGCGCTTGGTCATTTCAAGCAAAAAACCATTGCCGGTGAAATTGGTTCTTCTACCATGCCACACAAAGTTAACCCTATCGATTTCGAGAATTCGGAAGGAAACTTGGGGCTCGCTAACGCGATTTTCGATCACTTAGCGGCGAAACTCCCTATTTCTCGCTGGCAACGTGACCTAACAGATTCTACTGTGCTACGTAACTTAGGCGTTGGCGTTGGTTATGCGGTTATTGCGTATCAAGCCACGTTAAAAGGCATTAGCAAGTTAGAAGTTAACGAAAAAAGCTTGCTTGATGAATTAGACAATAACTGGGAGCTACTTGCAGAGCCTATTCAAACCGTTATGCGTCGCTACGGCATTGAAAAGCCTTACGAGAAGCTTAAAGAGCTTACCCGTGGCAAAAAAGTCAATGCACAAGTCATTGCACAATTCATTGACAACCTTGATATGCCAGACACCGCGAAAGCCGAGTTAAAAGCACTCAGCCCCGCAAACTACATTGGTGATGCAATCAGGCTTGTAGATCAGTTATAAGCCTCGGCTAACTGTCTTACTATAAAAAGCGCGGACTCAACCGCGCTTTTTTTATGAGACAAGCATGGCCACTCACATCCACACAATAAAACTTAAGCCCTTATTAACCACCACCAGTTTGCTATTTTGTATGGGGCTATGCTTGCAACTTCCCCTACTTATCCGCTATGCCCCTCACCCTCTAGTTTGGCTTAATTTACTGGCGCATTTGCTTATCGCTTTGTTGGCTGTCCTATTTAGCCTTAACAAACAAATACCAATGGCAAGAACATGCTTACTCTTTGGATACTATTCTTACCTCGTGTTTGCCACATTACTGTGGTCGCAAGACGTTTATATTCAGCATTTTTTGTTGGTGGGCTGTTTGTGCTGCGCGTATTTTTTCCATTCCTTTGAACAGCGAGAACGCATGCTATGGGCACTGCTATATGCCGTTAGTTTTTGTACGTTAGACTTATATTTGAGCCACGCACTTGAAGGCTGGCTATTGGCGGTACGTAGGGGTAACAGTATTACCCTCACCCTAACCTGCGTTGCCGTGTCCATCGCAACCTATCGACACAATGCTAAACAGTGGTGGCAACTTAAAACCCAATACCAGCACGCCAAGTCATTGTTAATTCAGTCTACTCCGGCCATTCAGGTTTTATTTCATTCGCCCACAGGTGACCAGAACCGGCAACATTTCAATTTCTGCTGCGTGCTTTTTGCCGACGTAAAGGGCTATCAACAACTGGTTGCACGCCATGGCGAATTAAAGGTCATCGATACCTTAGACCGATTTTACGCAGCATTAGACAGTGTATCGCCAACGTATGACGTGTTTCCGCTCAAAACCAATGGCGACGAGTACATGGCAATATGTGGTATCGCCGGTAAGGCTAACGAAACAGCCGAACTAAACACCGCTGCAACGTGCCAGTCCCAACATATCGCGAATATGCAAAACTTCGCCGTTTACGCGCAGAAACGGTTTCAAATGATATGTCACCAACAACAATGGCCATGTTACTTGCGGTTAGGCATTGCCACTGGCGCAGTAACAGCAGGTATGCCAAATCGCCAACATGGCACATTCGATGTGTGGGGTAAAACGGTAAACTTGGCCGCCATGTTAGAGCAGGCTAGCGAAGGCAACGCTGTGCTACTTTGCCCTAGCAGTTATTCGTTATTACCTCGCCATCTTAAGCCTTGCTTCGAGCACACTCAGGTAGTATCGAAGATAGGTGTACTGAATGCGTACCGCCGTTTCATACCCCAAGCTTAAGTCTATGGTGGCAAGCCCGCTTTCTATGGCTCATAATACCCACCTTGTTTACTATAGGTTTTGCTATGCACACGTTCGATATTCAACATTTTCTTTCTCATTTTTGGCAACAGAAGCCAGTGGTGATCCGCGGCTTATTTTCTTCCTTTAACGATCCTATTGATGAGCACGACCTTGCTGGGTTGGCACAAGAAGAAGAGGTTGATAGCCGAATTATCCGTTACCTCGACGGTCAATGGGATGTTGAACAAGGGCCTATTAGTGATTTCACTCGCGCGTGTGTAGGCAGTTGGACTCTGCTTGTTCAAGGGGTAGACAGATACATACATGATGTAGCGCCCGTATTTGAACCTTTTCGCTTTTTGCCACACTGGCGCTTAGATGACTTAATGGTAAGTTTTGCCACTGAAGGCGCGGGCGTAGGTGCACATATCGATCAATACGATGTGTTTTTAGTGCAAGGTAAAGGGAGTAGGCGCTGGCGTGTAGGTGCCCCTGGCCATTATGAGGATATATTCCCCCACCCTAAATTAAAGCAAATACCGGGGTTTGAGCCAGTCATAGATGAAGTATTGCAACCCGGTGATGTGCTTTATATTCCCCCTGGGTGGCCCCACGATGGTGTCGCCCTTGAAGACTGCCTGACTTATTCGGTTGGTTTTAGAGCGCCTGATAGCCACCAACTGGCAGATAGTCTGTCGTTTATGTTGGAAACCGGTGAAGGCAATGACATGTACACTGATCCTAATCGTGCCCCCTCAGTGTTACCGGCTACGCTTACGCAAAAAGAGATAACGCAATTAAAGCAGCAACTCATCGCCTGTATTGAAAGTGACCATTTCACCTATGCCATGCTGGCGAGTTTAAGTGAACAAGGGTTGCCAGAATATCCCCCCGAAGAATTGTATACCCGTGACGATATTGAACAAGCCTTCCTAACCGGTGCGCCGCTGGCAAGTGCCCCTGGCGTGAGAGGAATGATGACAGATTTGCCACACGCTGACTATTTTTACGTTAACGGTGAAAGGTTTGATTTTCAGCCCGACGACAAGGCATGGGTGGAACTTTTGCTAAACTCCCACATAATTGACGTGAACATGCATGAAAAACCACCCAGTTTTGCTTTTTTAGAAACCTTAACTACACTCATTAATAAGGGCTACTGGGAATGGTTGGAAGCATAAATATTCACTATGTCGTTTACCATCGAAAACGTTGATTGGGAACGGAATCAAAGTCGACTTAAGGCACTAAGGGAACATGTCTTCGTATTAGAGTGGCAATTGTCACCAGATAGCGAATTTGACGAGCGCGATAAAAACGCGTTCCATGTGCTGGTGGTAGCGGAAAACAATACGCCCATCGCCACCGGCAGATTAACCCAATGCGGCGAAATTGGCCGCATTGCGGTTAAGCGCAATCACCGCCACTTGAGCGTGTACCGCGCACTTTTCGCGGCACTCATTGATATCGCAAAAAAGCAGCGCCTCGCCACCCTTCGCGTTAACCTTTCTTTAGATAGTGTGTCTTATCACAGTCAACTAGGGTTTAAGCCCGACGGTAAGGTATTTATGGACGGCGGTATACCAAGGCAGCGTATGTGCTGCCCTGCTGAACGTTTTCCTTTGCCTGATGTATCCCAAATGCATTAACTGCATGTCAGCGTGAGGGGTTTCAATGCTAATCGCCAAACGCTGGCTTTTGCCATCCCTGATGTGTGCTTATTGTTGTAATACCGCAAGTAAACACTGTAGCGGATGACGAGGCTTAAACTGCTCTATTCTGGCAACCTGACTACGACAAGAATAGCCCGTGGCCATAATGGCGTCTTGCGGATACTGTTTAAGCGCTTGTTCCCAACTTAAACCATAAATCGCTAAAGACTTTTGTTTTTGCTCGGCTTCATGGCCGTATGTACCAGCCATACCACAACACCCTACCGCCACAATATCAACAGGCTGGCCTACTTTAGCAAAAATAGCCTGCCAGTCTTTTTCTGAGGCTGGCATTGCCGTTTTTTCAGTACAGTGACTTAGCAGAGCCAATGGCTGCTGTGCGCCCTTGCTTACATTAGCAAATGTTGAGTCTGGCACCATGGCTAGCCACTCATTCACGGTAAGCACATGAAAATCGCCACGGGCCTCGCCCAAGGTTTTCACATATTCATCACGGTAGCACAGCACTAAAGAGGCATCGACGCCCACCATGGGAATGTTAAGTGATGCCACTTCGTTTAGAAATTCAGCGGTATTTTTTGCTGTTTTCGCAAAGCGCGACAAAAAGCCTTTGACGTGTTCAGGTTTACCATTGGGCTTAAAGGGTAGCAACACTGGGGTAAAACCTAGCGCACTTACTAATGACACGTAGTCTTCCACCACGCTGGCGTCATAAAAACTGGTAAAAGGGTCTTGCACTATCAATACTGTGTTTGCCTTTTGCGTTTCGCTTAGGCCACGTAAAGCATCATAGTTATATTGTGTTACCTTAGCTTCCACCCGCTGGGTTAACGGCGGTTGAGACAATATGGGTGTATCAACGTAACCCACCGTTTTCTCGATGGCGCGTTGCATCCAAGGTGCTTTCAAAAACACATTTACCAGGCCGGGCACTTTCGCCATCATCGGTGCCATACGCTCTATATTGGCAACAAGATAATCCTT
>CESC01004472.1_pt1 | contig 10471 bp, 7 predicted proteins | sample 531131 | NCBI WGS metagenome assembly CESC01 (sample SAMEA2621295, study PRJEB7988) | marine metagenome | biome: marine biome (ENVO:00000447); feature: mesopelagic zone (ENVO:00000213); material: "saline water (ENVO:00002010), including plankton (ENVO:xxxxxxxx)" | depth 800 m
AATACGAAACAAAGGGTCATTTTCACTACCAAGCTCATTCAAGACTTCGTTACATATACCGCGAATTACTGTTGCTCGCGGATCATGATTTTTGTATACGCGATGCCCAAAGCCCATTAATCGGAAAGGATCATTCTTATCTTTTGCCCGGCGGATGAATTCGTCAATTTTCGATTCTTCACCTATTTCATAGAGCATACGCAACACTGCCTCGTTAGCACCTCCATGAGCAGGGCCCCAAAGAGCCGCAATTCCGGATGCGATGCAGGCGTACGGGTCAGCACCTGTTGATCCTGCCAATCGCACGGTCGAAGTTGAAGCGTTCTGCTCATGATCAGCATGAAGGAGAAAGATAGTGTCCATGGCTTTTGATAGTGTCGGGCTTATTTCGGGAGGGTCACATGGTGTGCTAAGCATCATATGTAAAAAGTTTTCCGCGAACCCCATACTATTCTGTGGGTACATGAATGGCTGTCCAATCCCATGTTTGTAACACATTGCTCCTAATGTAGGCATCTTCGCAATAATACGAATGGCTGCTGCCATGCGATATTCGGGATCATCAATATCGAGTCTGTCGTGATAAAAGGCGGATAAAGCGCCAACAACACCACATAACATTGCCATTGGGTGAGCATTACGAGGGAACCCTTCGAAAAACCGATGGATCTGCTCATCGACCATCGTGTGATAAAGAACCCCTTTTTTAAATGCGGCCTTTTCTACTGTAGTAGGCAATTCTCCATTTAAAAGCAAAAAACAAGTTTCTAAGAAATTAGATTTCTCAGCTAACTGTTCAATGGGATACCCCCGATGTAATAACACACCAGCGTCACCGTCAATATAGGTAATCTCTGAATCACAAGAAGCTGTTGAAACAAAACCGGGGTCATAGGTGAAAATGCCCTTGCCGACTAAACCACGCACATCGATGACATCTGGGCCAGTGCTGCCTTCATAGATCGGTAATTCAATCGAACTTTTACCGTCAATGATCAACTGGGCCTTTTTTTCCGTCATTACAGACTCCTGTAAATTAGCGATCCCACAGTATTTTTGTGCGTGTTAGTTAGAGCTAAAGAGTAATTATCGGTGTAGTTGTTATTAGTCGTAAGCTCAGACAGGGACGGCAATACTAGGTAGAGAAAGAGCCGCTTGTCAAATTTTTGTATATAAACGAATTATGTTGTCTGTACCGTAATTTAGATACTTTTTATGTCATATTTCAAAACGTTATTAAAAAAATTGTGCTTTTTTGAATTGAGTTATTTGTAGAAACCTTGTTGACAGAACATTGTCATAACTGGTTGGGAAATCATAAGTATCATTGTAATGTTGGAGGCTTCGGAATATACTTGCTTTAGTGCAAAAATCCTATTTTATTTAATAATTTCAATCGGTTCGCGAGACCTTTTAAATGTCGCATATCGAATAACCCCGTTCTAAAAAAGACTTACTACAAAGCATTAACGTGAAAGATAATCGACCTGTAAATCTTGATATTAGCACCATAAAATTCCCCCTTGCGGCTATTACGTCAATAACCCATCGCATCACTGGTGTTATTTTGTTGATTGGGTTTGGTTTTCTTTTGTACTTGCTGCAACTATCACTGGAGTCAGAATCCGGCTTTGTGCTTGTTCAAGAACTGTTGAGCGGCCTCATAGTTAAATTGTTAACTTGGGCCGTTATAGCATGTTTGATCTATCACTTTATTGCAGGTTGCAAACACCTACTGATGGATTTAGGAATCGGTGAGACCAATGAGGGTGCTCAGATCGGATCGGGGTTAGTAGTAGTCTTTTCAGCTGTGGGAATTTTGATTGCTGGAGTATGGATATGGTAGGTAGCGCCATGAATTTGCTTCGGTCTGGCTTGTCAAGTTGGTTAATCCAAAGGTTATCCGCTCTTGTCTTAGGGATTTATACTCTCTGCATATTTGGCATTTTTATTGTGCACCCTGAAATAGATTACGGGACTTGGAAGGCGGTTTTTGACAATAACTTGATGCGAGTTTTCAGCGTAGTTACATTAGTTGCAGCATGCGTGCACGGCTGGATTGGGTTGTGGACGGTATTTACCGATTATCTTACGCCTCGGCTTTTTGCGGCGCGGGCAACTGCCATAAGAAAGGCCTTCCAAACGGGCGGCGCCTTTCTAATTGCTGTTTATCTTTTTTGGGGTATACAAATTCTTTGGGGCAGCTGAATGGCAGGTCTTCGTAGTATTTCTTTTGATGCTGTAATTATTGGCGGTGGAGGCGCAGGCATGCGAGCCGCACTGCAGTTATCGCAATCAGGATATAAGACGGCTGTAATGTCCAAAGTATTCCCGACAAGATCGCACACTGTGTCCGCGCAAGGCGGCATTACAAGCGCTATAGCTAGTGCAGATCCAGACGATGATTGGCGTTGGCACATGTATGACACAGTTAAGGGATCCGATTATATAGGTGATCAAGATGCCATCGAATATATGTGTAGTGAAGGGCCTCAAACTGTATTCGAACTGGAGCATATGGGACTGCCATTCTCCCGTACGGAAAGTGGGCGTATTTATCAGCGCTCTTTCGGAGGACAGTCAAAGGATTACGGTAAAGGTGGACAAGCTGCGCGAACATGTGCGGCTGCAGACAGGACCGGACATGCACTCCTGCATACGCTTTATCAGGGAAATCTCAAAAATAATACTGTCTTTTTAAATGAATGGTATGCGATCGAATTGGTCAGAAATCAGAACAGTGAAGTCGTTGGTGTAATAGCTATTTGTATTGAAACGGGCGAAACCGTGTTCGTTCGCTGTAAGGCAACTGTCTTTGCTACTGGTGGCGCTGGGCGTATTTATGCTTCCACTACAAATGCATTGATTAATACCGGAGATGGTTTGGGTATGGCTTTGCGTGCAGGGTATCCAATACAAGACATAGAAATGTGGCAGTTTCATCCTACCGGGATACACGGGGCTGGCACACTAGTAACAGAGGGTGGTAGGGGAGAGGGAGGTTATTTGATTAACAAGGATGGCGAGCGTTTCATGGAGCATTATGCGCCAAAGGCTAAAGATCTTGCCTCACGTGACGTCGTATCCCGCTCCATGATGTTGGAAATTCTGGCAGGGCGTGGGTGCGGAGAAAAAGGTGACTATCTCATGCTGAAACTGGATCATCTTGGGGAAGAAGCGCTAGTTTCAAAACTGCCTGGCATTCTTGAATTATCGAGGACATTCGCTCATGTTGATCCAGTCAAGGAACCCATCCCTGTAGTGCCTACCTGCCACTACATGATGGGTGGCATTCCCACGAATTTGCATGGGCAAGCCTTAACTCAGAATAGCGAGGGGGGCGACGAAACCTTGCCGGGATTATTTGCTGTAGGTGAAGCAGCTTGTGTTTCCGTGCATGGTGCCAATCGCCTCGGCGGCAATAGTCTTCTTGACTTGGTCGTGTTCGGTCGAGCGGCTGGCAAGCGCATTGAAGAAATGCTGGACCAAGGTCTAGAACAACCCGCATCGTCGGAGACAGATATCGAACAGGCGTTGAGCCGGTTAATCCGCCTTAATGAGTCTAGCGGTGGGGAAAATGTAGCTGAGCTTCGGTCTGAATTACAAAGTGTGATGCAAAACCAATTCGGTGTTTTCCGTAAAGCTGAATTCATGCAAGAAGGCATCGAAAAGCTGAACAACCTGCGAGATCGAATTGGAAATGTGCACTTGGAGGACAAGAGCGCGGCTTTCAACACGGCTCGCATAGAAGCTTTGGAATTGGAAAACCTGTTGGAGGTTGCAGAGGCAACTGCGGTTGCTGCTGAAGCCCGGAAGGAGAGCCGCGGGGCTCATGCCCGGGATGACTACCGGGAGCGCGATGATGAAAACTGGCTGTGTCACTCTTTATATTTTCCGGATGAAAAGAGGGTCGGTAAGCGCGAGGTTAATTTCTCACCTAGCAAGGTTAAAACATTCGAGCCTACGGTTAGAACTTATTAATAGATTAAACAAATAACAGAAGAGCCAAAAGAAAAATGTTAATCAGTATTTATCGTTTTAATCCTGAGACTGATATTAAACCTGTAATGAAGGATATTGAAGTCGAGGTACCTCTGGATAAAGACCTAATGGTTCTTGATGTTCTGGCGCTTGCTAAAGAGAAAGACCCTACAATTAGTTATCGGAGATCGTGCGGGGAAGGAGTGTGTGGCTCTGACGGAATGAACATTAATGGTGTTAATGGACTCGCTTGTATTACAGCGGTATCCCAGGTGGTTAAGCCAGGTGGGAACCTAATTCTGCGCCCCTTGCCGGGTCTGCCAGTAATACGCGATCTTGTGGTTGATCTGGGCGTTTTTTACGAGCAGTTCGAAAAAGTAAAACCGTATTTAATTAACGATAATCCGCCGCCCACTACCGAGCGTCTTCAATCGCCAGAAGATCGTGAAAAACTGGACGGCTTGTATGAATGTATTCTATGTGCATGCTGCAGCACGAATTGTCCTTCTTTTTGGTGGAATCCCGAGAAATTCATTGGACCAGCTGGGTTATTACAGGCCTATCGGTTTCTGGCAGATAGTCGCGACACAGCAACAGCCGAACGTCTAGCAGATCTCACTGATCCGTTCAGTGTCTTTCGGTGTCGCGGCATCATGAATTGCGTGGCTGTTTGCCCGAAAGGTCTCAATCCTACAAGAGCCATCGGTCATATCAGGGGCATGTTGATTTCGCGGAAGTCTTGATATCGAAAAGATGAACCTTCATCCCAAAGGCAAACCTGCCTCACGGGTAGATTAACTGGGTAGCATAATGCATGACGGTCTAATGGGATTAACGTGGAAAAGCGGACACATTTCCGGTTCCAGTGCTGCGTATGTCGAAGAGCTTTACGAAGAATTCCTTATGGACCCTCTATTAATTTCCGAACAATGGCGAGAATATTTTGAGTCATTATCGGCACCCAATGGAGATGATCACTCCGATGTCTCGCATGCGCAAATAAAAAAGCATTTTAAAGCACTAGGCAAAGCCAGCCGGTACGCGAGAGTGCCAAGTAATGAAGGGATTGTTAATTCTGAACACGAAACTAAGCAAGTGGAGGTGCTGTTATTAATCAGCTCTTACCGTGTTCGGGGGCATCAGAAGGCGAAACTAGATCCGCTTGGTTTAATGCATCGAGAGCGAGTTCTGGATTTGGAATTGGAATTCTATAATCTTTCCCCTGTCGATTATTCCACGATATTTCAAACAGGGTCGCTTTTTATTAGCAAAGGGAAAGCCTCGCTAGAGGAAATCATAGATATTCTGGAGAGAATTTACTGTGGTTCAATTGGTTATGAGTTCATGCATATCGTTAATCTGGAGGAAAAGCAGTGGATCCAGGAGCGTATTGAAAGTAACGACGGTTACCCGGTATTTGGTAAAGATGTTAAACGTCATTTATTAGAGCGGTTGTCGGCTGCTGAAGGCTTAGAAAAACACCTCGATTCCAAATATCCAGGAACGAAACGTTTCGGTTTGGAAGGGGGTGAAAGTGCGATCCCGGCGATTGACGAAATTGTACAACGAGCCGGCGCATATGGTGTCAAGGAAATAGTTCTCGGGATGGCACACCGAGGCCGTCTTAATGTGCTGGTTAATATACTTGGTAAAAATCCAGCTGATTTATTTGACGAGTTTGAAGGGAAGACTATATATAAAGCTTCGGGTGATGTTAAGTACCACCAAGGGTTTTCGTCAAACATCATGACGGCTGGCGGTGAAGTTCACATGGCGCTCGCCTTCAACCCATCCCATCTTGAAATTGTAGCGCCGGTTATAGAAGGATCGGTGCGAGCGCGGCAGTCTCGTCGCAAAGACAAAGATGGAAAGCTGGTGCTTCCAGTCATCGTACATGGTGACGCAGCCTTTGCTGGGCAGGGAGTTGTAATGGAGACATTCCAGATGTCGAAAACTCGTGCTTACTCAACAGGTGGAACAGTACATATTATCGTTAACAATCAAGTAGGTTTTACGACTAGCCGCCAAGATGACGCTCGGTCTACTGAATATTGCACTGATATTGCCAAGATGGTACAGGCACCAATTTTCCATGTGAATGCTGATGATCCCGAAGCGGTTCTTTTTGTAACGCAGTTGGCACTTGATTTCCGTTATCAATTCAAAAAGGACGTTGTGATTGATCTGATTTGTTACAGGCGCCGGGGCCACAACGAAGCTGATGAGCCATCGATGACACAGCCGCTAATGTACCATGCCATTAGCCGCCGCAAGACGACTCGTGCGCTGTATGCTGAGAAATTAGTGTCCAAAGATGTCATTACTGCTGAAGAAGCGGACGAGATGAAGCGCAAGTATAGGACAGACTTGGATACCGGTCAGCACGTTGTAAAGAGCTTAGTAAAAGAACCTTCTGTGGAACTGTTCGTGGACTGGAGCCCATATCTAGGCCATGACTGGAGTCCTCATTTTAATACATCAATACCCATTGCGACTTTGAAGGAGCTTGCGAAGAAACTTGTTGAACTTCCGAGCGGATTTAACCTGCAGCGTCAGACTAAAAAAGTTTTTGCTGATCGCACCAGAATGGCTAGCGGAGAACTCCCGGTAGACTGGGGTTTTGCTGAAATCCTGAGCTATGCAAGCATTCTTACTAGTGGGAACAAGGTACGGATTACTGGGCAAGACGTCGGGCGTGGCACTTTTTCTCACAGACATGCAATTGTCTATGATCAAAATACCGGTGAAGCTAATATACCGTTGCAAGTGCTAGAGAAAGATCAAGGAAGCTTCACTATTTATGATTCCCTCTTATCGGAAGAAGCTGTTCTTGCCTTTGAGTATGGTTACGCTACGACAATGCCAAATGGATTAGTTATATGGGAAGCTCAGTTTGGAGACTTTGCCAATTCTGCGCAAGTTGTTATAGATCAATTTATTACCAGTGGCGAACATAAATGGTCGAGGCTTTGTGGGCTCACTTTGTTGCTGCCTCATGGGTACGAAGGACAGGGACCAGAACATTCATCAGCCAGGCTAGAAAGGTTTTTGCAACTCAGTGCGGAGCATAACATCCAGGTATGTTTGCCAACCTCAGCGGCACAAATTTTCCATTTGTTACGTAAACAAGTGCTGTGCCCACTTCGGAAACCCTTGATAATAATGTCTCCCAAAACCCTGCTTCGGCATAATGAATCTGTAGCTTCTTTGCAGGAATTAGCCGAGGGGAGTTTTAAGGCAGTCATTGATGAAACGGATGGATTTGATTGTGCGGAAATTACGAAAGTGATTATCTGTAGCGGGAAGGTTTATTACGACTTGCGTGCAGAACGCAGGGCACGAGATATTAGAAATATTGCGATAATTCGTCTAGAACAACTTTATCCGTTTCCACAAGAAGATTTCCAGAAATCTCTAGTGCAATATATGAATGTCAAAACGATAATGTGGTGCCAAGAAGAACCTAAGAATCAGGGCGCTTGGTATTCCACTCAACATCGTATTCGTCGGGTGTTAAATGAGCATTTTCCTGAAATATGGCTGGAATATTCTGGCAGAGAAGCCTCTGCCGCTGCGGCAACCGGTTACCTTGGATTACATCAAAGCCAGCAAAAACATTTTGTTAATGAAGCTCTAAATATGTAAGGAATATCTAAACCCAGTTTTGTTAGATAAATTTACTAGAATTAAACATGACTATCGAAATTAAAGCACCACTTTTACCCGAGTCAGTCCCGGATGGAACGATATTAACGTGGTATAAAAATGTCGGTGACACAGTTAAAATGGATGAGTTACTAGCCGATATTGAAACCGATAAGGTAGTTATCGAAGTTGCCTCTCCTATTGATGGAACGCTTACGGAAATACTGAAAGACTCGGGGGACATCATAGTCAGTAACGAGGCCATTGCTCGTGTTGAGCAAGGTTCTTCAATTGGAAACAGTGAAACTGCAACCACCGCATTGGCTGCTACCCCTGCAGCTACTACTGGGGAAATAGCAGAATTAGAGAATAATCTAATTACTAGTCCCGCTGCCAAAAAACTGATTGAGGAAAATCGATTGGCTGCACACTCTATAATGGGTAGTGGCAAGGGTGGTCGAATTACGAAGGAAGATGTTCTGGATTATATTAGGGCCTCCTCGAGTCAAAGCGTACCTCAACCGAAAATATCAGTGGCGTCAACAGAAAACACCGCCAAAGGAAGAATCGAAGAACGCGTCCCCATGAGTAGATTACGTGCCAAAGTGGCTGATCGTCTTCTGGAGGCGGTCCAGACTACGGCAATGTTAACTACGTTCAACGAAGCTAACATGGAAGCTATTATTGATATTAGAACTCGGTATAAAGATGAATTCGGTGAGGCACATAGTGGAACAAGACTCGGTTTTATGTCGTTCTTTGTTCGAGCGTGTACTGAAGCGCTTAAACGATTTCCGGCCGTCAATGCTTCTATTGATGGTACTGATATCGTTTATCACGGGTATCAAGATATTGGGGTCGCGGTCTCATCGCCAAGAGGCCTGGTTGTTCCTGTGCTGAGAAACGCGGACCATATGGGGCTAGCCCAGGTAGAAAGAGAAATAAATAAGCTAGCTGAAAAAGCCCGCGACGGTAACCTTGCTATCGAAGAAATTACGGGGGGCACTTTTACCATATCAAACGGAGGTGTGTTTGGGTCGCTTTTGTCTACACCAATTCTTAATCCACCACAGACTGCGATCCTCGGAATGCATAAGATTCAGGACCGACCTATGTCTGTTGACGGAGAAATTAAAATACTTCCGATGATGTATTTGGCACTTTCCTACGATCACCGAATGATTGATGGAAAAGAAGCAGTTCAGTTTTTGGATACGATCAAAAGACTGATTGAAGACCCAACTCGGCTTCTACTAGAAATTTGACATACTAAATTTTATCGAGAAGAAGTTATGGCAAAACAATACGATGTGGTGGTAATTGGTTCCGGCCCTGCTGGCTATGTTGCAGCTATTCGCTGCGCTCAACTCGGATATAAGACAGCATGTATTGAGAAGTGGCTGAATAATGAGAACAAGCAGGTCCATGGTGGAACTTGCCTTAATGTTGGCTGTATACCCTCAAAAGCGTTGCTTGATAGTTCGTACAAATTCCTAGAAACACAGGAAAACTCTATAGTTCACGGCATTAAGGTGAGCAACATCAGTATCGATGTACCAAAAATGATTAGTAGAAAGGATAAGGTGGTCAACCAGCTTACACAAGGTGTCAAAAGCCTGTTTACAGCGAATAAAGTTGATAGTGTTAACGGCACAGGCAAGCTTGTTGCTACTGATAAAGTGATCGTTACGGCTCCTGATGGATCCGAGGAAGAGTTAATAGCTAAACATGTCATTCTGGCTTCGGGTTCGGTGCCGGTCGACTTAACCCCGACCCCCATAGATCAGGAAGCAATCGTTGACTCCACCGGAGCATTAGAGTTTCAGGAAGTGCCGAGTCATTTAGGCATAGTTGGGGCTGGGATTATTGGACTTGAGCTTGGAAGTGTATGGGCTCGCTTGGGGGCAGAAGTAACTATTCTTGAGGCATTGGATGAATTCCTTCCGGACGTGGACAGACAGATCGCTAAAGAAGCTAAGAAACTATTTATCAAGCAGGGTCTAGACATAAAATTAGGGACCCGAGTTACCGGGAGTAAAGTGAGCAAGGGTGCGAAGAAAACCGTAACAGTCGAATTCACCGAGACAGGTAAAAACCAAAAAGTAGAGTTTGATAAATTGATAGTGGCGGTAGGGCGACAACCATATACTGAGGCTTTATTTGGTGACTCTGTGGGTTTGGAGTTGGATGAACGGGGTTTTGTTCAGGTCAATAAACACTGTGCCACTAATATCGCCAATGTCTATGCTATTGGTGATGTGGTTCGCGGGCCCATGTTGGCGCATAAAGGAATGGAAGAAGGTGTCATGGTGGCGGAACGCATTGCTGACAAGAAAACTGAGGTTAACTATAAGCTAGTACCCTCTGTAATATACACTCACCCCGAAATTGCCTGGGTGGGCCAGAGCGAAGAAGAGCTGAATGCTGAAGGGGTTGATTGTAAAGTTGGCATCTTTCCTTTTGCTGCTAGCGGTCGAGCGTTGGCAGCAAATGATTCAGAAGGGCTAGTAAAACTATTAGCCGATGCCAAGAGCGATCGTATTCTTGGTTGCCAAATAATAGGGGCGAGCGCTGCTGATTTATTACAACAGATTGTAATCGCTATGGAATTTAGTGCCAGCGCCGAGGATATTGGTTTGACAATGTTTTCCCATCCAGCTCTCTCTGAGGCAATTCACGAAGCGGCGTTAGCAGCTAACGGGCAAGCCATACACATTGGTAATCGTAAGCGCCGCAAATAAAAGCGACACTTAATCGCTATCAGAAAAAATCTGTAAAAAGGACGTTTTTCATAAATGGAGTCCAAATGAACCTTCATGAATATCAGGCAAAGCAGCTATTTGCC
>CESC01093999.1_pt1 | contig 10427 bp, 7 predicted proteins | sample 531131 | NCBI WGS metagenome assembly CESC01 (sample SAMEA2621295, study PRJEB7988) | marine metagenome | biome: marine biome (ENVO:00000447); feature: mesopelagic zone (ENVO:00000213); material: "saline water (ENVO:00002010), including plankton (ENVO:xxxxxxxx)" | depth 800 m
TTCAGTAGACCGTCCTTTGCATGCGCGGGTGTGCGCCCAAGTGGAGCATCGATCATGCCAACGCCCTTCGCGGACAAGTCCGTACCGATCTTTTTCGTGGAAGCGGGGATCGACGTTCCGAAGTCTATCAGGACGGATCCTTCTTTAATCCCTGCCAGAATTCCATCCTCGCCATAGACAAGGTGCTCGACCACTTCGGAAGTCGTCACACACAATTCCACGACATCGCTTCTTTCCGCGAGCTCTTTGGGTGTTTTCGCTTCCGATGCATTTCCGCGAGCCAGTACAGCTTCAACAGCATCCTTGTTGAGGTCCATCACCACAACTTCAAAGCCGCGCTTCTGCAGATTCTCTACCATGTTTCCGCCCATCAGTCCGAGACCGATGAAACCAATGACTGGTTTCGACATTCTCATTACTCCGTTTCGTGAATTCGTGTGGTTGTTAGGTAACTTCCGTGGTGCGTGGCCTCAGCGGTTCGATGCGGCCACAGAGGACCCAGACAGCGAAAAGCGCAAGGAGGGCGAGACCGGCACCGATGATGAATACCGGAGCATAATTGTCCCCCTGCGTTATCACTGGCACGAGAAAGGTGAGGCCGGCCGCCCCAAGCTTGGCTGCCATTCCGGAGAACCCGGATAACGTGCCTACAGATTTCCCACTATAAAAATCGCTCGGCAGGGTCTGCACATTTCCTATGGCCGTCTGGAAACCAAACAGGATGGTCGCCATGATAATGACAGCTATCGTTGCGAGTGTGGTTATTCCGGGGTCGGAAATTCCTAGAATCGTGGCCACGAGCGACGGATCTGCCAACAAGAGCAGAGCCGGAAGCATGGTCAGACAACCTATCGAAATCACCATTTTGCGGGTCGCATCGACAGACCATCCGGACTTGATCCGGTTCTGCGCCAAGAGGCCTCCAAACCACGCGCCCAGCATGGCGCCGAAATAGGGGACCCACGCATACAGGGCGAGTTCCTTGACTTCCATGTCATAGACCCGGTTCAGGTACAGAGGGATCCATACAATGAAGAGCCACCAAATCGGGTCGATCGCAGCAGACGCGATGATCACCCCCCAACTTTGTTTGCGGCTTAGCATCTCGCCGGTCCCAGGCGCATATCCATCATCGGGCTCACCATCCTGGTTGATGTCCTGATTGAGCTGCCCGGAGAGGATATACTGCCTTTCGCTGTCGCTCAGCCATGGGTGGGTCTTGGGCGGGGATTTTACCAGAACCCACCAGGGTACCAGCCACAGAAAGCCGAGAATTCCGACAAGGATGAAGATCATGTGCCAGCTGAAATGAATGGACAGAAAACCAATAATTGGTATCGAGATCAGTCCGCCGATAGCCGCACCGGAGTTGAAGATTCCCTGAGCAAACGCACGTTCCCTGGTTGGGAACCACTCGGCATTCGCCTTGGCCGCTCCTGGCCAGTTGCCCGCTTCCGCGACACCGAGAATTGATCTGAAGATACTGAAAGACACGACGCCACGCGCAAACGCGTGAAGCACGGTGGCAATGGACCAGACACCGATGGACAATGCAAAACCAAGCCGCGTGCCGATCCAGTCGAAAATTTTCCCGAAGATGGCCTGACCGAACGCGTAGGAGAAAATGAACACGACCGATATGAAGCCGTAGATCTGGTCGACCTGCGCCGCGGATTTGTCAGGATAGAGTACGGCCGAGATATCTGGCCAGAGCACGCTGAGAGTTTGCCGGTCAATATAGTTGATCACTGTGGCAAGCGCGACCAGGCTGACGACCCACCATCTTAGACCCTTGAACGTCATGATCAATATCCTCCGCCAGTCAGAAAGTCCTCACGGGCGGGAGTGAAGATGTCGAGGAGTATACCTTCTTCGAGACAAACCGCACCGTGATCAGCGCCGGAAGGTGCAAAGAAACAACCGCCTGCTTCGAGGATCTCGGTCTTGCCGTCGACAAAGACTTCGAATTTTCCTTTGACAACATAGGCGGTCTGCGTGTGCGGATGCGAATGGACTTCTCCGACGGCGCCCTTGTCGAACCAGACCTTCACCAGCATGAGGTCCGCGTCATAGCCAAGCAATTTTCGGTACATGCCATTGCCGAGATTTTCGGCCCCTTCGCGTGGGCTGTGCAAGAACAAATCCGATTGAACTATTGCAATACTCATTGTCCATGATTCTCCTGTGCCGATCCTGGTGCAATGCTGGAGAGGTCGATTGTAATCGGACTTGTCGAGTTCGATTGAGTGTCGGAGGTGATCGGCGTACTTGATTTTGCTGATTGAGTGTCATTGGACCAGAGGATTCGTATCTTATCTCCACACAAATTAACTATGGAGTACTCGTCCACGTCTCCGATTTTGTCCTGCGAAATGTCCACTATGGAACTACCTTCGAACACTGTTACCTCTTCGGCATTGTCGTAACGGCCATGTGGTTCATACACTGAGATAAATGTTGTGCTCGGCGCGTGCGCACGCAGGATCATTGCTTGCTCGCGTCTGAGATTGTTATTGGGGTCATTAGCACCGAGCTGAGTGTAGTAGGCGGTGATCGGTTCCGTGGCCCGAATGGTAACCGTGTAAAACTGGTCGCGAACTAGCCACGAGAAGTGCGACAGATTTATAATTGGTTCAGATTGTGCGAGTCGCCAAAGATGATGATAGCCATTGTCATTTCCGAATGGCTCCAAGTTTCTTTGTTCGTTTTCAAGTCCAAAGCTAGTGTCGATTAGCTGGCCTTTGAAGTGAATCGGCAGATCGTAGTCGTGGCTTTCTTCACTCAGTAAACGAACAATATCAACGATGTATTGTCTATCATCACTCTGGCGTACCATCGCAACAAGCCTTTGCATGACGACGCCTTCATAAGCAGTGACAGATTGGGCGGCTGCATACTGAATTCTGTCTGATGTATGAAAGTCGAGAACTTCCGGTGCAAATTTCTGCGCTTTCTTCCAGTCTCCGGAATAATGGCTTTCTTGATCAACGACGGGCGCGTTGTGCGCAACCGTCTGCTTTGCCCAACTCTCATTTTCCGGCAAGTAGCGTCCGCCATCCTTGGGCTCAACGTTTAGGAACCTCACAGCGCCGTAGTCAGCTAGAATTTCATTGCCATTATCGTAGTAGAGAACTCCTAAACGATCGAAATGTCCGTGTCCCAGGCCTTGGCTTGTTGGTTTGAATACAACTGTGGCAGAATCGTCATTGTTGTTTGAGCGTAAGATTGCGAGCGCTCCTTGCCGACCTTCGGATCCGTCACGTAACAGGGTCGACTTGAATTCGTACTCCGTTGCTAGTCCATTTTTGAGGTCTCGTGAAAGCGCCAGACCTTCAGGTGTCGGAATGGTTGTATCATGAAGTTTGGCGATCGAGAGCAGGGCGCTGTCTCTATTGAGGCTATAGAGTATTGCGATAGCGTATTCTAGTTCGACCGTGTCGAGACCTTTTTCCCGAATTGCATCATTTATTGGGAAAAAACGCCCCATGTAACTTTGTTGAATAGTGGCATAAACTGCCTTCTGAATGATGCCTTCGCGATAGTTATAGATGTCGAGCTGAGCTTCATTTTTATGGATGGCCTGCGCAAAAAGCACGAAAGGCATCAGCGCATAGCGTTGGTAATACGGACCTTCCGCATAATAGCCGTCAGGCGAAAACAGCTCGTCCAATTGTTTTAGAAATCCGGCCTCTCCATTCTGTTCTAGTCCCAAAAGAGCTTGGTCGACCCAGGTCGGATTGCCGAGCACGTATCCCGTCATCCCCACCGCGGCCGTCGCCCACGTGCCGTGATTGTGAATCTTGTTAAACGTTTCAGGCTGTCCTGTTGACAAAAACTCAGCCATGGGGCGCAGAAGGTTTGACTCGATTGTGCGTTGAGAGTTTTCATCAATGTCGTTCTTGATTTGCTCATATCCTTGAATGACATATACGAGCCACACCGCTTCATTCAGACTTTGCCAAAAAAGTCGTCCTGGAGACTGCTCTTTTTGTTTCGGATGAAAGTCCAGTTTAGGATACAGGTCGGCATAATCGAGGAGTATGGCCTTGGTGAACTGGCGATACTCGTCATCACCGGTAATATTGTACAACATCCCAGCTTCATAGATCGATTTCGCATTTTCCTTGTGTTGCTCATGAGTGTAGCCACCCCCTGCATGCTCGGGAACCGGAACTGGGACGCCGGACTTTATGAGACTTTGTATCTTTGTTTTTATCTGGGCGATGGTTTCATCATACAGTGAAGCTTGGTGTGGTCTTGTGGGAGCCTCTAATTGCGGTCCTGCTTTATCTGCGTAGGCATTCATCGTACTGAACGATGCCATCGCTGAGAGGAATAATGCCAGAGTTCGTGAAGACGCGTTCTTGATCATTGGTTCTCAAGATCCTCCAAATTTGGGGTCGGACTGGACGAGCGTGTTTCATTGAAAGCGTCCGAGTTGTCATCTATGCCGTGATCAGACAGGAAGTCTAAGACTTCTGCCTGGATCTTCAGCTGCTCGGTATCATTGAACTTGCCGTGTCTGCCCTGCGGCACAACATGGAGCGTGCTGGGTACTCCCATCTCGTCCAGGGACTTTTTCAAATCGTATGATTGTTCAATTGGAACAGTGGGGTCATCGGTTCCATGGACGATGAATACAGGTGAGCTTTCTGAAGATACGTGGTTAATTGGTGAAATAAGTTCTTCAACACGCTTGCCTTCATCACCCGCTCCAGTGAAAGCAACAATTGTCGGGTGGCGCTTACCATTCTTTGAAGTGAACTTCGTCAGGTCCGAGGGGCCATAATAGTCGAGGATCGCTGCCGCCTGAGGTGGCTGTTCACACTCGGGAATGTCGATGTCGTTGGTTTCAGCGAGCAATCCAGTCATTAATGCAAGATGTCCGCCAGCTGATGTTCCAAAAAGCACTATGCGTTCGCGATCTATCCCAAGGCGATCCGAATTAGTCCCAATCCATTTAAGAGCACACCGAGCATCTTGTACTGCCGCAGGTGCCTTTGCTTCTCCACTCAATCTGTACTCCACTGTGGCAATAGAATAGCCAGCGCTCAGGAAATGTCGAAAGCCGGTCCAGCTGTCGGGAGGCGCGCCTCTGGCCCATCCACCACCATGGAAGTAGAGAATAATTGGGGTTGGTCTGGTGTGAACGTTGGGGTGAAGATAAATGTCAAGATGAAGCGGTCGTTGGGGCGTCTGTAGGTACTCAACATCGAGGAATGTTTCTGAAGGTATAATGTCAAGTGCTGGTATCTTGGCGGATTCTTCGGCGAGCTCTGCCTTAGGAACTGGAACGGATTTACACCCAGAGAAAAATCCCATCGTCAGAAAAACGCTGAGGAGTGATATTTGCTTGAGTTTCATAGAATGACCATCTTGTTCTGATTTGAATGTAGAACGCCCGCGAGATAGGCGGGGCGCTCTTTCAGTGTTTGCCTAGAACCGATGTTTAATTCCTAGGAAGTAGCTTTTTCCAAAGCCTTCGTAGGCTTGTATGTTCCCTGAAATCGGCATGTCAGATAGACGGGGCTCGTCGTTGATGTTCAAGGCTTCGAACGACAGGCGTGTGCGAGGCGTAAGGCGGTAGCTGGCCCGCAAATCGATGACACCCGCGTCTCGGATCAAGCGATTCTGGCGACCACCACCGACGAACTTTTGGAAGTATTCGGACCGGTACTTGTAGATTGTTTGCAATTCCAGTCGTCCAAATTCGTAGAGGAGGGATGCAGATAGAACGTGGTCGGATTGACCGTTGAGGCTAACTGGATCGACAATTGCGGGTTCCATCTCTCCGGTAGCGGTGTTCAATGCCGCGCCGAGACGAATGTCCTGGGTTTCAAAGTCTGTTGCGGTGTAATTGTAACTGACCTTACCGGTCAGGCCTCCGAAAGCTTGCGGGATAGCAGAAAAGCGATACTGGGCAGTGGCCTCAAGGCCGTAAATTTCACTGGTTTCATCTGTGCTTTGAGAGACTGTGACGGGTACCGAGAACACGACATCGTCAACTGTGAAGGACTCAGTTTGAACGACCGGAATAGTCGCCCCCTCGAAGACCTTATAGTATAGTGCCAGTGCAAATAGTGAGTCTCTATTTGGATAGTACTCGAATGAGACGTCGTAGTTCCACGCAATCATCGGTTCGAGTGAAGGGTTACCGTTCGCCATCACTTCCGAGATCGCAGATTGCGCATCTGTGAAATTTCCAGCCTCTATCTGAATATCTCGTCCAGCTCCGAGATCACTAGGGTCGGCGCGGACCATGGCACGGTAGATTGCCGCCCGGGCCAATAGTTCGTCGCTTAGCTCCAGTGTTGTATTCAGGCTGGGCAGCACCTCTGTATAGTCGTGGGTGAAATCATAAGCTTGAAATCCGCCTGTTTCTTCGAGTCGGATCGTGCCGTCACCATTGTTGACCATCGTGAAGTCACTCCGTAGACCCGTTGAAGTGACATTGGTGTTGATGAGACGTAGACCGACATTTCCAGTTAAGGGAAGGTCTCCGATTGACGTTTCAAATTCCCCCATTGCATAAAGCGCTACGGTCTCTTCTGTCACGTCGACGTTGCCAGTATCTTCGAAGCTGCCATCACGCAGCCGTAATGGGTCCTCGCCCAAGTACTCGCGTATTTGACAGGCTGGATCGAACGTTGCCCAGCTAGTGATCGTGTTGGTATCAGAAGATTTGAGAAAGTTGTCCTGCGGAAAGTCGATCCGGCAGGCCAGGTTCACAGCTTGGTCAACAGCGCGGTCCGTCTGGGTATACCTGAAGTCGTCATTCAATTTCTGGTACCGGAGTTCCGACACTCGTAAACCTGTCTTTACCGCCTTGAGCCAGCCAGAATTTAGCGCATAGTCAGCATCCAGCCTGATGGCGGAGATGGAGTTCTTGTTTATTAGGTCACCTCTGGCGATGATTAAATCGTCACTGAAGAGATCGTGATTGTTTATGTCAAAACGCGGATCAAAAGTAATCGCTGGCACTTCGTCGCCGCTGGCATCGTAAGAATAGGCGATTCGTTGATTGGCAACGGGGGTGACATTGCCATAGATGTCAAAAGCGTCTGTTCTCAGGCGGGTTTGAAACTGTTCATCATCCCTCTCGGTGTCCGAGTATGACAGATCTCCCGAAATATTCAGTTTTTCGGTCGCTTGCCATGACACGTTAAGGCCGCCACCCCAATAGGTTTCCTCTCTGTCGCGCAATGAAGAATAGGAGTCTACAGAAGATATTCCACTATAAGACCGCAGAATACCGCGGTCATCTACAACCCGGTCAGTGACAAACGCATGGGCTTCGGTAACGCCGAAATCATGACGGATTTCGCCGAAATTTGCGACGGACCACTGGCCATCCAAATTGACCTCCCATCGATCGTTTGGCTGCCATTGTATGGCTGCAAAAACGGCGTCTCGACTATCGTCCGTTTCTGTTTGTCGAAAGGAACGAGAAGTTGTGCTGAGATAGTAGGGTACTCCATTTTCGACATCAGTTCGGGAAACCTCGGGGCAGACTGTTGCATCAACTGTGTCATTGCAGGCCAATTGAGTCGTGTTCGTACCATAAGTATCGATCGGGTTATTGATGCGATTGACTTGCCCGCCCAGCGATACACCAAGCTTGCCGAAGCTTGCTCCAGCAAATTGGTCCACATAGCTTGCCGTGCCGCGCCAGCCCGGCTCATTGTCCTCCAGACCATCCTGAATGGAATTGTAGTTTCCTTTGACTTCGACCTGGATCGCGCGACGCGCAGCTGACAGGGGACGTAGGGTTTCCAGTTCGACGACACCCGAAATGCCGCCTTCAATTTGATTGGCTTGTTGGGATTTATACACACGAACCGTGTTGATCAGTTCAGAGGGGAACTGCGAGAAATTGACGGATCGATCCCCACTTCCGTTTGACGCTTCTCGTCCATTGAAAGCTGTTGCCCCGAAGAAAGGACCTAGGCCACGCAGGGCGAATTCGGTCGCGCCAACCCGGCTCCGATTTGCGCCCGCTCCTGGGATAGTTTCGAGCACTTCCCCAATAGACAATGCCGGAAGGTTTCCGATTTCGTCTGATGTAATCACATCGGTTATCGAGGTAGCCTCTCTCTTGTCGAGTACTGAGTTCTGCAGTGTGCGTCGGATACCTGTTACGACAACGGTCTCCTGCACAGCGTCCGCCTCTGTATTTTCTACGCGCTTTGCCGCTTCCTGCGCGAAACCTGGCGTAGAGCACGCCAATCCAGCCAGAGCTGTTGTAACGAGCAGACGCGAGCCGAATGCGAGGCTGGTGGGTAAGGCGGTGTTGCAGCGTGCAGGGGTACGTGAATGGTTCATGATCTAGTGCTCCTCCCAAGGATCTTTTGTTTATTGGGGAGGTGTCTCGGGCACATGTCATCAGTTGTCAACAAAAAGTTCGGACCAAAATAAGAAATTGGTTCGTCCACTAAGGCGCAAGAATGGGGTGCCTGCGCTCAATAATTGGTAAACCAATTTGCAGAAAAGGCGGTTAAGTGTGCGTGATGTAACCGCTTTGCTCAGTTCGCCTGGAGAGATCGGTCGTGTGTCCGCGTTTCTGGCTGGAAGGTTTCGGGTTGTGATTCAGCGGGTAGCGTTTTTTGCCGCCCAATAACCCGTGGACGCAGCCATACTAGCTGCCGGGATATTCGGACTGTTGCGCCGTCAGATCAGCCTACGCTACCAAGAAATCGGTTTCTGTTGGCGCGTGTGCGTTGTTTGGCCTCTTCAATGGCTTCCCGTTCCGATTGTTCAAGAAGCGACTCAAGAAGTCTGGTGAAATGGTGTCTCATGGCGCGGCGAGCTCCTTCGGGATCACGGCGCCGAATCGCATCAAGGATCTGAGAGTGTTCGTCGACGCGCACATGCGAATCTCTTTCGCAAACACTATGGTAGACGTTGCGGACCTCATCCACATCTGTCCGAATGTTCCAGATTTGGGAGATAAAGTGCTCGATAAGCGCGTTGCCGGTGAGCCGAGCGATGAGGAAGTGGAATTCTCGGTCAGCAGCTTCAGCCAGTTCGAGATCATCTCCGTGTTCAATCATCTGTTCTACAGTTGCGTCGAGCTTTGCGATCTCATCATCGCGGAGAGACATCGCGGCGAGCGCTGCACACTCTGGCTCAAAAAGAAGACGCAACTGCGTTAGTTCAAACGCACTAGCTTTAACGAGCGGAGGGTCAACCATCGTTTCCGGCTCCGTCACGTACGCGCCAGAACCTACCTTGATCTCTACAAACCCAAGGGTCTCTAAAGCAATTTCAGCTTCTCGTATGACCACCCGGCTGACGCCGAATCGCTCTGCAAGGTCACGCTCTCCGGGCAGTCTCGAGCCGGGAGGATATGCGCCAGACGCAATCATTGCTTTGATTTCGTCGGCGACGGCTTTGTATAAGCGGCGGTTGGACATGAGGGTATCCATACTGTTTCTTCTACTTGGTATACTAAAAGAACTGTCCAATTCAATAATTTAAATGACCAATTCGATCACATAGGACTAGTGATCGGGTAGTGAACACGATCTGGTCTTTGAGATAGTCCAGTTGATTCCTCTCCTCCATACGTTTTATTGTCGAGCCTAGATGAAGCGCGGAAGCGTTCTCTCTACTTTGTCTCGAATAGAAAAGAGGATTGTAGTCAGTTTTGTTGAGCTTTTGCTAAAGGCGCGGGCTGTCCGTTTCAAACCTGCTTTTTTTGGTAATCCGCGCACTACATAATACACACTTTTGCACTGCAAATGGCATGAAGTATTCCTCGCATTTATCATGATGCTTAAACGATAGCGATCTGATCCCAATCGCACTGCAGACCCACTTGCTCTACGCGGACATGGTCTGCCACACGAAAACGGGTCCGATATTTGAGTGAGAGTCGGCTTCGATTGTGGAGCTGAGAATAGGTAAGAGAGCCAAGCCTGAAGAGATCGTCGCGAAGCTGCGTGAGGTGGAGGTCTGACTGAGCCGGGGTGAGACGACGGGTCAGGCCGTGCATGCGATCGGGGTGACCGAGCAGACCTACTACAGGGTGGCGCAAGGAGTCTGGCGGCCTTCAGGTCGGCCAGGCGAAGCGGATAAATGACATGGAGATGGAGAGCCGGCGCCTACGCAAGGCAATCTCCGATCTCGCCCTGGACAATCAGATCCTGAAAGAAGTTCTTTCGGGAAAGTTCTGAGCCCTTCATGCAAACGCCGTGCGGTCGAGAAGGGTTCGTCACGTTCTCCACGCTGGAGGGCAGTTGCATCTCTAATCGCAGGCCCATGCGCCGGTCGAGCGGCGTTACGCCCCTGAGCAGCCTCAAATGCTACGCAAGTATTAGCGCACAAAATCATCCGTGTGAATGGTTTTTGATAGCAGATGTCATGGCGGGTCATTGTGATAATCGGCGCGCGCAAGATGGTTTGCGGAGAGGGTGGTCGGTAGCCCA
>CESC01041369.1_pt1 | contig 10366 bp, 8 predicted proteins | sample 531131 | NCBI WGS metagenome assembly CESC01 (sample SAMEA2621295, study PRJEB7988) | marine metagenome | biome: marine biome (ENVO:00000447); feature: mesopelagic zone (ENVO:00000213); material: "saline water (ENVO:00002010), including plankton (ENVO:xxxxxxxx)" | depth 800 m
GATTATCCATGCTTTTTAATTCTTTTGAGTTCCTACTTTTTTTCCCCGTAGTACTTTTTGTGTACTATGTGCTCCCTCATAAACTGCGGTGGCTGTTCTTATTGGCCTCAAGCTATTATTTCTATGCCGCCTCTGAACCCTACCTGATTATTCTATTGCTCATATCCACTCTGGTGGATTACTATTGTGGCCTAAAAATCGGTGACGTAGTTTCCAGAAGGAAAAAATATTACCTATGGCTCAGCATAGTGGTCAACATAGGTATTCTTGTTGCCTTCAAATATTTGTTTTTCTTCATTGATTCCACAAACAACATCTTGGAATATTTTGGGGTAGAGATCTCCTCTTCCGAACAGATACAGTCGTACAGAATTGATCAAATCTTGTTACCGGTAGGTATCAGCTTCTATACGTTCCAGACCATGAGCTATACCATAGAGGTTTACCGGGGCAATATGAAGCCCGAGAAACACCTTGGTAGATTCGCCCTTTTTGTAGCTTTCTTTCCGCAATTGGTCGCTGGTCCTATTGAAAAGGCCACTAGGCTGTTGCCTCAGTTAAAAAAAACGATTTCTCCCGATATATCCCAAATCAAAAGAGGAATGATTATCATGGCATGGGGGTTCTTTTTAAAAGTTGTCGTGGCCGATCGTTTGGGCATTTACGTTGATGCTGTTTATGCTGATCCAGACGGTCATCAGGGACTTCCCTCTTTGTTGGCAGCTTTCTTTTTTGTATTCCAGATATACTTTGATTTTGCTGCCTATACTTATATAGCTATCGGAGCTGCTAAGACTATGGGGATTTCATTGATCAATAATTTTAACAGACCCTTGTTCTCGATCAGTATTACGCAGTTCTGGCAACGTTGGCATATATCCCTAACCCAATGGATAAGGGATTATCTCTATAGTCCCTTGAGAAGAAAAGCCCATTTAAACCGGGTGGTCTCCGTACTATTGGTCTTCTTTATCATGGGCCTTTGGCACGGGGCAAATTGGACCTTTGTGGTCTGGGGATTGATCAATGCCCTGTTTTTGATAATAGAAGTGGCTACCAACAAATGGCGGAAAAATAGTTTTGACCGTTTACATGTCCCTTTAAAACTTAGGGCTCTATTAGGTTGGGCAACCTCTTTTACCTTAATGATGGTATCCCTGATTTTCTTTAGGTCGGCATCAATACAAGAAGCTTTCAACTTTATTGGTAATCTCTTTGTTGTACCAAACTTGCACATCAATGTACTCAATAACTATTTGGAGCTCTTTTTGAGCATCCTTTTGATTTTTGGTGTACAATGGGTTCACTTTGTTAAGGGGAACAATAAGATATATGAATTGGTGGAAGGGCGACCGGTCTGGGCTCGGTGGTCCATGTACTTGGCATATATCGCCATTATTGTGATGCTCGGCATCAACAGGCAAGAGAGTTTTATTTATTTTCAATTCTGATCACAATGAGATTTTTTATCCTAAAGCTCCTCCTTTTTTTAGCGCTGTTGGCCTCGGCATATGCCTTTTTGGTCAATAGACTTTCCGAAGGCTATGTGGATATGTATTATCCTAAATATACCCAAGGTGCCAGTAGTTTGGTCATTGGACTCTCGAGGGCAGATCAAGGAATTGACCCCAAAACGGTCACCGAAAATATCAATCAGGAAATAGACCTGCCATTGATAAATTTCGCCGCTAACCAATACTATTATGGAGAGGTATATCTGGAGGCCATCAAAGAAAAACTTATTAGGGCCAATGGCAAAGGAGTGTTCATACTAAGTGCATCTCCGGGTAGCTTTACCGCCCCTATTGGCTTTGGAGCCGAAGGAATCAAAAAAATGGACGAGAAAGCGGCCATAGGAAAAACCGAATACTTCAACTCGAACCCCAACTATAGTTACATCATAAACTGTTATGGAGAGGGGCTTTACCATGCCCTGCTTGCCCAAAGGGCACCAGGAAATGTAATTACGCATGACAATGGATGGAACGAGGTCTTGGCATCTGGAAGCGACTTTACCCTTAGCGATGCTTTGAAAATGGACTGGAAAAGGCAAAATCTTGCCTATTTTCAACGTAGACTACCTAAGGAAGAAACAAAAAGCTATAGATGGGAATGGTTTGGAAAGACCATTGAATACCTTATGGACAAGGGACAGGTAATTTTGGTAAGAATGCCGGCTGACAAAGAAATTATTGATTTCGAAAACGAAAATTCCCCAAATTTTAGAAAGTCAATGGACAGCATTACAAAAGTTCACCAAATTCCTTACCTCGACTATTCCAAAAATGCCCCTGGTTACGAAACCTACGATGGATCGCATCTACACTCTGAAAGTGCCATTCAATTTTCTACACAATTGGCCAAGGATATGGCCGTTCATATAAAAAGATGAAATCTGCTTGACAAGTGAAAAAAAACATATAATTCCCCCACCACTTGATGGTCCGTATACCTCGGATACCTTCACATCCATTTGGTCACAGCACTTTGCAAGAGGTTTGGACACCATGAATTGTGATTGTTTTGAAGGCATATCCTTTTATAAAAAGGGAAGGCTTCCCGTATATAACAATGTAGGGGCCACAAACACTAAAGGGATCCATTATTGTGTCAATCCCTCAACCATGCCCATTGCAAATGACAATAGGGCCTATCTTATTTATGATGTTCCGGATTTTGGATTCCGCAGGGAACAAATACCAAATGGACTCCGATTGATTTCTATACCACAATACGAAGGTTATATTTGTGATTTGGCCAATGAAGGGTCCGCCGAAGGATACCTCACAACCAACCTAAGCTCACGGAGCCGGTCCAAGTTGAGGAATTACGGAAATAAGTTGAAGAAAAAGTATTCAGTGGAATACCAGATGATATGGGGCGATGTACCAGAAAAAGAATATGACGCCCTTTTTGAAAAATTCCATGCCCTTCTTGTACGCAGGTTCGATGAAAAACAGATAGTGAACAACAATCTGGACCCAAAAGAATGGTCGTTTTTCAAGGATGTTACCTTGCCAATGATGCGCAACAAAGAAGCAGGTTTATTTGTTGGCTCTGTTCAGGGCAATCCAATAGCCATTACACTACTCAATTTTTCAAAGGACCATGCCTATGACGTCATACGGGTTTTTGACATCGATTTTTCAGAGTATAGGATAGGCAGTCTCAGTATAGTTGAACAAATAGATTGGTGCATTAAAAACAATTTTAAGGTTTTAGACTTTTCCAAAGGTCATTTTGATTATAAGGAGAGGTGGAGCAATCGTTCCTATTTCCTGAATTATCATATTTGGTACAATCCCAAGAGCTTGATAAGCTGGGGGCTTGCCCAACTATTGGCTACAAAGTTCAAACTTAAGTATTGGGCCCGTAGACAAGGAATTCATAAAGGCTTACATAAAATACGCTATAAATTGGGACACAAACCTAAGTTAAAAGTTGAGCAATGACTGGCCTTCCCAAGCACTATACCGACCATTGCCTGTTTCAGTTATATCTGAACAAAACCCTGCATGCCGTACACCAAGGGAATGTTCGGAACCTGCTTGTGAACCGCTATTTATCGTTTGCCCCTTCAATCTATCAAGAACAAGGGAGGCATTTTTATATGATCAAGGATATACCTGACTATCTTGATTTTCAGAAACATGTTCCCATGGATTGGGGTATCATCGGTGTGCCACAATATAATGGACATTTGGTCAACTTGTTTCCTTTCCAGAACCTTTCGGAGTATTTGAACAACCAACTCAGTAAACGCAATATCAAAAATCTTAGGAGTAAAAAAAAGAAATTAGAATCCTTGGGGGGGATTGAATACAAGGTATTGTCCGGTGATTTGGCAGAATCAGAATATGAAAAAATATTCGACCATTTTAAAGAACTATTGTCCAAAAGGTTTGATCAAAAAGGAATCCTGAACAGGGACCTTTCCCAATGGCAGCAATTGTATGGTTTTACACTGCCCAAGTTACGTGCTGACGAGGCCAAATTGTTTGTTATATATAAGGATGAACTGCCCCTATGCATTGCCTTGAACTACATTGTGGACCATGTAATGTTCAGTCATATCCAAACCTACGACATTGATTATGCAACATACAATTTGGGAGATATCCATATGCAGTTCCAGCTGGAATGGTGTTTCTCCAATAATATCTACATCTATGACGTTTCCAAGGGTACGAACCCTTACAAGGAAAAATGGTGCAATCATCGTTATCGTTTGTTCCACGAAATCGTATATTCCAAAAAATCCGTGGCGGGCATCATAAAGGCCAAGTCAAAAAAAATAGAACTGAACATCTTGCAATGGTTCAGAAATATGGGGGTTTTGGGAAATCTAATACAAGTGGACAAATGGTTATATGCCATAAATAAATGGCGCAAATAGGTTATTTTCAATGACAGGTGAGGGTCACTAATTATGCCGAGAATTCTTAACATACTATCCAATCACATCGATTTTCATGAACTCGTCCTTCTTGAAAAAAAGACGGACAAATTGTATCGTTCAATAAGAAATTCATTTACCGGTAACTTCGTATATCAAAAAGCCTTGCCCCTAAAAGCCCTTTCCAATAATGGACAAAGGCCCATGGTACTGACCAGTGTTCCAAGTTATATAAATACCGAACTGGACCTAGGGTTAGATATTGTCATCAAAAAGGTAAAGACATTCCCTGGTTCCTTGATAAAACTATCGGCCTATGAAAGTTACGAGGAGTACTTAAAAAAGAACTTTGCTCAAAAGGGACGGTCTCATTTTATCAAAAGTCAAAATCTCTTGGATGAATGTTTTACCGTTCGCTACAAAATCTATTACGGCTCCATTGAAGAAGAAGAATACCAGATAATCTTCAATGCTTTTGAGCAAATGCAGGCCAAGCGATTTGAAGAAAGGGGCATGCGGTACCATACCGATCCAATGCTGTCGGAATACCGAGCAAAAACCTTGGGACTTGTTCGTAGTAAAGAAGCTTGCATTTCGGTCATCTATAATGGGGATAGACCCATCGCCATAAGTCTGAACTATATACTGGGGAAAATTGTTCATGGATTCACCAAAACCTTTGATTCGGCCTATTCCAAATTTAGTCTAGGCAATATTGAACTTCTCAATGTCATAAAGTGGTGCTTTGATGAAGGGTTTGAAGTGTTCGATTTTATGAAAGGAGAGTATAGCTACAAAAGTAGGTTTGCAGATACCTCCTACCCTTTTTTGGTCGAAACTATCTACTCCAAAAAAGAAGCTTTATCAAGGGTTTGGGGTCATTCCGTTTTCTTTGGATTGAAACTTTTCTATTTTGTCTATCACGCCACAAAATCCATTAGATCGATCAATACCCAAAAATCAAGGGACAGCTCCAAGAATAACATCAAGGTTCAGAAAACACTTTTGGACAGCACCACCGTAGGGATTGATGAAAAGAGAGTTCATTTCAATGAAATACAAAGCCAATATATCCAAAGAGCAATTTGTGATTATTGCTATCGAAGGCGGGAACAGATGGATTCCTTGAAGTTTTATAAAAAAAGGGACCAAATAAAAATGATCTCCCAAAAAGAAGTTTTGATATTTCAGGTCAATGGCCCAATGGATACAAAAGAAAACAGACAATGAAGAACGTTTCCTTTTTAGCAGAGCTGCTCGAAAAAGACACTATTGCAGAGCATGTAACATCTATCTCGCTGAAGGACGACCCTAGCAGGGTCTATCTGAATACCGACGATGAGCCGGAATCCAGTGGAGAAAATGTCCTCTATACCGATGTGCCGGGATACTTGAACGTTTCTTTTGCTCAAAACGGTCAAAAAAAATTGGAAAAATCAGTGGCTACTTTTGAGGGTTCTTATATTGATTTAAAGAAATACAATAACCTTGACCATTTCTTAAAAAGTAAATTGAGCCCCAAAAGAGTGTCGAGGTTAAAAGCCTACAAAAGAACATTGGAAAAGGTGTTCCCGATAGACTATCAATATTATTATGGTGAGATACAGGATCGCACTTATGAAAAATTGATGAACAACTTGAAACGAATGATCACCACCCGTTTCAATGAAAAACAAATGCACCATATGGCGCTCACGGAATGGGACCAATTCAAGGAACTCGGAAAAGGGCTTATTCGAGAAAAAAAAGCATCCTTGATCGTTATTTATCATGGTGATGAGCCTATACATATTTCCTTCAACTATATCTGGAAACAATTGGTTTTTGGCTATGTCAGGGGCTTCAATATTGATTACTCCAAGTTTTACCTGGGGTATATCGATATCATGATCCAACTACAATGGTGTTTTGAGATGGGTTTCGAAATCTATGACCTTTTGCGTGAAAATATGGAGTACAAACTTCGTTTTGCGGATCATACCTATCTCTATGCCTGCCATATAGTGGTTGCCAAACCAAGACCTTTTTCTATGGTAAGCCCCTTGCTTACTTGGCTCTCGCTCTCCCTAAAATTTGACATGTATTATCCCTTCATGTCAAGATTAAGAGCCATTTACCTCCGAATTCCATTCTTGCCCAAAAGAAAGGAAAAAAGAATTCAGCCCTTATACCAATTGGAAAAGCTGGACAAGGAACAATGGGCAAAAATGGACAAGGAAAAATTCTCCCGAATTCAAATAGCTTCTTTGAAACAGCCCTATGGTAAACGAGCCGTATATCACTTTTTGTACCTTTCCAAAGAGCAGCTGGAGCATCTCAAACTTTACATCAGTTTGGATGATGAACGTACAATCATTTTGGAATGCCCCAACAGTTTAGGAAAAATCATTTTCAAAAATAGAGCGGAAAAGCATGGGAAATAAACCATCCAACAAGATCATCTTTTTAAGATCACTATTGGCGGAAGAAAAATTTCCTGATGTCATTGAACGGGTGTTGGATTCCAGAAACGGCCTTCCTCTCTATGAAAAACCTTCAGCCAAACCACTATTGATAGAAAACAGGTCCTTTGTCCTTCAAGATGTGCCCGGTTACGTAGATTTGATATTGGATCAACATCAGAAAAAGTTTTCAACCCATACCATTATTACTCAACATACGCATGTAATCGAGCTTGAGCGATATTTGGATGGGAACCAATACATGGAGCAACATTTTGGTCCAAAAACCCGGTCTTCACTTAGAAGGTATAAAAAACGCTTGGAGGAATGTTTTGATATCCGATATGAAGTATTTCAAGGCAGCATCGACAAGAAATGGTACAATGAAATCTTTGAGCAACTTAGAACACTTATGATTCGAAGGTTCAAAGAAAAGAACGAAGAGAACTATGAACTGCCGCATCTTGACCAAATCAAGGCTGATCTGTACCCGATGCTATTGCAAAATCGGGCAACATTATTCGTCATATATGCAAATGGAGAACCGGTAAGCATTCGTATCAACATGATGAAGGATAAACTGGCCTTTTACATACTCAGTGCGTACAATCCGGATTATGATGTTTTTCGATTGGGAAAGTTGGATATGTGGCAGAACATTTCTTGGTTCATAAATCAAGGCTATACCACATACGACTTGCTAAAAGGATATGCCTACATCAAAGAAAAATGGGCTGACAGAACGTATGCCAACAACCTGGTTTTTGTAAATGAAGCTTCAAATTTATGGGACCGGCTAAAGTTCTTCGTTAGACTAACGAGTGTACGATTTAGGCATACCATGGTAAAAAAATTAAAATATATGGGGTTGGACAAAATCATACACCGAATAAAAAGGAGAAAGGTAAATCATCTTGACAAAGCCAACTACGTGGTTTTGCCTTTTAAAGAAACGGAAGCTATCAAAACAATCCATAAAAATGCCCTGATAAACCTTAAAGAAAACAAATCACTGATTGCACCGATTATTGAACTTGCATATAAGCACCGTTCCCGTTTCGACCAGATACAAGTGTTCCTAAAAAACGGAAATTCCAAGGAATACTATATCCATATCAAGGACCGTTACTATGTACTAACGTTATGTTGATTCCTTCCAAAACCACAGACCAATGAGAGCAAGGTTTCTTCTTGATATACTTTTGGGGCCTTCCCATATCGAAACACCGGTTCTTACGGGCAAGGTCGATGAAAATGGCTCATATCAGGTTTCATTGGCCGAAAACCAAGATAAGCATGGGGCTTACACCTTAATCGATGTACCCGACTATCAACCCGTAAGGTTTTTGGAATCCCTAGAATCCCGGAACAGATTTACTTCCCCCCTATACCAAGGCTATCTTATTCAATTAAACAGATACAATAATTTCGAGGATTATTTCAGGTCGCGTTTTAATGCAAAAGGGGCCAGAAATCTGAAGAGGCAAGGTAAAAAGCTTTTCAAGGAAATTCCTGCCCGCATGGTCACTTACTATGGAAAAACCGAAAGAGGAACGTTGGACATGCTGTTTGAAAGCTTGGGAGAGTTCCTTGAAAAACGGTTTGAGCAAAAGGAGGTATCCAATTATGAAATACCCTTGTTGCCCCTGTACAAAAAAATGTTCCGAAAATTGCTTCCAGAAAAAAAGGCCGTGATATTTTCCTTGTTCGATGCGGATGATCCAATAGCTTTGGGCATCGGTTTTGTTTATGGAGACACCCTTTATCTTTTCAATATCGCTTATGATGTTGACTACTCCCAATATGGGCCGGGAAACCAAATTATGATGGAGGTCGTGGCTTGGTGCTTTGATAAAGGAATCACCCGTGTGGATATGGGCCGGGGCGACTTTTTACACAAAAGAAAATGGGTAAATACTGCGTACACTTATACACAAATAGACTTGTACGACCCTAAAAATGTTGGAAGAAGATTGGGGGCTTTACTTTCTTGGACCTTGAACACCTCTCGTTTTTATGGAATCCGATTCCTAAAAAAACTCCAAGTGCACCAATTGGCCAAAAAATGGTTTATCTGGAAATACAGGACCAAACAATTCCTGAGCAATAAAAACGACCATTCCACAAAAAATATATCGGAGTCCTGACCATGAGCAAAATAAAACACATAAATATCTTTCAATCCCTTTACGAACGGGGGAGTTTGCCCATGGAATTTGCCCATTTAAAAATAATGGACACTTCTTTGCAGTTTGATGCATATTCATGGGCAAAACAGGAAAAATATGCTTTTTCGTGTCGTTTAATTCCGTCCTATTTTATCATTGATCAAGCGAAATCTTCATACAATATCAAGACCGTTGACCAACATAATTGGGGGTACTCCATTGATCTCTCCAATTGCTCCTCCATTGATGACTACCTATCTTCCCAGTTCAAGTCGAAACCAAGGAGTATCATTCGACGCTATGTCAACAGACTGGAAGCTTGTTTTTCCATATCATACAAACTGTACCATGGAGAACTTGAAAAGGAGGTTTATTATGACGTTTTTGATGCCCTACGAAATATGATCAAGAAACGGTTCCAAGAACGCAAGGAGACCCATAAAGAAATGTGGAGATGGGAGGCGCTAAAACAAAACACCTATCAACAAATCTTAAACAAACAGGCCTCGTTGTTTGTTATTTATGATGGAACCAAACCCATAGAGATATCCTTGAACTATCATTTGGGTCCGGTTCTTTTCAGTTCGGTATCCTCATACGACCTTGACTATGGCAAATTTGGCCTAGGACATGTAGAAATCTATAAACAGTTGGAATGGTGCCTATCCAATGGATATAGATTATTTGAAATGGGTGTCGGCGGAATGGATTACAAAAGAAAATGGAGCAACCATATCTACCAGTTTTCTCATTGGATAATCACCCCAAAAGAAAATTTGCTCCTAGGGTTGGTAGGTAAGATCGAACTCTGGAAGGTTCGTTTAAAAGAATATCTAAAATCAAAAAAAGTGAATGAGTTCAGGGACAAGCTCATGGAAAACTTCAATTTCGGTAAAGCAAAAAAAATAGTTTTGGAGGAAGTTGATTTTTCAACCGAAGCGGTCAATGGTCATACCAACCTTCAAATGCTAACGCTGTTAACTCCCAAAGAAGTGGAACAGATAGAAGGGCTTAGAAAAGCTATTAACGATTTTCTATATACCAATACACTGGCCTATTCAAAAATAAAAGTATATAAGGACAATAGTAATTCTAGATGCTTTTTGATAGGGTATAATTACAAGGGAAAAGACCAATTCACCAAAATAACACACAAATAAAATTAAACAAACCACTATTGGTTAGATTAATTAGGAACATGTTAAATAAATTATGTCGTCTAATTTGAGCATTATATCATAAAAATATCCCTATTGATAATTTCTCTTTTTATTTTTAAACCATATAGACAAATAAAAGAATTAGGCTGGCTTAATTAAAAGCCTATCCATAAAAAAAAGATGACAATGTACTCCCCCAAA
>CESC01073418.1_pt1 | contig 10333 bp, 9 predicted proteins | sample 531131 | NCBI WGS metagenome assembly CESC01 (sample SAMEA2621295, study PRJEB7988) | marine metagenome | biome: marine biome (ENVO:00000447); feature: mesopelagic zone (ENVO:00000213); material: "saline water (ENVO:00002010), including plankton (ENVO:xxxxxxxx)" | depth 800 m
CGGTTTGTCCACGGTGGCGCTATGCCGCAGGAAATCGTGGTGCCGGTGCTGACGGTGAAGCAGTTGCGCGGTGAGAAGGCTGAAAGCCGTTCCAAGCGTAAGGTGGAGGTCATCTCGCCCAAGCCGACTCTGAAGATGGTCAACAACATCCAGCGGTTTGACCTGATGCAGACGGAAGCCGTGAGCGATCAGGTGCTTCCCGTAACCATAGCGGTCGCGATCTACGAAGGGGCGGAGCAGGTGTCCAGCGAAGAGGTGGTGACCTTTGATAGCGCTTCAGATTCCATGACTGAGCGGGTTAAGCAAGTGCGATTGTCGTTGTCCGGTAAGAACTTTGACCGCAAGCGGGATTACTTCCTGATACTCAAAGACAAAGACCTGAACACCGAGATTGAACGTTACCGGGTGGTGATTGACCTGGCGTTTACCGATGACTTTTTCTAAGGCAGTGGCCATGCAGGAAGATAAAGATCTGGACCAGTTACTCAACGAGCACTTTGCGGGCCGTGTGGTGCGCAAGGATCTGACCAAACAGATCAAAGAGGGCGCGAATGTGCCTGTGTACGTGCTGGAGTATCTGCTCGGTATGTACTGTGCCTCGGATGACCCGGAAGTCATTGAAACCGGTCTACGCAACGTGAAAACCGTGCTATCCGAGAACTACGTGCGCCCCGATGAAGCGGAGAAGGTGAAATCGTTGGTTCGGGAGCGGGGCAGTTACAAGGTGATCGACCGGGTGACGGTGCGCCTGAATGAGAAGAAGGACTGCTACGAGGCGGCCTTTTCGAATCTGGGCATCAAGGATGCCGAGATCGGCGCTGGCATCGTTAAGGAAAACGAAAAGCTGCTGGTCGGCGGGATCTGGGTGATCGCGACCCTGAGTTATTACCATGAGGAAGGGCAGAAAGGCTCGCCCTTTGGTGTAAGTACCCTAAAGCCGATCCAGATGCCCAATATGAACATGGCGGAGCTGTTCGCCGGCCGGGCAGCGCTGACGGTGGATCAGTGGCGGGAGACGCTGATCCGATCCATTGGCATGGAGCCCGCAGCACTGGATGAGGCGATTCAGTGGCACCTGTTGGCGCGGATGATTCCATTTGTGGAGAACAACTACAACGTTTGCGAACTTGGCCCGAGGGGGACTGGCAAGAGCCATATCTACAAAGAGTGCTCACCCAATAGCATTCTGGTGTCCGGTGGCCAGACCACAGTGGCCAACCTGTTCTACAACATGAGCAGCCGCAAGATCGGTCTGGTGGGGATGTGGGACCTTGTGGCCTTTGATGAAGTGGCGGGTATTAGCTTTAAAGATAAAGATGGCGTTCAGATCATGAAGGACTATATGGCCTCAGGGTCCTTCGCCCGTGGCCGTGAGCAGATGGAGGCAAACGCCTCGATGGTGTTTGTGGGTAATATCAACCAGTCGGTTGAGTCGCTCGTCAAAACCAGCCATTTGCTGGCCCCTTTTCCGGAGCACATGATTGACTCCGCCTTCTTCGACCGTTTCCACGCCTACATCCCTGGCTGGGAGATTCCCAAGATGCGACCGGAATTCTTCACGAATCGATACGGGCTGATTGTGGATTACCTGGCTGAGTTCTACCGGGAGATGCGTAAGCGCAGCTTTGCTGATGCTCTGGATAAGTATTTCAAGCTGGGTGGGGATCTGAACCAGCGGGATACGATTGCCGTGCGCAAGACCGTTTCCGGCTTACTGAAACTGCTTTACCCCCACGGTGAGTTCGACAAAGAGGCTGTTCGCCAGTGCCTGGAGTACGCTCTGGAAGTGCGCCGAAGGGTGAAGGAGCAGCTCAAGAAAATTGGCGGTATGGAATTTTACGATGTGCACTTCAGCTACATCGACAATGAGGATCTCGAAGAGCACTTCGTTACCGTGAAAGAGCAGGGCGGTGGTAAGTTGATTCCGGAAGGCCCTTCAAAACCGGGTGTAGTCCATACGATCGGTGTCAGCGCTAAAGGGGTTCCGACTCTTTACCGCATCGAGCTTCAGGTAACCAAGGGCTCCGGCAAGCTGGCCACTTCTGGCCAGGTTACCAATCCTGCGGCCAAGGAGCAGGTGAAAATGGCTTTCGACTATTTGAAAGCCAACATCGCCCGTATCTCCGGCGCAACCAAGGTGATGGACCACGACTTCCACCTGCACGTTGTAGATCTACAAAACGGTGGCCCCATCCAGTCGCTCTCCATTCCCAGTCTTGTAGCTTTCTCGTCTGGTCTTATGGGACGCCCCGTTCAGTCCCAATCAGTAGTGCTGGGTGATATGAGTCTCGGGGGAAGTGTAAACCCCGTGCAGAGCCTCGCTGAGTGCCTGCAAGTGGCCTTTGATGGCGGCGGAAAACGGGTAGCGCTGCCAATTACCAGTGTTGCGGATATCTCGACTGTGCGCGGTGAATTGTTCACCAAATTTCAGACGAGCTTTTATGCAGATCCGGTGGATGCGGTGTTTAAGGCGTTGGGGGTGGATTGATGTTGCCTAACCGAAGCGCCCTTGGTCTGTGCTTTTTACTTCTGACAGTGTCGCCGGTCGGGTTAGCTGAAGCCTCAGAGTTGAAGGCTGAAATTAATCCTGAGGTACTCGACCTCAAAATAGCGCTTGAAGTCCGCTCCATGGATACCTTTGAGGAGCTTCTAACCAAAGACGGGTTTGACCAAAGAGGTGTTGAGGTAGCCAAGTCTGAAAGTGGGGAAAAAGCGGGATATGACCCCCGTTTTAAAACTGTTTCGGTTTCATTGCCAATAGGCTGTTCGTTTCTTGAGGCCCTTACGGAGGACGGAAGTGATCTGGCAAATCTGGCCCAAGTTCCTGATCAGATTACTTTGAACGAGGTATTTGGGGGGCTTTCCTATTGCGCTCGTCACTCGCGAATTAAACAAGGAAGCAAGGAGTTCGAAGAGGATTTCGTGTCGCATGAGACGTTCCAGAACCTCCACTTGAGAAAACTGGGACTCGTGACTTCCAATGAGTCCGATCAGTGCAGGTTGACGGGTGGTGTTTATAGTTATGATTCGGAAAGGGATGCAATAGACTGCCTTGAACGAGCGTCACGGTATTCGGTGGAAGTATACGATCATGTATATCGAGATATGAACCGAGATGGGACGTTGGACCTTGTGCTCTTTGTGTCTGTAGACGGAGCTTGGTCAGGTCCATCAGACAGATTGGTTTCAGTACTGACCAAAACCAGTAGTGGGAGCAGATGGCAGGCGATCGATACTGAACTTTCTGGGATTCAAAGCGACGATCGAGCTGAATCAAATGAATTTCAGATGAAAGAGATCAATGAATTTGCGTACCTGGAGGACTTTGAGACCGTTGAGGCATTTCAGGAGCACATCGATGAGTATGTGCAGTCATGTATCGATAGCACCGCTATAAATACCAAGACAATCCCCTGCTTTGTCAGTTATGAGCTTTGGGACCGGGAACTCAATAGATACTACCAACAGCTCCGGGACCTATTTACACAAGACGAAAGAGCTTTGCTTCTCGAGTCCCAGCGTTTGTGGATCAAGGACCGAGATCACACCATGGAACTGAATAGCTCGCTGCTGGATTGGCGATATGAAGGCGTGCGCGGGACCATGTTCAGCGCCATGAGAGCCGGAGATGCAGATGAATCGCTCGCACCGATGGTGAGGCAGCGGGCGTTATTGCTTAAACGCTGGGCCGAGCTGAGGAAAGCTGGACAGTTGCGCGATATTTGGTAATGAGTCCCTCAGAATTTGCGACGGTTTGATCCATAGGCCCCGCCAGATACTGCGCGGTCGAGTAGATCTTTTTTGCCGTACTTTTGGTCTAGTAACGGCTGGCGACAGAATCGGCAGAGTATCTTGAAAGTGCCATCTGTTTTTGGGTATTTCCAGGTTTCGTACCTAGTCTTTTTGCACTGCTCGCACTGTACCGGGCCTTTCAGCTTCCGCGCAGGCTTATCCAGGTCAATAGTGGGGCCTTTCTTTTTCTTGGGTTTCTTTTTTTTCTTGGGCCGAGAGGTCTGCTTGTCTAAGGAAGGCTTTGCGCACGAACCCTTGCATGCGATCTGATCGCCAATAGCCGTCTGATTTTCACGGGAACCTTCTGATGCTCGAGCTGGGTCGTGCTGTTTTCCGTAACGCTCGATTTGAGAGATGATGTAGCTGAGGTTACTGTCGAGCTTGAGGCCTTGTGCGTTAGACCACAGGCGCACCCTTTCGAGGCTGCGAATAACATCATCGGCCTCATCTAAAACCTTTTTATCTGGGCTGAAGTCGTCGGGCTGCTCCAATGCCAATCCTTTTTGTGAGTTTTCAGAATAGCCTCGCATGGAGGTGCGCTGTTGTCGAGGCTGGCGCGTTGGACGCTCAGGAGAAAATGGGTGCAATCTGTGAGCAATAACTTCCGTCATCTCTGCTATGGGAGTATTGTCAGGAGAATCGATTCTGATGTTCAAGGAGGTGATCGTGAAAAAGCTGACGATCGACGAAATCAGGAGCATCAAGGCTGCGCAGGCCGAGGCCGACCGAGACCGGTTTGCTTCGCTGTCCCCAGAAGAGCGGGCTGCAGAGTGGGAGGCTCGCATGAGGTTGTACCGAGAGGCTTTTCCATCGGTCCCTGCGCCGGGCACGCCAGAGTGGCGGGTGTGGCGGGGGTTTGATCGCTAAGCTATTTCCGATACTCGGCAATCTCCCGCTCGAGGCCGGAATACATTGCCAGTAGATCCTCATTGGTAAGCTTATCTTCTGTGTTTTTCTTGGCCTTTGCCTGCTCCAGGTCACGGCGACGCTCAGCATACACATGATGCAGAACGCTTGGAGGGAGGTTGCAGCTCTCTTTCTCGTTTAGTTGTTTCCGTAGGGACTTGAATTGATCCGGGCTGGGTACAGCCACCAACTTCTTTTCAATGTCTTTTGGGCGAATGTCGTAAACCCTTCCCCAATGCCTCACCGCTTCTTCCCATGCCTGCGTTAACGTTCGTTGACCGTCGATGTAGTATTTGGTCGCGTCGCCGCGCCTGTTGACGGAAAAGTAACAAAATTCTGACGCAGCACTTTTGCCAGCTCCGATTCCGAGGGTGATGCCACGGAATCCGACTCCCCGATAGGGGCGCGTGGTCGGGTGATCTGTCTGGATGAAGTCGAGATACTGCACTGCGGCTGATCGAGCCATCCAGCGGGCTTCGTAATACTGCGCGCGCGTGTATTGATAGCGATACCAAAGATCTTCAGGAACGAGTGAGTTTGGTTGACGGAGCGAGAAGTATTTCTGGTAGCGCTTGCCACGGATGGTGACAACTACGCGCCAGCCCTGGAAGCCCGACGATAGCTCACCGTTTGCAAAATAGCTGATAGCCATTGATTGCTTAGTACCCTCCAAGTATGGGATTAGCGGTTAGGGCTCGATTCTACGTCACTTGGTGTAACAATGATCACCCGTCCATCCACGTTCAGGACCTGGCCACTGCCGAGTGTAATCAATGGGTAGCCGTGCCATCTCGTATGCCCAAAAACTGTCAGGCCCGCATAGCCGGTTTCAAGGGACAAGCGGACGGATGGGTCGCCTCGTCGAGACAACTCTGGATCGTCTGGCCCTTGATGTAGCAACAGTAGGTTAGGTGACTTGCTTGTCAGTGATTCCAGTCGTTTCAGGAAATCATCCTCTGAGCGGCGAAGATGCCTTTTGGGGTCTCCAATAATACCACTCAAGCCCCCAATACGAAGACCCAGCACCGAATCGCGTGTGCCATCCAAGATGGAAATATTCGGTGCATGTACAGTATCACGCCGGGCAAGCTCGTCGTGGTTGCCAAGTACACCGACTACCTGATCGCAGACACCGCCCAATGCAAAGAATACCTCATCTACCGGCCCGGTTCCGCCGCGCTTGTGGCAATCCGGGTATTCATAGAGATCTCCGCAGAGAGCAATTAAGTTGGGCCTGGGAATGATTCCTTTGTTGTGTAGTGCAACAAGCTCATCCGCCAGAGCGCATCCTAGTAATCGATTCTGGGGGCCAGTCTCACGGCCTTGCAAATCTGATGTTAGCACCAAGGCTTGAACACTTGATGGGAGGCCTTCGGCCTCGGCGCGGTGAAAAGGGAGCTGAACGTGGATAGGTTTGCCTTTAGGGCCTGCTGTGCGGTAGCCAAGGGTATGAAATGGCTCTGGCTCAATTTTCGTGATGCGTAGCATGGAGAGAGCCTCCAGTGTTTCAAAGGACTATTATTTGGCCCACCTCAAAGTTGTAACTGAGGTGGGCTTTCATCAGAAAATTTTTTGATTTCGTTACCGTGGATCCATTTCCCAGGTGAAGAAAAAGGTCAGCACAGCGTTGAAATCAAGTTATTGCTATGCGTTTTGGTGGGGTGTAGCCATTCGCTTCTAAGTCTTTGCACACGGCTACCAACGTATCGATCGTCTCATCAAGATTCCATTCTAAAACGATTCGAATATGGCCCGAGGTAACTCCTGTCGATTTGTACGCCGCACAAACGTCTTTGAACACATAGCGATACAGCGTGCCTTTATCAATCTTTCCGAGGTGATACTCAACAAGCTCGTCCACACGCTGCGTTATCCGATCGTGGAGAGATTCTTGGGAAGGTAGTTCGTCCTCACAAGTTATCCCCAAGTGTTTGTGGTATAGCGTTGCTGCTTGAAGAAATTGGCCGGGCATCTCTGAGGGAGAGCTGTCAATTTCTTGTTCGGTTACGCGGGGGCCAAGGCCGGCGGTGTTGAAGCTGTCGCTTGCATAGCTGAGCAACTCAGGAAGTGAGTTTAGTCCATAGTAGTAAAAGCAATCTGCTAGCAGTGGGCGAATCTGGGCTTTGTAGTCAAGCTCCACCATCTCGTCAGTGATCATTTTGTCTCTCCAGCTGTTAAAAAGGGGGGGGAGAGATGAGACGCGAGGGAGTGGAAAAAGGGGGCAGGTCGAAATTAATCGACTGATCAGAATATAGAATTGACATTATTGCGTGTCAAATCATTTTTTGATGTTTCTTCAGAAGAAATTATTTGGTGTCACCCAATGGTTAACTCTGTAACTCAGTTTGGCTGATTGTATTTTGAGCAAAGTGATGGGTGGGATCGAAACGAGGTCTTGTTAGCGGGGAGTTATAAAATGAAGGTGGGATCTTCATCTAAATAAAAAGATAATAATCCTATTGACTTCGGATGCCATCCTTCTTATAGTGTTCGGTTATCTTTAATTAATAAGGGGGGCTGAAATACTATGCATTATCATCATACCTAGAAGGCGAGATCCCAGTCAAGTTTTTTGTTGACTGATTTAATGTGCAGCATGATTCGTGCTAGCGCCTTAATCAGTCCTCCAAAGACGCTACTCATAAAATAGACAAGTCAGTTTTGCTTTCCAGCATGGAAGGCAGTGAGGCCTATTATTGTCTAAATTTTGAGATTGTAAGTTATCACGCAAGCTGCAACGGAGTGCTCTTGTTATTAATTTAATGGAATTTATAAAGCGAAAAACATATTAAATTAAGGTTTGATTATGAGCACTGTTATTGAAGATTCTAAAGATGTTGTATCCGTTGTAATGCGTGAAGATTATGAGAAAAGTCTGGAAAGACAAGCGCAAGATGCCCGGTTAGCCAGGGTCAAGGTTGAAGCCGCTTTGCTTTCGAAAGATAAAAACTCAGATGTGGAAGCATTGAAAGCTGCCTTTAACTACTCGATTGTAAGAAAGCTTGAGTTTTCTGATGGTCATGAAGTCGTATTTGACCCGCGTCGAAAGCTTGCTGTGGCGTTAGAAATCCTTGTTTACGCCAACCGTGTAGCAAAAGAGCCAAGGCTCACTGGTGTCGCGCTGGGCTACCTCTGCGGAAAGGTCGAGCAAGAATGGAAAAAGACACTCTTTGAGTCAGATCTCGCTATGTTTAAAGTTTTACCGAGTGGGCAACGAAAAACGATCAACTCTAGAGTCGCAAACCGGGAAAAGAGAATAAAAGAATTTCATACAACAAGATACGATTCTGAAGAACTTGAAAGCTATGATGGTATGGCGCATGAGATTGTTGAAACAAAAAATAAGTTCATTGTGATAAATGGAGCTATGGCGTCAGGAAAGACAACTCTTTTGCGAGAAGTTCAGTCGATATACAAAGAAAAGAGATATTTTCCGATATTGATAACCGGCAGGCGTACGATTGTTGACGAATTCTGTCGGTCAAACGCAGAAGACCACTATCGAAGGAGTGAGTTTGATGGGGAAAGATTGGGCCTGGCGGGAGTCGTAAACTCCATTGTTTTGCATAGATTTGAAAATGAGCGTAAGCGCTGTAAGGTCCTTATAATTGACGAGGTTGAAGACGTGCTCCATCACATTGCTACTGGCACACTTGGTTCCAGCTACGAGGATAGGGTATACGCGCTAGATCGCTTGACTGAGCTGGCATCTAAGGCGGACAAGGTGATTATCTGTGATGCGATGGTAACTGATCATACTATCAACTGGTTTCGAGATATTGTTAAGGCTAAGCAGACAATCTACACAGCGCGACCAAAAAATATCGCAAATCTACATATGCAGTCAGTGACTGAGTCGGAGCTTCTTGGTAAAGCTCTGGAGGATGTAAATCTGGGAAGAAAGGTTGCCATCTTCTGCGATTATAGTGCATCAAAGATGCATGAGATAATGAAAGGCTTTAGGAAGATTGAGGGGGCTAAGGTTTTTGAGATATCCAGAAGAACCTTAGATAAGGGAGATTGGTCGCTTGAGACTCTTGATGAAATACTATTGAACAATGATGTGGTGATTATTACGCCAATAATCAACGCTGGCGTCTCCATTACGCTTGCGGAATATGATCAGGTGTATGTCTTGGCCGGTGGGACATTGTCACCAACGAGCCTGCTACAAAGCGTTCGGCGTTTTCGATGTGCTCACCGAGTTGTGGTGGCGTTCAGGAAAAGCGTGGGTAAACGACCAGTCCTGAGCAGACAAAAATTTATTCTGAATCAGTTGCCAGATAATGTCGAAGACCCGATCGGTGAAATGAAGCGCTTGCTAAAGACCGAATCAGGAAAATTTCTGGCTGACTATGCAGTGAATCGTAGCTATCAATATCGTGGTTTCCGTCAGGTATTTTTTATCGCGGCAGAGCAGATGGGGTTCCAATTATTTCATAGGGGGGTATCTGGCAAAGTTCGGAAAAATGGTGCAGAAACTAAGCGTCAAGGAAAAGAGCAGACGCTGATTGACCAGCGAAAAGCCGCCTTTGATGCGTCGTATAAATGGTATATGGGGACACTCACCTGCGATGACACTGGAGTACCTTCGGAGAGAACTTTCGAACAGCAGGTTGCGCACCGAACTATCGTTGCTTTACAGGTGCTAGACGAGCCTAGATTAACGGATGAGCTGTATGAGTTGATTTTTTTCCATGATTTGGATCGAATCGTATTTACGAGGATGAGGTTAAAGCGAGGCTCGGTCGCTTCGCCGCATAAAATTACCGACCGAGAAAGGCTTGCGTCATATTATGCCACGGCAATTCTCGAGGTAGCGGGTGTCAATTTTCAAGATCTTTCAGCATCTAGGATTACGACGCAGTCGGCAAGCACCATGGTTGGTTATCTCGACAACCTAGTGCGGCTTGAGACCGACGGTCAGATACCCATGATGTCTCTGTTTACGAAGATTTTCCCCAATGTGAATGTGGAGCGGAAGTATAAACTATATTTGGTCAGGGAGTGCCTGACGGTTTTGGGGTTAGACTTATATCACTCGGCGAAAAGTAACGGCGCGAGAATTCACAGCATAAGAGACCGGGTTGAGAGTTCGCGAGAGGGAGGGGAGTATAACCTGACTAAGATCGCCGATCGGTATGAGAGCTTGCCTGTTCCGAAGGAAATTACTTTTCACGAGCTTATACGCCAGATTAACAACGTTGGTGTGGCGGACGTTTGGGGGGGGGCAGATGATGCGGCCAGACCGGGTAGAGCTTAAGATGAAGTAGGCTGGTTCGATGGGGCGTGACGGTTTGGCGCTCGACCTGAGTGAGATATTTTTGCTTGGTCGATAAAGTGCCACACCTTGAAAATACTTTGAGCCCTAAGGAAAATTTGGCCTCAACACGCTTTTCAGGAGATTAAAATCGTTGGGTTTTTTCGCCTGATTGGACCCCAGAGGGACCCCCGAGGCGTTTGGCCTCAAAAACAGGAGGTTCAGATAAGAGCTTAGATGAGGTGGTGTGAAAGGCAAGGTATTGATTTTGGTAGCAAACCTAGATTTTCGTAGGCGGGACGCCGGAGAAAATCTAGGCCACCGACCCCAGCATTATGAGTGCTGTGCTCTAACCAACTGAGCTACCTTGCCATT
>CESC01015395.1_pt1 | contig 10304 bp, 8 predicted proteins | sample 531131 | NCBI WGS metagenome assembly CESC01 (sample SAMEA2621295, study PRJEB7988) | marine metagenome | biome: marine biome (ENVO:00000447); feature: mesopelagic zone (ENVO:00000213); material: "saline water (ENVO:00002010), including plankton (ENVO:xxxxxxxx)" | depth 800 m
GGGTTCTGGGTTTCGGTCAGGCCCCGAAAGAGGGCGAAGAGGATTGGGATCTGATCAATGCAGGCAAGAAGCCCATCACGCTCAAGCCCGGTGCCGCGTTCTTCCACCATGCCGACAGTTTCGCGATGGTCCGCGGTGGGCATCTCGATCTTGCCGTTCTGGGGGGGATCGTCAAGTTGTTGCCGTATGTTAAAAAATTGGCGGTTTACTCCGGTTCAAGCCGCGAGCTCACTGGCGCATCCAGCCCATTCACAAAATGCGTCAGCTCGTTTCTGACGGAAAGTTGTTGCGGTCATTGTATGGCGACGAGGGCGGAACAGGTTCGCGGTTTCATCATGGACAGCCAGAAACCTCTGCGCTTGGCGGGCGGATTTAAACCGGCCCTGGACCTTCTCTCGTTTCCGTGTCGGCCTGTGTGACCCTTCGATGCGATTGTTCAGCCCTTTGTGCGCTCGATGGTCCACGGCCAACCCAAGCTTGCGTAGGGCGGCACTGTAGCTGCGCAACTTGTCGGTTATGATGACACGCGGCATGCCCCAGCGGGCGATCAGCCTGGAGATAAACCGCTTGGCAGCACGGGCATTTCTGCGGGTTTGCACCAGAATGTCGAGTATTTCACCGTTGCTGTCGACGGCGCGCCAAAGCCAATGCTTCTTGCCTCGGATCGTGATCACCACTTCGTCCAAATGCCATTTGTTGGTGGGCTGCCTGCGTGCCGCTCGGACACGCTTCGCTATCTGCGCCCCGAATTTTCCGACCCATGCCCGGATGGTTTCATAGCTTACAGTGACACCGCGCTCGGCAAGGAGGTCCTCAACGTCCCGCAAGCTGAGCGCAAAGCGATGGTATGCCCAAACAGCGTAGGAAACGATGGACCGTGGGAAGCGGTAGCCTTTTAAGCGGGGTTGGGAGGTTTGGCTGATCATCGGCACTTGCTACAATCAGTCAGCTGGCTGGGCAACAACTTGACGATCCTGCTGCCGTCGACATTAGAGATCGGACTTATCGCGGCAGTCCAACCTGACGGTCAGATACGGTCCCCTGGCCGGTCCAAAAAATGGACCGGCGATAGCGCTTTTAAAATCATTGAGCATACCCATGCAACGGCCTTACGACACATCATGGCACGCCTATCGCGGCGTTTGTGACGGGCGATCAATCCGACAATTGGCTATATAGATCATCGAACGCCATTACCGCTCGGCTCTCGTCGAATTCTGACCGGTAAACGCGCTGCATAGTTCGGTTTGTGTGTCCGAGCATATGTTGTAACGCCCAAAGCGCATCCGGTCGAACCCGGCGCAAGAGATCAGCAATTAGGGTACGCACAAGATGGCCATGCACTTTGAAATCCTGCGCGAGGCGCCGGTTGATGTACCCCTCGTTGACCACCTTCTCCGACAGCGTCAAAAGATTCATCCCTTCGACCTCGGCCAGCCGTGCCTGCATTTGCCATGCGGGCCGGTCACCGAGAATATGTTGATCAATCAATGCCGAGGTGCCGGGCCAGAGCACGCCCAACTCCTTTTTGTTGCCAGTTTTATTTTGGCGAATGCCGTGCCGCCAATCGCCGTTTTCATCGCGCACGAACTCGATCCCGATCCTGACGTGCCTTAGATCACCTTGACGATCACCGGAATTCACGAGCAATGCGTAGATCATCCCTTTTTGTCGCAGCTTGAATGCCCCCGTCGCGTTGCCCGGCAATGCCCGGGCATCAGCACAGGACTTTCGCGCCTTTTTCAGAATGTCGGCGAGGGTGAACTCCCGACGGAAGGCGCGAAGCTTGGCCCACTTGCCTGGATCATTTTCCGCGGCTTCCTGTGCCAGTGCACCGATCAACGCGCAGATTGCGTCATGGCCCTCCTCATCAAATGCGCCGGCGCGAAGAAAAAACATGCGCAGTCTTTCGAAGTAGTCTCGCGCCGTACCGAAGCCGACATCTCGCTCCTCTTGCAAGTAGTGCAGGAAAACCTCGAACAACTCCTCGCATGGCTCTTCGGGAGCATCGACTCCCCGGTCTCCAGCCCAGACCCTCGACCGTGCCAGAAGGCCGACTGCTGAGATCACGCTCTGCCGCGTTTTGAGGCCCAGCTTTCGCAGACGTTCGCCATAAGGACGAACGCTGCGCTCCAAGACAGGCAAGGCCTGCGACCAGCTCACCGGCCAGTCCCCTGGCGGCAATCCGACGCGTTGAGACTGCCGAGCCACCTTGGCTTTCTTGTTATACCGACTGTTCAGCCAGCGGTCCCAGTCTTGTTTGACTTGAACCGATGCGGCCAAAGGCACCTCGGGTGCAAAATGCCGCAGCGCATTGATCAGGCACCGGAACCGGCTCCGCGACGTGCCCGTTGCGCGGAAGATCATTTCAGTCGCCTGCTCAGGCGGCAGCCCTGCCGCCTCGAGACGCGAGAAGAAGTCTTCAAGCACTGCTGGCATTCCCTTTTCGGGAAACGCATCTGTCACCAAGAGATGCAACCGCATCTTAGCCACGACGCTGCCCGGGACATGGGGCATGCGCTGCGCCAGGCCAGCCATCTGATCAGGTTTCATATCCATTAGCTTATCCTCTCGATATGAAAGATTTCAGGGTGGGGTCGAGGGCTTCCAGGGCTTGTGCAAAGAGCTTTGCCGCAGCTGCCCCCTCCCCGCGTGCGTAGAACTTTTCGACGGTGCTCACGCTGTCACACAAAAACGCCGCGACGGTCGCGTAGTCGCCTGGGTTCGCCGCGAGCCAGATCGTCGCCGCGACATGTCGCATCAAATGCGGCTTGAGCCCCGGGACGCCGATCCGGTTCACACAACGGTTCCATATCCGGTTGAAGGACTGGCGGGAGAGCACCCCCGCTGGCCCCGGCAACAGGAGGGTGTTGGTCTCGACATCCACACCATGTTTTTTACACCATCGAGGCAGGCCTTGGTCGAGCCATCCAGCGATAACCTGCCATTGCCTGTCAGGAATCTCTCCTTCGATCGGTCTTCTATTCTTGACCCGCCCTCGACTGATATCGAGCCAGGGTCGGCTCTCGCGCAGAGGCCGGATGAGCTCAGCGTCCGGACCGTCAACAAGCAGAAGATTGAGGTTTTTGCTCCTCACCGCCCGGGCCAATTGCAGCGCAAGAAGTGCTGCCCCCATCGATAAATGCAGCGCTTCATCTTTGACGCGCTCCTTCTGCCTCTTCCAGTCATCAAAGACCAATTGTGCCTCTGCGGCCAGGCGACGCGGTCCGGAGACGATGGCACGGGCCACGGACGGATCCCGCTGCACGAGCTTGATAAATTGCTCGCGCTCTTTTGACATCTCACGCGCGTGATAGCTGTCGACTTGATCAAAGCGTGCGTCTTCGATCTCGAACACGACATCGTCAGACCAACCGTTTCGCGCTGCAAGGGTCTGAAGCCGCGACAGGATTGTCCCTGCCGATGCCGTATCCTTCGGGTCGAGGAGGGAAAGCGACGCCTCTGCCCGCGCGGTGTAATTCGTCACGGCGCGCGCGATGATCTCGGGGTCAAATAACTCCTCGATAGCCTCAAAGGCGTAGGCGTCCTCCCGGTCCGGGAAAGAATGCCTGATCAACCAGCTCAAGGCATTGAGATGTGCTTTCGTGGCACTTCCGGTGTTGTGGACCTTCCGCTGTCTTTTCCGCGTCCCGGCGGAGCCGAGCTTGCTTTTACCCAAGCGCCCCTGAAAGCGGTCCCGCCGCTCTGCTCGGTCCGGCTGAACAGCCCTCAAGATGGCCCGATCACGAGAGGCTATGAACGCTTCGGAGAACTGGCCCCAATCGAGCGCCCGGTCCCGCAGTAGAGGCAAGGGCCCGATAGGCACTGTCGGGATCAGGTGAGCGATTGCCGCGTGCCTATGCCGATCACGGATCAACGTATTGAATGCTGATATTGAATTCCGGAAGGAGGTCACCTTGTCCGATCGACAAGCTTCGAGTGCTCTTTTTGCAGCCTCTGTCGTCAGGCTCGCGGGGTGAACCGCAGCGCACCGGGCACGAAGGGTCTCCATGCTGCGGGTAAAGCAATTTGGAAGGATGCGGGCACCGCTCTCATCGAAGGTGTTTTCGACCGCTGCAGTGTAGCCAACGACCTGGTCCCAGGCCTGCCGCTCGTTGGCAACCTCCACTGGCTGCGAGACGTGGCGGTGCGCGCGCCGGATCATCGCGGTGATCTTCTTGACCCAGGTCTCAAAGGCGTCCTGCTGATCCCCAGGAGTCACGCCCTGGAACTCACCGGACCAAATAATGCCGCGGGATTTCTGGAACCAGTCGTTCTCGTCGGCCGGCAGTTGCGAGAGTTTACGGCCGGTGAGACGTTCGACCTTGCGCAGCGCCGCATCGAGCGTCTTTGCAGATGCCTCAGAATAGATGATTGGAAGAACGTTCTGCACGTCCCTCAGGGTCTTCAGAATAATAGTGTTGTGACTGCTCATCGTTCATTGCCTTTTGTTGATGTTCATTTGGTCGCCCGACCGTTCATGCGTGCTGAATGAACAGAACGGGGGCCTAAGTTTGGACCGTAAAGCTCACCCTCCGCCTTGTTCATTACGAATATTATCCAATTATTTAAGGCATTTACGGTTCACAAACCGCCTTTTTTGCCACGCCTCGATCTCGATGGGCACAAAGCGGTACGCGCTGCCAATGCGCCGGCAGGGCAGGCCTCCCCGCCGCGCGGCATTCAAAATGTATGAAGGTTTGACTGAGCAAAGCCCGGCCGCTTGATGCTCTGTCAGCAGGTTGCTTTGATACTCCGCGCGCAGCCCCTCGGGCGGCATGCCACCTTCAAAGTCAAAGACCGCATCCCAGGTGTAGCGCCGCTTCTTGCCATCGCTCACAGCACACAGCCTCCCCCTTTTCTCCTGACGCCAGAAAAAAGGATCGCTCCCATGTTGCCAGCGTCGGATTAAAAAGGAGCGGTCCAGCAAGAGAGGCATGCTGTCGGTCCGCGGGGTGGACAGTGTCGTTGTCATTTTCACTCCATCTTTCTCGGGGGTGAAAAGGACAAAGGGAAAATGAACGCCGTTTCAAAACGGCTGAGATGTTTTTCTTGATCTTTTTTGCGTTGAGCGGACGCCGGGAAAAAGCCTGCTAGCCAAAGCTTCCGCCCACCTTATGGAAGCTCTGGCAGGTCAACCGCCGAACTTTCAACGACGCTGATCTGGCTCAAGACAATTAAGTAACTACTTAACGAGTCCTTACCGGGCATTTCTTTGGTTTTTTATCGGACTTCGCACTTTTTGCTCAGAGTTCTCATTCGCGTTTGAGGCGCGGCCTGAACTGTACCTAACTTCCTTTTTAGAGGTCGAGGCGACGGCACCCCTGCCCTCCCTTGATTGTGAACAGGAGCCAGTATTAGATATCCACAGGCGCGGCAGAACCTTGTCGGATTTTGTCACAGGTCCTCCCTTTCATGCGGGGCAGTATCAGCCGCTGCCAGCGCAGCGGCTGATACGATTGTCATGTTCGTTCGATGATCTGAGACCTTATCTGATCCAGCCGGGCGTTTCGGCTGCTCCAAGCCAGTGACGCAAGCTGACGGGCCGTATTGGTGTCCCGCTCGCTGAGAAGCAGGAGCAGATCTGCAAGGGCCCGCCGGGCCCAAACCGTCCCGCCCCGATCCGTCAGCCGGAGGCCGTTTTCTGCGAATGCATAGGACTGACAGGCCAGTTCGAGCGTAACCAGATCGATTACTGCGGTTTCTAATGTGGGGTAGCGAAAGGCACCTCGTTCGGCGTTGGCGCAGGCTGTCATCCAGCATCGAAGGCGTTCGCCCCAAGCTCGGCAGTCCACAGTGGAGAGCAGTGTTTCCAGACCGGGTAGATATGTGTGACCGAAGGCTCCAAGAGACTGAAGTATTTTAGGATCATGCATTTGGTTCATCTTTCTGTGTTGAATGATCTGGCACCCAAGTTTCGGACCGGGTGGATCCGCGGGCGCCACGCGCGACGCCCGCAGGACCACCAGTTCCTGAAACCCGAAAACGAGAGGACGCTGCAGCGACCGTCAGATTCGATATGGGGCCCCTGCCCTACGGCGCCGATTACCTTTGCGCGGGTGCAGACCGCGGCGTTCCGCCTCGAGCCGGGCCGCATCGTCGATCCAGCTCCCCTTAATCCGCTCAAACAGATCAGCCCTCCGGAGACACAATGCCTCTGGCAGCCTTCCGAGCACCGGGTCTCCCGAGGCGGTAGCTTCAATTCTCTGGTCGGACCGCGCGACACGGATGCGCCGCGCGAGGACGAACCGGCTCGCGCGGGTCAGCCCGCAGGCGGCAAACTCGGCGTTGAGCCGGATTTCAAACCCGGTGTTCGCGCGCTCGCAAGAGGACGTGCCGTAAGCGAGCAAAAACTCGTCCTCGGTAGCTTCAAGAATGAGGCAAGGACGCGCGTAGTGCGCTATTCCTTCGGAATACGGAAACCTGAACGAGATGATATCGCCGGGTCGAACAAGATCAGTTGCAACGTGAGACATGACTAACTCCTAAGAAACAAACATCGGCTGCGTGCCGATGCGGTGGCCTCAAAGCACCGCATTGGCACGCAGGGTGTGCGCGTCCCCGTCCTCGTTCACGAAGCACTGCTTGAGCGGTCCCCAGATCATTTCCGCGCGACGGCGGGCGTCCTCACCGGATTTTGCCACGACCAGCGCCTCGCAAAGGCGCGCATAAGGGCGGTCCTCTTGGATGTGCAGAACGTGCAACTCGCCGCGCAACCTGGGATTTAGCGTCTCGAGGATGGTACTGGAGTTAATCCCCTGCCGCTTTCGGTAGGATTTGACTGAGTTGGACGTCGGGAAGACCTCGGGCGCGCCATCGACGAGGCCTGCGTCTGACAAACGGATCCCGCCCTTCTCAAGCACGGCATCTATCAGGGCCGCAGCGGGTCGGCTCGGACAGAACGCCGTCCAGGAGATCAACTCATCAACAGGCAGCCCGGGGATCGGGATATTACAACCAAGGATGACGCGCTTTCGGGTTTCTGCGCGCGCGAGCCGCAAGCGTTCGACGAGCTGTCGAGTGGCCAACTCCCGTGATTGGAACTGGACGCGGCGGATCAACGGATCCGGATGGCAAGGTACGCGGACGGCTGCTGCACTTTGATCCGACATCTCGTAAAGAACCTCTTTTTCCGGCAGACGCAGCGCTCCATCTTCGCCGGGCTCGACGAATTCCAAGTCGGCCCCAGCACGGTCCCCCCAAAGGGCGCGTCCAAGCTCTTCAAGCTCAGCGACCGGCAGCTCCTCACGACCGATGGTGATCACCGTCGAGAAATCACGGTACCGGTTGGTTCCGAGTGCCCGGCCTCCGAACCACAGCCAGTGTGCGCCGTGCAATGGCGTCTCCAGCATGCGCCGGGAGATCTCGTCGTCAGGGAGCCCGTCAAAATCGTATTCGGCATCCTTAAAGAACCGGAGCACCACCTTGCGGCTGGCGCCGACGAGCACCCCGCTGCCCTTCCCAACCCGGTCGTTCAGAACTTCGCGACGAATGACCCTGCGCCAACCCTCGCGAAGTTCCCTGCCCCGTAGCAAGCTGCCGTGGGTCATGCGACGGTCATGGATTTGCACGACCTCGGCATTGGGGCGCAGGATCATGTGCGTGGTCCGTTGAATGTCGATATCAAGGGCGTCGAGGATCTCCGTATCGGCATCCGCATCGAGCAGGAGCAACGGTTGCCGGTGATTAGAGGGATGTTTCCGGCAGACCCGGATGGCCATCCGGCCCTGGTCGTTCACAAGCTTCAGGCGCTCGAGCGTCTGTCGTGCGGCCTCCTTCGCATCGGCGAGGCAGGACCAGACCGACGCATACCAAGACACATGCCGCAGCACGCCTTCGGCGCAAGCGAGAAGCCGCATCTGCTCTGCTTCCGACTGCTCTGGCGTTGGGGCGGCAATGTCCGCCTCAGCTGAGTATTCGAGACGGGCGAAGGCACGGTATTCCTCGGCGCTGTACGGCAAATCCAGCACCGGTCGTCCGACAATTAAAGCATCGACCAACGCGTGCGCGGCTCCGATCAGATCCGCATGCGCCCTGATGCGCCCGTCATCCTTCCGGCCGTGTCGGGAGAAATGTTTCATGAACGTGCGAGGCAACCGGAAGTCGTCGATGCCGATCGTCACGAAGGAGAGCTGCTGCGCCCAAAAAGTTTCATCGACCACCCGCAGGACGCCGTCGTACGCATCCGGATCCGGGTACCCGAGATAACTCGAAGCCATATAGCGGTGACCAGCCGTCTGGACCGGCTCGAACTGGCGCAGCCACGCGCAGCTCTGGGCATGCTCGCACCGAGCAGCGTCGTTGTCACAGAAGCTCTCACGGATATTGAGACCCAGCCGGATCCCACGGGCGACCAGCGCCGGCTTGCGGCACATCTGCCGGTCTGGCTCAGTCGGGTCCGGTGCGAACCGTCCACGGATCACATGCGCTGTCCCGCCAAGTTCACGCGCATGACCTGCGGCCTCCTCACAGAGTGCCAGGGTCGGCGCATGAAACACCACCTGATCATCGTGGGCAGCGGCTCCGATCAGCTCGCGCGCGATCCGGCTCTTGCCCGCCCCGGGACTGGCCGCGATGACCACCGCCGGCACTGGCACGTCCTCTTCGGCGGCTTCCTGTCCGGTCAGCTGTGCAATGGCGGTGGACAGCGCCGCCCGAAGGTTCGGTTCCGCGTCCTCCAATCTAGTAAACATTGTTGCGGGCGCGGGCGTCTTAACCGTGTAGGCCCCCTGCCCGCCGAACCGGCCGGCAATATCGCGGAGTGGAATATTTTCTGACATGCATTAATCCTCGAAGTAACATTTCGAGGAAATCGGTCGAATAATGCCAACGCGGAAATTTCCCGGGCAAGATAAGTGTCATACCGGTAATTAAAGTCTAAGACCGGTGTGACACCAAAGTTACCCTTTCCGACTGCGTGCGAGAACGTTCCCCTGATTAGGGATCGAAACGGTCTCGGCTAAAACAGGAGGGCATAGTTTGGTGTTCGCCTGAATAGCACGGCGCGATGACCGTCATTATGAAGACGCAAATTGACTGGATACCGCTATCGCTTGGCGGCGTGCGCCCCGAACAGGGCAAAACGCTCGCAGTCATGCAGATCAGCGACGGCTCACGGAGCTTCAACGTCGTGAACCACCTCCGAAACCTCAGCAGTTGGATGCGTCTGCTGACCTCGCCCTTCTATGATCAGTTGGTCGATGCCATAGAAGTGCTGATGAAATTTACGCGGCTCAACCGCGAAAATAGGGATTGCCTGCTTGACCGCCATAGCGAGCGTAAGCAACGCGCCGCATAGCTATCCAAGCGGGGAAACCAGAAATCGGCATAATTGGAGGATCCATTCAAACTCGAAACGACCCTCCTAATACACGCATGGTCATTTGAAGAACCACCGCTTCTGGAACGGTTCGCCAAACTGGACGTTGGCGCACTTGCAGCCAATGGCTGCAAAGTCCCGCACTGCTGCAATCTGTGCGGTTTTCGTAATGCCGCACTGCCGCAAGGCAGGTTGAGCCCGATGTGCATGATGCTGCGCACCGCGAGAATGACCATAATCTGAAAATTAGATAATCACTGCCCATGCGAATGTGGATGCCGAGCACTTGGTTTCAAACTGACGATAGCGTTACCTTCTTTGGTCAAGCATGTATTTTTGGGGCTGAGGGTTGAGTGATTTTTCTGCGAGTATCTATAATGATAAGTGGCAAGCCGTGCCGAGGCAGCCTAACGCAGACATATTTAATAAACATTGCACGGGAGGATTTCGGGGCGCACGGGTTAGCGATGACCACAGTCAAATTGAACCGAAGATTACACGGCCACCGTAGAGCGTAACCTTCAAAGTTGTTCTCATGGAAGACACGGTCGTGTCCCCGGAAGTGGTATAGGAACTGATGTCTGCCTGCTTCTTCATAACTGATGTCGCTGGTTCAATGGGAGGTGATCATCGCATCCGTATTCGGATACAATCCAGCCTTCAATCAACACAGTTAAGACTCTCGACAATGAAACTCTGGCCCCGTATACTACTGAGTAGCACAAAGCTAAGGTGACACGAATGAGCGTGAAAGCATCCGTATCCATCAGCGAGGCTCAGGAGGCCTACGCACGCGATCTCGTGGCCCAGGGGCGCTATGCCACTCTGAGCGCAGTCGTGCAGCAAGGGCTGGAACTCCTTAGAGAACAATCACAAGCGACTGATGCCCTGCGTGAGCTTCTGGCCAAGCGTCAGGCTGGCACCTTTGTGTCACTTGAAGAGGGTGAGCGCCGGACCCAAGACATGATTGCGCGGAAGAAGGCCG
>CESC01048470.1_pt1 | contig 10268 bp, 10 predicted proteins | sample 531131 | NCBI WGS metagenome assembly CESC01 (sample SAMEA2621295, study PRJEB7988) | marine metagenome | biome: marine biome (ENVO:00000447); feature: mesopelagic zone (ENVO:00000213); material: "saline water (ENVO:00002010), including plankton (ENVO:xxxxxxxx)" | depth 800 m
GGTTTGTCATCGAACAGGACACCCCGGTGATGATGGGTTCGTTGTTTCGCGCGCTGATCGCCAGCAAGCCCGCCAGCCCCGCTCCCCGACCCGCCGAGCCCGAGCCTAAGCAACATCAGTCCGGCTGAGCGTGCGCCAGTTGACGTTGCTGACGGCGCCACTGGGCCGGCGTGTCGGCTTCAAAGCGCTTCCACAGCCGGCGCAACTGGCGCTCGTCGCTGACCCCCACCCGCTCGGCAATGTCCGCAAGCGACAGCGAGGTCTCCCCCATCAACTGCATGGCCAGGTGCAGACGGATGCGCGACAGATACTCAGTCGCGCTCATGCCGGTCAACTGCCCAAAGCGCCGTCTCAGGTGACGCTCACCCATGGCGGCCTCTCGGGCCATGCTGGCCAGGGTCCAGGGGGTGGCCGGGGCCGCCGCGAGGCGATCCTGAAGTCGATGAATTCGCTGATCGACGTGATTTCTGCCGGTCAGCCATACCCCTAGCTGCGGCTCCCGACCGCTGCGTCGCAGATACAGCACCATATCCCGCGCCACTGCCAGCACGGACTGTTGTCCCGCGATGCGAGAAAGCCAATGCAGCATGGTATCGACCCCGGTGGAGATGCCGGCGCTGGTCAGGATGGGCCCATCTTCGGTGAAGATACAGTCGTCCTGCACCCGAGCCCCGGGCGCCAGCTCCTTCAATTGTGCCAGCAGCTGGTGATGGGTGGTGCAGCGGCGCCCCTCCAGCAGCCCCGCCTGTGCCAGCAGCAGGGTACCCGAGCACACCCCCATCACCGCGCTGGCCTGCTCCGCGACGTCCCTCAGCCAGTCGACCGTACGTCGCTGGGCGTCAGGCTCCATGGCAGCGCGATACTGCCCCGGAACCAGCAGCAGGTCGACCTGGTGCAGGTCATCGGGCAAAGCAGAAATCCCGGACAGTGCGAGCGGACCAAGCCAGTCGAGCTGCGCCTGGGGGCCGACATAGTCGATCTGAAAGGAGACCTCGGAGGCAGCACTGCGCAACACCTGCCAAGGCCCAATCAGGTCCAGAGGCACCTGACCGGGGATCATCAGGATGGCGATACGCCAGACCCTGGTCTTGTCGCAACTGCCCTGCACCCAACCTCTCCTCATCGTTGTCGTTGGCGTAGTGAATGCTCACGGTATCGCGGCTACTGCGGACGTTCGGCTCTGGGGCTCAGGCCGCAGCGACTTCCTCTCGCAGCGCCTGCACGTCCACGATACGCGCGAACCTGCCGTCCAGCACCAGTTCGGTACGCTCGCGGATGTCGCTGGCGCTGACGTCTTGCCCGCCCCGCTGCATGGCAAAGGTCAGGGTCGCTTCGCTGACGAAGTCCACGGTGTATCCCAGATCGGAGGCCACCCTGGTGGTGGTCTCGCAGCACTGCTCGGTGCGAATGCCGCTGATCCAAAGCCGGGACACCCCCTGACCGCGTAGCCAGCGATCCAGTCCCGTATCGGTGAAGGCATTATGGGCGGTCTTGTAAAAGGTGGCATCGGCTGGGTCTTCGAAGCCCTCCATGGCCCGTGTCAGTCCAATTTCGGGATCAAATGCCCCTTGGCTTCCCGGCTCGGTATGGATGATTCGCACCATCGGGATACCTGCTACGCGTGCCAGGTCAATCAAGGCTCGCTGAGCTTCCGGCCAATCACCGAGACGCGTGGCATCCCAGTAGGGCCGCGCGGGAAACGAGGCCTGAACATCGATGACGAGCAGTGCAGTGGTCATGTCCAATCTCCAGCAATAGTGGGAGATTCCAGACTAGAGCCCGACGGCAACGCTGCGCAGTACAGGGCCGGCCATGAAAGGGGCAGATTCGGACATGCGGATACCACCAAGGATTCTATCCATCGGCATCGGCTGACGTGCCCCATCACCAGACGAGCACTGGATAACGAAACACGGTGGCAACAAGGGCCACAGATGGGCGCGTCATGAACGCAGGGTATTTTGAACGCAGAACCATTCCCACACCAAAAAGGCCCACCGAAGTGAGCCTTTTACGTAGCGGTCGCGACAGGCGACAACACTACTGCCGTCTTTGCTGACGACTTACATATTGGCTTCCTGGAACGCCGCGATGGTCTCGCGCAGCAGTTCCTTCAGCTCTGCAACCTCCTGCTCGAGGGCTGCAATCTTGGCCTGGCGCTCTGCGCTTTCGGCATTCTCCTGGATCCGCTGCATGTTCTTCTGCAAGGTATCGGAATCCATGGCGAAGGCTGAGCCGACGGCCATCATCGAGACCAGCGCTGCAGTTGCCAACATCTTGGTTTTCATGTCTCTCTCCTCGTTTTCGTCGAACATCCTTCGACCACTTGTCCTGACCGCCCCCCTGGATTGCGCTGCCGGGTGGTGGCAGGAAGCGGGAATCAACCAACGTTTGTGAAAGCCAAGGTGCGTCACGGCCACCGACAGGTAGGCACTTCGACGACCACTCCCGAGCTCTTCCGCCGGACATCCAATGTCACGCTTTATTCGCTCTGCAAAACCGCGTCCCTGCGGCCAATGAGCCAATCCTTCGGCTCCAGTCCTTATGACGCTCGGTCCATGAACGTCCAGCCGTCGGTCAACAGGCATCGACATCCGTTCGAAAAACACTGTTCACAAATCGGCAAAATCAATCTAAAGGGCACCATTTCAGCACGCAACCAATGCTTGCCTTGTATGACCAAACATGCACAGTTCTGAACGAGATCTTGACCACTTCGTTCTCTTGGTTGACGGCATCCATCCGGCGGCGACTAGCCAGCCTACTGATGCCAAACTTCTTGTCACACCCCGTCTAAAATTCGCTTCAAACCGGTAAGACAAGACGGCATCCCTGCCGTCGTAGATAAGGGGGTCATCAAGATGAGCACAATCCAGCACACCCTCCTTTGCCACCTTACCTACACTATCCTTAGCGCTGGTACGTCCTTTTCGCTTGACCATCCGCTGGCCAGGGCGATCCTCTCGAGTTGCAGAGCGAGCGCCCATTACGTCAACGTTCCAGCGTATCTTTCTCCAGCATTTGTTACTGAGACTCTTCCAGACTCTCGACGGTCATTTGCAGCAGGTCCTTGAGCTCAGCCACTTCCTGCTCCAGGGCCTCGACCTTTTGCTCTTCCGACGCTTCGGTGCTGCGCTCTTCGATTTCCTGCATACGCTTTTGCAGGGTATCGGAGTCCATGGCATAGACGCTGCCAGCGGCAAACATGGAGGCCATCACGGCAGCAAAGATCATTTTGGTTTTCATGTCACTCTCCTTGGGGTCGTCGATAGAGTTTCGACGTTGTATCGTTCTGATATTTTGTGCGTTATCGAGCATCCCTTGGGGTCACCTTGCTGGACGCGCCGACACTCTGCCCTCTACTTCTCTCTTCGGTCTAACCACTTTCCGTCTTTCTAACTCTCGTCGTAACGTTTTGTTACCCGGCAACATCAAATCTAATCGGCATCCCTCATATTGGCAATTGCAAATATGTCCATCTAATCATTCAGGCACAATATTTGTTTAAGCCGCTGATTTAATTCACCCAAACTTCTTGATTAGAAAGGTGCGTCGACACTGAGGTCTCCTCCCACACACCTTGGACGCCATGTCCTCTACCCAGGAGCTTTCCCACAGGGCCCAGGCACGGAGCGGGCTTTCTGGCTCGGGTAGCTACACCCCGAGACCGGAAAGCCCTTTCATTTCTATGCAGCATCAGCAATTAGAGCGTCGTCTTGAGTATGCTGGGCGTTGCGCTCCGCATTTACCGCCTGCCAGGCTGAGCCGGTGATCACCAGCGATGCGCCGAGCAGCACCAGATCCTTAGCCAGGAAGCCGCCGAACAAGGACGGGAACGCCAGGGTGTCACCAGACAAGCTGCTGACGTGCAGCACACCTGGAGTGGTCAACAAGAAGCTGGTTGTGGTCAGGAAGATCACGCTTGCCAGGGCTCCACCCACCAGACCCGCTTTTTTCGAGATGGGGTAGGCTGCTACCAGCAGGCCAACGATAATCTCGGCGGTTCCGATTGCGGCCGACACCTGATTGACACTGGCGACATCATAGAGCCAGGCCATCAGCGGCGAACTGGCCACAATCCCCTGGATCGCTGCAGCTTCGTCGGGGTGATACTTGAAGAAGCCGATCCAGAAAAGAATGGCGACGACGCCATACAGGGCCACGTAGAAACCCAGTCGAGAAATGGTGGTGTGGTTCATGTCTAACTCTCCGTCTTCACTTTTTTTAGTTTGCGTGGATGGCGACCTGACGCCTCCACTTTCCTGCTGACGATTCATCTGCGATTCATTCACGCTTCATCCGAATTTGCACAGGATGCCGACCTCACTAGCGGCAGGCTTCCGAGCAACCCGTCTGCTTTTCATGGTTCTTGGTAGGTGTTACCCGAGACTTTCTTACACGCCTTCTTGTTTTTTTTCGTCCCGGTCTGCTATCGACAATCTAATCGACAATCCCGGGGCGAAAGTAGAGCCATTTGCCTGGGCCCTACCCAACCTCAACCACCGGGCGAGCCGCAGCGGCTCCAGGAGTTACGGTATCTATGTAGCATTTATTGGAGATTCCTTACGCGCCCATGCTGTGCCGGTCTATGCACCCGGCGACGCAAACAAAAGAAATGCGAAAATCCGTAGCGGGTAGGCACACCAGCAGCGCGATGAAGGGCAGAAGGCGTTCAGCGAGAGGACGACAGGAGCCGGGGCGCCGGGGCAACAGGGACGAGAAGAGCGAGTGTAGCGAGTGGAGAAAATAGGGACGAAGTGAGAGGTGTGGAGTGCGAGAAACTGGGGCACGACGGGAGGGAGGAGAACGGTGGGTGGGAGAAGAACGACAGACAACAGCCGTCACCGTCAGGACCACACGATCCCGACAAGTAGCGCTCATCAAACCGGGAAAAATACCGGCTACCGAAGGCGTCGAGCGTCAGCCCAGCCGTTCTTCTCTCGGGGTCATGCCGAAGTGGTTGCGGTAGGCCGTGGAAAAGTGAGCCGCGGAAGAAAAGCCGGTCTGCAGGGCGATCTCACCTGCGGGCTGATCGGTATCGCGCAACATTCGCCGGGCCTTCTGCAGGCGCAGGTCCAGATAGTAGCGGCTCGGCACCGACTTCAGGTACTTCTTGAACAACCGCTCCAGCTGACGGCGAGAGATCCCCAGATGCTCGGCAAGCTCATGGGTAGACAGTGGCTCCTCGATGTTGGCTTCCATCAGCTGGACCGCCTCGACCAGGCTGTCCGGTGCATGGGCCAGGCGTGAACGCAGGGGGATCTGCTGGGGCTCGTCCCCCATGCGGATTCGCTCCATCACGAAGTACTCGGAGATACGGGTGGCAAGGCCTGGGCCGTGGTGGCTTTCCACCAGGGTGATCATCATGTCCATGGCGGCGGTACCACCGCCGCAGGTGATCCTATCTCGGTCGATCTCGAACAGCTGCTGTGACAGGCGCACCCTGGGATGGGCCGCGGCAAAGGCTTCGAATCGCTGCCAGGGTAGCGTGGCCTGGTAGCCGTCCAGCAGGCCCAGCCGGGCCAGGGCTTCGGTCCCGCCGCCGATACCGCCGAGTACCACCCCGGACGCCGCCAGCCGTCTGAGCCAGGCGGCCAGGTCATCGGGTATGCCTCCTGGCAGCTTGGCCGGACCACACACCAGCACCATGTCGGGCTGCGACTCCACCTCTCCCAGGGCGGCGCGTGGCAACACCGTCTGCTGGGAGGCGCTGGTGACCGCATCGCCGCCACTGGCGTAGCTGGTCAATCGATACAGGGTTCGCCCGTGCAGCAAGTTGGCCACGTGCAGTGGTTCGGTGGCACAGGCGTGCGCCAGCAGCGAAAACCCCGGCATTACCACGACCCCGACTTGTCGAAGCAAATCCGGCGAACGTGTTGTGCTGACGGTGTGCGGCATGGGGTGTCTCTAGGAGTGTGCGCGAGGCATATATTACGTCACTGATTGGTGAGATTCAGCGTCCATGTCCGTTGCGCATGGGCTACACCAGGTCGACACTGACGAAAAGCGGGCGTCACCCTCGCAAAGAGGCCGCGACCTCTCGGTCGCGGCCTCTTTCACCGCTATATGGCAGCCTTCTGGTTTACAGCTGCACCACGTCGAACTCGGCAACAGGATCGACGTCGGCGTCGTAGTCGACGTCATCACGCTCGAAGCCAAACAGCTTCAGGAATTCGTGCTTGTAGCCGGCGTAGTCGGTGATGTCGAACAGGTTGTCGCTGGTCACCTGGGGCCACAGGTCCTTGCAGGCCTGCTGGACGTCATCACGCAGCTCCCAGTCGTCCAGGCGCAGGCGCCCGACGTCATCGGTGGTCGCCTCGCCACCGTAGAGGCGTTCGCCGAACAGACGATTGAGCTGATCGATGGTGCCTTCGTGCAGGCCCTGCTCCTTCATCACGCGATACACCATGGCGATGTATAGCGGCATGACAGGAATCGCCGCGCTGGCCTGGGTGACCACGGACTTCAGCACCGCCACGTTGGCACCGCCACCGCTCTGCTTGAGCGAGGCATCGATGGCGGAGGCCGCCCGGTCCAGATCTTCCTTGGCCTTGCCAAGGGCACCGTGCCAGTAGATCGGCCAGGTGATCTCGGTACCGATGTAGCTGAACGCCACACTGCGGGCGCCGGGTGCCAGCACGCCGGCCTCGGACAGCGCCTCGATCCACAGCTCCCAATCCTGTCCACCCATGACGTCGATGGTGTCGGCGATCTCCTGCTCGGTCGCCGGCTCCACCTGGGCTTCGATGATGGTGTCCTTGTTGGTATCGATGGCGGTAGCGCGATAGGTCTCGCCGATGGGCTTCAGGCAAGAGCGCTTGAGCTCGCCGGAGTCAGGCAGCTTACGCACTGGGGAAGCCAGCGAGTAGACCACCAGATCGATCTGGCCCATGTCGGCCTTGATCAGTTCGATCGCCTTGTCACGCGCCTCGTGGGAGAAGGCGTCGCCGTTGATGGACTTGCTGTAGAGCCCTTCCTGCTTGGCGAACTTGTCGAAGGCGGCAGAGTTGTACCAGCCTGCGGTGCCCGGCTTTTTCTCGCTGCCCGGCTTCTCGAAGAACACCCCCAGGGTATCGGCACCGTAGCCGAAGGCCGCGGTGACGCGTGCGGCCAGACCATAGCCACTGGAGGCGCCGATGACCAGCACCTTCTTGGGACCTTTGGATGCATCGAGGCCGCGCGCACGGGTCGCCTCGATCTGCTCGAGGACGTTCTTCTCGCAACCGACGGGATGGGTGGTGGTGCAGATGAATCCGCGTACCTTGGGCTTGATGATCACGACAGACCTCTTCGTTACTCGCGGCTCCCGAGGGAGAGCCATCCAATGTGTAGAGCGTGGTCGCGATATTCTAGCGGCACAGCGCCGCCCTGTCCGCCTTTGTGCACATGCCCCTGACTTCCTGTACTTTTCCTTGCCACGCGTTGCGCCTGAACACACCTGGGCCCTGTCCGGCGCTGCTGGCGATCGCGTCGCTCTCTTGCCCGCCGGCACGGGGTCGGGCAGGATGCAGCCCACCGCTTGAGGAGACCGCCTGATGGATGCACAGACCCTGGTCGATGAACGCGGCGAGCTGTGGCTTGCCCTGGCGCCGATGTGGCTCGAACGCGAGCCCAGAGAGTCCGACTATGCGCGGATGGTCGAGGTGATCGAACGTGACGGCATCGCCCTCAAGGACCTGGAGTGGGTCTTTCGAATCGAGCTGGCGCCGGTACTGTCGCGTCAGCAGATGTCGGTCGCCGGTGAGTGGCGCAAGTTCGACGACCACCAATTGATGCGCCGCCTGGTCGCCCACAACCTTCGCCTCAAGGGATGGCGACGCAAGTTCTGGGCGCTGTTTTCGGGCCTGACCACCATGATGGTGCGCCATCGCTACAACGAGCTGGTGGAACGGCTGGTGGTGGCGCGTGGAGGAGAAATACGCTGAGCGGCAGCGGGGTCAGGATTCGTCCAGTGCCCGCTCGAGGTCCAGCATCATGGCGTCGCCCCCATCGCGAGGCCCATAACGCTTGAGCACGCGGCCGTCTCGGGCGACCAGAAACTTGGTGAAGTTCCACTTGATGGCGCGCGTCCCCATCCATCCAGGGGCTTCGGCCTTCAAGCGCTTGAACAGCGGATGGGCCTTGGCGCCATTGACCTCGACCTTTTCCATCAGAGGAAAGGTGACACCATACTCACGCTCGCCGAAAGCGCAGAACTGCTCAGCGGACTCCGGCGACTGCCGTGCGAACTGGTTGCAGGGGAACCCGAGCACGGTGAAGCCGCGCTCGCGGTGTTCACGATAGAGCGCCTCCAGCTCCGCCAGCTGAGGGGTGAAGCCGCACTTGCTCGCCACATTCACCACGAGCAGTACCTGGCCACGCAGGGCGCGGAGGTTAAAGGGCTCGCCGCTATGGGTGCGGCACTCGACATCATGCAGGGTCATGGGATGAACTCGCGCTTACTGTCTTCACGATGACATGCCAGAGGCCATTGCGCCAGTCGCAAGGCCCTGATGGCGAAGCAGCATTCAGTTGTCCCCCTCGCGCTTGAGCAACAGCTCGAGGGCCAGCCGTGTATCCGGCGTCACGCCGGCAAGTTCGAGGGCTCGACGCGGTGACATCCAGGCCACACTGGCGACCTCCTCGGCCTGCAGCGACAAGGGGCCGTCCCACTTTGCGCTGTAGACGCTGCCGAAGATGCGATACCCCTCGTCATCGTAGCGGAACTCCAGGCAATGGCGCAGCGCCACCCCGCGGATACCAAGCTCCTCGGCCAGTTCCCGACGCGCCGAGACGTGGACCGCCTCACCGGCGCCGACGACGCCTCCCGCCGCCAGGTCCAGCCCGCCGGGAAAGGCCTCCTTGGTCAGCGTTCGATGTTGCACACACAGTTCACCACGGCTGTTGCGTACCACGATGTAGGTGGCGCGATGCCAGAACCGATAGCGGCGCATTTCGGCGCGCCAGGCGCTGCCACAGGGACGATTGCGGGCATCCACCACCTGTACGCGCTCCCGGGCGATCACCGCTGCGGGCGCCTCGCGCTGGTGGTCAGGGGACGCCTCACCAGCATTCGTCATGCCAGAGGCCGTGGGAGCCGAGTCGAAAGAGGAAACAGGGCACATCGAAGGGCTCCACCGAGAAAGCCCCAAGACTACCCATCCCGCCCCGCTGCGTCATCCCTCTCATTTGACCCGAGGGGCACAGCACACCATGCTGAACAACAGGTCTTTCGTCATCAGGACAAGGCCATGCATGATCACGCTCCGCGAGAGTGCCTGGCGAGCCACCAGGTCGACAATCAGCCCCACGCCATTCCCTTCGACGCCTTCGCCGACGACGCCGTGCTTCAGTTCTGGCTGGCCCATCTGGCGCCGGCCTGGGTGGGCTGCCGACTATCCTTGCTGGGCCAGGATGTCGGTAGCGCAAGGACCCAGCAACTGGGTGATGACGCCAACCGCCACCCACCCTCATTGCGACTTTTCGATCGTTACGGTCGCCGACTCGACGCCGTCGATTACCACCCTGCCTACCACGCCCTGATGCGCCTGGCTACCACCCGTGGCGTCCACGCCATGGCCTGGACGGAGGAGGGGCGCGGCGGTCACCAGGCTCACGTGGCGGGCCTCTATCTGCTGACCCAGGCCGAACCCGGCATCTGCTGCCCGGTGACCATGACCCACGCCGCCTATCCGGTGCTGCGTCGAGAACGCTCGCTGCCAAATTGGTGGACGTCTCGGCTGCTCGTCGAGGACTACGATCCCAGGGCGCTGCCGGCGAGCGACAAGCACGCCCTGACCTTCGGCATGGCGATGACCGAGAAGCAGGGAGGCAGCGATGTGCGCACCAACACCACCCGAGCCGAACGTGGCGAGGACGGCTGGCGCCTGCACGGACACAAGTGGTTCATGAGTGCCCCCATGTCCGATGGCTTCCTGACCCTGGCCCGGCGAGACGAAGGCCTCAGCTGCTTTCTGGTGCCGCGCTTCGCCCCAGATGGCGAGCGCAACGCCATCGAGATTCAGCGACTGAAGGACAAGTGCGGCAATCGCGCCAATGGCTCCGCCGAGATCGAGTATCGAGGGGCCTGGGCCCACCCGATCGGCGACCCTGGGCGCGGCATCGCCACCATTCTGGAGATGGTTCAGCAGACACGGCTCGACGCCGCCAGCGCCCCGGTGGGCATGATGCGCCAGGCCTGGCGCGAGGCCTGGCAGCACGCCCGTCAGCGCCATGTCTTCGGCGCACCGTTGGTCGAGCAGCCAGTGATGCAGGCGGTGCTGGCGGAT
>CESC01049018.1_pt1 | contig 10259 bp, 7 predicted proteins | sample 531131 | NCBI WGS metagenome assembly CESC01 (sample SAMEA2621295, study PRJEB7988) | marine metagenome | biome: marine biome (ENVO:00000447); feature: mesopelagic zone (ENVO:00000213); material: "saline water (ENVO:00002010), including plankton (ENVO:xxxxxxxx)" | depth 800 m
GCCAACCACCATTTGCGTCCACCCTTTTTCAATAAATGAGTAAAAAGCAGGGTCAATAACATCTTTAAACTGCGCAACATTAGATTGATCGATAATCAGACCTGCTGTTAAGGAATCATACGCGGGTTTATTTTCAGCATATGGTAAAAAAGATTGTTGAACCACTTCATTTGATGCCAATGCGGGTGTTGTTAATGCAATATTGGACATAATAGCAGCAATGCTGAGCTTTATGCCTAAAGTTAATACTTTCATGTTGTAATCCTCTTTTAGAAACTATAACGAAGGGTAAACTGAAGCTCATCTTCTTCTTGAGCCATACCAATGGGGCCGGATCTAAAGCGCCCTAAAGGTTCGAAACCTCCTAGACCGAGGGTAGATCCGCTTGCGTGTTCGGGAAATGCAGCAGTAAATGGCGTCCAGGGATTACATGAACGGCAGTCGTCAAATTTACGAGCGCCTGTACCAAATTTAAAGTTTATGCCACCAGTGAATTTCAATTTATCACTGACTATCCACTCAACCGACATGGCCACTGCTGTTGAGCCTGCTCTAAAATCATGTGCACTGATAATTTGTGGGCTTAGTCTGTCGTTCATCCACCAACCTTTAATTAATAAAGTAGCCGTCCAATTTTCGTCCCAATCAGGTATACCAGCCGGCCCTAATAAACGTTGTTCTTGTTCATGATCCAATATATGTTGACCAAATATTTGACCTGAAAACAGGAACGCACGCTTATCATTTAAGAAGGGAATAAATATATTTTTGTCTGCGCCAACCACATAACGCAGCACATCGGACTCTGAGAACAACTCACTTCTCAATGTGTTGGCAAATTCCTCGCCTGAGGTGTGGGCTGCTTCTACTCTGAAGACAGTATCAATACTTTGTGAGTAGTAATCCATTGACCCACCAACTAAAGTAATGCGTGGAAACTCAATATCAAAAGCAATTAGCGCGGGCCATACGGCAACTTCACCATTGAAACCATTTTGCGCCGGTATGCCACCACGTAGTGAAGGCATTTGTGAGCGATAATTCAAAGCATTTAACGAAAACCCTAAATCACCTAACACACCCTCAAATTTCAGACCTACTTGAGTATTTGAAAGACTCCAACTTGGCAAATTAGCCTGACGGATCCCTATTTGACCTGGACCGAAGTCAGTTGCAGCTGTTCCCCCGGCAAAGTTTGCTACTGTCCCACCATTTTCCCATAAGTTATTCATTCCCCTGAAAAAACAGCCCGCATCAACAATAACATTAGGCTGACCACATTGACCTAAATCATTAGGTCGGAAACGGTCAAAGTTCCAAATTAATTGTAAATTTAAATCATCAAACGTGTCAGTAGCACCCATTCGGTAGTCAGTTTTTAGAATCCACATAGGGATGCGTATATCTTCAAGCTCGTCATAGATATTGTTTCGTGAATAATCTACGGGGTTGATCACATCAAGTACTCTGAATAAGTCGGTTCGGCCCCAAATAACTTGCTGCTTACCTAAACGAGTACTAATGATGTGCCCATTATCAAGATTGAAATCAAAATCTACATAGAGTTCGCGAATAAAATCTAATCGGTTATTTAGCTCTTGGGATCTTAGTTCTTGAATATCGCGTGAAAGGTAACCTGAAATACAACCCCTCGAATCAGTATCACAAGGTCGGACCGGCACACCAAAAGCCACACCACCACCAGTTGCGTGAAGATGTTCACCAAGCACAACCAAGCCCTCATTAGGGTTGTTAGCAGTATCGAAAGAAAATGGTAGTGCTAAACCTTCACCAAATGGCACTGTCGCGCCTGGACCTGCAGCAATATTTTCTAAAGAAATTGCTCGGCCAGCCTTTTCTCCAAAGTCTTCGTCATTTAAATCGTAGACGCCATCATAACTAAGACGAAACGTCCCACTTAAGGAAATATTGCTAAAAGCCCCTGATGATTTATAGGTTTTTTCTGCTTCTATCTGTAGTGTATTTCGAAATTTTGATAAACCCACATCTTTACGCAAATATGTTGCGTTTTCGATGAATGCGTTAACTCGAACTTCCTCAGCAAAGGCACTTTGCTGAAAAGTAGGTAATAGGGCAAACCCTACTGCTACTTTAAGCATTGTACAGTTTTTTAGCCGTGTGTTTTTGGGCATGTTATATCCTCTTTTATGTGCTAAAAGAAATCAACAAACTGCAAATCAGTTTTGATTTCCGTTAATTGCTCCGCCAAACGCTGTGGGTGATGACAGATCAGCAGGATTTGCGTCAACTGTTTTAGCGTCGGCATGCAATACACCGTCTTCATCGCTATACACATTGACAATAAATTTAGGTTTAAAAACCAATACCCAAGAAGGCACCAACAGCATGGCGGCAAAGCCATTGATTACAATCATCACACACAGTAAAAGGGCAGCGTCAGATTGAAACCTCAATTCTGAAAGAATGACCCACATTACGATGCCTGCGATTAAGGTAACGGCTGTGAAACTAATGGCCATTCCAGTGGTGGCGATTGATTGGCGAACTGAGTCAAAAAGGTTGCCCGTTTTGGCCATAAACTCACGTATTCGGTCCATCATGTATATGGAGTAATCGATACCCACGCCGATACCGACTGCAACCACTGGCACGGTATTGATATCAATGCTCATGCCGTAAAGTCCCATATAGGCATAAGTTAAAATTGATGCAAAAAGCATAGTTGCTAACATCATTAAACCAGCGTGCAAAGAAGCATAAAACAGCATGACAAAAGCAAAAATCAGCACAAAAACAAGTGGCAAGACAATAATATTGGTTTCAAATGCTGACTCATTCATCGCTGCTGCGACCCCTATGGTTCCGCCAGCAAGACGAATTTTTAGTCCATCCACATCATTGCCATGCTCATCAATCCATGTCTTTGCCATATGAATGGCACGGCGAATAGTTTCACCCTGCCTGTCTTTGTAATAGAAAACCAAGTTAGCAATGCGGTCATCGGTATCATTAAATTCGTTTAGTGCACCGGGAATTGGACTAGACGCCATGTATGTAAACATCAAACCACCAACATAAGATGCGTCATGGGGGACTTGATACCAACGCGGGTCATTATTGTGCATTAGTCGGTTAACTTGCTGGACAAGATCGGTTAGACCTTTACTTCCCCCCACATCTGGATCAGATAACATATGTGATTGCAGTGAAATCAGTGATTTCAGCACCTCGGGTCGTTTTAACCCACCGTTGGTATCAGTTTCAGCAATAATGTAGAGTTCTTCAGAGCCTGGAAAACGTTCATTTACGGTCCGTGAAGAAACATTGTAATCGTGATCAGGGTATAAAATAGGAGAGCCCGGCTCTGAATCTCCAATTTGGACTTGAGACGCAGCAAATAAACCAACAATGATAAAAGCTAATGCACCTAAAAGGATTCTTGGCGCGGCGTAAGGGCTAGTCACTATCCGCGAACAACTCGAACCGATGTAACGTAAGAATGTTTCTTTGATTTCTGAGTTTCTTGGTGTTGGTAACACAGAAAGTAATAAGGGCACACCAATCAAGACCGTTAATACTACTGTAATGGCCCATAAGGATGCATAAATACCAAGATGTGTATTTAACGGGATAGAGCCGACTGCAATTAATAATAGACCGACGGCATCAGAGAAAACGCCTAAAGTACCCGGTCTAAATAGGCTATCGAATGTAGCTTTCGCGGCTTCACTGCCCTTTGCGTATACTTTTAATTCAGCATAATATCTCTCAACTAACTGTACGCCGTGACTCATCGCTCTAGCTGCTATTAAAAAGGGGATCACTAACCCAAGTGGATCAAGGTTGTAACCCAATAGACTTATAATCCCTAGGCCCCATATGGTTGAGATTAGTACTCCGCCAAGTGGTACTAGAACGCCATAAGCCTTGCGAAAATGGAATACTAATAGCGCTAACATTATTAGGATTGTAAAAATAAATATTTGAAGGATTTGCTCCAAGTAAGTATAAGCCCAACCGACTAATACAGGCTGTCCAGTGGCGTATATGGTGACGCCCGTTTGACTTTCTTCACTAATAATTTGTTGTAATTGCGTGAAGGTTTTTTCGTAATCTAATTGCCCTTCAATTAGCTGTGCTTTTACCAGCGCCATTTTAAAATCAGGTGCAACCAACGGACCATATACTTGGGGGTTTGCTGCGACGTTGTCTCGCATAACCTGTAATTCAACAGAACTATATTCACCATATGTTGAATCGTAATAAGGCTGCGAATTGATACTCCCCACCTCTGTCAACCAAATATGCCGTGAACTTCGATGGGTTAGACTTGCAACGAGGTTGTGGTTTACACCAGGTAGGTTGTCTACCGCCAGAGTAACTCTATCTAAGATAGCTAAATTCTCATTTGAAAATAAATCGCCATCGCTAAATTCAACCCCCACTACCAACACATTAGCGCCACCAAAACTGTCTTTAATACTATTATGCAGTTGGATGTACGGATGCTCTTGTGGTAACAAATTGGCAAAATCGGTGTAAATTTTTAAGGCAGGAATGCGACTTAAAAAGAAAACCGTTAACAAGATAATTCCACTTAGGACAATGAGCGGATGCTTGAAAATACTGGATTCTATATTGTGTAATAAATGTGTAAACCGATGCTTAGGTGTCATCTTCTTATTCCGTTTCATTAACAAGTAACGCTGTAATACTAGGGTCAATTTTCATGAACATCCCACGTCCTCCAGCAACCAATAAGTTGTTGTTAAAAGATAAAGAGGCACGCAAATAGACTGGGGCAGTAGCCGACTGTATTGTTTTCCAATGGTTATCAGTGAATTTCAATACTGTGGCGTTGTCACCTAATGCAAAAAGATCACCATTTACATTCTCGAATTGATAAATTGGTGCGGCGCTATCTGCGTTTTGCTGCTGCCAAGTGCTCCCAGAATCGTTAGTGTAATAAATGAAACCGTTGAGTCCTCCCACCCAGCCTTGTGAAGTGGATGTGAAATGTGCAGCATGAGGATAAAACTCATCCGGCATAAAACCGCTGATTGTCCAAGATCTACCGCCGTCATTGGTCACTAAAAGCATGCCAAACTCTGCTGTAGCAACCGCTTCATGTGCTGAAAGAAAGAATAAGTTGGTAATAATTGCGTCTTCTTCTAATGAGCTAGATTGCCAGGTGAGTCCCTTATCATTTGACCTCAAAAAAGTAGAGAATCCGCCGGCTACCCACCATTCACCGTTGGGTGCGCAATCGACAGTCATTAATTGCTCTTGAGTATCAATTTGAATAGAAGACCAATCGTCACCATTGGGGCTTGATACCCAAATATGATTATCGAATGAAAGCGCTATAAAGGTTTCGTCTGGACAAGTATCAATGGCAAGTAACGACGGCTTTTCATTTAAAATCTTACGATTCCAGGTTGTCGTGTCACTGCTGGTTAAAACAACGCCATTCGTGCCAACTAATACTGCGATTTCTTCATTACTAGCAAAGGCTTGATAGAAGTCAGTTCGTTGCATAGGTTGTTTAAGTTGCGAAGAAACTTTGTCCATTACTAAAGGGGCTTCACAACCTGGTAAGAATATAGCGCCTATAATAAAAAACACTGCAAACACTCGAGTTTTATAGCGCGAATTCAAATTGAGTGGCGTGCCGATATGAATGAATTTTTTGGATAGCATGATCATTGTATTTTTTAATTAACATAAAAATCACATTTGCAAAGGGTATGCCATTAACGGGGGCGTAAGTGCACCCAGAAATACACTCTAAATATCAATGACTTATATTTTTTATTTATAAAATGGGCAAGTGTGGCAAGAAATCCAGACTTTAGATGTTAATGAAATGATAAATAAAATGGGGGGCGGAAAATGAGAAATAATTAGTTTTAATCATATGGTAACTACTTGATATGAATGTATTCCTCCTTTGGCTAAACTCTTGCTTCCGATGATTTACATTTGTTTAAAGAGAGATTTAGCCAATAGGTGAATTGAGAAGATTAACTTATTCGATTATTCCGTGTTTCTTTAGACGATAAGCAAGTGCTGGACGCGTTACTCCTAACAATCTCGCTGCTTTTGAAATATTATCCTTGGCTTTTGCCATTGCACTTTCAGTCAGTATTTTTTCAACAGCATCTAGGCTTATTTCTCTTTCAAGAATTTCATCTATCCAATTGTCCTTTTCTTTCTCACTCGTCTTTACTACTGCACCATTTGAGTAAACGTGATCTTCACTATTTGTTTGAAGCTGTTCAATAGTTGATGAAAATAACGAATCGACTGATATCGTTTCATTACTGTCAGTTAAAATTACGCCTCTTTCAATTACGTTTTCTAACTCTCGTATATTACCCGGCCAAGAGTATTTAGAAAGATAGTCCCACGCCTTATCAGATAGACCTAGTGTTCTCTTTGAATAGTCGTCATGAAATTTCTGTAAAAAATGCTCAACAAGCAAGGGTATATCGTCTATGCGATCGCGCAAAGGAGGTATTTTTACGGGGAACACACTCAAGCGGTAATAGAGGTCAGCACGGAACTTTCCATTATTAACCGCTTGCTCCAAAGATTCGTTAGTTGCAGCAATCACTCTTACATTTACATTATGTATTTGTGACCCCCCTACTCGTTCAAGTTCTTGTTCTTGCAGGACTCGTAGCAAAGAGGCTTGTGCCCGAGGGGTTAACTCAACAACCTCATCTAGAAAAATAGTTCCCTTATCCGCCCTTTCGAAACGTCCGGCCCGAGACTGTGTAGCACCGGTAAATGCACCTTTTTCTACGCCAAATAACTCTGCTTCAATAAGGTCTTGTGGGATTGCTGCGCAATTAACCGCTATAAACGGTTGTTCAGCTCGTTTGCTGCGTAAATGCACACTGCGGGCAATGACCTCTTTGCCTACTCCTGTTTCACCAAGTAACAAAACGGATACTTTTCCTTGAGCTGCTTTATCAATTTTCATACATGCTTCTTTGTATGAAGCTGACTGGCCTATTCCATAGTATTGGCCTTGTTGACGTTCCAGATTGCTACGAAGAGAATTGACTTGAGACTGCAAACTATATAGTTGCTCAATAATTGGTTCAGCTTTAAAGTATTGCGAGAACTCTTCATGGTCTTCCCATACTTTTGCTGGTTTTCCAACTATAAGACAACGCTCGTCACCGCAACCTCTACAGCTAACTTCTCGAAAAATGATCTCACGCCCCATGAATGCAGAGGTAAACGCGCAAGCATAACCCAGTAAAGACCAACAAGCAGGTTCATCCATTTGACCAAGTTCGGTCTGCACGACTTCAACTTCCCATGAATTAATCCATTCAAATTCGGCGTAAAAATGTCCAGTTTTTTGATCGATGTCTAGTTTGATAGGATTGGGTTTTACCATTCCCTTGATTGAATGCAACTGTGGTCCGGTTAGAAATATATCTATATCTTTAGAGGTTGGCCGCAGACGTCTAGAGAGTTCAGCATCTCGTATGCCAGCTTGATACCCTAATCTTAAAAAAAAGCCTTTCGCTCGCTCTATGCCGATACTGTTTAGCAACTCCCTCCTAAAAGCAGCCATAGCCGACACATGCATTAGAAGCATTCTCTGCTCACCAAACCAGACCTTGCCGTCTTCATAACTGAATTTAATAAGATCTGTTAAATCTTTAATGTCTGTTTCAGCTGTATCGTTTCTTTGAGCAATACTCATAAACATCCTATAAAATAAGGTAACTTCATTTAAGTTGATGTTTTATCAACTTAAATGGCTATTCATACATCGAAAATACTACAACTTATCCACATATTTTTTAACCATTTGATAAATATAATACGCATATTTACTAAATCATTAACATTAATTTGATTTTAAAAAACTATTACCACCCCCACCCAAAAAGAAGTATTACTCTTTATAAACAGTAATTTAAAGAACCCTTTTCAATCTGCAAAACTTCATTGGCATAACTGTTGCTCTACATTGTTTTAACAATTTGAAAACATAGTCAAGGCAAATTAATAACATGATTTCTAATTTAGACAAAAATAAATTTAAGGCATTGGCTCGTTATGTTCGAGTGCGCAGTGCTCCTGAAGATAAATTCGTCGAATTCGATTTTGCAATCGAACATCCCGACCTTTTTGTTGAGTTAGTTCTACCCAAAGAAGCCTTTGAGACATTTTGCAAGCACAACAACGTTATCCATATGGATGCTGCCATGGCGAAAAAGATAGACGATGACAACGAAAAGTGGCGTTTTGGCGACACTGAAAAGATTTAGATTTAATTGATATTGATTAACCAAACAAGGTACAGAATATGAGCGTTGAGATAAAAACTAGTTCCGTTTCTACCATTCGGAATACCTATAGTCACATTAAGCGTCGCTTTGGCGATAACCCTGCCACACGTTATCAAGAGGCCAGCTATGATATAGAGGCTACTGAGAATTTTCACTATAAGCCTTTATGGGATCCTGAAAAAACTCTGAATGACCCAAGACGCACTGCTGTTAAGATGGAAGATTGGTACGCAATTAGTGACCCACGTCAATTTTACTACGGCGCCTATGTTGGCAGCCGCGCAAAAATGCAAGAAAACGCAGAGTCTAATTTTAAGTTTTGTGAAAAACGCAATCTAATTTCCAGATTAGACGAAAACATTCAGCAAAATATTCTTAAGTATCTCGTACCTTTTCGCCATTTAAACCAGTCGGGAAACATGAACAATAGCCAGATTGCTGGTGATGCTATTGCTACCACCGTAGCACAACCGCATATATATCAAGCGATGGATCATCTAGGCATCGGGCAATATTTGTCGCGCATTGCTTTAATGATCGACGGAAACACTGGTACGGCATTGAACACCAGCAAAGCATTCTGGATGGACGATCCGATATGGCAACCAATGCGAAAGCTTGCGGAAGACTCAATGGTGGTTAAGGACTGGTTTGAACTAACTCTGCTACAAAATTTATTGATAGACAAAGTGCTGTTTTCGTACGCCTATGAAGCCATGGACGAATGGTTCGATGAGATGGGTGCTCGTGATATTGGGATGTTGACAGAATTTATGCGTGATTGGAACAAAGACACAACACGCTGGATAGTTTCAGTTGTGAAAACCGCCGTCGCTGAATCAGACTTCAACAAAATAACAATACAAGCTTGGGTTGATCATTGGGAGCCACAAGTATTTTCTGCGCTAGAGCCTGTTGCGCTGGCAACGGTTGGAAAGGAAACACTTCTTAAAATTCAAACAGAATTAGCAGCTACGCTCAAAAAAGTGGGTCTTCAAACAACGGGGTCTTTGTCATGAGTCAGATAGTATTTATTGCTTTTCAAGACAACGAAAACGCGAGGTATTTAGTGGAAGCGATAAGTGAAGACAACCCCGATGCTGAAATAGAATATCAACCGGCATTGATTCGAATCCAAGCTGAGAAACGTCTGGTAGTCACTCGCGAAACGATGGAAGAAAAACTGAATCGCGAGTGGGATGTTCAAGAAATGTTGTTAGATGTTATCAGCATTGGCGGAAACGTTGATGAAGATGACGATCACTTTACCCTTTCATGGAATTAATCAGGAGTCACTTATGACAGCGGCAAAAAAACTCAATTTAAAGCAAAAGTATCAGTATTTAACTCGTAATATGGATTGGGAACCTAGTTATCAGAAAAAATCTGATATTTTTCCTGAGGAAAATTTTGAAGGGATCAAAATTGTAGATTGGGACGGTTGGGAAGATCCCTTTCGCCTCACCATGGACTCTTATTGGAAGTACCAAGCTGAAAAGGAAAAGAAACTTTACGCTATATTTGATGCCTTTGCGCAAAACAATGGTCATCAGAACATATCAGATGCACGGTATGTTAACTCACTCAAACTGTTTTTAGGTGGTGTATCGCCGCTTGAGTATGCGGCATTTCAAGGTTACTCAAAAGTTGGACGTCAGTTTAGCGGAGCAGGCGCGCGAGTGGCTTGTCAAATGCAAGCTATTGACGAACTGCGTCACTCACAAACTCAACAACATGCAATGAGCCATTATAACAAGCACTTTAATGGTCTTCATGATGCGCCGTTAATGCATGACCGAGTATGGTTTTTATCAGTACCAAAATCATTTTTCGATGATGCTCGTTCCGCAGGGCCATTCGAGTACCTAACAGCAGTTTCATTTTCATTTGAATATGTACTAACTAACCTGCTTTTCGTGCCATTTATGTCAGGCGCGGCATATAACGGTGACATGGCAA
>CESC01005415.1_pt1 | contig 10249 bp, 7 predicted proteins | sample 531131 | NCBI WGS metagenome assembly CESC01 (sample SAMEA2621295, study PRJEB7988) | marine metagenome | biome: marine biome (ENVO:00000447); feature: mesopelagic zone (ENVO:00000213); material: "saline water (ENVO:00002010), including plankton (ENVO:xxxxxxxx)" | depth 800 m
CAGCACCCCGAAGTGCACCGGGTCGATGCCGTACTGCACCAACAGCGGCATGACGATGGGGGTGACGATGATGATGATGGCGATGCTTTCCATGAAGGAGCCGAGCACCAGCAACACCACGGTCAGCAGCAGCAGTACGCCGTAGCGGCTGTCGGTGATCTCGCCGATCAGTGTGGCGATGGCCTGGGGCACCTGTTCGTAGGTCAGGCCCCAGGCGAACATGCCGGCGGCACCGATGATGACCAGGATGGCGCCGGAGGTCTCCGCGGTGGCAATGACGCTGTCGACGATGTCCCGAAGGCTCAGGCTGCGATAGACCAGGGTGCCGACGATCAGCGCATAGACGATGGCCGAGGCGGCGGCTTCGGTGGGGGTGAAGACGCCGAAGCGGATGCCTCCGATGATCAGCACCGGCACCAACAGCGCCGGCAGGGCGGCGATAAAGGCACGCTTGCGCTCGCCGGGCTCGGGCCGGGTACCGCCGGACCAGCCGTTGCGGCGTGACACATAGATGGCCACCCCCACCAGCGCCAGGGTCAAAAGCAGGCCGGGGATCACGCCGCCCATGAACAGCTTGCCCACCGAGGTGTTGGAGGTGGTGCCGTAGACGATCATCACGATGCTCGGCGGGATCACCGTGCCGATGGAGCTGGCGGTGCCCACCAGGGCGCTGCTGAAGCCGCGGTGATAGCCGCTGCGCTGCATCGCCGGCAGCAGCATGCTGCCGATGGCGATGACGTCGGCCACGCCAGAGCCTGACAGCGCCCCGAACATCATGCAGGCCAGCACCGCGACCACCGCCAGGCCGCCGCGGATGTCGCCCACCAGCGCCATGCACAGGCGCACCAGACGCTGGGTCAGTCCGGCGTGATTCATCAACTGGGCGGCCATCACGAACAGCGGAATGGCCAGCAGGGTGAAGCTCTCCATGCCCGCCACGAACTGCTGAGCAGAGACCATCATCGGCGCCGCGCCGAACATCAGCAGATAGGACAGCACCGCCAGGATCAGGCCGAAGGCGATGGGAATGTCGATCAGGATCGCCAGGGCGAAGACGCCCACCAGGGTCAAGGCACCAAGGGTCATGAGGCGTCCTCCTGTGGCAGCGGCTGGCGCGCCAGCAGATGGTCACACTGCGCCAGCGCCATGCCGGCGCAGCACACCGGCACCGACAGATACACCAGCCCCGCAGGTAGCTGCAGCGCCGTGGTGGTCTGGCTCATGGTCAGCCAGGCCAGGTCCCAGCCAGCCTTGGCCAGCAACAGCAGCATCACCAGCAGCAGCAGGTCAGTGGCCCGGGTGATCCCTCTGCGAACGGCGGGGGAACTCACCAGCAGCGGCATCAGTCCGGCGCTCAGGTGGCTGCGCTTGTAGGTGCAGGCCACGCCGGCCAGCAGCGCGGTCCACACCAGCACCAGCTGGGGCAGCTCTTCGGCCCAGTGGGGCGGTGCCCCCACCACCCAGCGCATGAACACCGAGTAGGCGACCAGCGCCGCCAGCAGGGCGGCGCCGATGCCGGCCAGCGCCAGGCACAGGCGCGAGACGAAACGCGCCACGGGATGCAGCAGGCCGTGCACGGTCATCGCGCTCACTGCCCTTCGCGATAGCGCTTCACCAGCGCCATCAGGTCGCTGCCAAAGACGTCTTCGTAGTCGGCCCAGACGCCCTGGACGGCGGCATTGAACGGCGCGGTATCGACCTCGTTGACGCTCATGCCCTCGGCCTCGAGCTCGGCCACAAGACGCGAGTCGTCCTCCTGGGTCATCCGACGCTGTTCGTCACGCCAGGCGTCGGCCAACTGCTGGACTACCGCCTGGTCGTCCTCGGACAGGCGCTGCCAGACGTTGTTGGCGACGGTCAGGCAGGCCGGTGCCCATACGTGTCCGGTCAGCGAGACGTAGTCCTGGACCTCGAAGAAGGACGAGGAATGGATGATCGACAGCGGATTTTCCTGGGCGTCGAATACCCCCTGCTGCAGCGCCGAGTAGAGCTCGCCGAAGGACAGCGGGGCCGGACTCGCGCCAAGCGCGGTGAAGGTATCCAGGCGCATCTTGTCCGGGGTTACCCGGATCTTCAGGCCGGCCAGGTCCTCGGGGGTCTCGACCGGGCCCTGGTTGTTGGTGACGTGGCGAAAGCCGTTCTCCCACCAGGACAGGATCTTCATGTTGTAGTCGGAAGCGATGGCTTCCAGCGCCTCGCCCAGCTCACCGTCGTAGGCGGCGTAGGCGTCCTGGCGGTCCGCCCAGGAGTAGGGCAGCTCGACGATGCCGAAGCGGGCGTCCAGCGGCTGGAAGGAGCCGCAGCCGATCACCCCGGCGGGAACGCTGCCGATCTGCATGCCTTCGACCATGGTCTTTTCGTTGCCGAGCTGGCCGCTGGGGAAGACCTGGAAGTTGACGCGACCCTCGGTGGCCTCGCGCACCTCGTCGGCGAAGCCTTCGGCGGCGATATGCCAGCTATGGGTCGGGGCCAGCACGTGGCCTAGCTTGATGTCGAGGGCCTGGGCCGAGGTAGAAAGACAGGCGAAGGCGCCAAGCGCCAGCAGGGGGAGCATCCTGGAGGTCATGGGGGTACCCGTTGAGTCGTTGTGATTGTGATCTGGGCCCGCCACCGCTTTGTTGACGGCAAGACAGGCGTCACTTGAGACTCGGCCAGGTAGGCGTATTAGACAATTTTCAAGATTTTATGCTTTGCATAAGCCTGATTTATGCAAAGCCATTGGACAGTGGCCAGGGTGGCCCTTCGACAGGCCTGGGGCGGCAACCACAAGCGCTTCCAGACACTCCTTTAGCGCACTGTTCAAGAACCATTTTTCTGGCGCAAATGGGGGCATTTGCGGTTGTGATTGGCGCCGTTGACGGCTCCACGGCGATAGTCGATCCAGCGTGGTGGTCAGCGTCAAGGCTGGCGCCAGCGCAGGATGAGAACCACCGCCCTGTCGGCCAAGAATTACAAGGAGCCCCTATGCAACTGCCCTCTCTGATCGAGATCCCCAACGGTGAAAAGGTCACCCCCACCTTCAGCGACGCCGAGATGCAGGGCCGCCTGGCCCGTCTACGCCAGCACATGGCCAAGCAGCAGGTCGATGCCGTGGTCCTGACCTCCTATCACAACATCAATTACTTCAGTGACTTCGTCTATTGTCGCTTTGGCCGCGACTATGGACTGGTGGTGACCCAGGAAGGCTTTACTACCGTTACCGCCAACATCGACGGCGGCCAACCGTATCGGCGCAACCGTCTGGGCGACAACATCGTCTACACCGACTGGCAGAAGGACAACTTCTTCAAGGCCATCATGCGGCTATGCGAAGGCAAGCGACGCATCGGGGTGGAGTTCGACCATCTGACCCTGGCCAACCGCGACAAGCTGGAAAGCGCCCTTGGCGAGGTGGAGCTGGTCGACATCGGCGTACCCACCATGCAGATGCGCATGATCAAGTCCGCCGAAGAGATCGCGCTGATCCGTCAGGGGGCGCGTATCGCCGACGTGGGCGGTGTCGCGGTACGCGACGCCATCGCCGCCGGGGTGCCCGAGTACGAGGTGGCCCTGGCCGGCCAGAGCGCCATGGTGCGCGAGATCGCCAAGACCTACCCGCAGAGCGAGCTGATGGACACCTGGGTATGGTTCCAGTCCGGCATCAACACCGACGGCGCCCACAATCCGGTCACCAGCCGTCGCGTGCGCCCCGGCGACATCCTGAGCCTCAACACCTTCCCGATGATCTCGGGCTACTACACGGCGCTGGAGCGCACCCTGTTCTGCGAGCACGCAAGCGATGCCCATCTGCGGCTGTGGGAAATCAACTGCGAGGTCCATGAGCGCGGACAGCAGCTGATTCGCCCCGGTGCCCGCTGCAGCGACATCGCCCACGAGCTCAACGAGATCTTCGCCAGACACGACGTTCTCAAGTACCGCACCTTTGGCTACGGGCACTCCTTCGGCACCCTGAGCCACTACTACGGCCGCGAGGCGGGTCTCGAACTGCGCGAGGACATCGATACCGTACTGGAGCCCAACATGGTGGTGTCGATGGAGCCCATGCTGATGATTCCCGAAGGCCAGCCCGGCGCCGGTGGCTACCGCGAGCACGACATCCTGGTGGTCAAGGAAGACGGCGCCGACAATATCACCGGCTTCCCCTACGGGCCGGCGCACAACATCGTGGGTTGAACCGATCCGGCGATCACCGGCCGGGACGTGACATGGGGGGCCGCTCGCCCCCCATGTCGGCGAGCCCGGCCCTGAGGTAGTTCAGCACGTGGTGCGCCGCCACGGACAGCTCGCCGGTCTGGTAGTGCAGGCCGAAGGTCACCCGTCCAAGCTCGGGCAGCCGGTCCGCCCCATCCACGCAGTGCAAGTGGTCGGGGCTGACGCTGCGCGCCAGGGCGGTCACACCCAGGCCCTCTTCCACCGCGGTGAAGATACCGAGCAGGCTGGTACTGGCGTAGCTCACCCGATAGGGCATCGCCCTGGCCCTCAACGCCGCTTCCGCCGCCGAGCGGTACAGGCACCCCAGGGGATAGGTGACCAGAGGCAGCGGCGCTTCACCCTCGAGCAATGCCGTGTCGCCGACCACCCAGACCAGGTCATCTACCCGGATATCCCGAGCATCGCGATCATCGTCGACCCTTTCCGGCTCCATCACCAGGGCGATATCGTAGTGATGCCGGTGAAAACGCTGGAGTATGACCCTGCTGATCTCACAGTCGACCTCGACCTCGATATTGGGGTAGACCCGCGCCAGATTCCTCAGCACTCGCGGCACAAATGCCAGCTCGAAATCGTTGGGAATACCTAGCCTTACCTTGCCACTGACGCCCCCTCCGCAAAGCTTCTCCACCAGCCGGTCATTGATCGCCAGCATGGCCCTGGCTTCCTGGTAGAGATAGTCACCATCCTGGGTCATTTCCAGCTGACTTCCGCGCAGAAACAGGCGAGTACCCAGCATCTCCTCGAGCTTCTTCATCTGCAGGCTGATGGCGGGCTGGGAACGCCCCAGGCGCTCTCCTGCCGCGGTAAAGCCTCCCAGCTCATTGATGGTCACGAAGGTACGCAATAACTCACTCGGTATCGTCTTCAACCTGGGGCCTCATTGGCATAGATCATGCATCGATTTGTCGTTCTTATTGGTCGCATCAGCGGCAAGAAAATACCTTGAATCTGTCGATGGAAATCGACGCTACCTCTCGACGACTGCCGATTGTCGACGTCCAACAACAAACAATAGAGGCTTCCTCATGAACTCCTGGGTATTGACCACCTTTGCCATTCTAACGCTCTACATGCTGATTCACACCGGTGCAGCCTACCTGCGTCGAGAACTCAAGGCCCGCCAACCGAGGTGACGCACATGGATTCCTTTACCCTGTTCAATTGGGCGCTTCTGCTGATGACCTTCGGCCTGATGCTCTATCTGGGCTACCTGTCCTCGCGGCGCATGCGCAAGGATGACGCCGCCGGCTTCCTGGTCGCCGGGCGCTCGCTGGGGGCCTTCGTCGGTGCCGGTACCATCGTTGCCACCGGATTCAGCGGCTGGGGCTTCATGGGCTCGCCCGGGGTCACCTACCAGTTTGGTGCCATCGAGGTGCTGGGCAACTTCTTCTTTGCACCGGCGATGGTCATCGCGGTGCTCTACTTCGCCCGCTTCATGCAGCGCAAGGCGATCGAGATGGGCAGCAACACCATCCCCGAGTACATCGGCCAGTCCCACGGCGGCGGCGCCATGGGGCGAGTGCTGCAGGCGGTATCGGCGATCATCACCGTAGTGCTGCTACTGGTCTTCCTGACCAGTCAGATCAAGGCGGTGGGGCTTCTGGGTGCCAGCTGGCTGGGCATCGAGCTCGACCAGAGCGCCATGCTGATGGTCGGGGTGATCATCCTCTACACCATGCTCGGGGGGCTGGCCGCGGTAGCCTGGACCGACACCATCATGGTCTGGGGCATGGCCCTGGCGGCGGTCATCATCGTCATCCAGATGCTGACCACCATTGACGTGAACGAGTGGGAAAGCGGCTTGAACGCCATCGACCCGGAGCTGCTGAACCCGACCAACGGGGCCCACTACGGCGCCTCCCGAGGCAACGTCTTCCTGGTCCTGCCCTACGCCTTTCTGTTCGCGGCGGTGCTGCCGTTCATGGCGATCCGCTTCCTGGCCTTCAAGCCCGAGGTCAAGCTGCACAAGGTCGGTATCTACGTCGCGGTGCTCGGCGGCCTGCTCAGTCTGATTCCGCTGGTCGGGCTCTACGTCAGGGTCAAGCTGCCGGGACTGGCGGACCCCGACAGCGCCATGCCGGTCTATCTCGAGCAGTTCATGCATCCGGCGATCCAGGGCGTCATCACCTTGTTCATCATCTTCGCCATGAAGTCCACCGCCAACTCCCTTTTGCACACCGTGGCCTCCAGCGTCTCCCACGACCTGCGCCTGGCGATCTTTGCCGAACGCCAGCCTTCGGCACGGCGTGTCCTGGGCCTGAACCGGGCCGCGGTGCTGGTGCTCGGGGTGCTGGCGCTGCTGATGATGCTCTACGCACCGCCCTTCATGCTGTCCTGGCTCGGTATCCTCGGCACCGGCACCCTGCTCGCCAGCCTGATCGGCCCGGTGTTCATCTCGACCTTCTGGCAGGGCTCGGCCTGGGGGGCGCTGGCGGCCATGCTCGGCGGCTTCTTCACCAGCGGCTACATGATGCTGTTCGCCGATGTGGGCTGGTTGATCGGTCCGCTGACCGGCTGCGTGGTGTCGTCGGCTCTGTATATCGGCGTGACCCTCGTCGGCCGTAGCCATCGCGCCCATGCCCGCCATCCGAACGCATCCCTCCCTGACCACCCTGCTTGACCGAAAACATCCCTCCGACTCGCCTCAGGACCAGGGTTCTGAGGTTTAGGCAAAAAGACAAGCCGCCTTCCGAGGCGGCCATTCTCGTGAAACCTCCGTCACCCAGCGAATAGTCGCGGTCAAACCTGAGCATCATGGCCGAGAACCGGCTGCTCTCATGACCCAGATCATTGGTGCGAAGCGCTTTAGCATATTCCTCTCAACTTGACGCTTTCATGGGTCGATAACCCTGGCATCGCTGCTAATCGGAGGCAGTCCGAGCGATGAGCAAGCCAGGAAATGACTTCGCTCATGCCAGGACTGCCGGTTGGCCCCTCCCAGCATGAGCCCGCTGCCAATGACATCACTCCTTGATCGCCTGACCATGGGAAGAAAGTTCTTCCTGGTGCTTTTCTTGCCGCTGCTTTCCATCCTGTGGATGACGCTCTCCACGGTGCTGGAACGTCAGGCGGTCGTTACCCGGATGGACAATCTTCAAGAGGTGGCGATCCTCGGGCGTCATTCGGCCAATCTGGTGCACGAACTTCAGCGCGAACGGGGGATGACGGCCGCCTTTCTCAGCAGTCAGGGCCGCAACTTTCATACAGAGCTACCAGTGCAACGTGAGGCGACCAATACCCAGGCCGAATCATTTGACCGCTACATCGCTGACATCGATTTTTCCCGTCACGACCCTCGAATCGAAGCACAGGTCGATCTGGCGAAGCGTCTGCTTGAGGGAAAGGATGACCTACGGCGCAAGGTCGATGGTCTCGACATAACTGCCGAAGCATCGACAGACGCTTATACCAACATCAACGAGGCACTGATCGATATCGTCGCCAAGCTGACCTTTGGCGTCGACCAGGGAGAGGTCGCCCGTCAGCTGACGGCCTATTATGACCTTTTGAACATCAAGGAGCTGGCCGGCATAGAACGGGCGGTACTGGCGGCATCTTTCAGCGCCGACGCGATATCGCCTGCAATGTTCAGGAAGCTGCTTTCGTTGATCGTGAAGTCCGATGTGCACAAGAAGAACTTCTTCGAGCTTTCATCACCGAGGGTTCAGGAGGAGCTCAAGACGCTGACCGACAGCGCACTTGGCGAGCGTTTGAATGCCATGCGCAGCGTGGTCCTCGAAAAGGCCTCAAGCGGCGGCTTCGGTATCGATCACCAGGAGTGGTTCGAGGCCCAGACCGAGTATATCGATGGCATTCAGCAGATCTCCCGGTCGGCAGAGCAGTACCTTCTGGCACGTATTGACGACTTGCAGAAAGCGTCCTTCAGCTACCTGCTCAAGCACGCCCTGGTCATGCTTGCCGTCTTGCTCGTCACCCTTGCCTTTTCGATCATCACCGCCCGTAGCGTGGTTCGTCCCCTCAAGGCTGCCCTGGCAGACATCCGCGAGCAGAAGGATGACCTGACCAAGCGACTGGAGGTCCCTGGCAAGGACGAGCTGTCTCAGCTTTACCGCGCCTTCAACGACTCGCTGAGCAATATTGCCAGCCTGGTGGTCAACCTGAAGAAGAGCGCCAGCGCCGTCGAGGTGGTCAGTGGAGAAATCACCCGGGGCAACCAGGACCTGGCGAGCAGAACGGAGCAGCAGGCGGCCTCACTGATCCAGACCGCTTCCAGCATGGAGCAGATCACCGCCACCGTGAAGCAGACCTCGGACTCCGCTCGCCAGGCGCAGGAAATGACCCGTGAAGTCGCCTGCCGCGCCAACGACCTGAGCCAGACCGCCGCCCAGACCCACACAGCCATGGAACAGATTCGCGACGCCAACCAGGAAGTCACCAGGATCGTCGAGGCCATCGACGACATCGCCTTCCAGACCAATATTCTGGCCCTGAACGCTTCGGTGGAGGCGGCACGCGCCGGCGACCAGGGTCGAGGGTTTTCGGTGGTGGCCTCGGAGGTGCAGAAACTCGCCAGCCGCTGCGCAGAGGAAGCCACCCTGATCCGCCGGTTGATCACCACCAGTACGCAGCGGGTCGACAAGGGGGAGCGACTGGTGGCTTCCACCAGCGAGGCGCTGGTCACCATCTCCGAGCATGCCCAGCAGACGGCGACCCTGGTGTCGGAGATTTCCACCGCGGCGACCGAGCAGTCGCTGGGTATCGAACAGATCACTCAGGCACTGGCGCAACTCGAGGACGTCACCCAGCGCAACACCGGCCTGGTCGAACGCGTTGCCACCGCCAGCGAGTCCCTCGACAAGCGGGCTCGCGACATGGCCTCGCTGGTGGGCCGCTTCAAGGTCGATGTGCCAACGGCCCTTCACGCCACGTCGGAAGACGGGCCGCTTATCGGCTCACCCCAGGCCACCCTTGTCGACTGCCACGCGTAGGCCCTACAGGTTCCCCGCCTTGCCGCCCTTCCGGGCGGTTTTTTTATCAGGCATGGAACCCATACAAACAAAACCTCGTTTTATTTTTGATGAATCATCTTTGACAATATTGAAACGCAATTCTAGCCTTGCTGATGCCACCCCAGCACAACAAGGAACAACGCCGTGCTCGAACACGACCATCTCAGCCGTTTTCTCTCCCACCGCCATTCCCTTTGCCAGCCCCTTTACCAGTCTCTTCGACACCCCCTTCGCAAGCCCCTGATCGTCGCGCTGTCGGCCCTGGCCGTCTCCTCCTTCGGTGTATCCTCCATGGCCGCCGACGAGGGTACGCCACCGGCGCAGGTCTTCGACCTCACGACCTGGAAGTTGACCCTGCCCATGGACGCTGACGGCGACGACGACGTCGACGAGATATCGGTCGGCGAGCTTCAGTCCTATCAACATCCGGACTACTACTATCTGAACAACAACAATCATCTGGTCTTCGTGACCCCCAATAGCGCCTTCACCACCCCCAATTCCAGCAATGCACGCACGGAACTGCGCCAGATGCTGGCCGGCGCCGACGACGCCTTCGGCCCCAAGGCACCTGAGCAGAACTTTGCCCTCGCCTCCCACCCCGAGGCTGACCGCTACGCCCAGATCGGCGGCTACCTCGATGCCACCCTGCGGGTCGATCACGTCGCCGAGCGCACCGACAAGCCCGACCGGGCGGCAGCCTACTCGGTGGTCATCGGCCAGATCCACGCCGGCAAGGACGAAGCGGTGCTGGCCCAGGACAATGGCTTCGGCCACGGCAACGAACCGCTGAAGATCTACTACAAGAAGTTTCCCGACCACGAGACCGGCTCGGTGTTCTGGAACTACGAACGCAACCTCGAGAAGGATGACCCCGAGCGCATCGATATCAGCCACGCGGTGTGGGGCAACGACTGGAGCGGCAGCGAGGATCCGGGCGAGGCGGGCATCGCCCTGGGCGAGAGCTTCCGCTATCGGGTCGAGGTCAAGGACGACGTCATGCACCTGACCTTCGCGTCAGACGGCCACCCCACCCGCACCTTCGAGCAGAACCTGGCCGACAA
>CESC01068507.1_pt1 | contig 10150 bp, 18 predicted proteins | sample 531131 | NCBI WGS metagenome assembly CESC01 (sample SAMEA2621295, study PRJEB7988) | marine metagenome | biome: marine biome (ENVO:00000447); feature: mesopelagic zone (ENVO:00000213); material: "saline water (ENVO:00002010), including plankton (ENVO:xxxxxxxx)" | depth 800 m
TCGAGCGCGCACTGGCCCAGCTGCAGTTCTCGCCGAAGCGTCCTGCCCAGGATGTCCGCAAGCTGCTGCAAAGCGCCATCGCGAACGCCGAGAACAATCACGGCCTCGACATCGATAGCCTCGTCGTTGCGGAAGCCCATGTCGGCAAGAACCTCGTGATGAAGCGCATCCGTGCCCGTGCACGTGGCCGCGCTGCTCGCATCCAGAAGCCATTTGCGCAGATGACCATCATCCTGCGTGACACCTCAGTTGAAGCGGAGGCCGCATAATGGGTCAGAAAGTAAATCCGATCGGCCTGCGTCTTGGCATCAACCGGACGTCTGACAGCCGCTGGTACGCAGACACGGCTGACTATGGCCGCCTGCTGCATGAGGACATCGCGATCCGCAAGGAAATCCGCAAGCGCCTCAAGCAAGCCGGTATCTCGAAGATCATCATCGAACGTCCGCACAAGAAATGCCTCATCACGATCCACACGGCACGTCCGGGTCTCGTGATCGGCAAGAAGGGCGGCGACATCGAAGCCCTGCGCAAAGTGCTGTCGAAGATGACAGAGGACGAAGTTCGCGTGAACCTGGTCGAAATCCGCAAGCCGGAAATCGACGCAACGCTGATCGCTGACGACATTGCTCGCCAGCTCGAGCGCCGCGCCTCGTTCCGCCGTACCATGAAGCGCGCCATCCAGTCCGCAATGCGTCTGGGCGCTGACGGTGTGAAGATCATGGTATCCGGCCGTCTGGGCGGTGCCGAGATTGCACGTACCGAGAAATATGCAGAGGGCTCCGTTCCGCTGCACACGCTGCGCGCCGACATCGATTACGGCACCGCAGAAGCCGAAACCACCTACGGCATCATCGGGATCAAGGTCTGGGTCTACAAAGGCGAGATCATGGAGCACGACCCGATGGCTCAGGACAAGCGTCAGGAATCTTCCGGCCAGTCCCGTGCCCGTGCCAATGCAAACCAGCGCGGACCGGCCACCGGTGCGCAAGCCGCCGGAGCGTAAGAGATGCGTCAACCGAAGCGAACCAAATTCCGTAAGGCCTTCAAGGGCCAGATCCGGGGCAACTCCAAGGGCGGCACGTCCCTGGCGTTCGGCGAGTTCGGCCTGAAGGCTCTTGAGCCGGAGCGGGTCACCGCTCGCCAGATCGAGGCAACCCGCCGGGCTGTCACGCGTCACATGAAGCGTCAGGGCAAAGTGTGGATCCGTGTATTCCCGGACCTACCAGTGTCTGCCAAGCCGATTGAAGTCCGGATGGGTAAGGGTAAAGGCTCCGTCGACCGTTGGGTCGCGCGCGTTGCCCCTGGCCGCATCCTGTTCGAAATCGACGGCGTGTCTGAGGAAATCGCTCGCGAGGCCCTGCGTCTCGGCGCTGCGAAGCTTCCGATCAAGACGAAAGTCGTCAAGCGGATCGAGGGTATCTGATCATGAAAGCCCAGGATGTAAGAACGAAAAGCGTCGACCAGCTCAAGGATGAGCTCGTCAAGCTGAAGAAAGAGCAGTTCAACCTGCGTTTCCAGACGGCCACCGGCCAGCTGGAAAAAACGGCCCGAGTGAAGGAAGTTCGCCGCGACATCGCGCGTGTGAAGACGATCCTTCGCGAGAAAGCCGAAGCAGGTCAGGCGTAGGAGAGCGATCATGCCAAAGCGTATTATGGAAGGCGTCGTGGTCTCCGCCAAACAGAACAAGACCGCAATCGTCCGCGTCGAACGGACCTTCACCCACCCGGTGATGAAAAAGATCGTTCGTCGCTCGAAGAAGTATCACGCCCACGATGAGGCAAACGCCGCTGTCGAGGGTCAAACCGTAACGATCCAGGAGTGTGTTCCACACTCCAAACTGAAACGCTGGGAACTTGTGACCGGCGGGGAAGGTGACGCATGATCCAGATGCAATCAAACCTTCGCGTCGCCGACAATTCCGGCGCGCGCCGCGTCCAGTGCATCAAGGTGCTGGGTGGTGCGGGACGCCGGTATGCGTCCGTCGGTGACGTGATCGTGGTGTCCGTGAAGGAAGCAATTCCGACCGGCCGCGTGAAGAAGGGTGACGTCCGCAAGGCTGTCGTCGTTCGCGTGGCAAAAGACATCAACCGCCCGGATGGCACGACCATCCGTTTCGACACAAACGCTGCCGTACTCATCAATAACAATGGTGAGCCGATCGGTACCCGCGTGTTTGGTCCGGTTCCGCGCGAACTTCGCGGCAAGAACCAGGTCAAGATCGCGAACATGGCCCCGGAGGTCTTGTAAGATGGCTGCTAAGATCAAAAAAGGCGACACGGTTGTCGTGATCGCTGGCCGCGACAAAGGTACCAAGGGCGAAGTCCTGAAGGTGCTGGTCGATGACAATCGCGTCGTCGTCCGCGGTGTGAACGTCGTCAAGAAGCACCAGAAGCCGAGCCAGATGGATCCCGGCGGTCTGAAGTCTTTCGAAGCACCGATCCACGTTTCCAACGTGGCCCACGCAGACCCGCGTGACGGCAAGCCGGTGCGTGTTGGTTTCAAAACGGATGAGCATGGTCGCAAGACACGCTTCGCCAAACGCTCAGGGGAGTCCATCGATGTCTGATGCATATGAACCCCGTCTCAAGAAGAAGTACCGCGAGGAAATCCGCGCGAAACTTCAGGAGCAGTTCAAGTATTCGAACCCGATGAAGGTTCCGAAGCTGGACAAGGTCGTGATCAACATGGGTGTCGGCGAAGCTGTTGCTGACTCCAAGAAGATCAAGTCGGCCCTGGCTGAGCTGGAGCTGATCGCGGGCCAGAAGCCTGTCGCCACCAAGGCACGCAAATCCATCGCCGGCTTCAAGCTGCGCGAAGGCATGCTGGTCGGTGCGAAAGTTACGCTGCGCCGTGAGCGCATGTACGAATTCCTTGATCGCCTCACCAATATTGCGCTGCCACGCGTGAAAGACTTCCGTGGACTGAACGGAAAAAGCTTTGACGGCATGGGCAACTACGCAATGGGCCTCAAAGAGCACATCGTTTTCCCGGAGATCAATTACGATCAGGTGGAAGATGTTCGCGGTATGGACATCATTGTCTGTACTACGGCTGAAACCAACGAAGAAGCCAAGGCACTCCTCGCCGAGTGTGGCTTCCCGTTCCGGAACTAGCGCCAGGAGATCTGCTGATATGGCAAAGAAGAGCGCAATCGAGAAGAACAAGAAGCGTCAGAAGCTTGTAGACAAGTACGCTGCGAAGCGTGCTGAGCTGAAGGCCGTCGCCATGAACGAGGATCTTCCGCTGGAAGAACGTTTCAAGGCTCGCCTCAAGCTGGCTGAACTTCCGCGCAACTCGGCACCAAACCGGGTTCGTAATCGCTGTGAAGTGACCGGGCGTCCGCGTGGTTACTATCGCAAACTTAAGATGTCGCGGATCGCGCTGCGTGAGCTTGGCTCAAACGGTCAGATCCCCGGTCTCGTGAAGTCCAGCTGGTAAGAGAGGAGGATATCAAAGATGAACATTTCTGATCCCCTCGGTGATATGCTGACCCGCATCCGCAACGCTCAGATGCGCGGCATGTCAAAGGTTGTCACCCCGTCTTCCAAGCTTCGCATCCGCGTGCTGGAAGTCCTCATCGACGAGGGCTTCATCCGCGGCTTTACCGAAGTCGAGAAAGACGGCCACAAGAATATTGAAATCGAGCTGAAGTACTATGAAGGCCAGCCGGTAATCTCGGAGATCAAACGTGTCTCCAAGCCGGGTCGCCGAGTGTACTCTTCTGTCTCCGACATTCCGCTGGTGCGCAATGGTCTGGGCATTTCGATCCTTTCGACTTCGAAAGGCGTGATGTCTGACAATGCGGCCCGCAGCGAGAATGTGGGCGGCGAAGTGCTCTGCCGCGTATTCTAGGAGAGCTATCATGTCACGTATTGGTAAACTCCCGATCGAAATCCCGAATGGCACGACCGTCACGGTCGAAGGCCAGACGATCAAGGCCAAAGGCTCCAAGGGTGAGATGTCTCTCGTCCTGTCCGAGCTGATCACGCCGAAGCTCGAAAACAACGAGCTGTCCGTCTCGCCGCGCGAAGACCTGGTTCAGGCTGCAAACGACCGCATTGAGGCTGAAAAGGCTCGTGGTCGCCGTCTGCCAACCTTCGCTGAAGCCCTGGACGCCCGCGCCCGTACGCAGTGGGGCACCGCACGTGCCCGCGCCGCGAACATCGTTGAAGGCGTGTCGAACGGTTATTCGAAGACTCTGGAACTGGTCGGGGTCGGTTATCGTGCCCAGATGCAGGGCACGGACCTGAAACTGTCGCTCGGTTTCTCGCACGACGTCATCTTCAAGGCGCCTGAAGGCATCAAGCTGGAAGCTCCGAAGCCGACCGAAGTGATCGTCTCCGGCGCTGACAAGCAGGCTGTCGGTCAGACGGCTGCGAAGATCCGCGAATTCCGTCCGCCTGAGCCGTACAAAGGCAAGGGTATCCGTTATCAGGGCGAATATGTCCGCCGTAAGGAAGGCAAGAAGAAGTAAGCCCATGAAAAGCTCACGCGATAAGATGCTGCGCCGCGCCCAGCGCGTTCGTACCAAGCTCCGGAAGGTCGCTGCAGGCCGTCCGCGCCTGTCGGTTGCGCGCAGCCACAAGAATATCTCCGCCCAGATCATCGACGACGAGAAGGGCATCACGCTCGCTTCCGCGTCGACGCTGGAGAAGGACGTGCTCGGTTCGGCCAAGACCGGTGGTGACACCGCAGCGGCTGCACTGGTCGGCAAGGCGCTCGCAGAGCGTGCGAAGCAGGCTGGTGTCGAGGACGTGATCTTCGATCGCGGCGGTTACATGTTCCACGGCCGGGTGAAAGCCCTGGCAGACGCCGCCCGTGAGGGCGGTCTCAAATTCTAAGGAGAGGCCCTATGGCTGAAGAAAGAGGAAGAGGCCGCCGGAATCGCGATCGCGACGAGGAGCAGTCTGACATCGTCGACAAGCTGGTTGGTATCAACCGCGTCGCGAAGACGGTTAAAGGCGGTAAGAATTTCGGCTTTGCAGCTCTGGTCGTCGTTGGTGACCAGAAGGGCCGCGCAGGTTTCGGCAAGGGCAAGGCCCGCGAAGTTCCTGAGGCGATCCGCAAGGCAACCGAAGAAGCCAAGCGCAACATGGTTCGCGTTCCGCTTCGTGAAGGCCGTACCCTGCATCACGACGGCAAAGGCCGTCACGGCGCAGGCAAGGTGGTGCTGCGTGCAGCCCCTCCCGGTACCGGCGTGATCGCAGGTGGTCCGATGCGTGCCGTCATGGAAGTGCTGGGTGTGCAGGACGTGGTCGGCAAGTCGATCGGTTCCTCCAACCCGTACAACATGGTACGTGCGACCTTTGACGCGCTTAAAGAGCAGAACAGCCCGCGGACCGTTGCGTCCAAGCGTGGCCTGAAGGTTCAGGATGTCGTCGGCCGCCGCAATGATGGCGCGTCCGAAGCCGGCATGGCTGACGCGACGAACTAGGGAAGGGCACGAGAATGGCCAAGAGCAAACTCACTGTCCGCCAGACTGGCAGCCCAATCGGCCGCAAGCCTGCGCAGCGTCAAACCCTGATGGGTCTCGGCCTCAACAAGGTCGGCCGCACCAAGGAACTCGAAGATACGCCAGCCGTGCGGGGCATGATCCGCAAGGTGGCTCACCTGGTTGAGGTGGTTGGCGAGTAATCGCCGCCATCTGCAGCCGCACGATATCGAAAGATTGACCGATGAAACTGAACGAACTGTCTCCCGCTGAGGGCTCTACAAAGAACCGCTTGCGCGTTGGCCGCGGCGTCGGCTCTGGCAAGGGCAAGACGGCTGGTCGCGGTGTCAAAGGCCAGAAGTCCCGTTCCGGCGTTGCCGTAAACGGCTTCGAGGGCGGCCAGATGCCGATCTACATGCGTCTGCCAAAGCGCGGCTTCACCGCACGCAACTCCAAGACACATGCCTGGGTAAACCTCAGCCGTCTGGGCAAGGCGATCGACGCCGGCAAGCTGGACGCCAAGAATGTGACTGAAGAGTCTCTGGTGGCCGCTGGTCTGGTTCGCAATGTGCGCGATGGCGTGCGTCTGCTGGCCAAAGGTGACGCACCTAAGAATCTGAATATCACTGTGACAGGTGCTTCAAAGGCGGCTATCGAAGCTGTTGAGAAGGCTGGCGGCAAGGTGACCGTCACGGGCCCGGCAAAAGACGCTGCTGACGAATAATCGGCGGTTTTTACCGGTAACCCCTTCACAAATACTGTTTCGCCGCCGATTTAGGCGGCGAACGCTTTTTCAGGGAGGTCAAGCGGCCCATGGCGAACGCTGCTGAACAAATGGCTCGGAACATGAATTTCCGGAGCTTTGCCAAAGCCAAGGACCTGCAGAGCCGGATCCTGTTTACCCTCGGGATCCTGCTACTCTATCGTCTCGGAACTTTCATTCCGCTTCCGGGGCTCGACCCGTCCCAATACGCCCAATACTTCGAAAGCCAGTCAGGCGGCCTGCTCGGCAACATGAACATGTTTGCCGGTGGCGCGGTGGAGCGTATGGGCGTCTTCGCCCTGAACGTGATGCCTTACATCACGGCCTCGATCATCATCCAGATGCTGACTGCCACGTCTCCGACGCTTGAAAAGCTGAAGAAGGAAGGCGAATCGGGCCGCAAGCAGATCAACCAGTACACGCGCTACCTGACCCTTGGCTTTGCCCTGGTTCAGTCTTTTGCCATCGCAGGCGGCCTTGCCGGGTTCCGCATTGACGGCATCTCGTCCTGGTTCTTCATCCTGACCGGCGTCGTGACACTGACCGGCGGCACCATGCTGCTGATGTGGATGGGTGAGCAGATCACCGCGCGCGGCATTGGTAACGGCATCTCGCTGATCATTTTTGCCGGCATCATCGCGGAAATGCCGAAGGCGATCTTCAACCTGATCTCCCAGGCCCGCACAACGTCTGTGAACGTGGCCTTTGTCGTGGCGATTGCCGCCATGGTGATCGCGCTCGTCGTGTTCATCGTGTTCATGGAGCGCTCGCAGCGTCGTCTGCTGATCCAGTATCCGAAGCGCCAGCAGGCACATGGCGTGGCACAGGGCCAGAAGAGCTTCCTGCCGCTGAAGATCAACACGTCCGGTGTTATCCCGCCCATCTTCGCCTCTGCGATCCTGATGCTGCCACTGACGGCCGTCGGCTTCCTGGGTGGCAACCCGGCTGATGCCGAGGCAACGGGCGCCATGAGCGGCGTTCTGGGCTGGCTGGCGACGAATTTCGCGCCGGGCTCATGGACCTATATCGTGTCCTATGGCGCGATGGTGATCTTCTTTGCCTTCTTCTACACCTCCATCATGTTCAATCCTGAGGAGACGGCGGACAATCTGCGCAAGTATGGCGGATTCATCCCCGGTATCCGCCCAGGATCGAACACGGCGGCCTATATCGACTATGTTTTGACCCGACTGACGACCATTGGTGCGCTGTACCTGATGTTCGTTTGTATCCTTCCTGAACTCCTGCGGCGATATTTCCCAGAGATACCTTTCTATATCGGCGGTACTTCTCTTCTGATCGTTGTGTCTGTTACGATGGATACAGTTACGCAAATTCAGTCGCATTTGATCGCGCACCAGTATGAGGGCATGATCAAGAAGTCGAAACTCGGGGGTCGTAAGAGATGAACCTAATTCTGTTCGGGCCGCCAGCGGCCGGGAAGGGCACGCAGGCGAAGCGACTGGTGGAGGAGCGCGGCTTCGTCCAGCTGTCTACCGGAGATATGCTTCGCGCAGCACGTGCCTCCGGATCGGAGCTCGGGGAAAAGGTTGCCAAGATCATGGATGAGGGTGGCCTGGTCTCCGATGAGATCGTGATCGCCCTGATTGATGAACAACTCGAAGTCCAGGCCGGTGCGCCTGGCTTCATCTTTGACGGTTTTCCGCGCACAGTCGGCCAGGCAGACGCCCTGGACCGCCTGCTGGAATCGCGTGGCAATGCTGTCAATCGCGTGGTCCGCATCCTTGTCGATGACGACAAGCTGCTGGCCCGTGTCACCAAGCGGTTCGAGGAACAGGGCCGCAAGGATGACAATCCCGAGACGTTCTCGAAACGGCTCGAAAAATACTATGAGGATACCGCGCCATTGGTGCCCATTTATGCCGAACGTGGCATCCTTGTAGAAGTCGACGGAATGGGTTCTATCGAGGCGGTTGCTGCCGCAATCGACGCGGCCCTGAAAGAGACGGCTTAAAGCTGGGATTCCGCGGTTGACGCGTTAATTTCCATCGCTATAAGCCTGTTTTCTTAGCTTTAGGCTTAATCGCCGGCGCGCAGGACGGACCATTTCCGGCTTGGCGCGCTCTTTATGTTTTGAACAGTCCGCTTGAGGAGAACCGGCCTTGGCCCGTATTGCAGGCGTAAATATTCCGACCAACAAGCGCGTTGAAATCGCGCTGCGGTACATTCATGGCATCGGTCCCGCCATGGCTCGCGAAATCATCGAGAAGGTCGGCGTCGATTCGACCCGCCGGGTGAGCGATCTGACGGACGCTGAAGTCATCAAGATCCGTGAAACCATCGATGCTGACTATCTGGTTGAGGGTGACCTTCGCCGCGATACGTCGATGAACATCAAGCGCCTCATGGACCTCGGTTCCTATCGTGGCCTGCGTCACCGTCGCAAACTGCCGGTTCGTGGCCAGCGTACCCACACCAACGCCCGCACCCGCAAGGGTCCGGCCAAGCCGATCGCCGGCAAGAAGAAATAGGGATAGTCTTCAATGGCTCGTGAAACGACCCGCGTCCGCAAGAGAGAGCGTAAGAACATCACCTCTGGTGTTGTTCACGTGAACTCCAGCTTCAACAACACCATGGTCACCATCACGGATGCCCAGGGCAACACGATCTCGTGGTCGTCCTCCGGCATGATGGGCTTCAAGGGTTCGCGCAAGTCGACCCCTTACGCAGCTCAGATGGCGGCTGAGGATGCTGCGAAGAAGGCTATGGAACATGGCCTGCAGACTGTTGAAGTCAGCGTGCGTGGCCCAGGTTCTGGCCGTGAAAGCGCCCTGCGTGCGCTTCAGGCTGCTGGCCTGACCGTCACTGCGATCCAGGACACGACGCCAATCCCGCACAATGGATGCCGCCCGCCGAAGCGCCGCCGCGTCTAGTTCGTTTTTTCCCGGCGGCGCAATTGCGCGCCGCCTGTCTCACTTCTGAGGATCCGTCGCCCATGGCAGACATTGAAGCCACCAACGTCAACGACCGTAACTGGAAAGTGCTGATCCGTCCGAACCGTCCTGTCGTTCAGGCCGGATACGATGCGAAGCGCAAGGCGAAGCTCGTGATCGAGCCGCTTGAGCGTGGCTATGGCACGACCCTCGGCAACGCGCTGCGTCGCGTTCTGCTGTCGTCTCTCCAGGGTGCTGCGATCATTGGCGTTCAGATCGACAACGTCGTTCACGAATTCTCCGCGATCCAGGGTGTTCGCGAAGACGTCACGACCATCGTGCTGAACCTGAAGCAGGTTGCGATCTTCATGGAGAGCGACACGCCGAAGCGCATGGTGCTGAAGGCAAAAGGCCCGGGTGAAGTGAAGGCTGGCCAGATCGAAACGTCTGGCGATACGAAAATCCTGAACCCGGATCTCGTGATCTGTACGCTTGATGATGGCGCTGAAGTCCGCATGGAATTCACCGTTGCGACCGGCAAGGGCTATGTGCCGGCTGAGGCGCACCGTCCGGAAGACGCTCCGATCGGCTATATTCCGATCGACGCGATCTACAGCCCGGTCCGCCGCGTGGGTTATCAGGTTGAAGATACCCGTGAGGGAACGGTCCTCGACTATGACAAGCTGACCCTCGACATCGAAACCGATGGCGCGGTCACGCCGGAAGATGCTGTTGCGTATGCCGCACGCATCCTGCAGGACCAGCTGCAACTGTTCATCAACTTCGAAGAGCCAACCGTTGATACGGGTACGCAGACCGAAGAAACCGATCTCGGCTTCAACCCGGTCCTGCTCAAGAAAGTCGATGAGCTTGAACTGTCTGTTCGCTCGGCAAACTGCCTGAAGAACGACAACATTGTTTACATTGGTGACCTTATCCAGAAGTCCGAAGCAGAGATGCTGCGCACGCCGAACTTCGGCCGCAAATCCCTGAACGAGATCAAGGAAGTCCTCGCCGGTCTTGGCCTGCACCTCGGCATGGAAGTGCCGGACTGGCCGC
>CESC01043658.1_pt1 | contig 10123 bp, 8 predicted proteins | sample 531131 | NCBI WGS metagenome assembly CESC01 (sample SAMEA2621295, study PRJEB7988) | marine metagenome | biome: marine biome (ENVO:00000447); feature: mesopelagic zone (ENVO:00000213); material: "saline water (ENVO:00002010), including plankton (ENVO:xxxxxxxx)" | depth 800 m
CTGATCAAATTGAATTCCTGTGTCATGTTTACCGCTGTGGAATTCTCTATATTGGAATCGATGACATATCCTACTCCTTCGTTTACCTTTTTTTCATTGTAGACCAGAACACCATAGAAATCTTTCCCTATTGTTATCTTACCTATCATTGTTCGAGATATTTGATTTGAGCTGTTTCAATAGCATTTTCACCTCCTCCAATTGTATATGAATGCTGAAAGGGTCACGGATACCTGAGTTCGAGGTCCTGGCGAGTTGGTTCAGGTTGTTTCCCATCCTGCTCAGCTCGACAAAAAGTTTGCGGTCCAACGGATCTACCTTTTTCTTTGGCAGGGATTTTCCTGTACATTTTCTTCGGATATATTCGGCTGTGGACAATCCAATTGTCTTCGCATTGTTGGTAATGATCAAGTATTCGCTTTGTGTAACTCTAAAGGCGATGACAATCGTTCTTTGTTTTGATATGTCCATTTTAGGTCTTGCCATTTTCCATGAATTTGGTATTGTTCAAAAGGTCACTTGTAAACGAAGTGCGCAGTTTTTGTTTACAAAAACACAACTTGCTTCGTGACCTCCGATTAACTATATGGCAAACCTAAAGTCTATGGGTTGCTTGCAAGGGCTTTGCCGTACATGGTATTTTGTACGGTAAAATAGAAGGGCTTATATATTAGAAACCGTACATCTTTGGATTAGCATGTTTCATGAACTCACATAATAGGCTGTTAAAAAGAGGCTTAGCCTTTTGAAAGAAGACGCTATGAAATTGAAATTAGGATTGTTGTTTTTATGAATTACCAAGTTTGTAGGTTTTGACAAGTAAGAAGAGTGGGGACTTGTATTTTTTACATATTTTTAATATTCTGTTTTCAGAAACAAGTAATCATGATTGAATTATTTTTTTATGGGAAAACCTTTTGGAGATGAATTAAGTTTACTTAAGAAAACGGTCGATTGGACCAACAAACTAGATTTAAATCATCTCAAAATCTATCTGGAAAAACTTCCGTCCCCAATTTATATTGTAGGCTCGGGCGGATCATTGAGCGCATGCCATTATGCCGTTTCCCTTTTCAATGACCATGGGAAATTTGCAAGAGCGGTTACCCCCTTGGAATTGTTCTTTTCCGAAAAGACCATCCGAAATTCCTCCATTCTCTTTATCACGGCCAGCGGTAAAAATTATGACATTAAGTTCTCCTTTAAAAGGGCCCTTGAATATGAACCAAAAGCTATCGGGGCAATAACTATGAAGGAGAACAATCCCTTGTCCTTACTCACCCAAAAACACGGTATTGCCGAAACATTTGATTTTACTATTCCTTCCGGTAAAGATGGATTTCTCGCGACTAACTCCTTGATTGCATTTTTTTCCATCCTGAACAAAACCTTAGGGATTCCAGGCTATAAGGTTCAGAACACCTCGAAAGATTTGAATGTTAGAATTTCTAAATTCTTGAATGAAATTTCCAATGATTGTACTCTAGTGATATTGCATGGGAGCTGGAACAAAGCGGTTGCTGTAGACATCGAATCCAAGTGTACCGAGGCTGGTTTGACCACAACCTTGATTGCAGACTACAGGAATTTCGGTCATGGGAGACACCATTGGTTTGATAAAAATCCCAATTCAGCGATTATCGCCCTTGCCAACAGAACAGAAACAGGTCTTTGTCATAAAACATTGAAAACTCTTCCCAATAGTATCCCTAAGCTAATTTTGGAATCAGCATCTGAGAATCCTGATAGTGCCCTGGACATTTTGATTCAATCCTTTGAACTCATAAAATATTTGGGACAAAAAGTGGGCATTGATCCAGGCAGACCCGGGGTGCCCGGGTATGGGAGAAAATTATACCATTTGCCTTATTCAAATCTTATAAAACCTTCAAAAAAAACCACCCTTACCAAACGGGCTGAGCTCTCCATAAAAAGAAAACTGAACATGGATGACCTTCAATCCATCGATAAAAAAGAGTTGGAAGTTTGGAGAAAGTCCTATTCAAAGTTCATGGGCAATCTTTTGCGGACCTCCTTCGGAATGGTACTTTTTGACTATGATGGTACCATTTGCTCTTCCAAGGAAAGATTTACAGGCCCATCGAACGAAATGACAGAAAAACTTCTTTCAATCTTAGAAAAAGGCTTTATGTTCGGGGTCGTTACCGGTAGGGGCAAATCGGTCAGAAATGACTTGCAGAAAATCATCCCCAAAAAATATTGGGAACAGGTATTGGTAGGGTATTACAACGGTTCCGAATTTGGCACTCTTTCCGATGATTCCTTACCGGATAAAGGCCAAGAACTTCATCCATCCCTCCAACCGATCATCCCCCTATTATCAGAAATTGAAACCCTGTATGGCATCAAGGTTACCAAACGACCCAATCAATTGACTATAGAAATAGAGGGTAACAAAAGATGGGGCTTTATCCGAAATCTAGTCATCCAGACCATAAAGACCAGTGGCCTGAACGAAATACAGATTCTTGAATCCAGTCATTCCATGGATATTATCCCAAATTCGATATCCAAAGTAGATATGGTTCCCTCGGCCAAAGAAAAGTTGAAGGAAAGAAACCTACCGCAACAAATTTTGTACATTGGCGATAAGGGCCAATGGTCCGGAAATGATTTCATGCTATTGGATAATGAGTTTGGGTTAAGTGTGGATGAAGTATCCTCAAAATTGGATGCCTGTTGGAACATTGCCTCACTTTCCAACAGGAACTCTTCAGCAACCATGGAATATCTTGATTGCTTAATCTTTTCAGAAAATGGAATACGTTTTAAAATATCTAAATGAGAAGAGCGCTTGCGGAAACATTACTGGCTGAAATAATGGAGTGGTCCACTGAAGAGGTAGGTAATGAAAGACCCCTGCTACAGGCGCTCTCCAATTTCAAATACAATGAGTATCAACAATTCTCGATTGGGACCTTATTTATGGAAAGCTTGGTCAAATGGCTCAATAATTTTGATGGTAGTAAGGAGCGGAAAATTGCTTATGAGTTTATCAAAAATCAATTGATTTTCTTTTCCAACAACCAGATTCTTCATTTGGTGAATACCACCTTTAATACAGTAATACAACCTATTCTCATTGAGAAAACTTCTACCATACTTAATACTGGAAAATATCAGATTTCTTCAATTATCAATAGTCCTACCTACCAAAGCGTTTCTAGAAGGGCATTATATATTGGACTTAGTGATGGTGCCCGCATCGACCAACTTCGTCGAAGCAGCCATTTGAACAATGAGCAGGTTATTCCAACATACGAGGTGGGCAGGGCCAAAGTAGATGATATGCTAAAGGAATTGTCCGATTCTGGAGAAACTAAAAAATTTGATACAATATTTTTGGTGGATGACTTCACGGCAAGTGGGACCAGTTATTTCCGGACTGAAGGCAGTGCTTTAAAAGGAAAAATATTCAAAACAATTGACAGATTTTTTGATACAAAGGAACCCCTTTTCCAACTTGTGGATGCGAGTAAACAAATTAGTATTCATTTGGTCTTTTATATTGCCACCGAAGAAGCCATTGACAAAATATCAAATATTGAATCTTTGATTTCAAAACAGGAAAAGTACAAAAACTTAAACTTTACAATCCATGCTCTTCAAAAGATAAATTCTTCTCTTAAGGAAGATATCCTTCAAAATCAAAAAGCTTTTATTGAATTATCCGAAAAATACGTAAATGATTCAATTGTCGACGACCACTGGAAAAAAGCAAAACATGGAAAACACTATTTAGGATATAATGAATGTGCTTTACCTATAGTACTGGCCCACAATACGCCAAATAATTCACTTCCTTTGATTTGGTGGAGTTCAAAGGACAATGATTTTGTTGGTTTATTCCCAAGAATTACAAGACACAGTTAAGATGAGCGATGCCTACCGTAATCCATTCAAACTAAGAAATTCCGAGAAAATTGACAAGGAAATAGGTTTCCTTCGCCTTTTCAGTCCGCTGGCATTGGAAGCTTTGGTACAAAAGCATAAATTAGGTGTCCTCTGGGGAAATGTACTTTTGATCCACAGTTCTCCCGGAGGAGGTAAAACATCTTTGTTGCGTGCATTTGAACCAGGTTCCCTCACTACTTTATGGAACAGCAAGTCCGCTTCCGATTATCGAGATCTTTTCAATACCCTAAAAGGGATTGACGTAATCAACAAATCCGAAGTAAAACTTTTGGGAGTTTCCCTACCCTGCACCAGAAATTATCAAGTTCTTGAGGAACTTAATATTTCCGAAGCACAGAAAAAACGCCTTTTTTTCTCCCTGCTTAATTCCAGAGTCATTCTTTCAACTTTGCGAGCTGCATGTAGATTGAAAAACCGTAAATTCCCCGAAGGCCTTGAAGATATCGAGTTAAGATATGATAATAGTGATAATTTCTTTAAATCCCTAGAGGTTCCTTGCAATGGAAAACAATTGTTTGCATGGGCATCAAATATCGAAAGGAACATCTACAAAACCATCGACAGTTTCATTCCGGAGGTCGATGTTGTGGTTGAGGGCCATGACGAGCTGATTTCACTGTTGGTACTTACTCCCCAAAACCTATATTACCAAGGAAAGTCTTTGTGTTCAAGAATACTATTTATGTTCGATGATGCCCATAAGTTATCTGACCCACAAAGATCACTCTTTAAGCAATATATTCTTGAGAAAAGGAGCGGAGCCAATGTTTGGATTTCGGAGCGACTTGAAGCTCTCTCTCCCGATGAGCAACTCAAATCGTTCGAAGGAAGGGATTTTGAAGAGTTGAACTTGGAGAATTTTTGGAATAAGAATCCTAGCAAGCTGAAGAAAGTCCTTCGAAACATTTCCGATAAACGGGCTGCACTGTCCTCTGAGGAGGTCACTTCCTTTCAGGAGTATTTAAGTGAAAATCTCTCAGAAACTAATGCGAACGATAATTTAGCACAGGCAGCACTTCAAATCTCTGACAAAATCCAAGAAATATCAAAAGCCACCAATAGGTTTGATGATTGGATTGGTGCTATAGATGAGCTTGAAAATGAAACTCTTTTAAACAGGGCCATAAGGTTGAAAGAGATTGAAATATTGATTCACCGGAATTTGGGCAAAAACCAATTGAGCTTTGATTTTCCAATGCCTGTCGAGGAGTTAGATAAAAAAACCGGCAGTGAGGTCAATAAGGCCGCGAAACTTTTTCTTTCAAATAGTCATGATATTCCTTATTATTTTGGTTTTGAGGATTTGGTCAGGTTGTCGTCATTCAATATTGAACAGTTCCTATCCTTCAGTTCCGAAATGTTCGAGGCCATGATTTCCAATAAAATCAAGGGGAATGAAATTATCTTATCCGACAGGAAACAACATGATATCATCCTAAAGGTTGCCAATCATAATTGGAAAAAATTGAGGATTGAGATTCCCTTTGGACAAAATATACGCCGGTTTTTGACAGGTTTGGGAGAATATTCCCGGGCACAGACATTCAAACCAAATGCTCCTTATGCCCCAGGGGTCAATGGCTTTGCAATAAAAAGTAATGGCGAGAACAAACTGTATACTGAAGAACAGTGGATCAATAATTCGATTTACCAACCTTTGGTCAATGTTGTCTCCACTTGCGTGGCCTATAATCTTTTGGAAAGGCACTCCGTCCTTCAAGGACAAAAGGGCCAAAGTCATACGGTTTATTATATGAACCGTTGGTTGTGTGTTTATTTTGGGTTGCCCTTATCCTATGGAGGGTGGAGGCACCAAACTCCAGACCAACTAATAAAATGGATTAAAAAATGAACCAATTAAGATGGAGCCCCAATATATTGATCAAGGATAATGCCGTTGATTCTTTTTGGAAGGAACACTTTGCTGAAGAAGGGCGTAAGCTATTATTTGTACTTGGCAAGGGTTTTGATGTTCGAATGAACTTTGCACTATCCAGATTGCTGAATGCCCGGCCAGACATCAATTTGGAATGCATCCTGATTGAATTCGACGAAGGAAAAACCTCTTCCTCCTTGGATTACAATCCTTTGGTGACAGAAAATATGGAAGAGTTTGAAAAGATCATGGAAAGTAGACCTATTCAGGTCAAAAAAATAAAAATGAAGAATAAGTCTGGTAAAAGGGGACGCATTGTTGGGGATAGGAATGCTGCCGATTTGATAAAGAGCCATTCTGAAATAGAGAGTTTTACGGATATAATCGTGGACATCAGCTCCTTGCCCCGGGGGATTTACTTCTCCTTAACAGGTAAGATTCTAAAACTTATTGACCAGAACCAGCAAAACCAACAAAACCTATTTTTGACCGTAGCTGAAAATGTCAAAATCGATTCTCAAATTCAGGAAACCGATCTCGAAGAAGACCTCACCTATCTGTATGGTTTTGGAGGGCAAATCGAACTTGAAGCTGAAAAGGAACAACCCTTGATTTGGTTCCCCATTTTGGGAGAGGATAAAAGTGCTCATATCAAAAAAGGTGCGGACAAGATCATGGAGGATAAGACCCGATTGCATGAAATCTGTCCCGTGTTGCCCTTTCCTTCCAAGGATCCACGCCGTTCCGATGCTCTTTTAATTGAGTACCATAATTTATTATTTGATTCTTTGGATATCGAACCCCAGAACATAATGTACACGACCGAACGAGACCCTTTTCAAACCTATATTCAATTGAGCGATGCCGTAGCCAATTATCGAGAATCCCTGAAAGTGCTGAACGGTTGCAAATTTGCCCTGTCCACTTTTTCAAGTAAATTGATTTCCATCGGGACTTTGTTGGTTGCCTATGAAAATCCGGAATTTGTTGGGATTTTGAATATAAATTCCGGGGGATATCAAATTCTGGATGAATCCGAAATAAAAAACTTGAAGCAAGAAAGCGAACTTTTTGTAACTTGGCTCACTGGAAGTCCATACCATCAACAATCACCAAAAAACTCTAATTAGACGCTTTGAACAGTATCATAGGAACAGGTTTTCTCGCATTGGATATTATTGTCAACGGTAGTACCGAAACCCCACCAAAACTCCAAGCTGGCGGGTCGTTCGGGAACGTCCTTACCATTCTTTCGTACCTAGATTTCCAAACTTATCCAATATCTAGGTTGGCAGATAACAAATTCACGGATCTACTTCTTGAGGACATAACCCACTGGAACGTCAATACCCGCTTGATTTTTAAGGATGAAAAGGCCAGCACTCCGGTAATTATACATCGCATTCTCAAAAACTCCCATGGAGAACCCATACACCGATTCGAATTTAGAAATCCAACCACTGGTAAACGACTTCCCAGCTATCGCCCTTTCCGATCGGATAAAGTGAGTGTCATTGAAAATTTGATCCCAAAGTCCGATGTTTATTATTTTGACAGAGCCAATAGAGGTTCCATTGAATTGGCCAAAATAGCAAAAGACCGAGGAGCCTTTGTGTTCTTTGAACCTTCAGGTTATGGCGATCCTAAGCACTTTAGGGAAAGTGTCGAAATTGCCGATATTATAAAATTTTCCAATCAACGGTTATCCAACTACCGCAAACTCTATCCCAACTCCAATGCTCTTTTGGAAATAGAGACCAAAGGATCTCAAGGCCTTAGTTTCAGGTTGAACTCAGATGCTTGGGTCGATTTGGAACCAAAGACCATCCATGATATTGTTGATACCGCAGGTGCGGGAGATTGGTGTTCTGCCGGTATCATCAAAATAATTTCATCCAATGGCCCATTGCAAAATCAAACCCAAGGGCAAATTGAAGATGCCCTCCAAATGGGACAATCCTTCGGTGCCGTAAACTGTTTGTTTGATGGAGCAAGGGGGGCCATGTACCAATTGGATTCCGAGGAATTTTTAGCTCTGGCCCAACAAATTCTGGACAATGATATCAATATTGGAGATAATATTGGAAAAAAGACCATATCAAGCACTTATACCCATAGCGACCTTAAAGAATTATTTGAATTGGAACTTTAAATTTAGCCATATACCTTTTCACTCCTATTTATTTTGATTCAATAAGGACTCAATTCCTCAACCCTATAAACCCTTAAATAAATACTGTCAACAAAGTTTTATATCATTGAATTTGGTCTTGAGCGTAAATTCGGCATTGGGTTCTTTAAAATACCTATCAAATCCATTTACCAAATGTTCCAAAGCAACCCTATACCTTGCCTTTCCATGGGCATTGTCTTCATAATAAGTGCATGGATCTTTGGGATGTACCTCTGTCGGTGTCCTAAATACTTTGATATTGCGGTTCATATACTCAAACCGTAGTGAAGCTCTTTTATGAATATTCCCAAGGGTAAGTTCACTTGGATATTCAGGTACATCATAGTAGATTTCTTCCAATATGACAATGAATGCCCTTCTACGGGAGAGTTTGGGTTTTATTGAAGCCTTTTCCAAGTCATCTCGTAGGTCTTGGACAATTCTTTCGGCCATCCTGATCTGGGATTGGGTGTATTTATTGCTCCCTATCAAGGGGTTCTCCTCATCTCCCAATTTTTGAAGATGTCTGAGCAACACATCCGAATCGATCATAGACTTGGCCCTTCCTTGCCTTTTTGTCTTGATACTTCTTTTTGGATGAAACTTCCCAGTATCTTGGACATATCCGTTGTCCTAGCCGAAAGCCTCATCATATTTTCCTGAACGTATGACCCAACGAGCAGAAATTCTGCTATATTGATCTTTTGAGGCTCTAACATTCCCTTGGCCATCATTTGCAGGAACAGTTTTTCTTGAGAATCCATCTTTCCATCCTGAATGTCCAATTGCTCTCCTAATTTTTGAAGGCAACTTTTTTTGTCCAAGACATTATCCCACTTGATATGACCAAAAACCGTTTGGCCCACATAAGCCATGACGTAACGTCCATATTCCCATTTTCGGAAAGAGGTGGTCGGGTCCAACAGTTCCATTTCCACAAAATCCAATAACCTTTCATTGGAAAGAATTTCTTCAATGTTGTGTTCCATTTGGAGGAGAAGCTGAAACTCTTCTTTGGCTCCTTGGTCCAAGTTGTTCAACAAGTGTCCTGCAAATGTTTGGGACACCTGAAACAACGGGAGCTTTTCCTCTATGAGGGCATTTAAAAAACGGTAACGTTTTTCCTCTACCAATTCATCATAATGGAGCCCATAAGAAAATAGGATAGCAATCAGCGAGTTCAATTGATCTGTTGAGAGTTTTACCTTTGAAATATTGGTTTCCTGTTGGACAATTTCTTTTATAGTATCATGAAACCTCTTATTCTCTATCTGACTCTCAAAATTCAATAAATCGTAAACAACCTCATCCATATGCTTTATTTTCTGATTTGATTTACATACCTGTGCTTCATGGTAATGCCAAAAATGTGACCTCCTTCTATATTAAGTACTGGTCATAAACAGAGAATCGGGGCCGCTCATAGCATTGGTTACATGCCTTTTAACCTGTTAGTCATTTCTTCGATTCTCTTTATTCGCCATTTCATTTCGTCAAATGCTCTTACAAAGACTTCAAGTTCATCATTTGTCAAACCTTCAGCTATAGCTTTACTCTAAAGCTTAGAGTAGTCCTGATCTGCGTTCAGAAAATCCTGCATTTCTTTCAATATTTTATCAAGCTATTCCCTATCCATGAGATATTGTCATTAGTTAGGGGAGTATTAACTATTGCTAAAGGAATCAGCTACTCTCTGAATTCTTTCTTTTGAAATGCTATTTGGCTGAATTTCATAATCTTGAACAATCTCACGAGACATTTCCAATCTTCCATTCGAAAGCCTTACAATATACCTAAACCTCTCGTTGATAAAATGTTCTTCATAGTTGCCAATTTCTGGATTTAAAATTCTTGCTTCTGAAACTATGCCCGTTACTCCATTAGTGTTTTCTGTTGACTTGTTCATCTCATTTTAGCTTCTTTCCAAAGAATTTCGTTACTTTCTTCAGTTGTTCTTTTGTGTGAACATGGGAACAATTTTTCCTATATAGATAGCCCAAGCTAATGTTTTGAATTTCGTTAAGGGTAATGTTATTAGCGAATGCCAATGTTCGGAGTTCTTTAGCTCTTCCTTCGTCTAAAGGATGCCCGGCAAAAATTAAATCTGCCGTTCCAAATGCTCCACCTATCCTTGTTTG
>CESC01012984.1_pt1 | contig 10100 bp, 8 predicted proteins | sample 531131 | NCBI WGS metagenome assembly CESC01 (sample SAMEA2621295, study PRJEB7988) | marine metagenome | biome: marine biome (ENVO:00000447); feature: mesopelagic zone (ENVO:00000213); material: "saline water (ENVO:00002010), including plankton (ENVO:xxxxxxxx)" | depth 800 m
TACCGCAACTGAGGTCTTATAGAGACCGATCAGCTATGGTGTATCCGCGGCTCGATTCTGATATTTCAAACCACGAAGAAATGAAGCGAACCATTTCAAACAAAGAACCTGAAAAAATACTAGAAGGGCTCACTTGTGAGTTTTGTATTGCGGATTTTTATAATTCAAACCAGAAAGTTACTGTTAAAATTAAAATCCTGGAAGCATTTAAATACACAACCATAATGGAGATAACCCAACAACCTGAATTAAAAAAATGGATGACTAATTCACCGATGCTGGTAAGGGTTTATCATGATGCCAGCACGGCCGAGGTTGTATCTTATCAAGGGCATCGAAATTTGAGGCCCCGTTACTCGCAGCCAAATCCCAAAATGTATCACGCCGATGAAAAAATGCAGGTTAACAAGTTTTTAGGTGAATGCTTAACACACTGTCTAAAGGCAGGAAGAAGCGCAAATGTACCAGAGCTATTGTTTAAGATATAAAAAGCCCACAAGGTAGTCATGACCAGGTTGGCTGCAAGAAATACTATTTCCCTACTGCACATAACTGATACTCATCTTTTCGGTAGCCCTGAGGGCACCTTGTTGGAGATGAATACTCACAATAGTCTGAATCATGTCGTCAATATTGTGAAACAGAATGAGACTGAAATTGACTTTATAGTGGCCACTGGGGATATAGCCCAAGATGCGTCGGAAGAAGCCTATAAGAGCTTCATGAATATCATGGGAGATTTAGATATCCCTTACCGGTGGATACCAGGAAATCATGACGATCTCAGCATGATGGAAAAAGTTGCTTATGGAGCTGGCATCTATGAAAAACTGGTACAGATCAATAATTGGCAAATTCTTTTTCTCAATACTAGTGTCTCGGGACAGGTATATGGCAATTTGTCAGCGGATGAAATAGAGTTTCTTGAAAGCAGTCTGCAGGCGGTTGAGTCTGATGTTTCGGTTGATCATTGCATGATTTGTTTACACCACAATCCGATCAAAGGGAATGCTGGCTGGATGGAAGGAATTGGTTTAAAAAATGGGGAAAAGTTTTTCCAGATCATTACTCAGTTTCAAAAACCCAAATGTGTGGTTTACGGCCATGTTCACCAAGGGCTTGACTATGTTCACGAATCAATCCGTTGTCTGTGTACTCCGTCCACCTGTATCCAGTTCAAACCAAACGTTGCCCATTTTACACTGGATAAGGCCAATCCTGGCTATCGGATATTGAAGCTATCTGAAGACGGCAGTATCGATACCAAAGTGATACGTGTTACTGAGTTTACTTCCCAAGTAGACTGCGGCCGTTCGGAGTATTAATTGTCCCGACAAAGCTTCTGTCTATACCTACACGGGTTTCTCAGTTCGCCATTGTCCAAGAAGGCTCAACAGACTATTGAATTCTGTAATCGATCTGAGAAAGGGTCCCAGATATGTGTTCCTGAGATTAAGAATGGTCCAGTTGACACGATTAAGGAACTTCGAACAATAATTGATGTGCACAAAGGAATGGACATAATGCTCATAGGAAGTTCACTTGGCGGGTTTTATGCTACTTTTCTGTCAGAGGAATATGATTTGCCCGCGGTGCTTATCAATCCTGCTGTTCGGCCTTTTGATTCTCGTGAGTCTCTACTCGGAGAGCATAGAAACTATTACTCGGATACTATTCATTCTGTAACTGAAGATCACTTGGATGAATTGCTACAACTCGAGAGGTCCCCACTAATGAATCCTGATAATTTCTGGGTTTTGTTGCAGACCGGTGATGAGGTTCTCGATTATCGTCTAGCAGTGGAGAAGTACGGTGAAAAAAATTGCTTAGTCCGCGAAAAAGGAAGCCACAGTTACGATAACTTCGAGGGTGAATTGCCAGCAGTCTTCGAGTTTTTACTATCAAGTATTGGCCAATCTGTGCGATAAGGTATTATTCATCTGCAGTAAAGTTTCGTCCCTCTGGTTCACGCAAAATAGATGACAAACAGCTATAACGCCGACGCGATAGAAGTATTGACCGGGCTGGATCCGGTGCGGAAACGCCCGGGCATGTACACTGATACAACACGCCCGAATCACCTGATACAAGAGGTGATTGATAACAGCGTCGACGAGGCCCTGGTGGGTTTTGCTCGCACTATTACTGTTACGTTAAGCTTGGATGGTTCCATCGAAGCCAGTGATGATGGCAGAGGCATGCCAGTGGACAAACACAAGGATGAGGAAGTAAGTGGTGTAGAACTTATTCTCACGCGCCTTCATGCTGGGGGCAAATTCTCCGACAAGAATTACCAGTACTCCGGAGGTCTGCACGGTGTCGGTGTTTCTGTGGTAAACGCGCTGTCGGAATATCTCGAGGTAACGGTCAAACGGGACGGCAAAGTCTATTCCATGAAGTTTAAGGGAGGAGAGAAAGTCTCGGAATTGAAGGCCATTGGCACAGTAGGTAAACGCAACACCGGTACCACCGTAAAATTTCTTCCCGACGGTAAGTACTTTGACTCTGTCAACATTTCCATCCCTAAGCTTAAGCATGTACTCAGGGCGAAAGCAGTGCTCTGTTCTGGGCTCAAAGTAGTATTCATCGACAATACCGCTTCTAAAGGAAAAGCCCAAAGTGAAGAGTGGTGTTACGAAGACGGATTAACCGATTATCTTACCTTCGCAACGGCAGTGTACGAAACTCTGCCACAAGAACCTTTTATAGGGTCGATTCAGGGGAATGATGAAGCTGTGGACTGGGCCATTCAGTGGCTACCCGACGGTGGGGAAGTTATGGCGGAGAGCTATGTTAACCTGATTCCCACCCCTCTTGGTGGCACTCATGTAGGGGGTCTGCGTACAGGATTAACGGATGCCCTGCGGGAGTTTTGTGAATTTAGGAACCTTTTACCGCGAGGGCTCAAGTTATCCCCGGACGATGTTTGGGGAAATTGTTGTTACGTACTTTCATCTAAGCTGATGGATCCGCAATTCTCGGGGCAAACAAAAGAGCGGCTGTCTTCGCGGCAATGCACGGGTTTTGTCGGAGGTGTTGTCAAAGATGAATTCAGCATATGGTTGAACCAACATACCGATGAAGCCGAAGCAATCGCGGAGCTGTGCATAAGTAACGCCCAAAGTCGGCTGAAGGACAGCAAGAAAGTAGCACGCAAGAAGGTTACGTCTGGACCAGCGCTGCCGGGTAAGCTCGCGGACTGTTCGACAGAGGATGCGATGGCTGGAGAGCTTTTCCTGGTAGAAGGGGATTCAGCTGGTGGTTCTGCCAAGCAGGCCAGGGACAGGGAGTTCCAAGCTATCATGCCGTTACGCGGAAAAATTCTGAATACCTGGGAAGTGGATTCGAGTGAGATTCTTGGCTCCCAGACAGTACACGATATTGCCATAGCTTTGGGCATTGATCCCTTGCCTAGTAAAATCGAGGGATTGCGATACGGTAAGATCTGCATTCTCGCTGATGCTGATTCCGATGGTTTGCATATCGCTACGCTACTTTGCGCATTATTCGTCAAGCACTTCAGGCCAATTGTGGAAGCTGGCCACGTGTTTGTTGCAATGCCACCGCTATTTCGTATTGATATAGGCAAGGAGGTGTTTTATGCCCTCGATGAAGACGAGAAAAAAGGCATCTTGGATTCCATCGCTGCTGAAAAGAAAACTGGTAAAATCAATGTGCAGCGATTTAAGGGGCTGGGTGAAATGAATCCTATGCAACTTCGCGAGACTACGATGGCTCCCGACACCAGGAGATTGGTGCAGTTAACCCTCGAAGAAGATGCTTTGGATAAGAAGAAAACCGGTACCTTTGCAATAATGGATATGATGTTAGCTAAGAATCGTGCCCCTGATCGCAAGGAATGGCTCGAAACGAGCGGAAACCTAGCGAACATAGCAGAATAGAACTGAGCGAAGACTAAGACATCAATGAACCGAGATATAACAGTTAACGAAGACGGCGTCGAACAGATAGCTCTGAAGAACTACACGCAACAGGCCTATCTCAACTACTCCATGTATGTCATCAACGACCGAGCGCTTCCCAGTCTCGGCGATGGTCTAAAACCAGTACAGCGAAGAATTGTCTACGCAATGTCCGAACTGGGGCTCAAGGCTGCAGCCAAGTTCAAGAAATCAGCTCGAACCATCGGTGATGTTATTGGCAAATTCCATCCTCACGGTGATGCCGCTAGTTATGAAGCCATGGTGCTTATGGCCCAGCCCTTCACCTATCGTTATCCATTGGTGGACGGGCAGGGTAATTGGGGATCCCAGGACGACCCCAAATCCTTTGCCGCGATGCGCTATACCGAATCGCGTTTGCGGGGTTATGCCGACGTGCTGTTGGGTGAACTGGGCCAGGGTACAGTTGACTGGAAACCCAATTTTGATGGCACACTCGAAGAACCCGAGATATTGCCAGCTCGCTTGCCTAACGTCTTGCTAAACGGCGGAAGTGGAATCGCAGTTGGCATGGCAACGGACATTCCTCCCCATAATCTGAATGAAGTTGCCAAAGCTTGCGTCCATTTACTAGACAACCCTAAAGCGACCGTCGCTGACATCTGCAAATATATCAAGGGCCCCGATTTTCCTACCGAAGCTCACCTCATTACACCTAAAAAGGAAATACTGGAAATCTATGAGAATGGCAGGGGATCTCTAAAACTAAGGGCAACTTATGTTGTTGAAAATAACGAAATAATAATTGCCGCGTTGCCTTATCAGGTGTCTGGCGCCAAGGTGCTTGAACAAATTGCTACCCAGATGCAAAAGAAGAAACTACCAATGATAGTGGATTTACGGGACGAATCAGACCATGAGAACCCAACTCGTATAGTGGTTATTCCTCGTTCCAACCGGGTCGACTGTGATGCTCTCATGTCACATTTGTTTGCTACGACGGACCTGGAGAAGAATTATCGTGTCAATTTCAACATGATTGGTATTAACAAGCGACCGCAAGTGAAGGATATTCGGGTGCTGTTAAAAGAATGGCTTCAATTCCGTATAACGTCTGTTGAGCGCCGCCTGCAGTTTCGTCTTGACAAGATCCATGATCGTTTGCATATCCTTGACGGGCTCTTGGTTGCTTATCTGAATATCGAAGAAGTGATTAAAATAATTCGGAAGGAAGACAAGCCCAAACCCTCGTTGATTAAAAAATTCAAGATTTCCGAGCGTCAGGCCGAAGCGATTCTGGAACTTAAATTACGCCAGTTGGCCAAACTGGAAGAAGTTAAGATTAAGGCTGAACAGAAAGAGCTTGATCAAGAAAGAAAAGCATTAGAGTTACTGCTTAGTTCCTCAGCTAGGCTAAAGACATTCATCAAAAAAGAGATCAAGGCTGATGCTGAAAAATTCGGTGATGAGCGAAGAACGGAGATAGTCGAACGGAGCGAGGCCAAAGCATTCAGTGAAACTCAATTACTCACCACAGAACCAGTAACCATTGTTTTGTCAGAAAAAGGCTGGATGCGTTCTGCCAAAGGCCACGATGTTGATCCGCCATCTCTTCAGTACAAATCCGGTGATGGTTTCAAAATTGCTGTCCGCGGGAAAAGTAACCAGATGGCTGTCTTCTTGGACTCGACCGGGCGGGCGTACACGCTTGCTGCCCACAGTCTTCCTTCAGCACGTGGGCAGGGTGAGCCGGTATCCGGTCGAGTTAATCCGCCTCCCAGTGCGACGTTCGAAGGGGTTGTTATCGGGGATGATGACAGAGACATTTTGCTGGCCAGTGATGCGGGATATGGGTTTATCGCCAAAATGGGGGATCTAGTCAGTAAGAACAAGTCAGGTAAAGCCATCCTGAAATGTTCCAAAAACTCGAAAGTTTTGCCTGCTTGCATGGTTGTTGACCATGGAAAGGACCTTATTGTAGCTGTCAGTAATGAAGGCAGGATGCTGGTATTCCCAATCAGGGATCTTTCGCGCCTAGCCAAGGGGAAAGGTAATAAAATTATTGGAATTCCCAGAGCTCGGGTAGCAGAGCGCGTTGAATTTGTTGCGGCACTCGCGGTGCTTTCCCCTGAAGATACTCTGGTTGTGCATGCCGGTCGACGGCATCACAACCTCAAGCCCTCAGATCTTGAACATTATCGAGGGGAACGCGGTCGTCGAGGGAACAAATTACCGCAAGGCTTCAGAAACGTAACCCGAGTTGAAGTATTGCAAAAGGTCGAAGAAAAAGAGAAAGCTGAGTAATTAATCATCAGAATACATAGTAAAAAGCTGGATTGTACCGTATGTCGTGTAATGGCTCCCGGCACAAAGCTGCGCAGCCCTCATTATTCAACTCTAGGATGCGCAATAATTCCTTTGGATCTGTAATCACATCGGATAATATCTCTTGCCATTTTTTGGGCATCTCGGGCTTAATCAATGAAACCACTGCTTGATTCATTACTTTGTGCTAATACCGAGTATAAACTCGAATGCAAGAAAACTGGCGAATCATAACAACAAAAGCCAAGATACACATTGATCAATGTAGCAGCGTGAGGGAACAAATGACGAGTTACGCGACAAACGAATTTAAGGCAGGTTTAAAAGTGTTGGTGGAAGATGAGCCCTGTTCTATTCTTGAGAACGAGGTCGTGAAGCCTGGCAAGGGTCAGGCATTCAATCGCGTAAAGTTTAGGAATCTACTCAATGGTCGTGTCTGGGAACGTACTTACAAGTCCGGAGAATCCATAAAAGGTGCTGATGTTATGGAAACCAACATGGAATACTTGTATGAAGACGGTGAATTTTGGCATTTTATGAAAACCGACGAAAGTTATGAGCAGGTAGCAGCTGATGCGAATGCGATTAATGAAGCGAGAAATTGGCTCAAAGAACAAGACGTTTATCAAGTTGTTCTTTGGAATGACGCACCTATTTCAGTGATTCCGCCAAATTTTATTGAGCTAGAGGTGACTGATACCGATCCCGGGTTGAAAGGCGATACAGCGCAGGGCGGCACCAAGCCTGCTACTTTGAGCTCCGGTGCGCTAGTGAAAGTTCCCTTATTTATTAATATCGGTGATGTTCTGCGAATTGATACGCGGACAGGGGAATACCAGAACCGTGTTAATAAGTAACTGTTAGGCGATATAGCCTATGGTTAACTGGAAACCAGGAACCAGCACCGAAACACTTCACTTGCGTGCCAAGCTACTCGTTGAAATTCGGCAGTTTTTCGCTGAACGAGGCGTCCTTGAAATAGACACTCCATTGCTGGCCCCATACACGGTAACTGACGTTTATATTCAGTCATTAGAGACTAAATTATCCAATAGCCCGGTTGCAGCGCCTTACTTCTTGCAGACCTCTCCCGAGTTCGCCATGAAGCGATTGTTAGCGGCAGGCGTAGGATCGATTTATCAAGTCTGTAAGGCTTTTCGACAAGGGGAAACCAGCAAGGTACATAACCCAGAGTTTACGATCCTGGAATGGTATCGGACAGATTATTCTATGATACAACTAATGGATGAAGTGGAGTCACTAATCTGCCAGCTACTTAACTTTAGTCCTATGCCGCGTCTTTCCTATCGGCAGCTATTCGATCAGTTCCTGAGTATAAATCCCCATACCGTTACTGGGGAGGAGCTGCGGAAAATCGCTGAAAGCCACATAGAATTGAACGACGACTCTTTAACAGATACGGATTACTTGCAGTTATTAATGAGTGCCTGCATCGAGCCAAAAATGCCCGAACACTGCTTTGTCTATGATTACCCAGTGCCGCAAGCAGCTTTGGCGGCGGTAGAAAAGAATAAATACGGAGAACCGGTGGCTAAACGTTTCGAACTATATTGCCAGCGTATGGAGTTGGCCAATGGCTACTACGAATTGACCAACCTCGAAGAACAGCTAGTTCGATTCGAATCTGACCTGAATGCTCGTAAGAATCTCCAGCTCCCTACATACCCTATGGATGAAAAATATTTGGCGGCGATGAAGAATGGATTGCCCGAATGCGCCGGCGTAGCTCTGGGCATAGATCGCTTAATCATGATTGCAAGCAGGGCTTCGACTATCGAGGAAGTGATGACTTTCACGATCGACCGTATTTAGCCCATCAGGTAATTGATATCTGCTTATTTAGGGCTGTGATGCTTCCTTAAGCACGCGTGCCTTGTATAATTCTCGTAGCCGTATGGTAACTGGGCCAGGTGTCCCATTACCGATTTGGTGACCGTCAATACTAACAACTCCTAGAGTCATAGTTGTGGCACTAGAGATAAAAGCCTCATCTGCTGCGAGCGCTTCTTCTATAGTGAATATGCGCTCTTCCACGTCGATACCCACATTGCTGGCAATTTCCAGTAATGTTCGTCTGCGAATGCCAGGCAAGATAACGTTGGAAAGAGGTCGAGTAATAATCGTGGCATTTTTAACGATATAGGCTGATGATGAAACGCCCTCGGTCACAATACGGTCTTCCACCATCCAGCCCTCATGTCCACCACGAGTTATGGCATCCTGTTTAGCCAAAACCTGACCTAGTAGGTTTACTGACTTGATGTCGCGTCGTCGCCAGCGAAGGTCGGGAGTGGTGATAACGTGGATGCCCGACTTAACAAGAGGGTTGTCTAATAACTCCATGCTCGACGTAAAAGCAACAAAACTAGGCGATACGTTTTCAGGAAAAGGAAAGTCACGGTCAGCAATACCGCGGGTGACTTGTGAATACACTATTCCCTCAGTTAGGTGATTGCTCTCAACCAGCTGCTCCATCACTTCCATGTACTCTTGCTTGGTGCAAGGCCAAGCAATACTTAGCTCATCCAGGCTGCGGTCCAAGCGTTCAAGGAAGTACTGTTTGTCGACCAATTTACCGCTGATTACAGGGACTACTTCGTAAACCCCATCGCCAAATATGAAGCCTCGGTCGAACACAGAAATCTTAGCCTGTTCTTCAGGAACGAACATGCCATTAACGTAGACTGTCCTACTCAAGCTACTCTCCTGCTAGGGACCATAATTCTTGGTTGGGCTATTTGCATTCACCTGCGAAGCTGAGAAGCGCATCACCATGTAATCGCTGCACAGTCCATGCTTCCATCGGTATAGCTCCGATGGATCGATAGAACTGGATTGATGGTTCATTCCAGTCCAACACAGACCAGTCTACTCGGGTACAGTTTCTCTCAACCGCCAGCTTGGCGATATAAGCCAGCAGACATTTGCCGAAGCCCTTACCACGCATCTCTTTATCTACATAAATGTCTTCCAAGTATATTCCTGGTCGCCCAGTAAAAGTCGAGAAGTTATAAAAGAAGAGGGCATAACCTACAGGTACTCCCTCAAATTCACCAATAACTACTTCGGCGTAGGCCTTTTCACCAAACAAAGTTTCCCGCAGAGTCTCTACGGTGGCTACTACTTCATGGCTCAATTGCTCGTACTCTGCCAGTTTCTTAATGAAATTCAAAATCAACTCGGAATCTTCGACAGTAGTGTCGCGTATAAAAAACCCTTTAAGATATGTCGAAATTGTCATGCTCTACTCTCGTTTCTATCGATAAAAACAGGGCAAATAAAGCCCTCTGGTTGATTTCCACCTACTATTACCACTATCCCTTCACTGCTATAATACGCGCCTTTTTTTTAAGCGATAGAATTTCTTGATCAAAGGTCCGTAACTGCTATTGGGAATATATTACCTCAGAGATATGTGTTTCAGACTGAAATTTATCAACCGGTGAAGAGTAATTATAAGGAAATATGATGTCAGAGCAAAAACCCACCATTATCTATACCTATACAGATGAAGCGCCGGCTCTAGCGACCTACTCATTGTTACCGATTATAAAAGTGTTTTCTGAGGCTTCTAACATTAATGTTGAAATTCGGGATATTTCATTGTCGAGTCGGATAATTGCCAATTTCCCTGACTTTCTTAGTGATGAACAGAAACAATCCGATGACCTGTTGGAATTGGGTGAGCTCACGCAGCATCCAATGGCCAATATAATCAAACTTCCCAATATTTCGGCCTCTGTTCCACAAATAAAAGCAGTCGTCAAAGAGTTGCAGAAAAAGGGATATCCACTACCAGAATATCCGGAAGAGCCTGCTAATGATCAGGAACAAGAAATTAAGGCTCGTTAT
>CESC01078219.1_pt1 | contig 10081 bp, 9 predicted proteins | sample 531131 | NCBI WGS metagenome assembly CESC01 (sample SAMEA2621295, study PRJEB7988) | marine metagenome | biome: marine biome (ENVO:00000447); feature: mesopelagic zone (ENVO:00000213); material: "saline water (ENVO:00002010), including plankton (ENVO:xxxxxxxx)" | depth 800 m
TGCTCGAGCACATCACCGATCAGGTAGCCGCCACTCGCCGTCTGGCGGATCTGCGGTGTCGGCAGACGGCGGGCGGCGGGCAGGCGCTCGCTGACCAGCACCTGGCCACGCACCGGCGTGACTCGACCGCAGAGCCCGAGCGGCGGTGCCAGCCGCGCCGCCCCCAGTCCGCAGGCCAGTACCAGCCGTTCGGCAGACACGGCGCCACGGGCGGTGTGGGCAACAAAGCCAGCCTCGCCGGGGTCGATCGAGGCGACCGGATGATGAGGCCGCACATCCACGCCAAGCGCCTGGCAGGCGCTGTAGAGTGCGCGCAGTAGAAACAGCGGATTGCAGTGGCCGTCATGGGGTGTCCAGATGCCCCCCGGGACGTCGCTGCCAAGGCCCGGCAGCAGCCGTTGTAGCCGCTCGCCTTCCAGGTACTCCCAGCGCACGCCAGCCTCACGGGCCCAGGGAGTGTCGTACAGAGTCTGGTACTCGGCGCAACGGCTGCGCACCTCGTCGTCGTCAAGACACAGATCGACGCCTCCGGGTTGCTCGAACTCCAGATCCACGCCGGTGCGCTCACCAAGCTCGCCGGCAAACCCCGGCCAGGCTCGACTCGAGGCCAGCGACATCGCCGCGTAGGTGGGCATGCCGGCGCCCTTGCCCTGGACCCAGACCAGGCCGGCGTTGCCCCGGGAGGCCTTGAGCGCGGTGTCGTGTTCATCGAGAACGCAGACGCGACGGCCACGGCGCGCAAGCCCGTAGGCCACCGCCATGCCCACCACACCCCCGCCAATGATCATCACCTCGTGTTTCATGGAAGCCTCGAACCCCTAGCCATCGATTGCCGATGACTCGACGATAGAAGCCACATCCCATACGATCCAATACCAATCAATGGCGAACCCATATCCTGATGTTATGGGCACTTTCGATGCAGGGCTGATGGGTGGGTTCAGTGGAGGTTTCGATGGAGGACAGCGATGGACAGCCCCCGGCTCAGTGACCGCCAGTTGCAGGCCTTTCAGCACACCATGGACAGCGGCAGCGTCACCGCCGCCGCCAGCCGCATGCGCATCGCCCAGCCAGGCGTCACTCGGCTGTTGAAGCAGCTCGAACACGACCTCGGCTTTGCGCTGTTCTCGCGGATCAAGGGACGCCTGGTACCGACGCCGGAGGCGCGCCTGTTCTATCGCGAACAGCAGCGCCTGTGGCAGGGACTCGAACACCTCAGAGACAGCGCCCGGCGGATTCGCCAGCGCGAGCTTGGCGGGCTCGGCATCAGCGCCATGCCGTTGCTCGGCCTGACCTTTGTCCCGGACGTCATCGCCGGGATGGCCAAGGATCACCCGGACCAGCACCTGCGGTTGTCCACCTTCCGCTCCGAGCAGGTGGTGGAAGACGTGGTCACCCAGCGCTCGGAGATCGGTTTTTCCCTGCTGGGCGGCCAGGACGAGCGCCTTGGTGCCTCACCCTTTACCCTCGATAGCGTTTGTCTGCTGCCCCGGGATCACCCACTGGCAGGGCGCGAGAGCATCGCCCTTGAGGACCTCGATGGCCAGACGCTGATCCACTACGAACCGGGAGACCCCAGTCGCCAGACGCTGGAGCGCACCCTGGCCGAGCAAGGCATCGTGCCGCGCTCGCGGCTGGAAGTGTCGCTGGCGCTGCAGGCGACCCGGCTGGTTGGCCAGGGCGCCGGCATCGCCATCGTCGACGCCCTCAACGCCCGCGCCATGGGCGGCAGCGATAGCATTGCGCTACCGCTGCAAGCCCCCCTGACCGAGACCTTCTACCTGCTGACCCCTCGGGATCAGCCGCTGTCGCGGCTGGCCGAGGAGTTTGTTCAGCGCTTTCGGCGTCGATTTGCCGAGGTGCAGGCGGGGTAGGATAGGCCTGGCACGACATAGCGTTGACGTTCAGCCAGTCGACTAACCGGTCCTCAGCTCCGGTATGACCAGCGAGAACCACGGCACGAAGGTGATGATCAACAGCGCAATGATCATGGCAAAGATGAAACCAATCACCGCACGGGACAGTTTCTCGATCTCTACCTGGCCGACCTGAGAAGCCATGAAGAGATTCGCCCCCAGTGGCGGGGTGACGAATCCTATGGCCAGGTTGACGATCATCACGACACCAAAATGCACCGGCGACATCCCAAGCGACGTGACAATAGGAAGCAACAGCGGTGTCAGGATGACAATCGCCGCCAGCGTTTCCATAAAGGTGCCCACCACCAATAGCAGCATAAGAATAGCCAGCAATATCAAAACCTTGCTATCCGTAACCCCAAGCACCCAGTTAGCGATGTCGGTCGGGACTCTCTCGATGGTGAGGATTCGGCCGAAGGCCGTCGAGGCGCCCACTATCACCAGCACGGCACCCACCAGCAGCGCCGACTGCAGGATGATTCCGTAGAGATCCTGTGGCTTTATCTCACGATAGACGAACACACCAAGCACCAGTCCGTAAACCACGCCAACGGCGGCGGACTCGGTGGGTGTAAACAGGCCGGAATAGATACCGCCAAGGATGATGAACGGCATCAGCAGGGGCAATATGCCCTGCTGGAGAATCTGCAGCGCTTCCGCTTTGGAAAACTTGGTATCCGACCCCTGGTAGCCGTGGCGCCTAGACTGGATATAGGTGTACACCATCAACGCTACCCCGATGATGATGCCAGGCAGAATCCCCGCCAGGAACATGTCGGTCACCGATACCTGCGCGGTGATAGCGTAGACGATCATCACCACACTCGGTGGAATGATGACGCCAATTCCCCCGGCAGAAGCGACAATAGCGCCAGAGAAGGCACGGTCGTATCCCTTTTGAACCATGGCAGGAATCATGGCAAGTCCGATCGCCGCTACCGTCGCCGAGCCTGTACCCGAAATAGAGGCAACCACCATACAGGCCACGATGGCAACGATGCCCAAGCCTCCCGTCACCCGCCCCAGAAACAGCTCCGCAAGACGAATCAGACGATTGGCGATACCGCCACGGCTCATGATATTTCCGGCCAGGGTAAACAGGATGACGGCAAGCAGAGGAAAGGAGTTCAACCCATACACCAGCCCCTGAAAAAGAAAATCCGGATTAAGAAACGGCAGGCTATAGATCACGATAAGGCTGGCAACCGCCAGCGCGATACCGATGGGAACCCCCACCACCAGCAATCCCAGAAATGAACCGAACAGCAAGGTGGCCGTCATGACAAGGCTCCTTCCGTGGTGGGCGAAGCGTGCCGTTCCTTGAGACGTTGGGAAATCTTCTGCAGCAGCCGGATCACGTTCAAGGCACCGCCGAGAACAATGGACCCATACAGAATGGCGACAGGGATCTCGAGCCCGGAGGATATCTGGCCCAGCTCGAGGCTTCGCTCGATGATGTTTGCGCCGTAATAGACCACCAACACGGAGTACACCAGAAAAATCATATCCGCCAGGATCAAACAAGCCACCTGTCCCCTCTTCGGCAGCAAGGCGATAGCCACAGTTATCCTGATATGTCGATCATCTTTAATGGCGTAGCTGATACTTAAATAGATTACCCAGACGAACAGGTAGCGTGAGAGTTCTTCGGCCCAGCTGATGGGGTTGTCGAAGACACGCAGCACTATCTGCAGCGAAATAAAAAAAGTGATAAGTGTTACACCGATGACGATAAGCACCGGCTCGAAGTGCCTGTCGAAGGCACGCAACAACGCCATGATCTTCATCTTTATTCTCCTGAAGGCGGCACAGAGAAACACCAACAATCATGGTTTTAATGATCTATCGCCGCGCCCCAGGACCAGATGCTCGACATCGGTTCAAGGACGCCTGTCACCACCGGCAACCGATCCATCAAACCCAGCCGTCATGACGGCATTTCTCCGAAGCGGTCACACTGTGACCGCATGTCGGCGGCAGTTACCGCAAGCGTTCAACAGCGTCCACCATCTGCTCGAACAGTTCAGGGCCTGTACGATCCCGAAGCTTCTCGCGCACGGCGCCGTTCATGCGTTCGGCCATGACTTCCTTCAAGGAATCAGGCATCTCTGACACCTCGACACCAAGTTCTTCCAGTTCGCCAATGACCTGATTGTTGGCTTCCATCGCCAGTTCACGTTGATACGCTATCGCCTGATCAGCCGCTACCTCCACGGCCTGCTGCTGCTCTTCCGTCAGACCCTCATAGAATTCGGCATTCATGAACCAGACAAAGTTGGTGTAGATGTGGCCAGACATCGTCATATGGCTCTGAACCTCATAAAAGCGCTGAGACTTTACCGAAAACGCCGCGCTTTCCTGAGAATTGATCAGGTTCTGCTGCAATGACGTATAAATTTCGCCCCAGGCCAGCGGAATTGGCGTCGCCCCCACTGCCTCCCAGGCAGCGATCTGCATCGGGTTGTTGGCGGAGCGCAAGCGCACATTACCCAGCGCTTCCTCGCTATCGATGGGGCCGAGGTTGGAGGTGATATGACGAAACCCGACCTCACCAAACCCCAGACCATGCAAACCCCGCGACGTCATCGCATCGAGCAAGGCTTCACCACCGTCCTCACTGTCCAGCACCCGATGGGCGTGTTCCTCATCGTCGAACAGGAAAAACAGATCCAGCACATTGAACTCGGGAATATAGGGTGCAAGCAGAACAGACGCTGCCGCAGTCATTTGCATATTGTTGTTTTGCACCATGTCGGTCACCTCGGCGACACCACCAAGCTGACCGCCCTCATATATCTCGACGCCAAGATCCACTTCTTCGGCTTCGAGATCCTCCTTGAATTTCACCAGCGCCTTATGAAGAGGCGTGTCGGCCTGGTTATCGTGAGCGATGCGGATGACTTCTGCATGGACCGACGAGGCGGCCAACATTACGGAAGACATGAGAACTGACGTGAGTATTTTATTCATTATTTTCTCCGTAAAGCGTAAGCTATTTATAACTTCCCACTTGGCGGCAATACTGCCTGGGGAATATATCGCTGGAAGCGTGGTGACACCGTGATGTCATTCAGTCTGTCGTAGCCATCGAAGCAGTCCCTCGGCGACACTTTCAGGCTGCTCCAATGGCAAGTAGTGGCTCGCGCCTTCCACCCACACTAGTCGACTTGTGGGTGACGCGGCGTCGGCAGATGTAGGTTTCTCTGGCAAGCACAATGCATCACCCGCGCTGGCCAAGAGCAGAGTTGGACGAGAAAACGCTGCCAATACGTCGTGCTGATCTCTTCGAGTAATCGCCATCAAGGTCTGCCGCTCAAACCCCTGGAGGCCGGTGTCGATCGCCATCTGGCGTATCAGTCTTTCACTCTCTGAATACCCCGGATGCGAAGCGCGAAGGCCGGCAGGAACAAACTGCTCGCTGACCAGCGCTTCGAGACCACGGCTTCTGGCCAGCTCAAGCTGGTCCTGACGAGCCTGGCTTCCTGCTGGAGTATCGGCCTGGGCATGGCTGCAGATCAGCGCCAGACGGTCGACTGACTCAGGCGCCTGACGCACCAGTTCTAACGCCGCCAGTCCGCCCAGTGAAAACCCGGCCAATGCAAATCGGGCCGGAAGCTCCTTTCTGAGCGATGCCACCACTTCGGTCATGCTGCTGCCTTTGCCGTAACGGGGCGTCACCACCTCGCCGATGTCAGGCATGAACGACAGCACTCGGGCCCACAGCCGCTCATCGCAAAGGGTCCCCGGCAACAGCACCAGTGGCAGGCCACTCATCAGCTAGCCTCTCTCAGCATCTGAATGCGCTGCATCGCTTCGCTGCGCATCAGCTGCGTATCATTGCCAGGCGTTACCAGGGACACACCCGCCGACTGCATCGCATGGGCCATGGCCAGATCGCCACAGAAAATGCCTGAGTATTTTTCGTACCGTTGGCAAAGCTCCAGCAGGTCATGAATGTGATCTGCCAGGACGGACTCCTGCCAGGGGGTTGCCGGTGAGATCCCCAGGCTCAGCGCCAGATCGTTCGGGCCTATGTAGATACCATCCAGGCCCGGCACCTGCAGGATCTCTTCGGCGTTTTCCAAGCCATCCTGGGTTTCGATCATCGCCAGCACCAGCACCTCTTCGTTGGCATGCGCCAGGTAGTCGGAGCCGCCGTACAACAGTCCACGAGCGGGGCCAAAGCTACGGCGTCCCAGCGGCGCGTAACGGGTGGCACTGACCAGCTGCCGAGCTTGTTCGACGGTTTCGATCATCGGACAGATGACGCCGTAGGCACCCATATCCAGCAGCTTGTTGAGCTCGGCCATATCGTTTCCGCTGCAGCGCACCCAGGGCATCGCGGGCGTGGCGGAGATGGCCTGCAGCAGACGGGGAACCGCATCGATACCAAACTGACCGTGCTGAAGGTCTACCGTGACAGCATCAAACCCGCAGTGACCCAGAACCTCGGCAACGTAACCGCTATCGCTGGAAAGCCAGGCGTTGATCGCGGTGGTACGCTGACTTGCCAACTGCTTCAAACCGTTGTGACGCATGATGGAACTCCTTATCGGGCACGCAAGGCGATGGTGCTGGTCGACGCAACGTAGCCGTTTGGATCCAGGGCGTAGCCAGCGGCCTCTGCCTGCTCGACAACCTCGGGGGACCACTCCAGTTGCGTCCGGGCATCGGAACCCGTGATGACCAGCACTCGGCCGACATCAGTCCCGACGTTCTTCAATGAGCGCCAGACCCCGGCGGGCACTGACACCAGGTCCCATTCACCCAATCTTGTGGTGACATCAGCCTCGCCATTGAAAGCGACCTCCCACTCGCCATGGCGTACAAGAAAGACCTGACTGTCATGGTGACGGTGGGCCAGCAGCCCTTCCCCCGGCTTGGCCTCCAGCCACGCCATGGCAAAGCCGTGGGGGTTGAACACTCGCGGTTGCTGGTCGCGGTCTTCCGTGAGGCCGTGGCCGATCACGCTGGCCAGCCTTTTCTGACCACCGGGCAGCACCGAGTCGAGGGTCGGCCGGTCGGACCAGACAAGGTCTTCCTCCAATGTCACCCTTGCGCGCATGTCCTCCAGAGAACAGCGCTTGAGTTGGTCGATATCTTGCTGGGGCATTGGCTCGAGCAACTCGGGCAACGCCTCGCCTTCAAACGCGTTCAGGTCAACCAGCTTGGAATCGGCGGCAGCAAGCGCCAATCCTGTTTCTCTGGCCTGTCGGATGACATCGGGACTCCAGATAACGCCACCGGTCTTGTTCTGTCCCAGGCAGGTGAAGAGAAAACCGTCGTCGGGGCCGGTGTTGGTAAAGCCGCGGTAGATCCACGTGGGCACAGAGAGAATCCCTCCCTCGCCCATGGTGAACTCGCCTTCCTTGCCATCGACGCCCCAGCGGAAGGTCCACTCCCCGGAGAAGCACATGAATACTTCCGCGGTGAAGTGCAGGTGAAGATTGTTGGTGACGCCATTGGGCATGCCAGCGCCGCCTATATTGAAGCCATGAGCTTCCTGAAGATTGATCACCTGCTTGTTGGACTGCGACACTCCGCCGCCGATAAAGGCATAGTTGTACTTGGGCATCGATCCCGGGATGCGGCAGTCGATAAAGGCTTCTGAGCAGCCTTGGTGGTCCGCGCGCCGCACGACCCTGCGCTCTACTTGTGAAGGCTGAATGGTAGTCATCTGGCGTCCCTTTCATAGTGGTTCAACGAAAGGTAGTAGGGACAACAAAATACTTACAATATATATTTGATGACCACATCATTCGTATTAAGTATCAAAAGGCGACGATATGCTTGAACTCAGACACTTTCGGTACTTCATCGCCGTCGCAGAAGAGCTGCACTTTGGTCGGGCCGCGGAGCGGCTGTGCATGACCCAGCCGCCGCTAAGTATGCAGATACGTCAGTTGGAAGAAGATGTGGGGGTACCGCTGTTCGTTCGAGGGCACCGACCCATCAAGCTCACCGCAGCCGGAGAAGTGCTGCTGGAGCACGCCAGGACGGTGCTTTCCCAAGCTGATTCGGCGCTGCAGAAAGCACGTCTGACCGCCCGGGGTGAGGCAGGCCATCTCACCATCGCGGTGACCTCTGCCTCCGTGCTTGGCCTGTTGCCACAGCTTATCGCGGCGTTCAAGCGGCGCTACCCGGCGGTAGAGCTGAACGTCCGAGAGATGGTGTCTCGGGATCAACTGGCGGCCCTGGGCCAATCCGACATCAATATTGGTCTGATCAGACCTCCCGCCGACCATCCGGCCATTGACGTACAGACCATTCACGTCGAGCCCATTGTCGTGGCCATTCCTGCCAACCATCGCCTGGCTGAACGGGACAGCATTCCGGTCAGCGCCATGAACCAGGCACCCTTTATCAGTTTCGACAGCCGCACAGCGACCTACTTCAATCGCCTGGCCCACGACCTGCTGACCACCCATGGCGTGCGGCCAGATGTCGTGCAGTCGGCGACTCAGTTGCACACCGTGGTCGCCCTGGTGTCGGCAGGGCTGGGATTGGCGCTGGTACCGCAGGCCGCGTCGCGTATTCAATTCGAGGACGTGGTGCTAAGACCGCTGGACATGGACCCTCCACCACTGGCGGAGCTCTGCGTTGCCTGGAACACCCAGGACAAGAATCCCGCAGTCGGGACATTTCTCGAACTCATCCGAGAGGAATGGTCGCCAACGGGGCCATCTTCGTCACCGGCAGAATAGACACGGCGATCACTTCCACGATGGGAAAGTGCGACTCGTAACATAGAGCGCCTGCCCTGATGACAGCTCCAGGGCCCTTTGCTACAGCCGCAGTCTGGATTGGATAACATCGAGAAACGCCTGAATGCGGGCAGACAGGGCGGTATTGCGGTAGTACACCGCCTGCACCAGTTCCCGGGGCCCGCCGTGGCGCATGGCGTCAGGCAGGATGACCTCGAGGCGTCCGCTGGCGATATCATCGCCCACCATAAAGTTCGAATGGCAGGCGATGCCCTCCCCGGCCAGGCACAGGTTTCTCATCACCTCACCACTGGAAGTCGCAAGCGTGGGCGTGATCTCCTCGTCCAGGCCCTCCACCGGCCAGCGATTAAGCGCCGTCGGGGCGAGAAAGCCGATCAGCTGATGGTCGGCCAGTTCTGCCACCGAGGCCGGCCGTCCGGCCCGCTCGAGATAGGCGGGGCTTGCCACCAGATACAGCCGCGAGCGCCCCAGCAGCCGGGCGTGCAGGGTGGAGTCCGACAGTGCACCGATGCGAATGGCCACGTCGGCACGTTGCTCCAGCAGGTTGATGATGCCGTCGCTGGCGGAGAGCTCCAGTTCGATACCGGGATAGCGACGACGGAATTCTCCCACCAGAGGCACCAGCTGGTGCAGCACGAAGGGGCTGGCGGCATCCACCCGCAGGCGCCCGCGGGGCTCACCGCGCCCCAGCGCCAGCGACTCTTCGGCGGCGATCAAGCGCTCGAGCCCGACGCGCACCTGCTCGATAAAGCGACAGCCTTCATCGGTCAGCGCGACGCTTCGCGTGGTGCGGTTTAAAAGCGGCACCTCGAGGCGCTGCTCCAGGCGCTGCACCGCCCGGGAGACCCGCGCCACGGGGACGTCCAGACGCGACGCCGCGGCGCTGAAGCCGCCGCTATCGACCACCGCCAGCAGCAGTTCCAGATCTTCTGAGCGGGTCTTCATCGTTTAGATTCCTGTTCGATTCGGCGCTGCTTTTTTCGGCGCTGTTCGGTGCGTCTCTATGTATCTCGTTTCTGTTTAGCGCGCAATTGTCTCGATAGTGACAAAGGTGTTTCTCGATTAGACGCGTTTATCGCAAAAGTCTCCTCCGCCAGACTCCGAGTCGTCAAGTCGTCTCCCGAGACGACGCCATCTCGACAGGAGAAACAGATGCCCATCGCGTTATTTGCGCTGACCCTCAGCGCCTTCGCCATCGGTACCACCGAGTTCGTTATCGTCGGTCTGGTGCCCACCATCGCCCAGGACCTGGGCGTCAGTCTGCCCTCTGCGGGGCTGCTGGTCAGCCTCTACGCCGCCGGTGTCGCGGTAGGGGCACCGGTACTGACCGCGCTGACCGGCCGCTTCAATCGCAAGTGGGTCCTGCTCGGCCTGATGTCCCTGTTCATCGCCGGCAATCTACTGGCCTGGCAGGCCCCCGGGTATGGTTCGCTGATC
>CESC01009413.1_pt1 | contig 10049 bp, 7 predicted proteins | sample 531131 | NCBI WGS metagenome assembly CESC01 (sample SAMEA2621295, study PRJEB7988) | marine metagenome | biome: marine biome (ENVO:00000447); feature: mesopelagic zone (ENVO:00000213); material: "saline water (ENVO:00002010), including plankton (ENVO:xxxxxxxx)" | depth 800 m
CACCTATAGGTGTTACTCGCTTGGGGCTATGGATATCGATTGAAGAACCAGGTTTAAAATCGCGCATGGTCTTGAACTTAATAATCTTAAAGATTTTTCCGCCTTTTCCAGGACGTGGTTGTAAAAAGAAGGGTTTACCATGGTTAACGACCAATAATAGAAGTATCAAAACCAATAGCAATGGCGATAGGAGCACCAACAAAACTAGTGCAATGAGAAAATCTACGATCGGTTTTATAAAAACTCTGTACATATATGAGGTTAAACAGGGGTTTAGGGATAATATTGTAAAAACAAAAACCACTACGGCTTTTTAAAATTAGGTCAACAATGGCAAAATGCATTGATTAATGGTTTAAGGAAATGATATTTTAGACGAATTGTAAAAGTTCTAGATTAAAAGGAGGGTTTAGCTTCAATTCCGTTTAGTATTGAACTTTCCAGAATCCTTCAGATATTGAAATGTAGCTTTGGGTAAACTGTATGTTTTGAATCAATCTTTGGTGCCTTCCAGCTCTTGATATTCTTTTAAGAGTTCGTTCCAAATAAAGGACCTTTCATATCTCTTTTTGATCATTTCCCGATAAACACCTTTTTCTGTGGCAAACTTCTCTTTGTTATCCAACACGTGTTTCATCGCGTTGAAGAGCGCCTCGGTATTTTTTGTAGGTATAATGGTTCCGTTGACCCCCTCTTTCACAATCTCATTGCAACCATTAATATCGCTAACAATACTATAAAGTCCCATTGCCCCAGATTGCATTACTACATTGGGAAAGCCCTCACGATAACTGGGAAACGTCAAACAATCGCTGATGGCAAAATAAGGGCGCACATCATCTGCCCATCCCGTGGCAATTACTTTATCGGACTTGAAGATGAACTCCTCTGTTTCGGGCAACATCGGATCAAGCTCTTCTTCAGGATTGCCCACCAGCAAAAGTTGTACATTGGTATGCTCCTCCAAGATTTTTTTAAATGCGGCAATAAGTTCATTGATTCCTTTGTCCCCTACCAATCGGCCGACAAATACAAATACAAAGTCGTCATCGGTAAGCTTTAGTTTCTTGCGAAGTTCAAGTTTTGTTGCTGTGGAATATAAGCTTGGATCAAAATAGGAGGTGTCTATACCGTTTGAGCTGCCATGGCCAATCACCTTTAATTTTTTTGTATTCGTGAACTTGTGGTCCAATACGATTTCCTGTAATCCCACAGAGTTTGGATATACTTTAGTTGCGCAGGAATAGGTCAATTTTTCTACGGCGTTCAACAAAATTCGTTTTAGTCCGGTAGCCTCCACAAGCGGCAATCCCGCAATGGTATGTAGTCTATGGGGGACACCGGCCATGCGCGCGGCCATCATACCGATTGTTCCTGCCTTTGGTGTATGGGAGTGGACAATGAACGGTTTTTCTTTTCTTAGGATTTTATAAAGAGTTATTAATGCCTTAAGATCCTGAATAGGGGTTATCTTTCTTGTAAGGTTTACAGGAATCACTCTTATTTCTTCCTTGGCCCCCACTTTTTCCAAGTTTTCCTTATCCGATGAGATACCGACAACCTCATAGAACTGACTCATAAATTTAGATTGTCCCTGCAACAGTCCCCCGAGTGAAATAGGCACTGTGGTTATCCTTATTAACTTTTGCTTCATGGAATAGGTGATGGGTTAGGTAGCAATTTGATTTAAAAATATGGGGACTTTTCAGGATGTCAAATATAATTCCATATAAGTTGAAAAGGGTTAAATAAAAATTACTTTTAGATTTAGTGTGATAAATTATAGATAAAGTGGATTTGAGGGCTAACTAGAAAAAGCATAGGAAAGATGCATTTCATCGATTTTTTTGTTAAAATCGATAGGTTAAACATCTAATTGTTTGGTATTGAACGTAAGTGCTGATGTATTTCGTCGAAAAAAAGACACATTTTGTCGTTTTTTGAACTAAAAAAAACAAATTTGTAAATTAAAAAGTAACAGATGCAAAAGAACACCCCAAAATTACTTTTCTTTTCGGTAATTTTTCTTTGCTTAATTCAAGCCTCATTTATCTCTTGTTCGCAAGATGAAGACCTTATAGACTTAGTTGGTTTGGAAGACCCTGATGAGGAAACCGTTGATGGTTCGGATGGAGATAATGATGGAAATTCCGATGGTTCCGATGACCAAGATACTCCAGATTTGGGAGAAACGGACAACGGCCCTGATTTTGATTCCTCAGAGGGACTCAAGATAGATAATACCCCATGTGATTATACATTGGATGGTATTGAAAGCAACTCGACATTGGAAATAGCCTGTCGCATGGACTTGGGAGGACAAACCATAACGGTACCTTCCGGAGTCACTTTTGTTTTTGCAGGTGGTGAAATTATAAACGGAACGTTGAACTTTTCCGCTCAGGGTACCATTGATGGTGACTTGCTTAATAAGGATTTGACCATTGAAGGTGATGTTAAATTGGATGACCCAATTTTTCAGTTTTATCCGGAGCGATGGGATATTGTTCAGGGTGATGTTAACCTTCAAAGGGCCAAGGATAATAGTTTTGGTATACAGGATGCAGTCGATTTAGTACATTCCCTAGAAGGAGATACTTTTGAAATTGATAAGCTTGATGCCTTCTTTCATGGCAAGGATGTTTATAATTATAACATCGTAATGCCATCTAATTTTTATTTAAAAATGACGGATAATACTCATTTACGTACATTTCCCTCTTTAGATGAGTATTCCACATTCTTGATAATGATACAAGGTGTTGAAAATGTTAAGGTCTCCGGAGGATATTTACATGGTGATAGAGACCTTTACGGTAGAATGGACAATTTACCACGAAGTCATACTATGAAAATAAAGACCGGTGTTAACGTAGTTATTGATAATGTTCATATGAGTAATGCTACTCAAGATGGCCTGGCTATTGAAAGTAACCGTTTTGCTTATGACCCGGATTATGTAGGTTCCAATAATATTTTGATTAAAAACTGTGTCTTTGATTCCAACAGAAGAATAAATTTGACCATAACAGATGGATACAATATAACTGTTGAAAATTGTACTTTTATAGATGGAGGTATAGATACTAACAAATCAAACTCTTCCGCTCCCTCTTGTAATTTGAATATAGAACCTCTTAGGGGACGAGATGCCTCAGGAAATTTAGTGGAGTATCAGAAAGTAGAGAATGTTACCATAAGAAACAACATACAATCAGTTCGAGATATTTCTTCTCAGCCAAGAGCAGGAGGATTCTTATTATCCCATGGATATGGACCTATAATAGTTGAAAATAATGAAATGATAGACACAGGGATATCATTTCATACTGTGAATGGGGTGATTATTAGAAATAATACGATCACTGGGGCAGGAATCAATGCTGGAAGTGCAGAAACATTCGATAGAGAGGATTTTGTATATGGAAATGAAGTCTCGGGTAATGATGTTGTAAGTAATGGTACCGCATTAAATGTCTCTGGTAATGGAGTGAAAGTTTTTAACAATAGCTTTGAAGGTACTATTGGTATTGCTTTAGGGACAGGTTCAACGGATAGGAGTCGAGGGACTTCAAATACAGAAATTGAGAATAATTATATCAAAGCAAGTAGTCGTGGAATCACATCTCAAAATACAATGCATAATGTTTTAATTGATAATAATGAAATCTCAATGCAATCAGGAGCTAACTTTTCATTTAGTTTGACTAACGAGTGGTCGGGTTCTTCAAGTGCAAACTTTGTAGTTAGTAACAACATAGTGTCTGGAAATAAAAGCAATTCATCTACTGGAGCACCTCCTTCTCTGATTGGTGCCAACTCCATTGACTATATAAATAACGAAAGTGGTGATGTACAGATTAATGGAGGGAGAAACATTAATGTCTCCAATAATATTATTGATGCTAACATTGGAGAGCATGGTATTCTATTCTATGCTGATGCACCCAATAGTACTATTGAAAACAATTCAATTACTGTTTACACGTCCCAAACTCCTTTAAATGTGCAGTGTATTACTCAAGCCAGTGGTATTTCCCTTTCTAGTTCTGTTAATATTTCAAATAATAACAGCTGTGCGGAGCAATAGGGATACTAAGTTATGTAAAACTTAAAAAAGGTCTGCAAGAATTTCTTGTAGACCTTTTTTTGTTAGCACACCTATTTCTTGAACATGTTTCAAACTAAAGAAACACATATAATGGATTATATGAAGCTACTATATAAAGTACTTATTCTAGTCATCATAAGTGCTATATCATATTCTGACGCCCTCGCTTTACAACTTTCTGTAACTTTTGCATAAAGTGACTTGTCATGTATAAGCTCTTTTACAATCTGGGAAAGTCTTTCGCTATTATTTACAGGAAACAATATTCCTGCTCCTTCAACAATATCACCAAGTCCAGGGACGTTAGTTGCGATAAATGGCTTGCCTGATGCCATTCCTTCAATACTTGCGAGTGATAACCCTTCAAAATAAGATGACAAAAGAACATAATCTACAGATTTTAATAGTCTTACCACATCTGTTCTAATCCCTAGAAAAGCAACTCTATCCCTTAAGCCTAGTTCTTTTGCATAAACTTCACATTCTTCTTTTAAAGGCCCGTCTCCTGCAAAACAGGCCATTACATTTTTCGGCAAATTATGTAATGCTTTAATAACGGTTTTTTGATCCTTTTGTGCGGTAAAAGATGATACCTGCAAAAGTATTATGGAATCATTATTAAATAAAGGATTAATATCGGCCTTATTGATTGGTTGTGCCTCGTTGATAGCAGATATATCAACCCCATTTGGAATTTTCAAGAACTTATCGTCACTTGCTTTAGCACCTAAATGGGATTTAATATTCTTATCTACATCTGGGGAGATGGTTATTATTTTGTCAAACAGTGAATACACAAACCGGTCTAAATATTTAAATAGGGTAATCTCTCTTCTTCTATTTGTGGTGTTATGTTCCGTATACACCATTTTTACCTTTGAAGTGGACAATAGTTTTGCAAATCCTGCCCAATATAAGGAGGGAAATAAGTGAACATGGACTATATCATATTTTTTAAGGAATGGCCGTATTTTAAATATAAAAAATGGGTTATAAATCTGTTTCTTGCTCAAACTAAATATTTGACCCGACTGCTTAGACCGAAGTACCTTTAGAAATGGCTCATCATCTGCCGAAAGCAATAATAAATCAACATTGAGATGTTCCTTGTCGTTAAGCCTGGGAATGCTTTCCACCAGCAATTTTTCTGCTCCTCCGGTCTGTAGACTATTTGCGATATGAAGTATTTTCATTTCCTAATTTTTAAAAGTATGTAAACATGCAATAGAATTCCAAAGGGAAGAGCTAGTATCGTTGTCACTTTTTTAGGGTTACCGGATAAAATATTCCATTTTTTTATAAAAATGCAAGAGGAAATATAGTGCATGGCTCTAGTAAATGTATAGGTCCAGGATTTTGAATACTTCATCTCCAATATCCTTGAATAAAGAAATCCCCGTGGACTTCTTTTATATTGCTTTAGTATGTTCCGGGAAGATCCATCCTCTAGATATTCTACGATACAATAGATTTCATTAGCACATTTATATTTATACTTTTGGTCTATTTGTAGGTATAAGGTTCCCAACGGGACCAGTCTTTCATCTTTATAAATAGGATAGGGAGGAAATTCTCGGACCACTGCTGTGCGCAATATCAATTTCTTATCTCCGGTAACCTTGTATTTGTGGTGTAGGTCGTATAAAGTAGCTTCTTCTATACCTTCGGGCATTTTGGTTCCCAATATTTTTCCTGACTTGTCAGCATCCAGTCCTATGATTCCAGCTAAATGAGGTTTGTCCTTAACCTCCGACCATTGTTTTAAAATTAGTTCAACACCATTCGCTGGCATAAAATCGTCAGAATCGATACAAAGATTCAATTCGGTTTTAATTAGTTTATAGGCCGAATTATGCCCACCGTGCATACCTTGATTTTCTTGATGATGGTATTGGATGTCAATAAGATTTTCATCGATCCACGATTGCACTAGTTCTTTAGTATTATCTGAAGAGCCATCATCAATAATAAGCCAGCAAAAATCTTTACTGGATTGTTGAACAAGACTGTTGTATAATTGGTCCAAACAATAAGCCCTATTGAAAGAAGGGGTGAATACGGTTAACGTTTTCATAAGCTCTTTAAGAATAATAGATATAGTACATTAAATAGGTAAATGAAAAGTAGACGGCCATTACTTTTCCAATCATAAAATGTTGGTTAGAAAAAAACTGTTTTTTTAACATCGGGTAAATGATTATGATGGCCATCATGAACCAGGATAGGTAAGCAAAGCGGTTCGAAAAATTTGCCTTGATGACCAAAACCCAAAAACCATTACATATCAAGTAGGTGATTAAAAGCCGATTGTAAGTAGTGTCCTCAAATTTTCTTTTCAATACAAAATACCAACCGGCAAAAACAGCAAAGGCCGAATGAAAAAGAAAATCCCAACGAAAACCGGTGTTGGAAAAAGTGCCATCAGAAGAACTGGACGTTAGATACCCCGACAACCTATCATCACCAAAGCCTAAACTGGCAAAAAGGTTGATCCATACCCCTCCTGCAGCAAGGGATAGGGGAATACACAGAAGCCATCCCAAAAAAAAGAATTTAGGATTGTTATATATATAAGTAACTAAATATGCCAATACAGGCAGTAGAACAGTTTTATGAAAAGAAACCCCAAGCAAGAAAAATAGGGCCATCAATAGCTTTTTCCTTTCGTAACAAAGCCCCCAAAGAAACAATGAACAAGCGGCACCATTGCGAATCCCATTTACCCCATAGGTCCAAAAAGAAAAGGAAACAAGAAACATAATAAATGCATAGTACCAATGTCTGCCAAAGTAGGTGACGGATATCTTATACAATGGAAATGTATATATAAAGGCCACAACGGTAAAGAACATTGAAATAGGTACATAACTCGACATAAACTTCATGAAATTATGCCAACCTAAATCGACGTCTTTTTGGATTTGACTTCCCATTGCATAGTTCTGATAAGTATGGGCGTAATTAACAGTATCACCAAAGAAGATACCGTCAATCTCTCTTTGACCCATGTAAAGAATTATAAAGACCAATAGAAAAAGACCTGCCAAATTAATAAAGATTAGATTGGAGCGATTGTCAATATCTAAAATCCAAGTATGTAACAAAGTAGAGATTACCAGAAAGAGGCAAAGGTTTATATATAAAGGATAATATGACTCTAATGGTATAAATGAGAACATATATTTATTTTACGTATCTAATAATTTTTGCCGGATTACCAGCGATGATGCAATTGGAAGGAACGTCCTTTACTACTACTGATCCCGCGCCGACCACTACATTGTCGCCAATGGTTATGCCCCCGATAATAGTGGCATTGGTATACAGTTTTACGTCGTCTCCTATTTTTGGTCTGTGGCCATTGTTTTCACCTATTGTCACCAATTGATTGATATATAAATTCTTGCCAACAGATTCCGCATTAATAATACTACTGTAGGGGTGGGCCAATATTACACCACCTCCCAATTCTGTATTGATATCAATTGTAAACCGCTGGTCCCGGGGGAAAAATATGCGTAAAAAATTACTTAGGAACCCGCGGGTTCTAAAATAAAACAATGTTCTAAAATACTTGTCGGATGCAAGCTTTTCAAGGAGGTCAAAAAATATTCTAGACCTATTGGAAGGTTTCTTTTTTTGCGAATAGATGTCCTCTATAATGGTCTCTTTATTGGGAGATCGTAAAAACCCGATACCATGGAGTATAAAGGCAAATCTGTATATCTTAATAAATAACCTTCTCATTATATCTTACTTAGTATTTTATCTTCCCATTGTTGCATTACATTGCTTAAAAGATATTGTTGAACGGATTCCAGCCCGTTTAAGGCTAGTTTTTGCCTCAGGCTCTCATCCGAGCTTAGTCTTAATACTGTTTCTGCAAATGCTTCCTGATTGTCCAATTCCACCAAGATACCATCTTCCCCTGATTTAATTATGTTTCGTGGGCCTGTGGGGCAGTCGAAAGATACAATTGGAAGTCCTGAGGCCTGTGCTTCCAATAATACCATAGGAAAACATTCTTGTTCTGAAGTCATAAGGTACATCCCCCTTGTCCCCATAATCTCGGGAAGATTGTTGACCGGCTTTAGAATTTTAACAGAATCAACCAAACCAAGTCTAATGATTAGGTCGTTGAGCTGGCCAACTTCATTTTTAGGACCATCCCCATAAATTTCCAAACACCAAGAATCATCCCATTCTTTGAATTTTGCCCAAATTTCAAGAAGAACATCAAAACGTTTCACGGGAGATATACGACCCGCAGCAATGGCTATGGGTTCCCTTTCGTGACTATTGTGAGTTCCCAATTGGGCAAATGGAATGGGGTTTGGAATGTGTTGGACTTTATCCGAGTTGTAAAAAGTGGTTTCTTCTTTGTTCAAAACCACTTGAAAGTCCAGCTTAGATTCGATATAGTTTTCAAATCTCTTAAAAAGCGAAACCTTTTTTTGTGACCGAAAAAATTGGGTAAAATGATATTCCTTTAAAACCTTGGATTTGGACTTTAACAATGGAAAAAAAAAGGTCACTGGAATATGATTGGCTATAATCAACAAATCGGGACTGATTTTTTTTAGCGACTTTCTCAACAACCAAAAGTTCTTGATGACTTTAGGAAGATTTTTTTTTCCAAAATAACTTTGGTTTCTATCGTAATCAATACCTAAATCATGTAATCCAATTTTACGGTCAAATTCATAAAATGGAGTGTTTGCGCCCTGTTCCGTGGTTATGATATGAACTACATAGTTGTTGTTGACCCAATGATTTGCTTTCAATTGAATGAGACTGTTGATGCCTCCAATTTTGTGGAGCTGGTCTGTTAAAATAACAATGGTCTTCATTCTGCGGTTAGTGGGGTTTTAAAATTTATCTTCTAAAGTATGAGATATAAGGCGCATTTTAAACGGATTTCTTTAAAAGACCTAATCTTTAGTTGAATTGTAATCTTTAAGCGGCTAAGCTTTTAAATAAACTGTTCCATTGTTTTGCGATTTCCTCAATCTTATAACGATTTATGGATTCGATGGCGTTTTTTCCCAATCTTTCTCGAAATTCTTTATCTTCAATAAGCTGACAAATTGCGTTGGATAAAGCTTCGGTATCTCCATTTTTTACCAATAGCCCGTTTTCTTCATTGGTTATAATATCTGATGGACCATATGGGCAGTCAAAAGAAATGGAGGGTAATCCACACGCCATAGCTTCAGTAATAACCATTCCAAAGCCCTCGAACCTACTGGAAAGCACATGAATGGCTGTTCTTTGGAACTCGGATGCAATGTCTTTGGTAGGATTGTGAAGAAGTATGGAACTGTTTAAATTGTATTTATCAATCAAGGGTGAAACCGAGAAATCAGGATTTTTTGTCCCATAAATTTCAAGTTTCCAGTCAGGGTACTTTTGGTTGACAGACTTCCATGCTTCAACCAAAAGATCATATCCTTTTTGGAAGCAATGTTTGCCCACAGCTATTACCGATTTACTTTTTTCCAAAGAATTAATTTGTGGAGAAAAGGATAAGGGGTTGGGAATAACGGTAAGATTAGGAAGGTTCCACTCATTAAGGTTTCCATTGGTTAATACCACAAAAGCATCATATTTAGATGCACCCCAGGCCATTAATTTAAACTGTATCTTATTTTTTATTTTTTGAAGTAGCGAGGGATTTTCATTTTTAACAGTTATGTTTTTGGAAACATGCCTTTCATAGATCATTGGCCTTGATTTCCCTATAAAAAAGGGAAGGAGCATGCCCTTTAACCCATCATCGCAAACCAAAATAATATCGGGGTCAACCTTGGAAATTGTATTCTTGATACCTTTTAAATAACCTTTAATATAATGGATAGGGGAGCGTTTTAGTTCAATATTATGTGTTTGGATCGCAGAACTAAAATCGAAGAAAAGGGAGTCTGTTGTGTCATTTAAA
>CESC01001096.1_pt1 | contig 10037 bp, 10 predicted proteins | sample 531131 | NCBI WGS metagenome assembly CESC01 (sample SAMEA2621295, study PRJEB7988) | marine metagenome | biome: marine biome (ENVO:00000447); feature: mesopelagic zone (ENVO:00000213); material: "saline water (ENVO:00002010), including plankton (ENVO:xxxxxxxx)" | depth 800 m
AATGGCAATGTTGTTGATCTTCAGAAGTCAAACCGAGAAGACAAAGAACAAGGCACACAATCGAATGAGCAGGTTAGGGTACACATCGAACGTCTTGGCATGTCGTCGCATGGGATACTCCTCGACACCAGTCGGGGATCGAGAGACTACACGAGAATAATTGTCCCGCCAGATAAATTTTTTGTTATGGGGGACAATCGGGACCACAGCAATGACAGTCGGTTCTGGGGTTTTGTGCCAGAAGAAAACATTGTAGGGCGGGCGTTCTTCGTCTGGTTCAGTTGGGATGGCAATAAAAATGATCATTTCTGGAATGATTACATTGGTGGTGGCGCCAACTGGCCGAGAATTGGAACTACCATAGACTAGGTTGAATTGTTTGTATATCGCCAGATTGATAATTAAAATCTACACATCAAAGTCCCTAGCCTAGTCCATCAAGTCGAAAACCAATAAGTCAGGCTTAACTGTTTCTAAGGAAATTATAAGACCGCCAGTTCTAAGTATGATCAGCAATCTGGATAAGCTTGAATCGATCGTTGGTTATCATTTTCTTGACTCAAGACTACTCGATCGCGCACTGACGCATCGAAGCTTCAGTGGGTTCAACAATGAGCGGCTGGAGTTCCTTGGAGATAGTGTGTTGGGGGTTATCGTGTCTACGATTCTCTACCGTCTTTACGCTGAAAGTGAAGAAGGTGAGTTGACTAGAATGCGCGCACAGGTTGTTAAAAAAGATACTCTTGCGCAGATAGCGCGTCGTCTCCAACTTGGAAACTACCTCAAACTCGGTGGCAGTGCATCGAAGGGGGGGGGGACGGATAACGATTCTATACTGGCTGATGCGCTTGAATCTCTAATCGGGGCTGTTTATCTCGATGCGGGATTAGAGCAGGCTCAAATCAGTGTGGAGGAGATATTCGAGGAAGAGCTTAGCGCTATTGACCCTAGGCTTACCGCGAAAGATCCCAAAACGGAGTTGCAAGAACTTCTCCAAGGGAAGGGAATGTTGCTACCCAAATATAAAGTAGAAAGCATATCGGGTTCTTCCCACGAACCAGGTTTTGTAGTTAGTTGTTATGTAGAAGAAGACCAACTGGTGCAAGTTGGAACGGGCCCAAGCCGAAAGAGTGCAGAGCAAGCAGCAGCAAAAAATATATTGCTTATCCTTCGTTGAGACAAATGGGTACAGAAAGCTTTAGATTTGGCGTGGTAACCCTAGTCGGCAGACCGAATGTCGGCAAGTCAAGCATAATGAACGGGCTTATAGGCAACAAAGTCAGTATTACGTCGCGTAAACCTCAAACAACTCGGCATCGGATTCAGGGAATCTGTAGCACGGATGAATATCAGATCGTTTTTGTCGATACCCCGGGAATTCATGAATCAGCCGGTGTTGCGATGAATAAGATTCTAAACCGTACAGCTCGTTCTAGCCTTAACGAGGTGGATCTAATCTTGATGGTAGTGGATGCTAGAAGATGGACTTCAGGCGACACCCGAGTTCTGGTTGATGCTGGGGCAACTGAATCATCGGTTTGGTTGATCCTGAACAAAATAGATCTACTGGGCAGGCCTGACCTAGTGCTTCCAAGAATTGATCAGGTGCGTCGACGTTACGACTTTGGAGAGATCGTGCCCTTGTCTGCGAAAACGGGGGATAATCTCGACCACCTAATGACATTAGTGGCTGGAGTGATGCCCGAAGGTCCATCAGGTTATCCAACCCAACAAGTAACTGACTCGAGTGACGTATTCATTGCTGCAGAATTTATCAGAGAGCAGATATTCCGTCTTGTGGGGGATGAGATACCCTACGAGACAGCCGTGGATATCCGTAGCTTTAGTGAACGAAAAGATGGCTTGGTAAGTATTGAAGCGGATATATGGTGTGAGAATAAGCGCCAGCGATCTATTCTGATTGGTGACGATGGCGATCGGTTGAAGACAATTGGATCTAAAGCTCGAGAACAGATCCAGCGCTACTTGGGCAAGAAGGTCTATCTTGAACAGTGGATCAAAGTGAAAAAGGGTTGGGCTGACGATAAAAGAATGCTGGCTAAAGTGGGATACAGTAGGTGGGAGTGAGTGATGACGACATTCCCCAAACGATTCCAAAACCAGTCCGCTTTTCTGCTTCAGCATCGACCTTACTCGGAAACGAGTCTGTTGGTTGATCTATTTACTGAAAAATCCGGTCGAATCACTGCAATCGCAAAAGGGGCCCGGCGACTTAAATCTAGTTACCGGGGCGTTTTGCTGCCATTTCAGCCATTATCCGTTCTGTTTACAGGTAAAGGCGATGTGAAAACATTGACGGGAGCTGAACCGGTCCGTTCGCGAATAATTCTGTCAAGAGATCATCTGATGTGCGGATTCTATCTGAACGAACTGATCCTAAAGATGCTTTACCGTTACGATCCTTATGAAACCCTTTATCCCGTGTACGAGCGTGCACTGGATGAACTATCGCGCAAGTCGGATGCTGAATTCACATTGAGAAGATTCGAAAAATACTTACTTGAGCAGGTCGGATATGGCCTTCATCTGCAGCGCGACATGTCCACTGGGCTGCCGATTGATGAGCATGTTGTGTACCGCTATCTGCCCGAGGTAGGCCCGATCGTTAATAATAGTAGCCGGAGCGACGGCGTTCTGATTCACGGGGATGCATTAATCGCGCTTGACCAGGAAGAGGTGTTTACGGAACGTGTTAGGCGAGAACTCAAACAATTAAATCGAACAGTTCTCGCGACACACTTACAGGGAAAACCACTAAATAGTCGTCGCATGTTTGCTCAATTGTACCCTGGCAAAGATTCAGCCGAAACACAGGCGAAGCACGTCGAATTCTAACCCGTTCAGACAAGAGGAATAAGCCAGTGATTGACTTAGGTGTAAACATTGACCACGTCGCAACTTTGAGACAAGCACGCGGTACGTCTTATCCAGAACCAGCACAAGCGGTTGTGATCGCCGAACAGTCCGGAGCTGATCTGATTACACTGCATTTACGGGAGGACCGGCGTCACATAGTAGATAGAGATGTTTACCTGTTGAGACAAGTTATCCAGACGCGAATGAATCTGGAAATGGCGGGGACCTCAGAAATGGTCAAAATTGCCTCTGACGTGCAACCGGAGGATGTCTGTATCGTGCCCGAAAAGCGCGAAGAGTTGACTACCGAAGGCGGGCTCAACGTAATAGCCAACAGAATAGAACTAGAAGAACATATCATCTGTCTGAGGGAAGCTGGGATACGCGTCTCGTTGTTTATCGATCCGGATCCCGAACAAATACACGCATCCTGTGAAGTTGGTGCTGAAGCAGTAGAGATCCACACCGGTGCTTACGCGGATGCTAGTCGCGGTAATTGCGACGAAGAACTCGAGCGGATAAAGGATGCTGTAGCTGTGGCGTCAAATTTGCCGCTTCGGGTAAATGGAGGCCATGGGTTGCATTATCATAACGTGAAGTCAGTCGCAGCAATCCCTGGTTTTGCCGAACTCAATATCGGTCACGCTATTATTGCACGGGCATTATTTTCGGGTCTTGGAGAAGCAGTCACAGAAATGAAAAGGCTGATCGATTCGGTATCTTCTTAAAAAGGAGCTACTTCTTTTTAGGTCCAAAACCTTGTGGTACATCCCCGAGATCGCCCTCACCGAAGAGAAATCCGACCATATGTTGTTCAATGTGGTCTAAACTTTCTGGATCAGCAGAAGACAGTTGGTTTTCATTGATAATTAGGACAAGTCGCTCAAGCCATTGTGTCCACCCCTCTTTTGAAACGCTCTCAACAATTCTTTGGCCGAGTTCGCCCGGGTAGGGCGGGGCATCGAGTGCCTCAGCTTCTCGTTCAAGAACAACGCATTGCACAGTTGCCATGGTAAAATAGAATTATATAATTGTGGTGGAGAGCTCTCATCATAACCAGTATGTGCCACAATCAGCAAACTAGACATGAGCTCAGATGTAGTTTGATGCGCATACCAACCTCACAAGTCACAAGGACTATGCTATGAATGCAACATTATCTGAACAGTTGGCTGTCACTGCGCCTGCTCGAGCCAAAATCGTAGAACTGCTCAAAGAAGCCGACCAGTCAATAAATTCGGTCAGGATATTTGTATCTGGTGGTGGTTGTGGCGGTATGACATATGGCATGACTTTTTCTGAATCTGAGGAGAAAAGGGATAGTGTCCTAGACGATTCGGAAGGTTGCAAAGTTGTCGTTGATCCAATAGCGCTTTGTTATCTGCAGGGGGCAGAAGTGGACTACGTCGACGATGGGGTTAACACCAGTTTTGTATTCAATAACGTTTTTAAAGCAGTCGGTGGCAGCGGTGCCTGTGGCGGTTGTGGTGGTGCACACTAGATAGGTTTCGAAACTCCAGAGTGCTGTTCAGACAAGCGCACTGCTGGAGGAGTTCGTGAAGCGGGTAAAGCGAATCCTTCTCATTGCCCCTAATGGAAGTTATAGAACAGCCGCCTATATAAAAATAGCGAAGCAATTAGGATTTGATTGTATCGTCGGATCAACTGGGTACCATGCAGTTTCAGATGTGCCGGGTAGCACAATCATCAATCTGGATCATGGCAGTACCGATTTGGATTTGGAACGACTGCAGAAGCAACATAGCCGTACTCCATTTGACGGGGTTATCGCTACGGATGACTCTGTCGTAGAGATCGCAGCTGCATTAGCTAAGCGCTTACACCTGCCAGGAAATTCAGTCGAAGCCGTTCGTCGCACTTGTCGTAAAGATTTACTCAAAAATGCATTGCTTAACTCTTCTGTACTTTCGCCAAGTGGATTCGAAGTGCGACTGGATCAGCCCTTTGAATCTCAGATATCATTTTCCACTTATCCCTGCGTTGCCAAACCGCTGACATTATCAGCTAGTCGAGGAGTTATAAGAGCTGACAATCCTACCGAATTGAAGGCGGCACTGGCAAGAATCTGGAAGCTGATTCAAAAAGAAGGCGAAGACAAGTATCCTATTGCACTGGTAGAGCGGTTTATTCCAGGTAAGGAGATCGCTGTTGAAGGATTGCTTTTGAATGGTGTCCTAAGCACTTTAGCAATTTTTGACAAGCCGATACCTTTGAATGGTCCACATTTTGAGGAAACTATCTATGTAACACCGTCGGCATTGAGTGAGGCCGAACAACAAGAAGTGAAAACTGTGCTGTCCCATGCCTGCCAACAGCTAGAGTTGCGGCAGGGCCCGGTACACGCCGAATTTCGATTGAATGATCAAGGAATCTGGATTATCGATATCGCCAGTCGATCAATCGGTGGGCAGTGTAGCCTGCTAATAAAGGCCGGTACCGGCATTACACTCGAAGAGATGATTGTCCGGAATTCAGTTGGGGAAGATACTAAAAGCAAAGTAATTGAAAAGGCTGTCGGAGTGATGATGATACCGGTACCCGGAAATGGGGGAATTCTTAGAAGGATAGAAGGGCTCGGAAATGCAGTCGATGTGCCTGGTGTAACGGGCGTAGAGTTAGATGCCAGGCCGGGCCAGATTCTGACTCCCTGGCCAGAGGGTTGCGCCTATCCAGGATTTATTTTTGCGGAAGCAGAGTCAACAGACAAAGTTGTCAGATCATTGGAGCGGTCACATGCAGAACTGAAGTTTGTATATTCACCATCGTTGCCGGTACATGTGGTTGCACCAACATCCCCATCCCAACTGTTCAGAACTGATAGCGTGCGCCAATAGAGATCATGTTGGACTCACTGGTTAGCCGGCTACGCAGGAACTCAAGTTCTATATTGAAGGCGCCACGCTCGCCTAGACGCAGGCCAATGGCGCCGCGGTACTCTATGTCGACATTCTGACTATTGTGAAAGTAGTTCTGGAGACTATTTGTGTCTGCATACAACGGTCCGCCGACGAGTCCACGAAAATACAAGTTACCGCTAGATCTATAGGAAAGATATAGCCCAACGTCCTTAAGCGTAGCAAACTGCTGATAGGCATTAGAACCAAGTCCAGTGGCGAATTCTGTTCCACTGGTCGTTCCGACGAGGAACGATAGAGCTGGGAAACGGCTTTGAATATGGAAAAAGGGTTGCTGACCGGTATCGCCAAGAAACTTATTGAAATTGATCGTGTGCGCGGTTTCGGTATAACCAGTCGGATATCCCCACGCACTTAATTGCAATGCCTGTAAACCGGTTTGCCCCAATGTGAGTCCAGGTGCCCACAGGCACAGGGCCCCTAGAATTAGTTGAATGAGTCGTTTATGCATAAATCAAGGGTTAACGTCTGTTTGTGGTCTAATTTTAGCACAGTGAATACCTGTCTAGTTAGAGAAATCACATCTAGTTATCACATCTAATCAATCACTTACGGCTACTATTGAAGATATATGCGATGTTGTCCCAAAGACTTGGCTGTAAGAGATTAAAACAAAATTTATTGAATTAACTGGAATACGCTATAAGTCATCTATTGTGACACCCCTGCCATGTTGGAATACCACGGACTGTTTACGGGTAAACCGTGTAATACCTTCGGGGCCGTAACGAGAACCACCAAGACCAGAATTTTTGAAACTCATCTTTTCTGCCGACCCATGGGCACTACCGATCAGGTCGACGTCGTTGCAATAGATCCCACCGGCATCTAGGTTTAGAGCCACAGCTTCCGATTTGTCCAAGTCGCCAAAAATCGCCGCGCTAAGTCCATATTCTGAGTCATTGGCCAAATAGACGGCTTCTGAAGTTTCTTTAAATGTCATGATGGGGATGATGGGTGCGAATGTCTCTTTTTGCATTAATAACATCGAATGATCGACATCGGTGACGACTGTCGGTCGAAGCCAGCTACCGCCGTGTTGTTCGATGACCCCACCAGTCAAAAAGCTGGCCTTTTTTTCCCTGGCGTCATTCAGGTGCAGGTCTATAACCTGAATCTGTTTAGCGGAAATAATTGGACCAATTACACCCTTGGCAGGATCTTCTGTATTCAGCGAAATTTCTTCAGCCAAGGACGAAATTAGATGGATAAATTTCGAAGCTAACGCCTCATGTACGTATACTCTTTCGATCGAAAAACAGGCTTGGCCTGTGTTCACGGTCGCGCAATGCAAAATCGCTTGTGCCGCGCGTTCAATATCAGCACTTTCCAAAACGATAGCGGGATCTTTCCCGCCAAGTTCCAGAAACGCTGGCTTTAACTGGCTGGCTGCACGCGTTGCAACCTGTCGTCCTGTTTCGACGCTGCCCGTAAAATTGATGACATCCACAAGATCGATGAGATTGTTCCCAGTAGACGCTGTGCCTGGAACTACAGTTACTACGGCACCTAATTCGACTGTATCGCTCAGCACTTGGTTAACAACTTCGATAAAGCGGGGCGTGATTTCACTGGGTTTAATGATGACAGAGCAGCCAGCTAAAAGCGCCGGTACAGCGTCCAGAAAGGAGAGAATTAGAGGATAGTTCCAAGGCGAAATAACGCCAACGACAGGATATGGGACAAAGACCTGCAGATGAGAAATGTCGTTGCTTCCCGATTTCATACGTTTGGTTTGTAGGGTGTCGATCGCTTGGTTCACGCGACTGTGTGTAATCGCTTCGAGCGCATCAACTTCCATTAGCGACAGGCGCCAACGGCCGGTATCGACACAGAGAGCCTGTGCCAATTGATCTTTGTGCCGGGCAAGTCCATCGGCAAACTGCGTCAGAATCTCACCCCTGTCACTGACTTCTAAGGAAGTCCAATCGACCTGATTTTCGCGAAGTCGTGATATTTTGGATGCCAGTTCACTTTTTGTGAGCTCCTCGAATGCATAGTCAATGTCACCCGTATGGGGGTTTCTTACCGGTATTTGTGTCATAGCGAGGTGAGTATTGTCTGAAGCGAGAGTAATGTGGGTAATTTAAAAAGGCATCATGAGCCTTAGGATAACGCAGATTGTTGCAGAATACGGTCCACGTATGAAAATTACCGTGATAGGTGCTGGGCTGGCCGGGCTAACCGCAGCACATCGACTTCAGCAGGCAGGATTTTCTGTCGATGTGTTCGAACGTGAACAGTCTCCAGGGGGCAGAATGGCGGAAGCCCATGACGATGGATTGAATTATCTGACAGGTGCCCGATTGATCTATTCATTCAGCAAATCTGTCATGGGTTTGATTCGAGAACTTGATCTGACCGATCAACTCTGTCATGGATTGACGATCCCTGTATCGACCTGTTCGCTAGCCGGTGAACATTCAGTTCAGATAAGTCCAGGGCCTCAACTGTTGTTTAATTCGCCACTAAGCTATAACCAGAGACTGCGCCTTCTACAAATGGGAGTCGGGGTGGCTGGACGGCGCTTTTCAACAAACTCTGATCGATTGTTAGATTGGCAGCATTATGATGAAGGAACACTCTACGAGTTCTTGAAACAAAGATCTCTAGACCAGGTTACTCAGATATACATAGAACCAATATTTCGGGGCGCCCGAGGCTGGCGCATGACAGATGTATCTCCGGTATTTTTCCTCAGCACGACAGCGCATATGTATGGGTCTCATGCTTACACATTCACCGACGGAATTGGTCTGCTCACTGAGCGATTGGCCCAAAACCTCGATGTGACCTATTGTGCGGACGTCAAGAATGTGAGTCGAGCAGCATCCGGGGGTAGTGAGCTCTCTTATGAGGTTAAAGGATTGTTGCATTCAACGCATGCTGATTTGGTGATCTGTGCGATACCTGGCGCTTTGGCGATGAGCATTGTTTCACAGCCCACGGCTGAAGAATCTCAATATTTTCGGTGTGTAAAGTACAGCAGTGGGTACATTGTGCATTTCGGTATCGACTGTTCGGTTAAACCGTCTGTGCGTTTCTTCAGTCGGGATGTGAACCCTTCAATAGCCGCGGTAGAGATTGTCGATCAATCTACAATTCCCTCAAGTTATCTCAGCCGCTTATCTGTTTATTTATCGCCTGAGGCGGTTATAGAGCGGAAATCTGGGTCGGTAGTTGATGGCGAACTACCTGCTATCTGGAATGATCTGCCCGATGATGTTACAAGATACCTGGATCGCGGTTATGGGCATGTCGTTCAGCAAAAGATAGAAAATATGTTGCCCTTGTTCTATCCGGGTTATCTTAAGGAACTGAGCGCATTTGAAAGCTATCAAATGCGCGGTAAACAGCAGATCTATTATGCGGGGGACTATATGTCTCACGCACTCCTCGGAGGTGCCTGTCGAAGTGGTGAAGATGTTGCACAGGCGATAATGTCGGACTGGGCTGACTGAATCTATATAATTTTTCGCACTGTGCTGACCGAGAACCAGTCGCTTAATACATGCTATGATTGTGGCGTAGTGGCGTTGGTTTATGACGACGCTGCTTTGGTTAATAAACTAAACAGACGGGTGAGGATATGAGTATGAGACAAATGATGACAAAGACAGTAAGCACAATGCGCCGCACGGTGGTCGCAGCTGCACTCGTATCGATTGCAGCTAGTCCAGTCTATGCCGGCGAGGTAAAGATTGGTGTATTGAACGCTTTGACGGGGCCAATTCCAGATCTTTCTGCCGTGATCCTGGAATCTGAACTGGCTGCTGCGGCGTATATCAATGCAAACGGCGGTATGTGGGGAGGTGACACCCTCGTATTGGCAAGCGGCGATTCTGGCTGCGACGCGAAAGCTGGCGTAGACGCAGCAACTAAGATCGTCAATGTGGAGCAGGCTTCTATTATCGTAGGACCCCTTTGTTCGGGTGCGACAATTGGTGCAACGCAAGCTGTCACTATTCCAGCGGGCGTGGTGAATATTTCACCGTCGGCAACTTCCCCTGCAATCACTGGACTAGACGATAACGATTTGGTATTCAGGGTCTGCCCCTCCGATGCGTATCAGGGGGTAACAATTGCAAAACTTGCGAGAAGCATGGGCTATTCAAAGCTGGCCGCCACCTATGCAAATGACGACTATAACGCCGGTCTTCACGATGTATTTGTCAAAGCATTCAAGGAGCTCGGTGGTACGATTACGGGCGATCAGATGCATGA
>CESC01004112.1_pt1 | contig 10031 bp, 8 predicted proteins | sample 531131 | NCBI WGS metagenome assembly CESC01 (sample SAMEA2621295, study PRJEB7988) | marine metagenome | biome: marine biome (ENVO:00000447); feature: mesopelagic zone (ENVO:00000213); material: "saline water (ENVO:00002010), including plankton (ENVO:xxxxxxxx)" | depth 800 m
AACATAACTCATCTCCTCAGGAAGGATTGAGTTCACTATAACTCGGCCAACTGTTGTCTCATTATGCCAAACACCATTATGCCGGACGTTAATAATTGCGTTAACATCTACTGATTTATTTTCATAGGCCAGCAATACTTCTTTGAAAGAACCGAAAGATTTTCCTTCCCCTTTGCAGTTTTTGCGCTTGCGTGTAAGATAATAAGTTCCCAAAACCATATCTTGTGATGGTAGTGCTAAAGGCTTACCGTTTGCAGGGTGTAAAATATTATGGCTAGAAAGCATTAATACACGAGCTTCCACTTGTGCTGCCAACGATAATGGAACGTGAACAGCCATCTGATCCCCATCAAAGTCAGCATTAAAAGCAGAGCATACTAATGGATGGATACGGAGTGCTTTTCCATCAACCAATACCGGTTGAAAAGCTTGGATACCTAATCGGTGAAGCGTAGGCGCACGGTTAAGTAGTACAGGATGATCCTGGACCACATACTCAAGAACTTTGTATACAATGGGGTCTTTATCTTCAATCAACAGTTTTGCGCTACGTGGTGTCTGGGCATAGCCGCGAGCCATTAATTCATTAATCATATGAGGTTTAAAAAGTTCAAGCCCCATGTTTTTTGGAAGTCCACATTCATGAAGTTGAAGCTCAGGCCCAACAACAATTACGGAACGACCAGAATAATCGACTCTTTTACCCAATAAGTTTTGACGAAACCGACCGGTTTTCCCACGAATCATATCAGAAATTGATTTCAATGGACGACGCGTACCACTACGTATCGCAGTCTTTCTACGACTATTATCAAACAATGCATCCACCGATTCTTGTAGCATACGTTTTTCATTACGTAGGATTACATCTGGTGCTTTGATTTCCATCAGTTGTTTTAAACGGTTGTTCCTTATTATTATGCGACGATACAAATCATTTAGATCACTGGCAGCAAAACGGCCGCCATCCAATGGAACAAGAGGTCTTAATTCCGGTGGAATGACCGGCAAAATGGAAACAATCATCCATTCCGGCTTATTGACTTTTCGTGTCGTAGAAATATCTACCAAGAATGACTTAACAACTTTTAAACGTTTAAGCGCGTCGGCTCTCTTCTGTTTAGATTTTGAATTCTTAAGAATATCCTCTAATTCACGGCGAAGTTCAACAAGATTCATTTTAGATAACATTTCTTTGAGCGCATCGCCACCCATAGATGCATAGAAATAATCTTCATTATCTCGCTCTTCCTCAGTCACAGCATCGAATCCATAAAGCTGTTCCAGTTCTAAATACTCCGGCTCATCGATCATTGAAAACTGTTCTTTTCCGCTTTTACCAGATTCAATAACTAGAAATCTTTCATAGTAAACAACAGTTTCTAAATGCTTCGTACTGATACCAGTAAGATAACTAATTTTTGAAGGAATAGATCGTAAATACCATATATGAACTACCGGAACTGCGAGGGTGATATGCCCTACTCGTTCACGACGTACTTTTTTGCGCGTTACTTCAACACCACAGCGATCACAGATGATACCGCGATAGCGAATACCTTTATATTTTCCACAATGGCATTCATAATCTTTTACAGGCCCGAAAATCTTTTCACAAAACAAACCATCCTTCTCCGGTTTATAGGAACGATAATTGATTGTTTCTGGTTTTAATATTTCACCATAAGATTTCTGTAAAATACTTTCTGGTGATGCTAATCCAATAGTTATTGATGAAAAGCCTTTAGATGTATCTAGTTTGTTAGTTTGAATGAAGGTCAAAGTAATTCTCCCTTAGTCTAATTCGATGTCCAAGCCAAGCCCCTGCAATTCCTTTATGAGCACATTAAATGACTCAGGAACGCCAAACGCTGGCAAGTCTTCACCTTTTACGATTGCGTTATAAACTTTTGAGCGGCCATCTACATCATCAGATTTGACAGTCAAAATCTCCTGTAGTGTATGGGCAGCTCCATATGCTTCTAATGCCCAGCATTCCATTTCACCGAAACGCTGTCCACCAAATTGAGCTTTGCCGCCCAACGGCTGTTGAGTTACTAGAGAATAGGGTCCAGTTGAGCGTGCATGCATTTTATCATCCACCATATGACTTAGTTTCATCATATAAATGTTACCGACGGTCACAGGGTTTTCCAATTTTTCACCGGTACAACCGTCAATCAATGTCGTTTTACCATTTACTGGAAGGCCAGCTTTTATTAATTCGGCCTCAACTTCACCTGGCGTTGCACCGTTAAACACTGGTGTAGAATAATTAACTCCTAATACTTCTCCAGCCCAACCCAGCATAGTTTCATAAAGTTGCCCCAAGTTCATACGTGAAGGTACACCTAGCGGATTTAGAACAACATCAACCGGAGTACCGTTTTCCATGAATGGCATATCTTCTTCCGGAACAACGGTTGCGATTACACCTTTATTACCATGACGACCAGCCATTTTATCTCCAACCTGTATTTTACGTTTGTTGGCAATATCCACTTTAGCCAGCTTTAGAATACCAGGCTGAAGTTCATCTCCTACACGGAGTTTGAACACATCTTTTTCAAGCGTTTCTTCAATTATCCGCCATTCTTTCCAGTAAGAACGCCAAACAGCTTTAATCCTTCTCCAATTCTGTTTGCTTTGAACCCACGGAACGTCCTGAGCGAATCGTTCCAAGTTATAACTGTTCAACCGTTTTGCTGTTAGCTTAGTCCCTTTTTTGATAAGGGTACGACCTGAAGAAATATCGCGAATACCATCCGAGACCTGATCTTTAAGTAATGCCATCAGTTTCATATCACGAGATTCTTTCAGCTCTTTTTTACGGACAGCTGTATTTTTCTGAATTTCGAGAATGTTTGTCCTTTCTTCAGCACGGGCAGTTCTGCTGCGTTTTTCAAACAATTTCGTACCAATAACAACACCCTTTACACCAGGATCAGCACGTTTCGATGCATCTTTTACTTCACCTGCTTTTTCTCCAAATATTGCCCGAAGCAGTTTTTCCTCTGGAGTTGGATCAGTCTCACCTTTCGGTGTCACTTTGCCAATTAAAATATCTCCATCACCCACTTTCGCACCAACACGAATAATACCTCGATCGTCCAATTCTTTTGTAGCATCCTCTCCAACATTTGGAATTTCAGCAGTTAATTCTTCCTGACCGCGCTTGGTATCACGGACTTCAAGTTCAACTTCATTGACATGAATACTTGTGAACAAATCTTCTTTAACCAAGCGTTCACTAATAACAATGGCATCTTCAAAATTGTATCCGCGCCAAGGCATGAAAGCAACAGTCACATTTTTTCCTAAGGCAAGTTCACCATTTTGAGTGGAAGTACCATCTGCGATAGGTTGACCTTTTTCAACTCGTTCACCTTCGGTTACAATTGGTCGCTGATTTTGACAGCTGTTTTGATTGGTGCGCCTAAACTTTCTTAGCTCAACTTTAATGAGATTCTCACCTTCAATTAATGTAAGATCTTCAGGGACATCATAAGTTCGAATAATAATTTTACTGGAATCAACAAATTGAACTCTACCACTAACGGGTGCAACTACCACCGAACGTGAATCGACAGCTACTTTTGTTTCGATGCCTGTACCCACAATTGGTGCATCTGGCCTAATTAATGGCACACTTTGTCGCTGCATATTTGATCCCATTAGAGCACGATTTGCATCATCGTGTTCTAAAAACGGAATTAGGGAAGCAGCAACAGATAAAATCTGGTTTGGTGCTACATCCATATATTCTATCAAATCTGGTGTTACAATGGGAAAATCACCCTTAATGCGCGCACGGATATGTTCGCTTATCAAGATATCATCTTTACCAAGTTTTTCATCGGATTGTGCAATCATAACTCGATCTTCATCGTCAGCTGATAAATAATCTATGGACTGCGTTGCATAGGCATTACCATTTGTTATATTGACTTTTCTGTAAGGTGCTTCTATAAATCCATGACGATTCACTTTGGCCAATAATGCTAAGGAAGAAATCAATCCAATGTTCGGACCTTCAGGAGTTTCGATCGGACATAGACGGCCGTAATGAGTATAATGTACATCACGAACTTCAAAACCAGCACGTTCACGTGTCAATCCGCCTGGTCCTAATGCGGAAATGCGCCTTTTATGCGTCACTTCTGCCAATGGATTAGTTTGATCACCAAATTGGGATAACTGACTTGTACCAAAAAAAGTGTTTACAACAGTGGTTACAACTCTAGAGTTAATCAAATCCTGTGGTGTGATTGATTCCTGTTCACGAAGATTCATTCTTTCATAGATAGTCCGAAGCATACGGCTCAGCGCTACTGAAAACTGATTAGTAAGTTGCTCGCCAACCGATTTTACTCGACGATTTCCTAAATGATCAATATCATCTGAACCACGTTCACCTTTCCGCATATCTATTAGAAAGTTTATCACCTGGATAATATCATCCATTGTCAAAACAGTATCTTCAACAGGTACATCTAAACCAAATTGCTGATTTAAGCGATAGCGACCAACTTCACCTAAGTCATATTTTTTAGGGTTAAAGAAAATTCTTTCAATAAATTTCTGAGCCGTTTCAAGATTTGGCGGCTCACCGGAACGTAGTAATTGATACACAATACTTAATGCCTCTTCCGTATTTTTACTCGGATCCTTAATCATTGAATTATGGAGCATCATCGAATGAAAATTTTTATTCTGGTTTACAACTTCCACAGATTTGATTTTAGCTTCTTTCAACTCATCAATAGCTTCCTGAGTGAGTTCCGAACCACCTTCCATGAAAATTTCACCTGTTTTGGTATCAATTATATCTTCAACAACGGTACAACCAATCGCTTTTGAAACATTTTTAGATCGAATTTTAATATCTTCAATACAACCGAAAGCACGGAAGATATCTGCATTTGTTGAGTACCCAAGGGCACGTAACAACATTGTTGCGGGGAATTTTCGACGACGGTCAATAATTACAAAAAGACAATCATTAATGTCAGTTGTAAAGTCAACCCATGAACCGCGGAATGGAATAATCCGAGCTTGGTATAATCTGGTACCGTTGGGATGAATGGAATGATCAAAAAATACACCAGGTGAGCGCTGAAGCTGAGATACAATTACGCGCTCTGCACCATTAATAACAAAGTTTCCTTTTGTTGTCATATACGGGATATTACCGAAATAAACTTCCTGCTCAATTGATTGATCATATTTATTACGGTTATCTTCATTTGTGATGTGAAGAACTAAACGTACTTTGAGAGGCACTGAATAAGTTAAGCCCCGATCAATACATTCTTCAGGTGTGTATTTAGCTAACCCAAGAAAATAACTTTTATATTCCAATACATAGTTGCGATGAGAATCCTCAAGTGGAAAAACATTATTAAATACTTCTTCAAGTCCAATGTTAAGTCGCTCATCTTCAAGTTCATCTTCTTGAATGAAAGATTGAAAAGCATCTACCTGAACGGATAATAGATCTGGAAATTCAATTTCTGATTTAGTCTTCTCGAACGATTTACGTTCAGCGTACGGATTAGTGATGGCAGCCAATTATGCCTCCATTGTAATAGTGAAAAAGGACGGAATGTTATTTATTAGATTTATAGGTGTTTTCGTCGAATTATTTCAGTTCGACGGAAGCCCCAGCTTCTTCGAGCTTGGTTTTAACTTCTTCAGCTTCTGATTTGGATACACCTTCCTTAATAGCTTTAGGTGCGCTATCAACAAGTTCTTTAGCCTCTTTTAAGCCTAAACTCGTAAGAGTACGCACTACCTTGATTACATTAATCTTTGATGAGCCACAGGATGTTAATACAACATCAAACTCATCTTTCTCTTCAGTAGCTGCTTCACCGCTACCAGCGGGAGCTGCAGCAACAGCCGCAACGGGGGCAGCAGCCGTTACGCCAAATTTTTCTTCAATATCACTGATAAGCTCAGAGATTTCCATCATGTTGGCATTTTCAAGATAGGTTAGCACTTCGGCTCTCTTAGTATCGGCCATTATAATTGCTCCTTATTAGTTTTAATTATATTTTTTGATCTTTTAAATTACTTAGCGCATTACCGACATCGGTCATTGGCGACTTCAAGGCCCATATCAATTTGGTCATTGGGGAATTCAAAAGGGATACCAGCTTGGCCAGTGATTCATCTTTGGTCGGCATATCTGCGATTCGTTTAAATTCGACACCGTTCATTATATCCCCATCGAACACGATTCCCTTTACTTCAGGCAGATCATGGTCTTTCAAAAACTTTTTTAACACTCGCGCAGGACCAGTTGGATCTTCATATGAAATAGCAATCGCAGTTGATCCATTTAAATAATCATACAATCCTTCCAATTCATTATTCTTAGCTGCTAACTTTAATAAGGTATTTTTTATTACCTTATATTCTATATTATTGTCATAGAACCCGCGACGTAGTTCGGTGATATCCTCGACATTCAGTCCAAGGTAATCAGTGATATAAACTGCTTTCGCTCTATCTAGTTTATCGGTCAATTCTTCCACTTTCTTAATATTCTTTGTACTAGGCATTTTTTCTACCTGATGCTACCTTGGTCAATTTTAATGCCAGGCCCCATAGTTGACGAAACGCTCATTTTTTTTAAGTATGTCCCTTTCACCGATGCAGGTTTAGCTTTCATAACTGTATCATAGATAGTTTGGATATTTTCTACCAACGCATTCTCTTGGAATGAACTTTTTCCACATTGTGTATGAACAATTCCATTCTTTTCTACACGTAGCTCAATTTTTCCAGATTTTAATTCTCTTACAGCATTGGTCACATCCATCGTTACTGTTCCACTTTTTGGATTAGGCATTAATCCTTTAGGACCAAGCACTTTACCAAGCTTTCCTAATTCAGCCATCATATCTGGTGTCGCAATAATTTTATCCACATCACTCCAACCACCTTTAATTTTTTCGAGATATTCTTTACCAACATAATCTGCACCAGCTTCCTTAGCCTCTTTTTCTTTTGGGCCCTGAGCAACCACCAATACTTTTACTTCCTTCCCCGTTCCATGCGGCAAAGTCGTTGTTAAACGAATATTTTGGTCTGCATGTCGAGGATCAACATCTAAATTAATAGCCAGATCAACAGACTCATCAAACTTTACAAATTTCAAATCTTTGACCAATTTAACCGCATCCTCTAAGGAATATTCCTTCATACGGTCTAATACAGTATTTGCAGCTTTTTTATTTTTTGATATCTTCATTAGTTTGAAACCTCTAATCCCATACTGCGGGCGGTTCCGCGGATCATCTCCATTGCCATATCTAATGAATTGGCGTTTAAATCTTTCATTTTAATTTCAGCAATTTCTCGTAAATCCGATTCAGTAACTTTTCCCACTTTTTCGCGATTTGGCTCACCTGACCCTTTTGGGACACCAGCTTTTTTCTTTAGCAATACTGCTGCTGGTGGTGTTTTTGTAATAAAAGTGAAACTGCGATCAGCATATACGGTAATGACTACTGGAGTAATTATTCCGGCTTTATCTTTAGTTGCAGCATTAAAGGCTTTACAAAATTCCATAATATTTACGCCTTGCTGACCCAATGCCGGTCCAACTGGTGGTGCTGGGTTTGCTTGCCCAGCAGGAATTTGAAGTTTTATATAACCTGAAACTTTTTTTGCCATCACTTAGCTTATTTTTCTAATTCAACCTGTAAAAAATCTAATTCGATCGGTGTTGGCCTTCCAAAAATACTCACAGAAACCTTCACTTTTTGTTTCTCTTCACTTACCTCGTTTACATAACCAGAAAAATCCTTAAATGGACCATCCGTTACTTTAACTGCATCACCAACACGATATGGCGCTATAACTCTTTCATGACCTTCACGACCTTCAACTTCTCCAAGTATTCTTGTCACTTCATCTTTTCTAAGTGGCTGAGGTTCACCATTAGCACCAACAAAACTGATAACGCCAGTCATATTTTCAACCAGGTGGTATACTTCCTTAGATTCGTTCATGTTAATGAGAATATATCCTGGAAAAAATACCTTATTCTTCACCTTCTTTTTACCATCCCTCATTTCAACAATATTTTCAGATGGCACAAGGATATCCTCCACCTCATTAGAAAGTTTCTGATAATCTAACTCAAATAGCAGGTTGTCGCGCACTTTCTTTTCTTTTCCAGAGATTACTCTAAGGGTATACCATTCCATAGTCTAAAGAACCACCTGTATAACAGTTGTAAGAATTCTGTCAATAAAAAACAAAAAGACACTGATTAAAATTGAAAATGAGATAACAATAAAAGTTGATCCTTTTAACTCATCCCATTTAGGCCAAGAGACCTTCTTCATTTCAAATTTAACATCAGAAAAGAATTTTTTAATTTTATTCATTTATGCTTCAAATACATCGAATTCCCAAATTCAATTTTTTCTCTTTTTGCAGGAGTGGCAGGGATCGAACCCGCAACCCCCGGTTTTGGAGACCGGTGCTCTACCAATTGAGCTACACTCCTTTTCGAATCTCCCTGATGGCCAAATTGACTACTGGGAAATCTATAGGAAAACTTACTTGGCCTCTTTGAAGATTACATGCTTTCTAATAACAGGATCATATTTACGATACTCTACTCGCTCAGGGTGTAACCGTTTGCTTTTGGTAACCGTATAGCGATAACCTGTTCCCGCTGTACTTTCCAGCTGAATAATTGCTCGTTTACTATTGCCAGCCATTTATGAGTTTTTTATTCTACGATCTCAGTGACAACACCAGCACCAACTGTATGACCACCTTCACGAATAGCAAAGCGTAACTCTTTATCCATTGCAATCGGGATAATCAATTCAACTTCTAGTTCCACGTTATCCCCCGGCATCACCATTTCTGTTCCTTCTGGCAATGTAGCTACACCAGTCACATCTGTAGTGCGAAAGTAAAACTGGGGACGATATCCATTGAAAAATGGAGTGTGTCGACCACCTTCGTCCTTCTTCAAAACATAAACACTCGCCTTAAACTTCGTATGCGGCGTAATAGAGCCTGGTGCAGCCAATACCATACCACGTGTCAGTTCTTCTTTATCCACACCCCGGAGCAATAATCCTGCATTATCTCCAGCACGGCCTTCATCTAAAAGCTTACGGAACATCTCTACACCGGTAACGGTGGTCTTTTTTGTCTCACCCATACCGATCATTTCCACGTCATCACCTACTTTGATGATACCACTTTCAACACGGCCCGTACCCACAGTACCACGACCGGTAATTGAGAATACATCCTCGACAGGCATTAAGAAAGGCTTATCGATATCACGCTTTGGTTCAGGAATAAAATTGTCACAGGCTTCCATCAGTTCTGTTATACAAGCTGTTGCCGCTTCATCATTCACATTATTTAATGCATTTAAAGCACTGCCCTTCACAATAGGAATATCATCACCAGGAAACTCATACTCATTTAGTAGATCGCGGAGTTCCATTTCTACTAGCTCTAAAAGTTCGTCATCATCAACCTGATCGGTTTTATTCATGAATACTACCATAGAAGGCACATTTACCTGGCGGGCTAGAAGTACATGCTCCCGCGTCTGAGGCATAGGACCATCAGCAGCAGATACTACCAAAATTGCACCGTCCATCTGGGCTGCACCTGTAATCATGTTTTTAATATAGTCAGCGTGACCTGGGCAATCCACGTGAGCATAGTGACGGTTTGCTGATTCATACTCTACGTGTGCGGTCTGAATAGTAATACCTCTTTCTCTTTCTTCCGGTGCATTATCAATGCTATCGAAAGAACGAACCTCACTAAGTCCTTTAGCAGCTTGAGTCATTGTAATCGCTGCTGTTAGCGTGGTCTTACCATGGTCAACATGGCCTATTGTCCCAATGTTTAAATGGGGTTTATTTCGTTCAAATTTTTGTTTCGACATTTAATATTAGTCCTCCTAATTATTAACTTTACTTGATCCTAGAAAAGAGCCTACGGCCGGGATTGAACCGGCGACCTCTTCCTTACCA
>CESC01094541.1_pt1 | contig 10010 bp, 10 predicted proteins | sample 531131 | NCBI WGS metagenome assembly CESC01 (sample SAMEA2621295, study PRJEB7988) | marine metagenome | biome: marine biome (ENVO:00000447); feature: mesopelagic zone (ENVO:00000213); material: "saline water (ENVO:00002010), including plankton (ENVO:xxxxxxxx)" | depth 800 m
CGTTGTGGTACCCAGCCATGCCTTTGGCGCTATGCTAAAAAGCCTAAAGCCTTTGCTAAAGCCACACCATCGAATTATTTGGGCAACCAAGGGGCTGGAACCTAAAACGGGCCGTTTATTGCGCGATGTAGCAGAAGAAACACTGGGTACAGATTATCCTCTGGCCGTATTGTCAGGCCCCACTTTTGCCAAAGAAATGGTCGCCGGCTTGCCTACCGCTATTTCATTATCGTCTACTGATGATACCTTGAGTGACGAGTTTGCAGCAAAACTCCATTGCGCGAAGTCATTCCGTGTGTACAAAAACTCTGATTTCACTGGCGTGCAATTAGGTGGAGCGGTGAAAAACGTGATTGCCATTGGTGCAGGATTAGCTGATGGACTAGGTTTTGGCGCTAACGCCAGAACTGCACTCATCACCCGCGGTTTGGCAGAACTGACTCGCTTAGGCGTAAAGCTTGGCGCTAACCCTGAAACCTTTATGGGTATGGCAGGGCTAGGCGATCTCGTACTCACCTGTACCGACAATCAGTCTCGTAATCGACGTTTTGGTTTGGCATTAGGCCAAGGCAAAAGCGTCGATGTCGCCATTGAAGAAATTGGACAGGTGGTTGAAGGGTACCGTAATACAGAAGAAGTTCATGTACTGTCACAAAAAGTGGGGGTTGAAATGCCTATCTGTGAGCAAATTTACGCTGTGCTTTATCATGGAAAATCGCCAAAAGAAGCGGCTTTAGCGCTGTTAGGCCGAGATCTAAAACAAGAAGCGTAACCTACGCTTCTTGTTTCATTATTGCTTGTGATGACTCATACGTAGCGTTAACGGCTTTCTCTCACCACCACAACTTTCTTATTTTTTGGGGCGTGTTTAACCCCATGCGGCGCCTCAACCATCACATAGCGCTTTCCGTTCTTTTTGTAGTAAACATTGTTCACCACATAGTAGTGGGTGTTTCCTACCGTCTTTACCTTGTGGTTTTTCGGCAATACGTTCACGAAGACATTCACCTTAGCCCCCGTTGCACGTGATGATGGTGCAAGTGTCTGTGAGACCACTGTGGTGACTTTTTTAAGCACCTGATGAGTCGCAGAGTGGGCTTGATGAGAAGAATGGGCGTTAGCGGTGCCTGCGGTGAGGAGTGCAATACCCGCCAGTAAAGTCAGTGTAATACGTTTCATAATCAATCTCCTTGGGTTACAACACTTCGCATTGGTGCGAACTCAAGGCCAATATTACTGGGTGAAACTGAACCAAACCTGACTGCATGGGTAACCGCCCACGCCTTTACATATTCTTTGCATTTACGTGTGGTGCATAGCGCTATGTCAATCTAGCGCTATGCACCAATGTCAAACTGGATCATCGTGCTCCATCGTAGCCTAATTGACGCCAGCTTTCATACACAAACACAGAGACCGCGTTTGATAGGTTCATGCTACGGCTGTCCGGTAACATAGGAATGCGAACCCGTTGCTCTGGTGGTAACGATTGAATGAAATCATCAGGCAACCCTCGGGTTTCTGGGCCAAAAATAAGCGCGTCACCTTTTTGATATGACACATCGCTGTGAAAGGCTTTTCCTTTTGTTGTACATGCAAATATACGTTTAGGCTTAGCCCCATTGATATAGGCCTCTAGGTTAGGATGGCGCTTCACATGCGCAAATTCATGATAATCTAGCCCTGCTCTGCGCACACGCTTGTCGTCCCACTCAAAGCCTAACGGTTCAATTAAATGCAAACTGAACCCACTGTTTGCACATAGGCGAATAATGTTCCCGGTATTCGGCGGGATTTCTGGCTGATAAAGCACAATGTCTAACATAGTGATATTTCTTTTAAGTCAATTAAGGTGATGGTGAGCGTGTTCGTACTCACTCCCAAAACGGGGGCAGCTTAAATTTAAAGTAGTGACTGAGCAAGAGATTAAAACGCTAAGTTGCGGCGAGAAAATCCAGCACCTTTGTCATCGCCTCTTCCCGTAAGTCATCAGATTCAGTAAAGATTTCATGATACGCTTTTTCTATCACCACCAGCCGTGCATTCGGCATTTGCCCAACCACTCGCCGCTGGCGTTTATTGTCGATAATAGCGTCATTATCTGCACTGAGTACTAATGAAGGGGTGGTAATTGCCCCGGCGCTTTTTTCTATGGTATTCATTGCCCCATGTGCTGCGCACAACCATTCAGTTGTGACGCCACCAAGTTGAATGCGACGCTCCTCATCATACAGTGCACGAAACAGCCCATAACGTGTTTTACTGTGAGTGAGTTTATTTAATGAATATGGGTATGCAATATAGGGCGTTTGACCAAAAAAATACCCAGACTGTTGCTTCCTAAGCTTGTTAACGGCAAGCCCAGCAGTAATAAGGCTATTAGCAAGCCAATTGGGCAGTGCAGGCTTTATTCCAAACATAGGAGAAGCCAGTACGGCTTTAGAAAACAAGGTGGGTAAGCGCAACAGCGTCAATGCACCAATTGCCCCGCCCATAGAGTGGCAAAGCAACTGTAAGCGACCTTGCTGTTTAGGGACGACAATATTTTGGGTGAAATAAACCAAGTCATCTACGTAATCGTCAAAATGCGCGACGTAACCATGCTGAGGGTCGTATGTCATACGCCCCGACAACCCTTGACCTCTGTGATCGAGAATAAATACAGCGAAGCCATTCTGGTACAAGTCGAATACCAACTCTTTGTACTTCAGATAAGATTCGATACGGCCAGAACTGATAACAATGGTTGAGCGAGGCGTGTCTGGAATACACCACGCATAGTGAACATCAACGTCACCTTTGCCAGCAAAATGCCCGCGAGACACCTGCTCTTCCCAAAATGGATCTATGGTATTATAAAAGGTATTTGCTAAATCCTTTTCCGACGTAAATTTCCAACCCATCAACACATCCTACAAAAATAAACGCTATGAGCAGGTGTTTAGATAAAGAAACTAACCGGTTTTTTTCGGGAACGACAAGGTTACCACTAGACCATGCTTCTCACCTGGCTCGGCTTGAATGGTGCCATCATGCAACTCTACAGACGCTTTTGCAATGGACAGACCAAGACCAACACCGCCAGACTCCCTTTCTCTTGCCAATGATGCGCGATAAAAGGGCGCAAAAATACGTTTACACTCTTCTTTTGATAATCCACTTCCATCGTCACTAATGATAATAGACCACTGTTTATCAGTAACAGCAAAACTCACTTCTACAAGGTAGTTTGCATGCCTAAGCGCGTTGCGTAATACATTCTCCACCGCTCGGCATAACATGGTTTGATCTGCAGTTACCGTAAGTTTTGGGATAGGCTCAATATCGAGCATTTTATTGCTATTGGCAGCCTCGAACTGTCCGTCGGTAAATACGTCTTTCAACAGTAAAGAAAGAGTGAAAGAGGAGAAGTCATGCATTCCTGCTTCCGCTTTGCTAAGGGCAAGTAATTGCGCGACTAAGGTTTCCATACGTTCAGCTTCGCGCTCTATACGAACAAGACTGGCAGGATCGACATTTTGTTGATGAGCTAAACCCAGTGCCATTTGTAAGCGCGCCAAAGGTGAACGCAATTCATGTGAAATATCGGCTAAAAGTCGTTTTTGCCCCGTCCACATACTATTTAGCTGATTCGCCATTTTATTAAAATCGCGGGCTAATTGCCCCAATTCATCTTGTCGAGAATCGGCATTTTCTACACGACTTTGCCATTCTCCCGCCGCAAGGGAGCGCGCGGACTTTTGGATGCGCAAAATAGGACGAGTCAGGGATTTTGCAAAAAGCCAGGACAGCAAAGACGTAGTGGCAATAGCGATAAATAAAATCAAGAAAAACGGCATGCTATTGCCCGAGGGCCCTTCAAAGCGCAGTAAAAACAATGCATAACGCTTGTCGCCTCGCTCAAATTGCATAGGGCCAACCACACGAAAAGCACCACGCACAAGTGAAATTGGCACCTGTTGATCGACAATCCGCAAAATGTCTGTTCTTTCCTTCTCTCGCAAAGGCGGGCCGCCAGGAGAAACAAAACGCTTTGTATCCAAGTCAACCGCAATAGCACGCCCATGGAAGGGACGTGAATTTCGCTCAAGCGCCATCATAAGTGGCCCTCTCGCTGCTCTTGGGCTACTAATGCGTTCAGCCACTTGCTCCAAATCAGCAAGTTCTTCAGGTAACGCCGCGTTAACCTGTAAATCTTCAAATAATAATCGACTCCCCCATACTGCCAACACTGCTGTGACAATAAACGTCGCCCAAAACCAGAAGAATAAGCGCCCCATAATGGCGCGAGTAGGATTAATACGGCGTAAAAATTTCATTAATTAGGCATCAACATATAACCCACCCCACGGATGGTCTTAATTTTCTCTTGTGCGGTAACTTTCGCCATTTTTTTACGGAGGTTACTCACGTGCATATCAATACTGCGGTCAAAAGCCTGGAGGGGTTTGCCCAACACTTTCAAACTAATCTCTTCTTTCGTCACGCGGTTACCCGCATTTAGCATAAGCAGTCGAAGGGTTGAAAACTCGGTACTGGTCAGCGCCATTTCCGTGTTTTCGATTTTGGCCAGCTGACTACTTGGGCTTAAGAAAATATCGTTTACTAATAAATCTTGTTCTATGGTACCGCCGTTACTGTTTAGCGCCAAACGGCGAAAAATCGCTTTAATGCGGGCAACGAGCTCTCGGTGATTAAAGGGTTTAGGTAGGTAATCATCTGCACCCAGTTCAAGCCCTAAAATGCGATCGTAATCATCCCCTCTCGCCGTTAACATAAGTACTGGGGTAGCATGACTAACACGTAGTTTCTTGAGTACGTCAAATCCATCCATCATGGGCATCATGACATCAAGCAAAATGAGATCATAATGGCCGCCGGAGGTCGCTTCCGCTAACCCCGACTGACCATCATTACATACTTTCACCTTATACCCAGAAGTACCAAGGTAAGTGGCAAGCATATCGGTTAATTCAGTATCATCATCAATGATTAAGATAGACTGTAAGTGGATTTCTGAATCCATGGTCTTTGACTCTACTATTACTTGGTTCATTGGTTATTTACTCTGATATGTTACACCGAGCTGGCAATACACAAAATATGCTTTGCAGGCTTATCGATATAAAGTAGTAAAGATACGCCCGTTGGATACTTTTATTGCTTATTAGTCGCGCATATTCGGGCTTTCTTTAAGGTTAATACAGTAATTAGCGCTACTATAAAGCCTTCGACCACCGGAATCTTTATCGGGTTCAACCTTTACACAAGCTTTACAGTGACTTGACGGCGTTAACACGACTTCACGCTACTATTTACTCGTCAATATCAAAAGGAGACGAGCATGAAGATGATTGTGATTGCATCCGTGTTAGCAGGCACCCTTGCCTTAAGCCAAAACACGTATGCAAACCCTCAACCTTCGCATCAAGGAGCGCATATGCAGGTTGAGGAATGGATTAATTCCCTACGCGGCCTATCGCTTAATTCAACGCAGAAGGCACAAATAAAAGCCCTATTTGAGGATTTTCGTGAGGCTCAGGAAAAACCTGATAGACCGAAAATGATCGATAGCGAGACCCTTGCTAAGGCCTCAGCTGAAACAATACGCAACTGGGCTGAAGAGCGGATAAAAACGCGTCATGAACACGGGTTTGCGCTCGCGACATTTCGTCATCAGGTTTTCGAAAGCCTAAACGAAGAGCAGCAAGCAAAAATAGTCGATAGATTGACGCGCTTATCAAGTAATAAGCCTCGGTCTCGCAAAGGCAAAAACATGAAGGGCCCTAAACGAATGCCTTCTATGGCAATGGGTATCATGTTGACTGACGAGCAAAAAGAAGCGTTAAAAACGCTAGATGAAAGCCAAAAAGACAGTGGCCAGCTAGACCGAGAATTAATGCAGCCCTTTATGATGGAATCATTAACCTTAGTGCATAGTGATAACTTTTCTATTGATACTTGGAATACGCTTATGCAACGCTATTACGAAGACATGGTGTCGTTAGAAGAAGCCAGAATGACTCACCAGCAAATGCGACTCGCTATATTTACACAACAACAACGTGAACAATTAGACGCGAACCGAGAAGAAGTTCGCTCACTTAGAGAACTTTTTGCTCCACCTCGGCCAAACGAGTAGTTCTGTTTCGCTCTCGTATATAAAGCGCCCTATTGGGCGCTTTTTCGTGCTATAGGAGCTACGATGTCAAACAATTGCAATGCCCCTTCAATGCCTTCGTTAGAAATTATGCTCACTTCATCCCCTATATGGGTGACAGACAGTCTGCCTTCTTCAACCGGCAGCATGACACTTTTCGTCGGAGCCATAAGCACAGGCAAAGATTGCTGTTTGTACAATTGAAAGCTGTCCTGAGTAGTGATGCCATGCGATGCGCCCATATCTACCACATACTGCTGATTGTAAATATTCACGATACGGGCAAAAGTTGGCTCACAAGCAATAGCAGAAGAAACATCAGACACCGCTGCGTTCACTGTGTTTAGCACCATTCGGCCAAAGTCGCTGCGCCAAAATAAGCTGTTGCTGGTATCTACACGATAATGGCTATCGTAGGGCCAATCGGCTTCGCTGTGATAACTTTCATCGAAGATGACCCGCTGCCGAAAGGTATCGAGTACAAATACTTGAAGGGTGAAATTGCGCCGTAAGGCCACTTCATCGCTACTGAATAAAGCGTCACTTTCTGAAACCTGTTCAAACAGGCTAATGTCTCTAATATAACCGAACAGCGCAAACTGCTGGCCATAGGTGTCTCTTAAATAGGTGGCTTTGGTTTGCAAGTCGGCACCACTTAATGCATCTGCGGCCCACATATTAGGTTGTGTCAGTGATTCTGCTATTTGTATCACATCCGGGAACTCCGGCGACCCTTTAAATTGTTGAGCAAAACGCTGTGTAATGTGAGTACCCAAATTGTAAAGAGCCCCAGTCGCGGCTTGCCTTGGGTCAAGCAGCGCGAAATGGGTTACCAATAAACGCTTCTGAAAACGCTGTGGTTTACAATCGAAAAGTGGTGTTAAGTTTACATTGACCACCACAGTCAGAACGTTATCTTTTACCGTTTCACTCAAAATTTCTACGCGCTGTATTCTGCCTGCGGTAGATAATTCCGCTTTACTACTCAGTACCAAACCGTCAATGAGCACGTCTTCAGCGGCAATAACGGATCCACTCTTATAAGAGGCGTCAGCGATGGCATTTTTAATCACGGTGGCACGCACAGACGCAAGATCAGCACCTGTAAAGTTTAAGCTCGCCTCACCTTGCACCCATTCTCCGTATGCCGCAAAAGGGCAACAAGCTAATACCAGCAAGAGGCGTAGTGTACATCGAAATAAAGATGCCATTGTGCGTTAACCGAAGATCGCAAAGAGCTTGTCTATCACCGAGCGCTTCTGCGTATCTTGTAATTCTCCCGTACCGCTGTATTCAATTAGCGCATTACCTACTTTTGAAGACAGTACCGAGTTACTTTCATCAACGTCCTCTTTTCTCACTTCACCAGAAAAGCGTATGTATTCTTTACCTCGATTCATGGTTATCCATTTTTCACCGGTCACCAGCAAATTGCCCGCAGGGGTAATACCCGTAACATACACAGTGATACTCCCTTGCATTGAGTTAGATTGCTTAGTTTGTGCTGAGCTATTAAACTCGCTGTCTTGTGCATGCTCTACTGTAAAATCATCACCTTCAATTTGGATCCCCCCCACCTTTAACGTCAACGGGTCAATATCAAAGCTGCTGTCTTTATCGGTATTGAAATCTAGCGACTTTTCAGATGATGTCTCTTCATCAAGCTTAACGAGAATCATATCGCCCACCTTGTAATGGGTGTGGCGTTCATACAATCCCATAGCGAGATCGGGATTAAACAAAGAACCGCTAGGCAGGCGCACATCTTCCACTGGGTAGGAACGAACAGGCGTATAATCTGGGTGCCCCGGCCTAGGTTCTTCTTCTGTTTGCGTAACGGCTCGCTGCACCACTTGTGGATTGGTCGGGCTGCTGGCCACCACAGCCTCTTCTTCCGATACCGTTTGTGCGCACCCGCCCAATGTAAAGATGAAGCAAATAGAGAATATATGGCATCGTTTTTTCATAGTTCTTTCTGACATTAAGAGATTAAAACCAAGTTTAGGTGCCATCCATGACCGTTGAACGGGAGCAAGTTTAACCAATAATTTATAGCGCGAAATAGCCGACTGATTAAATTTGCAAAACCTTTACAAAACAATGAGATGCCTGCGGGTAAGGGGATGTTATGGCCTTAGAAATGTCAACACAAGGAAGCATTAATTCATTGCTTTCATCAATACCGTCGACCAGCGTAAATGCAACGCAAACTGAGTCTACTCAAACCGATGAAGCGGCAAATGATAGCCAAGGTTTGCCGTCTATGTTTGCCGCTTTGCTTTCACAGTTGCCGACCTCCTCTGATGAAGAGGACACCAGTACGTCAGATGACGCAGAACCAAGCTTAAGTACAGGCATGTTATCTGCGCTAACCTCAGATGACGCCATTGGCACGATGCAAAACTCCCTATTAAGTGCATTACAAAATAATGTATTTTCAGGGTTAACCAGTGCCGCTATGGCATCATCAAGCGAAAGTGACAGCGGCACGACAACCAATACCACTGTTGAAGAAACCGCGCTGGATGAAAATACAAGTTCGGCGGGGGCCATTTTTGATAGCTTATATACATCCGCTTTCGGGGAAGATGGTTTAAACTTAAATGACGGTTTTGACACCCTCAACATTGTGAATCACTTACCCATAGTGTCGGATATTTATGAGGCCACAACATCCAGCCACGTTGATGCCGCTGCAAGTCTGGCGGGAAGCTTTTTATATGGCGGAATGGCTGGCATGCTATACAACGTGGCGGATTTAGCTGTTGAGGGAATGACAGGTAAAAGTATCTCTTCCAATTTGTGGGATGTAGGCAAGCAAGTTTTTGGCTCATCGAGCACAGAGGCTGAAATTTCCGGGGTTGTGGCTGAAACCGAACTGGCTTCCACCGGTGATGATGCGTATCAATTTGTGAAAAGAAATATCGGTGGCTAACCGCCGCCCTAGGCATCTCTTACAAAAAGCGATGTGATCATCGCTTTTTGTGACTCGGCTACCTAGGTGACGCGATTAAAACGTGGGTTTGATTGGCTTATATTCTGAAGATAAAAACCAAGGTGAAGTCACCACTAAATCAGCCGTAGCGGGCGTACAAGCTACTGGTACATTCCACACTGAACATAATCGAAGTAAAGCTTTAACGTCAGGGTCGTGAGGAGCGGCGTTTAACGGATCCCAAAAGAAAAAAAGCGCATCCAATTTATTTTCAGCAATAAGAGCGCCTATTTGCTGATCGCCCCCAAGTGGGCCACTTTTATAGCGGGTCACTTCAAGGCCGGTCTCCTTGTTGATTAAACCGCCTGTTGTGCCAGTGGCAACAAGATTACATTGCTCTAGTATTTTTATATGCTGCTTAACCCATACTAATAACTCTGGTTTTTTATGATCGTGAGCGACCAGCGCCACGGTTAGTTTACTCATCTTATTATTCTTCCTTTCAGAAACCTTGGCTAATTTATAGCAAACCGCTAAGCGAATTACGACAACCAGTATAAATATTCAGTTTTATACCTTTTATTGTCAACTAACTGTCATCGGCAGTTTGTTAGAATGTAGAAAATAAAAGTGGTGCGACCAGGAAAAACAAATAAAAATATTTATACATTAATATTGCATAAATATTCTTTTTTAGTAAACTAGTCAGCGGTTAAGGCATCTACCCCAGATTGGGTTGATACAGAAACAGGATACAACGATGACACAACCAACTCGCGTTCACAGCATCATGGCTTTGAACGTCACAGAGTTTACCTCTCCCCTGGCTGGCTACACATTGCAGAGCCTGCGACGATGCATGCTTGCAGGTTTGCTTTTGCGGTAGCACACTTTTTACCTTTGTAATGTGGTCGC